>Ga0209568_1000024_pt1 | contig 53488 bp, 50 predicted proteins | sample WorMetOlspDAHAB2_FD_187406 | JGI IMG/M metagenome (GOLD analysis project Ga0209568, IMG submission 187406) | Marine gutless worms symbiont microbial communities from Max Planck institute for Marine Microbiology, Germany - Olavius sp. DAHAB.2... ...
CCACATCTCCACAGGCGCCACAACACCAACCAGGAGGTCATATCAAAAGGAATCTGGCGGCATGATCAGTGAGCGGAGTACACCTTAACCAAGCCGCCGAGCTGTCCAACGAAGTGGGACCACCTCACGTGTAGGTCCGCTCGGAATCGCTATGGTGTTCGAGCTTTTCGACGATCGTGCCCCCGCCGGCGAGACTCAGCTTGCGGACTTCGCCGCCGCCCTCGAGTTCGCTCTTCTCGATCGCCGGATGCCAGTCGGAAAGTTTGTTGAACCCCCCAACCAGCTCCCAGACCTTGTCCGCGGGCACGCCCAACCAAGTCGACATACGTACTCCGGTCATCGTTTCATCCTCCCCTCAGCTGCGCTGTTGTTGTGGCCATGTGGCATACAATTGACGATATGGTTCCGCCCTGCAGGCTCCGGATCTTCTGGTCCGCCCAACGCGCGGTCTGATCGCAGCGAACGCGTGCCGTCATCGCGGGTGGCGTTCGGGCCGTGCTGCCGCCGCCGAGCTCCGGGCCCGCAGTCCGCTCAGGCGACCAGAACGGCGTCGCGCGCCTTGTCCGAGAGCAGGCTGCGCCCCCCAAACGGGTGGGCGTCCGACGGCTGGTAGTCGACAGCGAAGAAATCCAACACCGTCGGGAACACATCCAGGACGGAAACGCGTCTTTTGTGGACGACGTGGTTCCCGGTCTTCAGCCAAAAGCAGCCGTCCGGATGGTGCATCCCGCTCTTGATCTCGTCGATCATGTAGAACGCGTCGAGGAAGCGCATCGTATCGGCATGATTGCCGACGACCCATTCCAAGGTTGCGTCGTCGGATACGACGCTGCGCACCATGCAACCGAAGTAGAGGGCACCATCGTCCCGGCGTTCAAAGTCGATCGCCCGCCGACCGTCACAACGCACTGAATCCAGGATGACCTCCGCAGCCGCGGCCTTTTCCTCGGTATCGAACCGCAGCATGTACTGATGCGTCATGGTCGGCTGGACCGTCGAAGCGTCAATGGTCAGGGTCCGCAGCAACGCGTCCGCGTCCTTCGGCCGATAGAAATGCTGACCGCCAATTCCTTCGCATTTGAGGAACGGCTGCTGGCTCAACGCCGTGGTGAACGCAAGGGTGACACCGCGCCGCTCAAGGGCGAGGAACTCGCCGACCACCCGGTCCATGTTGCGATAACCGAAGAGAATGGCGTTGCCGTACTTGCGCACGTCCTCGGGTGTCGGTTGCACTTCGAAGGCGTCGGGATCCATGTGGCGCCAGTAGGTATGCTGCAGGTGCGCGGTGCTGTTGAGGAAGAATGTCGTGAAGTCGGGCTGGTATCGCCGGAAGTAGTGCAGGAACACGTCCCGCTGCATCCAGTCCAGCACCACCGCACGGCGCCAATTCAGCGAGGGGTCGCGGACCTTCTCGTCAAAGAGCACGGAGAGGATGTCCCGGATAGTACCGGGCCGGAGTCCGTGGGTCGCCAGGTACCAGAGGAAGTTGGAGACGACCCCGAAGTCCAACGCGTTGTCCCGGTTCGAATACTCCTGAACCATGCTCGAGACGAACCCATGGAATGTATTGAGCTCGGCGGGATAGGCGCTCTCGCTCGTGCACCACGGGTCCGGCACAAACAGATTGCCGGGCACCGCGAAACCTTTGGCGTTCATGCTGCAAACGTTTGCCGTGCGCAGACCGGCGTCGCGGAGGACTCCCCAGATGTCGGGATGTCCGGCTTTGGGGCCGTCCGTCAGCCGGAACACGCCGTGCTGGTCGTAGGACAACCCGGTGTGCATGGAATACCACTGGATCCAGGGTTCCAGCGCCGGCGGCTCGGCATCGGCGACGGTTACGAAGACCTCCGAAGCGTCGTGAAGGCGCTTGAAATTCGGCAGGTGGCCCTCGGCCATCCAGCGATCCAGCAGGGTCGGGCAAAGTTCATTAAACTCGAGTACCAGCAGCTTTTGTCGTGCCATCGACCGCCGTCCTCCGCTGTGCCGGGTTCCGGGGCGCCGCGGCGGCGACGCGCGATTCCGCGAACCGCGCCGACCAATCAGCGCCGTTCGAGAGTATCACAAGACCTTTCGGACGTTCCAGAGGGCGGCATTCGGCCGGTGAATCACCGATCGACCGGAGGTTGCCGACGGACCGCGCGCGGCTGACGCCGCAGGCGACCTGTTGTCGGCTTCAGCTTTCGCGTCCCAGCGTCGCCATCAGCTCGCGCCACTCCCGGGCGCTCATCCCGCTTTCAGCACGGTCCACGGAGTCTCCGGCCAGCATTCTTTTCACCACGGCGAGCCCCTTGGCCGAGAGATTTGCGCCCCCGAGCCGGTAGTCGACGAACGCCGCATGGGTGATCGGTACCCAACGCCGGACCGTCTCCAGCATCGCATCGGCGTAGACCCGGATCTCGTACTGGGCATGGTCGTCTGCGCGCAGAGAAAGGAAATGCAGCAGGTTGTGCAGATCGATTTTCCAGTACCACTGGGTATACGTGGCAAGTGTCAGGTTGATCCGCGCCAGCTCGCGGGCCAGGCCATCGCGCCCCGGATCGATGGGATTGCTCTCCGCATCCTCGTTGAGCATGGTTTCGTAGTCGGCGTAGCAGCGCTCGGCGTCGGCGTTCAAGAGCTCCAGAACCTGGGCCGCTTCTTCCCCCGAGAGCACGTCGCCCCGCCCCTGGCGGTTGGCCTGCGACTGGGCGGCAAGCTGGTCCGGGGCCGGAACGTAGTACTCCTTGTCGAGGATCGAGTATCGCGCCGAGTACTCGTTGACGTTGGCGGTGCGGTGCCGGATCCACTGCCGGGCGACGAAAATGGGCAGTTTGACGTGGTACTTGATCTCGCACATCTCGAACGGGGTCGTATGACGGTGGCGCATCAGGTAGTTGATGAGCCCGGCGTCGTCCTGGACCTTTCGGGTCCCCTTGCCATACGACACCCGTGCCGCCTGCACGATGGCGGCGTCATCGCCCATGTAGTCGACGACGCGGACGAACCCGTGATCGAGCAACGGGATCGGTTCGTAAAGGATGTCTTCCAGAGCGTCGGCGCAGGGCCGGCGCGTCTCGGCGCGGGCAGCTCTTTGTTCGTCGATTTCCGACCGTTGCTCGGCCGTCAGGTCCATCGTGCCCCCCTTCGCTGGTTTCGATCGGAGTCTAGTCCGGGATCACCAGCCGTGCCAGCACCGGGGCGGCGGAATCGGCATAATTCGCCCGATACCGCGCGCGGGTGTGCACGCCCGTTAAGGCCTCAGAGAAAGACAGAGAGTCGTGGATTCGGCCGCTAACGCGTGGGGACCGGCTCGTCGCCCGAGTAGTCGTAGAATCCGCGCCCGGTCTTACGCCCCAGCCAGCCCGCCTCGACATATTTGACCAGCAACGGACACGGCCGGTACTTGGTATCGGCGAGGCCTTCGTGCAGCGTGTGCATGACGCCGAGGCAGGTGTCGAGGCCAATGAAATCAGCCAGCTCCAACGGCCCCATCGGATGGTGGGTGCCGAGCTTCATCGCCGTGTCGATGCTGTCGACGGAACCGACGCCCTCGTACAGCGTGTAGATGGCCTCGTTGATCATCGGCATCAGGATGCGGTTGACCACGAAGGCCGGGAAATCCTCGGCGCTGACCGGCGTTTTGCCGAGCTTTACCGCGAACTCGTGGACCGTGCGGAAGATCGCTTCATCCGTGGCAATGCCGCGGATCAGCTCGACGAGCTCCATCTTCGGCACCGGATTCATGAAGTGCGTGCCGAGGAACCGCTCCGGACGGTCGGTCTGCGCAGCGAGCCGCGTTACCGGGAACGACGACGTGTTGGTTGTGATGATCGTGTCGTCGGGCACGACTTCGCACAATTTGCCCAACACCTCGCGCTTGACGTCGGCGTCTTCGACAGCGGCGTCGATGGCCATCTGGCAGTCCCGGAACCCTTCGTAGTCGCCACCTGACGTGATGCGCCCGATCGCGGCTTCTGCCTCGGCATCGGTGAGACGCCCCTTGGCGGCAGCGTCCCGCACCTCGGCGCTTATGTGAGAGAGCCCGCGCGCGAGGATATCCGCGTCGATATCCATCAGGTAGACGTCGAAACCGGCGACCGCGCAGACCTCGGCAATGCCGACGCCCATCTGGCCGGCCCCGACGATCCCCACCTTGCGAATGTCCATGTGTTCGCCCGTCTTCCCCAGGGGCCGTCGTTGCGACCGGCGCTACTCGTCCAGGGCCGTGGTCAGTTCCGGAACCGCCTGGAACAGGTCGGCGACGAGGCCGTAGTCGGCGACCTGGAAGATCGGCGCTTCCTCGTCCTTGTTGATGGCGACAATGACCTTGCTGTCCTTCATCCCGGCGAGATGCTGGATCGCGCCGGAGATGCCGACGGCAATGTAGAGCTCCGGCGCCACCACCTTGCCGGTCTGGCCGACCTGATAGTCGTTGGGCACGTATCCGGCATCGACGGCGGCCCGAGACGCCCCGACACCGGCACCCAGCTTGTCGGCGAGAGCGTCGATCAGGGCGAAATTCTCGCCGCTGCCGACACCCCGGCCACCCGACACGACGACCCGCGCGCTGGTCAGTTCCGGACGCTCGGACTTGGTCAATTCCTGGCCGACGAAGCTCGATAGCCCCGCATCCTCGGCGGCCGCAATTTCCTCGACAGCCGCACTGCCGCCCTCGGCCGCCGCAGCCTCGAAGGCCGTGCCGCGCACGGTGATGACCTTGATGGCGTCGCTGCTCTGAACCGAGGCCATGGCGTTGCCCGCGTAGATCGGCCGGACGAACGTATCCGGACCTTCAATCCCGCTGATGTCCGAGAGCATCGCCACGTCGAGCAGTCCCGCGACCCGGGGCATCACGTTCTTGCCGGTGGTCGTCGCCGGTGCCAGGACATGGCTGTAGCCGGACGCCAATCCAGCGACCAGAGGCGCCAGATTCTCGGCCAACGGATGCGCATACGGAGCGGCGTCGGCAAGCAGCACTTTGGCGGCACCAGCAATCTTTGCCGCCTCGTCGGCAACCGACCGGCACCCCTCGCCGGCGACCAGCACGGTCACGTCTCCAAGGGCCGCGCCGGCTGTGACCGCGTTCAGGGTCGCCGGCTTGAGGGCAGAATTGTCGTGATCGGCAAGAACCAGAACGCTCATCAGATCACCTTTGCTTCGTTCTTCAGTTTGTCGACCAGCTGGGCGACGTCTTCGACCTTGATGCCGGCTTCGCGCTTCGGCGGCTCAACGACCTTGAGCACGGTCAGCCGCGGCGCGGTATCGACGCCGAGATCGGCGACGGGCACGGTCTCGATCGGCTTCTTCTTCGCCTTCATGATGTTAGGCAAAGACGCATACCGGGGTGTGTTGAGCCGAAGATCCGCCGTCACCACGGTCGGCATCGCCACGGACACCGTCTCGAGACCACCGTCGATCTCGCGGACCACCGTCATCTTGCCGTCCGCCAGGGTGATCTCCGAGGCGAAGGTCGCCTGGGGCCATCCGAGCAGCGCTGCCAGCATCTGGCCGGTCTGGTTGGAGTCGTCGTCGATGGCCTGCTTGCCGACGATGACCATGTCGGGGTTCTCCCGTTCGACCAGCGCCTTCATCACCTTGGCGACAGCCAGGGGCTGAAGGTCGTCGGCGGCCTCGACCAGGATTCCGCGGTCGGCGCCCATGGCGAGGGCCGTGCGAATGGTCTCCTGGCACTGGCTGGGGCCGATGGAAACCGCCACCAGCTCCGACGCCGTCCCGGCCTCGCGGAGTCTCACCCCCTCCTCGACACCGATTTCGTCGAAGGGATTCATGGACATCTTGACGTTGGCCGTTTCGACGCCCGTGTTATCGGATTTGACGCGGATCTTGACGTTGTAGTCGATGACCCGCTTAACATCGACAAGAACTTTCATCGATCACCTGCGTTGGACCGTTCTTCCCAGCCGCGACCACCCCAGATCGCATCGCGGCACCCCACCAAACGACGGAATTTGCAGGATTTTCCGCTCCCCCGTTCGGCCGATTCTTTTGCAGGTGCACAGTACGGTCCCGGCCTGCCAAGGTCAAGGCAGCCGTAACAAAGCGGTCATCCAATTCCGCCGGTTTCCGGCGCCCCGTCTTCGACAATCTCGAAAGCGTCCAGGGCGTTATCCTGGATGCCGAGAAAGATGGGGTCGGCGTTGCGGCGATAGACGTTGATCTTCGCGTTGTAGGCGAGACGCGAGAACCCGTGCTTGTCGCGGATGCGATAGCGTTTGATGCTGAACGAGCCATCGGACTGGCGTGTTCCGGTCAGGTAGCATTTGATGGATTCGATGCCGTCGCCCGACAGCACGAGGCCCTCCAGGCTCGACAAGGTCGTCTGTGTGCGTTCGATGAACTCGACGGCGTTGATGCGGTGGATATCGTCGATATCGTCGCCGTGCGGGACGCGGATCGGCGCATCGAAATCGCCGACCAGGACCTGTCCCGGGAGGGCGCGTTCGCACATGCGCGCCAGCTCGATGGTGACATCGCCGACGATGTAGCTGTAGATGGTCGGGCTCAGCCCCTCCGACTGGTAGAACTCGTAGTGCCCGCCGATGTGGAAGCAGGTGCGCAGCAGCGGCGTCGTGTTGCCCTTCGCCTTGGTCCGGGCGACGGCGTTGTCGGCCATCACCAGATGCATCAGATGGTAGAGGAAGACGTTGGCCTCGACGCTTCGCTCGCGGTTCCAGATGTAGAAGCCGTCGCCGGTGGTGGTGCGGGCGAACTGCAGGTCGATGCTCTTGTCGAGTATCTTCGAATACGCCGCGTTGACCGAATAGGCGAGGCTGTTGAGCTGTGTCACCTGTTCGAGCGGCAAGTGCTTCGAGAAGCCGACGACGTCGAACAGGGCCACGGCCCGGTCCTCGACGTAGGACAGGCTGTATCGCTGGATGGCCGCGTCAATGGCGCGGAGCGACAGTCCGTCGCCGGGGGTGAAATCCAAGGACAGATCGGCCAATGTAGCTCGCTGCCCGTTCCATGCCGTCGCCGGTGACCAGCTTCGGCCCAGCAATGACCCCTTCGATGAACTGCCGTGCCTCGGCGTTCTCCGCACCGGCAGCAGCGAACTCGGCGATCACGTAGTGGGGAATGACGAGGATGTCGATACCCCCACTGCTCGGCGTCCAGGTCAGCAAAAGGTTGCGGCCCAAAGCCCAGAGCGCGTGGAGACGTTCCTCAAGGGCGGCGAGGCGGGCCTGCTCCTCTTCCGGAAGGTCCGGCGCAACGGCGAACACGGTTTGGGAAGGTTGCATGGGTCCGCCGCCCGCCTGGTTCAGCCGCCGCGTGTCCTCAGCGCTCGCCGCCCGGCACCCAGAGGACGTCGTTTGCCCCCTTGTCGTTCAGGTAGCGGGCCAGCACGAACAGGTGATCCGACAGCCGGTTGACGTAGCGCACGGCCGCAGCGTTGACCTCTTCGAGCCCGGCCAGTTCGGTGATCAAGCGCTCGGCGCGTCGGCAGACGGTACGGGCATGGTGGAGATGGGATGCCGCCGCCGATCCGCCCGGCAAGATGAACGAGGTCAGCGGCTTCAATTCGGCGTTCAACTCGTCGATTTCGCGCTCCAGCCGGTCCACCTGAGCGTCGACGACGCGCAGGGCACCTTCGGACTTGCGCCCGTCTTCGGGCGTGCACAGGTCGGCGCCGAGATCGAAAAGGTCGTTCTGGATGCGCGCCAGCATGGCGTCCGCGTCGCCGCTGGTGTAGAGCCGCGCGAGGCCGATGACCGCGTTGGTTTCGTCAGTGGTTCCGTAGGCCGCGACGCGCAGATCGTGCTTGGCGACCCGCCGGCCGTCACCGAGGGAGGTTTCACCGCCATCGCCACCGCGCGTGTAGATCCGCGTGAGCGTCACCATCGCCGAACTCCCCCCATGCAGGCCTGGATCAGCTCAAGGATGCCACGACCAGGATGGCGAACAGCGCCAAGGCGAGTCCCTGCAACGCCACCCGCGCCGCCATCAGCTTGGTGGTGTGGCGGGCACTGAACTGGCCACCGACGGCGAACGAGATGATGCCGATGAACAGCACCCCCAGCGTCGCGATCAGCGCCCCGGCCAGCAGAAAGGACACGATGCCCGTCATCCCCCAGATATAGTCCCCGCCACCGCCGAGGTCACGGGAATTCCCGAAAACCGGCGTGACCCTCCGGCGAGCCTATGGCCCCTCAGTTCCGCTGCGACAGCAGGCCGCGGGCGATGACCTGGGCCTGGATCTCGGCGGCGCCCTCGAAGATGTTGAGGATGCGGGCGTCGCACAGCACGCGCGAGATGGCGTATTCCAGGGCGTAGCCGTTGCCGCCGTGGATCTGCAGGGCGTTGTCGGCATTGGACCAGGCGACGCGCGCGGCAAGCAGCTTGGCCATGCCGGCTTCGATGTCGCAACGCCGGTCGGAATCCTTCTCGCGCGCCGAGTCATAGGTGAGCTGGCGGGCGATCATCGTCTCCACCGCCATCCAGGCGATCTTGCCGGCGACCCGCGGGAACTCGAAGATCGGGCGGCCGAACTGGATGCGCTCCTGGGCGTACTGCATGCCCAGTTCCATGGCATTCTGGGCGACGCCGACGGCCCGCGCCGCGGTCTGGATGCGGGCGCTTTCGAAGGTCGCCATGAGCTGCTTGAAGCCGTTGCCCTCGGACTGGCCCAGCAGGTGCGTTGCCGGCACCTCGAAGCCGTCGAAGCCGAGCTCGTATTCCTTCATGCCGCGGTAGCCGAGCACCTCGATCTCGCCGCCGGTCATGTTGTCGGCGGGGAACGGTTCGTCCTCGGTGCCGCGCGGTTTCTCGGCGAGGAACATGCTGAGGCCCTTGTAGCCCTTCTCGTCCGGATCGGTCCGCGCCAGGAGCGTCATCATGTCGGTGCGCGAGGCATGGGTGATCCACGTCTTGTTGCCGGTGACCTTGTAGGTGTCGCCGTCCTTCACCGCACGGGTGCGGAGCGAGCCGAGGTCCGAGCCGGTGTTGGGCTCGGTGAATACCGCCGTCGGCAGGATCTCGCCCGAGGCCAGCTTCGGAAGGTACGTCTGCTTCTGCTCGTCGGTGCCGCCGAGGCGGATGAGTTCGGCGGCGATCTCCGAGCGGGTGCCCAGCGAGCCGACACCGATATAAGCCCGGCTCAGTTCCTCGGTGACCACGCACATCGCCGTCTTGCCCATGCCGAGGCCGCCGTATTCCTCGGGGATGGTGAGGCCGAAGACGCCGAGCTCGGACATCTGGTCGATGATCTCGAGGGGGATCAGCTCGTCGCGGAGGTGCCAGCCGTGAGCGTGCGGCACGACCTGTTCCTCGCAGAAGCGGCGGAACTGGTCGCGGATCATTTCCTCCATCTCGTCGAGACCGAGGTTGCCGAAATTGCCGTCGGCGATCAGCGCGGCGATCCGCATGCGCACCGCATCGGTGTTGCCGCTCTGGATGAGCGTTGAGACGGCCGCCGTGTAGAAGGCATGCACGGCCTCATCCGAGACGCCCATGTCGGCGGGGCGGACCATCTCCACCTGGGTCATCGGGATGCCGCCGGCGATCTGGCCCAGGTATTCGCCATAGGCCGCCTGCAGCATGAGCTGCTCGAGTTCGGTGAACTGGCCCGCTTCTTCGAGCCGTTGGGCCCAGACAAGCATCTGCTGCAGCCCGGAGACGTAGGTCGTCAGCCAGGCGAAGCCGTGCACCGCGAACTGGTGGCGGTCGACGAGGTCGGCGTCCATGCGCCCGCCGTGGATGACCAAAGCGGCGACACCCTTGCGCGCTTCGACCAACAGGTGCTGGGCGGCGTTGTAGGCGTCCAGGCAGGTGGCGGTCAGGTTTTCGAGGACAAGGTTTTCGCTGTCGGCGGGGCCGGCCATGGTCTTTCCCTCTTATCGGCGGCCGGGGTCGACGGGGCCAGCCCCGGCGGGGTTGGTTCGATCAGACGCCGGTGCACGCACCGGCGCCGAAACGCCCTCTCCGCGCTGGTGCGGAGAGGGCGATCGGACGTTTGGGTACGCGGGTCAGTCGCTCGCCATCGCCTTTCGGACGATGTCGGTCATCGACAGGACGCCCACCGGCAGGCCCCTTTCGGTAACCACGAGCCGGTGGATGCGGAGCTTGAGCATGGTGCTGATCGCCTCGGGCACCGGGGCGTCGGCATCACAGGTTACGCAGCCTTCGCTCATGAACTCGCCGACGGTCAGCGCCTTGGCTTCCTCGATCTTGCGGCCCTGGCGGGCGAGCACGAGGTCGGTCTGCGACAGCACGCCGACGGCCTTACCCTCGTCGATGACGACGAGCGCATGGATGTCGTTGTCGATCATCACCTTTGCGGCGCTGCCGAGGCTGTCCGACGGAGCGCATGAAATGAGACCGGCGTGCATACGGTCGCGGACCTTGAAACCCTCGTCGATGACAACGGGCTCGGTATCGGGACTCGGCTCCATATCCGGCAACGGCGCCGACAACGGGTACGGGTGCGGTGTCGTGTGGACGTCGCCTGCGGGCAATGTCGGATGCTCGCGTGGAATCGGTGCTTCGGCGTTCTTGCCGAGGCCGAAGTCGGGAGCGCCGACCAAAATCGACATGTTCCCGTGAGGATGCTGGTTGTCGTGCATCAGCTGGTGCGACACCGGCAGTTCCTCATAGGTGAACGCCCGCGACATGCAGGCGTCGAGCTGACCGTTCAACGCCAGTTCGTTCATCGCGTAGGACTGCTCGTCGTTGGCGAAGTGCGATCCCTGAACGCGCTTCTGGCGCATCCACAGATAGCGCAGGTCGACGGTGGCGTTGTAGCCGGTGGTGCCGGCGCAGATGGTGACGATACCGCCCGTATCGCAGACGAACATCGACGTCGGGATGGTCGACTCGCCCGGATGCTCGAAGACGATCCGGGGCGAACGCTTCTCGCCGAGAGCCTCCCAGAACGCCGCGCCGAAGCCGCGGACGCCGGTCAGCCAGTTCTTGTAGCCGACGCTGTCCTTCCAGTGCGGCAGCATGCCCCAATGGTCGAAGTTGCGGCGGTCGATGCAGCCCTGAGCACCGAGCTGCTTGCAGTAGTCCACCTTGTCTTCGCCGGAGATCACGGCGACGGGAATAGCGCCGGCAGCGCGGACGATCTGGATCGCCATCGAGCCCAAGCCACCAGCCCCGCCCCACACCAGGACCGCGTCGTCCTTTTTCATGGCGTGTTCCGGCCAGCCGTGCAGCATCCGGTAGGCGGTGGCGCCGACGAGCGTGTACGCAGCCGACTCTTCCCAGGTCATGTGCTGCGGCCGCGGCATGCACTGATGACCCTGGACCTTGGTGAACTGGGCGAAGCTGCCCCAGTTGGTCTCGTAGCCCCAGATGCGGAAAGTCAGTGAATACATCGGGTCTTCACCGGCTTTGACCCACGGGCAGTCGCGGCTCCACATGCCGCAGTGGATTACCACCTCGTCACCGACCTTGACGTTGGTGACGTCCTTGCCGGCGGCGTAGACGATGCCGGACGCGTCGGATCCGCCGACATGGAATTCCTCGGGCTCGCCGGCCTTGTTGCGCGCGGCGATGACGTTGATGGGGATGCCCAGTCCGGCCCAGACGTTGTTGTAGTTGACGCCGGCGGCCATGACGTAGACCAGCACTTCGTCATCCTTGATCGGCGGGACCTCGACGACCTCCTTTTGGAACGCTGTCGTCGGTTGGCCGAACCGTTCGCCCCGGATCAGCCACGCATGCATTTTCTTCGGAACCACACCAACCGGGGGTGCTTCGCCGATGTCGTAGAGTTCCTTGGTGGTCATATCCCCTCCATCCATTTCTGAGCGCCCCTCTTCAATGCCGGTGCGTCGGCCCAGCACCACGCTGTCGCCGCATCATCCAACGGCGTAGAATGCTCATCGACGCCGTGCCGCGGGCGTGTCGCGGCGGCAAAATCCGCTTGAACGCGTTCACCGATGCGCAAGAGACCTTTTTAGCGGTTCGAGCCTTTTTTTGCAATGCACAATTTGGTAGAGTGGGGGCGGCGACAAGCAGCGAACTTCAACGTTTCCTAGCGGTTTCGTGCCGTGGACGGCGCCTGGAAGAGGGCGCGGGAGGGAGGATATGGGAAAGACATTAGCACCCGCAGCAGAAGAGTCCGTGGTCCAGCGCGACAAGCCCTGGCTGATCCGAACCTACTCGGGATACGCCACCGCCAAGGAGTCGAACGCGCTCTATCGTAAGAACCTGGAACGCGGCCAGACGGGGCTGTCGATCGCCTTCGATCTACCCACCCAGACGGGGTACGATTCCGACCACGTGCTGGCCCGCGGCGAGGTCGGCAAGGTCGGCGTTCCCATTTGCCATCTCGGCGACATGACGACGCTGCTCGACGGCATTCCGCTCGACCGGATGAATACGTCGATGACCATCAACGCGCCGGCGGCATGGCTTCTCTCGCTCTACATCGCCGCCGCCGAACGCCAGGGTGTCGCCCGAAACGCGCTGTCCGGAACGACCCAGAATGACATCGTCAAGGAATACCTGTCGCGCGGCACCTACATCTTCCCGCCCGCACCCTCGATGCGGCTGACCGCCGACACCATCGCCTTCACCTACCGCGAGATTCCCAAGTGGAATCCGATGAACGTCTGCTCCTATCACCTGCAGGAAGCCGGCGCGACGCCGGTGCAGGAACTGGCGTTCGCCTTGGCCACCGGCATCGCCGTGCTCGACGCGGTCAAGGCCTCGGGACAGGTTCCCGATGAGGACTTCCCGACCGTCGTCGGACGCATCAGCTTTTTCGTCAACGCCGGCATCCGCTTCATTACCGAATTGAGCAAGATGCGGGCATTTACCGAGCTGTGGGACGAAATCACCCTCGAACGCTACGGCGTCGAGGACGAACGTCATCGCCGGTTCCGCTACGGCGTGCAGGTCAACTCCCTGGGCCTGACCGAGCAGCAGCCGGAGAACAACGTCTATCGCATCCTCCTCGAAATGCTGGCGGTGGTGCTGTCGAAGAAGTCCCGCGCCCGTGCCGTGCAGTTGCCGGCGTGGAACGAGGCGCTCGGCCTGCCGCGGCCCTGGGACCAGCAGTGGTCGCTGCGGCTCCAGCAGATCGTCGCCTACGAGACGGACCTTTTGGAATACGCCGACATCTTCGACGGCTCGACGGTGATCGCCGAGAAGGTCGAGCAGCTCAAGTTCCAGGCCCGCGAGGAGCTCGCCTGCATCGGCGACATGGGCGGCGCCGTCGCCGCCGTCGAGTCGAGCTACATGAAGCAACGGCTGGTCGAGTCCAATGCCGGCCGTCTCGCCGCCATCGAGAGCGGAGACCAGGTCGTCATCGGCGTCAACAAGTTCACCACCGGCGAGGAGTCGCCGCTGACCACCGGCGAAGGCGGCATCATGACCGTCGATCCCAGTGTTGAGGCGACGCAGACCGCCAACCTCGAAGCCTGGCGGAGCGAGCGCGACGCGGCGGCCGTCGAGGAAGCGCTAGCGGCGTTGGCCGCGGCGGCCCGCGAGGACCGCAACATCATGGAGCCGTCCATCGCCTGCGCCCACGCCGGCGTCACCACCGGCGAATGGGGCCAGACGCTGCGCGACATTTTCGGCGAGTATCGTGCGCCGACCGGTGTCGGCCAGGCTGCCATCGGCACCGGCGGCGAAGGACTGGCGCCGATCCGCTCGCGCGCCGAGGTGCTGACCGACAAGCTCGGGCGCCGGATCAAGATGCTGGTCGGCAAGCCGGGCCTGGATGGCCACTCCAACGGCGCCGAACAGATCGCCGTTCGCGCCCGCGATGCCGGGTTCGAGGTCGTTTACGAGGGCATCCGCCTGACGCCCGAGCAGATTGTTCAGGCGGCGCTGGAGGAAGGCGTCCATGTCGTCGGCCTGTCGATCCTCTCTGGCTCTCACGTGCCGCTGGTCACCGAGATCATGGACCGGATGCGTGCCGCGGACCTCGCCGACGTGCCGGTGGTCGTCGGCGGAATCATCCCGCCCGAGGATGCCGAGACGTTGAAGGGCGCGGGTGTGTCCAGGGTCTACACGCCGAAGGACTTCGACCTCAACGCCATCGTCGGCGAAATCGTCGACATCGTCGAGGCAACCCAGGCCGAAGCCGCCTAGCGCGGGTTCGGTTCGCCGGCCGCCCACGACCGGCGGCTGCGGACAGACGGTAGACAGATCGTTCTTCGATTGGCCGCTCCCCCTGCGGCCATCGCGATCGTATTGGCGCTTTCGGGCGAAACCTCGCCGTTCACGGACCTTCACGCTTTGTTAAGGCGTCATCCCCAGTCTTTTAGGTGACTCGGGAACGCAACCAAAGTTTCACGTCCCTTGATCCGCCGGTTGCCTATGATCGGGTCGTCGGACTGCGTGTTCGACAATGACGAAAAAGCGATGGAGAGACCGTTTTGTCCACTCCTATTCTGGCGTCCAAGCTGATTCTGCCCGGCCGTCGCCCGGCGATCGTCCGCATCATTCGGCGGCGGTAGTCCGGCGATCCGCGCTGGCGCTGTCGGGTCGGTCCGAAGACCGCCCACACCTCACTCCCGGCCGACGATGTCCGCCGCCGTTTCCCGCAACCGGAACCTTTGAACCTTGCCCGTCGGCGTCCGCGGCATCTCGTCGACGAAGGCGATCCGGCGCGGGCACTTGTAGACGGCCAGCGTCGACAACATGTGGTCGCGGATGGCCGTTTCGGTGGCTTCGGTATCAGCATCGTCGGTCGGTTGCACAAACAGCATCAGTCGGACCAGCCCGTCGTGGTTTGCCGCGCCGACGACGACGGCCTCGGCGACGCCCGGGCACGTCTGGACGCAGTCCTCGATCTCACCGGGACTGACCCATTGGCCGGAGACCTTGAGCATGTCGTCGGCGCGGCCCTGGTGGCGAAAGCGTCCGTCGGCATCCTGCGTGAAAACATCGCCGGTGCGATACCAGCCGTCTTCGAACGCCGCGCGGGTCTTGTCCTCCTGATGCCAGTACCCGGCGGCAACGCTGGGCGAGCGGACCCATAGGACTCCGGGTGCATCGGCCTCGGTGACGGGCTCACCGCTATCCGCGACAAGCCGCACGTCGGTGCCCGGAATCGGCCAGCCGCAAGAGCCTGCGATTTCGTCCCCGGGGCGGTTGGCAAGGAACAGAAAAGCGTTCTCGGTGGCACCGATGCCCTCGGTAATCGGCTTTCCGGTGGCTTCGCGCCAGCGATCGAACACGACGTCCGGCAGCTTCTCGCCGGCGGCGACGAAATAGCGCACGGACTTGAACGCCGCACCGTCCGCGAGACCTTCGGCGAGAAGGCCGCGGAACAGCGTCGGGACGCTGAACAGGGCGTCGGGCCGGTGCCGCTCCACGACGTCAGCCACCGCCTCGGCATTCGGCCAGCCATCGAACAGAATCGTCGTCATGCCCAACGGCAATGCGCCGAACAGGCAGTGACCGATGGAGAATGCGAAGAACAGTTTCGACGAGCAGAAAACGCGGTCGCTCGCGCCGAGACCGAGAACGTCCGCGAGGAAGCGCTGACCCGCAGCCACGCCGGATTGGCGGTGCACGGCACCCTTCGGCGTCCCCGTGGTCCCAGACGTGTACATCCAAAACGCCATCGCATCCGGGTCCATCGGCTGCGGTTCGAGAGCATCGGACTGGCCGGCCATGACCGTTTCGAGGCTGGCGTAGCCGGGGATGTCGGCGTCGCAGACGATCACCTGCGGCGGGTCGTCGATCCCGGCAGCAACCTGCTCATAAAGGGGGACGTACTCGTGATCGATCAGCAGCATCCGGCAGCCACTGTCGACGATGGCGAATTCGAGATCGTGGGCCGAGGCTCTCAAGGTGAAGGCGATCGGCACCGCGCCGATCTTCATCGCCCCAAGGTAGACCGAGAAGAAGTACGGCCGGTCGTGCAAGACCATCAGCACCCGGTCCTGCGGGCGAAGACCGAGGTCGAGGCAGGCGTTGCCGAAGCGGCAAGCGTCGGCATCCAACTCCGCGTACGTCACGACTTGGTCGTCAAACAGAATCGCCGGACGGTCGCCGAGGCCGGCATTCAGGGCCGGCCGCAGCAGCGTTTCCGCGGCGTTGGTGAAATGGCCAGGGTTCATGGTCGGCTCGTCCGGAGCCGTTTCAGTCGTGCCCGCCGCCACGTTCGTTCCTCCCCCACGTGCGAGTCCCGGCGGCTGGCCCACTCCCCGGGGATCGTTCCACGATCGTGGAAGCCGGCAGCACCGATGTCAAGGCAGCGGGATGGTCAGCCGGCCGGCCGCCAGATGCGCTTGAGGAAGGTCATCAGGGTGGCCCGTTCGTCGTCGCTAAAGCCGGCGAACAGCGACCGTTCGTGTTCGCGGACCAATACCTTCAGTTTGTCGAGCAACGTGCGGCCCTGACGGCTGAGCACAAGCGCATAGGACCGGCGGTCGACCTTCGACGGCCGCCGCTCGACGAGGCCGCGTTCCTCGAGACGGTTGATCACCGCAACCATCGTCGACCGTTCGATGCCGACGGCGGCGGCCAGGGCAGACTGGGTCAGGCCCGGATTGGCGCCGATCAGGGTCAGCACCCCGAACTGGCCCGGAGTCGTCTGCAGGCCAGCGGTCTTGCGGCCATACTCGCTGAACACCGTCAGTTCGGCACGGCGGAGGTGATAGCCGATGAGATCGGGCAGCAGATCGAAGTCGATTTCGTCGGGAGTCTGAGGCAGCCGTGACGGCGGCTGCTGCCTGCGCTTTTTCGGCAAGGTACTTGATCCAAATGGGTTTGTTCGCCCAAACCATAGGATCGGGGAAAAACCATGTCCAGATCGGGGATATGAGTCGGGCGCGTCGGGGCCGCCTCAGGCCGCACAGATGGGCTGCGTCGCATCGACAAGCCAGGCCTGCACCTCCTCTGGCAGGATCGGGCTCAGTGAGTCGCGCACCCGGGCATGATAGGTGTCCAGCCACGCGGCTTCCTTTTCGGTCAGCAACGCCGCGACGACGAGGGTCCGGTCGATAGGGGCGAGGGTCAGGGTCTCGAACCCGAGAAGGTCCTTTTCCCCCCCCTCCACAGGGTCGAGGGCGCTCACTGCGACCAGGTTTTCGATGCGGATTCCGTAGGCGTCCTCGCTGTAGTAGCCCGGCTCGTTCGAGATCACCATCCCCGGCTCCAAGGCCACCCGATTGGGGATCTTAGAGATGCGCTGCGGCCCCTCGTGAACGCCAAGGTAGGCACCTACGCCGTGGCCGGTGCCGTGATCGTAATCGAGCCCGGCCTCCCACAGGGCGACCCGCGCGAGGGTGTCGAGCTGCGACCCGGTTGTTCCCTTGGGGAACCGTGCGGTGGCGATAGCAACATGTCCCTTGAGCACGCGCGTTAAGTTCCGCCGCATGTCTTCCGATGCCTCGCCGATGGCGACGGTACGGGTGATGTCGGTGGTGCCGTCCAGGTACTGTGCGCCTGAATCGACCAGATACAGCGTCCCGGGCTCCAAAAGCCGGTCCGTTTCGGGCCGAACCCGATAGTGGACGATGGCGCCGTGCGGCCCCGCGGCCGATATGGTCTCAAAGCTGAGCCCACGAAATCGCTCGCCCTCACCGCGATAGGCGGCCAGTCGCTCCGCTGCGGCGGTTTCGGTCAGCTTGCCTTTTGGCGCCCGCTCCTCGAGCCAGGACAGGAACCGCGTTACTGCGGCCCCATCGCGGACATGGGCCGAGCGGATACCATCGAGTTCGACCGCGTTCTTCGTCGACTTCGGGATCGCGCAGGGATCGGCGCCGTGGCTCACGTCGGCGCCCGCCCGCTTCAACCGCTCGACAATCGCCGCGGGCGTCGATTGGGGATCGACGCGGACGCCCAGTCCGGCCTCGCCGAGCCGCACCAGCGCGACCTCGAAACCCTCGGGCGGCGAAACGCTGACCCCCTCGCCCAAACCGGCAGCGACACCCGGCGCCAGCTTGCGCGGATCAACGAATACCTCGACCGAGGCGTCCGCACGGACGATCGCGAAGGCCAGAAAGATCGGCGTAAAAGGAATATCGCCACCCCTCAAGTTCAACAGCCAAGCGATCGAGTCGGGTGCCGAGATCACGGCCGCGTCATCGCCTTCGCGCCGGAGTGTTTCGGTGATCTGTTGACGCTTGTGCTCGCTCGACGCGCCAGCGAGCGCTTCCGGATACGAGACGACGGGCGCAATCGGAGCCGGCGGGCGGGTTTCCCAGACGGCATCGACGGGGTTGTTCCGAACCGGCGCCAGGCGGGCACCGGCACGTCGGCATCCCTTGCGCAAGGTCGTCAGCTGGACGGGTGTATGCAGCCACGCATCATATCCCAGCCGTCCACCCTCGGGCAGGACCTCGGCAATCCAATCCTCGGCCGGTTCCTCCGTGAGATGACGGACTTCGAACAGCGCACCATCGGTCTGTTCGCGTGCCTGCACCGTGTAGCGGCCGTCGACAAACAGTGCCGCCCGGTCGGCGAGCACGATGGCGGTCCCCGCAGAGCCGGTAAAGCCGGTGAGCCAGACGAGGCGTTCCGCCTGGCGGGCGACGTATTCACCCTGGTGCTCGTCGGCGCGGGGCACGATGAAACCGGAGAGACGGCGACGCTTGAGTTCCCGCCGAAGTTTCTCCAGGCGAGCGTCGGGCTCCGGTTGCGGTACATCGTGGGCAGCCCGGGCCTCGTCGAGCAGGACCTGCAGGTGCTGGCGCAATGCCGCGTCGGCGTCCGGGACGATCAGATCCATCCAGGCTTCGGCGTCGATTCCGTCTGGCGCCGCGGCAACTCCGGCGACGAGATCGCGGACCGCCGGGGCGTCGATCGGCGTGTCGGCCCGGGCCAGCATCTGGCTGAGGCTTTCCTCGGTTGAAACAATCCGATTCACGGTATGGCACCCTCGGGCACGGCGGAATCCGCCTCTAAACAAGCTAGGCCCGGCAGCCGGCCCTCGCAAGGGGCCATGCGTTCGACGCGATGCTGCACTGCAACAATGTCACGTTGAAAGACATCCGATGTCGGCTACATTAGTTGGGGAACGGTCTAAATGCCGATTCCAAGAGCAAGGGACCATTGACCGGAGAGGAGTCGTCCGCAGGTGTGGCCGGCCAGCTTGATGCTGTACGCCAGTGCACGCCATAGCAGACAAGAGGTTGGACATGGCAACGAACGTGCACGCTGAATCGCATCTCCCGTCCCTCGGTCATCGGGTCGCCGAACTCGTCCGGGCGTGGCTGGTGTCGCCGGTCGTTCGCTGGCACCGGCGCAATGAACTGTATCGCGAGATGATCGATCTGGATGACCGCACGCTCGCCGATATCGGTTTGACGCGCTATGACATTCCGTACTTCGTCCGCCATGCGGAGTTTGATGCCGAAACCCAGGAAAGCGGCCGCGCAAACGACGACCATCCGGTTCTCGCCGACGAGGACGACGCCGACCACCGACTGGCGGCCTGACAAACGCTGTTCGCTACTCGCTAGTTTCGACGAGCCGGTAGCCCCGGCTTTTCATGCATGCACTGAATAGGCCTTGCACCCGTTTCTGGGCGTCGTAACGCGCCATGTCGCGGGTCAGACTCCGATCGGGCCACGATCCGGGTGCTGAAATAATGGGATGGCGGTAGGCGACGTCGCGTTCGACTTCGCTCCACGCCTTGCCCTCGCACGCATTGACATCATAGGACCAATAGCGTTCGTCCAACGCCGGATGTTCCCACCGCGCGGACGGAGCGCAAGCCGTGACCAGGAGAGTCAGCGCAGCGGTAATCGCGGCAATCTCAGCGCGCTTCTTCATGGTTCGCCGAACCTAAACCACGGCCTTTGGTCCGGCAATGCGGCGCCTCCGACTCAATCCACGCGAGCGATCTGCCACACTGCACGGGCCAACCCTGAGAGCATTCCGGCCTCCCAGGTTCCGCGATCGTTGAGGCGGGCGACGAGCGGCGCCGGGATCGACTCGACCCCGCACCGGGCGCCAGCAATCGCGCCGGTCATCGCCGCCGTGGTGTCGACGTCGCCGCCAACCGCGATGGCGGTGTGAATGGCTCGGACATAGTCCTCGGGGTGACGCAGAAAGGCGTACAGGCTCCAGGCCACACTGGGAACGACGTACGGCGAGACGCCCGCGTCGACATCACGGAAATCCGGCCCGCCCACGGTTGCGATCACCGGCGCCGCCCGCTCTGGTGGCATCTCCAGCCAGCCGGCAAGGTCCCGGAGCACGCCGGCAACGACCGGCTCGATCTCGGAGGCCCATTCCGCGAGGCGGTCCAGGAACACCGCCGGTTCTATGGCCTCGGAATCGAGGGCCAAAGTCACCGCTCCGGCGATGGCAACGGCACCGGCGGAACATCGCGGGTCGGCGTGGGTGATGCGCCCTTGATCGTGTGCCGCGGCGATGCGGGCATCCGCGTCGTCGCGGAACATCAATCCGATGGGTCCCGCGCGCATGGCGCTGCCGTTGCCGGCGTTCGGCGGCGGCGTCCCCGCAGCGTGCCAAGGCATGCTGGCGATCAGGCGCTGAGCCGCATCCGCCGTCGCCCGACCGTACCCGACGATGCGGTTTTCGGCGAAGATCGCGGCAATGCGGCGGGCGTAGTCGGCGGGGTCGAAACGTCGCCGCTCCACGTAACTGGCCATCAGCTCGCGGGCGAGCTGCGAATCATCGGAATACTGGCCGAGGGCGAACGGACCGCGCCGGCCTTCGAACTCCAACCCCTGGAGCAGCACCCCATCGGCGTAGTGCCGGCACGCGTCGGGCGGGTAACCCTCGACCATGAACCCGACGGCATCGCCGACGCATTGGCCGATCAGGCAGCCGACGTAGCGGGATTCAAGCGGCCGGCCCATCGGCGGTCCCGTCGAAGGCAAACTCGGCGACAACCGGGGCATGGAAGGATTCGGGCGACCCGTGAACGGCGTGCGAGGTGATCAGCTCGTCACCCAGGGCCTCGTTGTGGATCTCGATTCCCCGGTACCATCCGAGCAGCGGCCGTGACACCAGCAGGTGGTCGAGCATTTGCGGACGCCCGTGGTGAACGACCGAATAGCGCCGCGAGTCGGCGACGCTCCGATCCAGGGGGACCAGCGTGCGCAACGTCAGGTGCGGATTTCCCGCATCCTCCTCGTCGCCCCGGATGGTGCGCACCGGCGTCTCGTGGTCATCGGCGTTGAAGTCGCCGCAGACGACGATCCGCGCGTTCGGCTCGGCATCGAACAGGCGGTCGATGAACAGCCGCGCTTCCAACGCCTGACCGGTTCGCTTCACTGTGGCGAGAAAAAAGCCCTCGGCCCAGCCCGACATTGTCCGCCACGAATGCGAGCTCGACTTCTGGTCGGGAATGAAGGCCGCCCGTGGCGCCCGGAGGTGAAGGTTGATGACATGCAGGGGCGTGCCGTCACCGACATCGATGGCCGCATAAAGGAACGGCCGGTCCCATTCCACCGCCGACGAGGCTTCCTCGGCGTCTCCAACGGCCACGGGCGTGTACGACGGCGGAGCGACGAGATCGTGGAAAATCTGCGCCTGCTCGCGGATCGGAAAGCGACTGAGGACAACCAGGTTGTGCTTGTCGCGCACGTCGCCCTTGGACCGGCTGACCGTTGTCGCACGGTCGAACTCGGAATAGGGCGTGTCTGCGAGCAGCCGGTCGAGGGCCTTGAGCCGCCGCGCCGCCCCCTTTGTGCGCCGCTGGCTGTCGATCTCCTGCAGGCAGAGAATGTCGGCGCGGAGGCGCAGGATCTGGGGCCTCAAAAGGCGAATCCGTTCCTCGAGCGTCGCTCCACGGCCCGGATGGTCGCCCAGATTCTCGACGTTGAAGGTGGCGACGCGAAGGGACTGCGCGGCCGGCTCGCCACTCATCCTTTCGCTCCGAGACAGGCGCGCAGGAAGGCGATCGATTCGGGGTCGTCCCATTCGGCGATGCCGATGACCCGCCCGATCTCACGGCCACGGCGGTCGAACACCACGGTCGTCGGCAGACCGGGAACGCTGAGGGAGCGGAGGAACTTGCCGCGACGATCAAACAGCGGTTCCAGGTTAACGATGCCGTTCTTGTCGAAGAACCTGGGGGCGACCCGCGGGGCGTCGCGGTCCTCGGAGATAGCCAGCACCTCGATGCCATCGCCAGACAGCGCCGCGTGCGCCCGGTCCAGCGCCGGCATCTCACGCACACAGGGTGCGCACCACGTCGCCCAGAAATTCAGGATGACACCCTTGCCGGCATAGTCGGCAAGGGTGCGCTGGCTGTCCTCGGTGACAAAGAACGGCGCCGCGGGGGCCGGTTTCGGAGGCGTTGTGGTTTCGAAGTTGGCCAATGTCTCGGGCGGCTCGGCACAGGCCGGCGCCTCGGCGCTTGCATGCGGAGGCGATATCCCCACAATCGCCGCAACGACACCAACGGCGAGGACGGCTCGTAACATAACCCGGTTCTCTCCGCTTCCCGATTGGGACCCGATATGACCGACGATGCCACCAAGCTCCGCGCCGGTGCCAGCGCCCTTTGGGGCGGGCGGTTCGACTCGGCGCCGTCGGCGCTGATGGAAGAGATCAACGCCTCCATCGACATCGATCGCCGGCTCTACGCCCAGGATATCGCCGCGTCCAAGGCCCACGCCGCGATGCTGGCCGCGGCGGGCATCATATCGCAAGAGGATGGCGATGCCATCCTCGCCGGCCTCGATCGCGTGCTTCGCGAGATCGAGGATGGATCGTTCCCGTTTGACCGTGCGCTGGAGGACATCCACCTCAACGTCGAATCCCGCCTCGCGGCGCTGATCGGCGATGCCGCCGGGCGGTTGCACACGGCTCGGTCGCGGAACGATCAGGTGGCGACCGACCTGCGCCTGTGGCTGCGCGACGCCATCGACGAACTGGATGCCGCGATTTCGGGTCTGCAGTCGGTGCTGCTCGATCACGCCGAACAGCATGCCGGGTCGGTGATGCCGGGATTCACCCATTTGCAGCCGGCCCAGCCGGTGACCCTCGGCCATCATCTTCTCGCCTATGTGGAAATGCTGGGCCGTGACCGGGGCCGGCTCTCAGACTGCCGGAAGCGGCTCAACGAATGCCCGCTGGGTGCTGCCGCGCTGGCCGGTACGTCGTTCCCCATCGACCGCCGGGCGACGGCCGAGGCGCTGGGATTCGATGGTCCGGCGGCGAACTCGCTCGATGCGGTTTCCGATCGCGACTTCGCGCTGGAGTTCCTTGCTGCCGGATCGATCCTGGCCGTGCATCTGTCGCGGTTCGCCGAGGAGATGGTGATCTGGTGCTCGGACGCCTTCGGCTTCCTGCGCATCGCCGACGCGTTTTCCACCGGCAGCTCGATCATGCCGCAGAAGCGCAATCCCGATGCCGCCGAGCTCGTGCGGGCCAAGGCCGGACGGCTGTTCGGCGCCCTGCAGGGCCTGCTCGTGGTGATGAAAGGCCTGCCGCTGGCCTACGGCAAGGACATGCAGGAAGACAAGGAGCCGGTGTTCGACGCCGCCGACACGTTGCACCTGTGTGTCGCCGCGACCACGGGGATGATCGCCGGCTGCCGGTTCGACACCGCGCGGATGCGCGAGGCCGCCGAAGCCGGCTTTCCGACCGCCACCGACCTCGCCGACTGGCTTGTCCGGGTCGCCGGCCTGCCGTTCCGCCGGGCCCACCACGTCGCCGGCACCATCGTCAAGGAAGCCGAGCAACGCGGATGCGGTCTCGCGGACCTGCCGCTCGACGCGATGCGGGCCGTTGAACCGGCCATCGATGACGGCGTCTACGCCGTGCTGGGGATAGACGATGCGGTCGCGAGCCGCACGAGCGAGGGTGGTACCGCCCCGGACAACGTCCGGGCCGCGTGCGCCGCGGCGCGGAAGCGGTTTCTCGGCTGAACACGCACGGCATGACAGAATCGCCCGTCACCAGCGATTCCTCGCAAAGCAGTGGTTGAAATCGCATATGATGGGAACCGGAGGCGACGCGATGACGCGCGGACTGATTCTGATGTTGGTGGTTCTGGGCCTGGGCCTGACGCTCGGGGCCTGCGGCAAGAAGGGCACGCCGGAGCCGCCGCCGGGGTCCACCTATCCGCGCGAGTATCCGTCCAAGTAGACGGGGACGCGCCGTGGATCATTTCGATTACCGCTCCGGCCGGCTCCACGCCGAGGACGTGCCGCTCGATACCATCGCCGATGCGGTAGGCACCCCCGTCTACGTCTATTCGACGGCAACATTGGAACGGCATTATCGGGTGTTCGCCGATGCCCTGTCGGGTGTCGACGCCCAGGTCTGCTTCGCCGTCAAGGCCAATGGCAACGTCGCCGTGGTCGCCACACTCGCACGGCTCGGTGCCGGTGCCGACGTGGTCTCGGCCGGTGAACTCAAGATCGCACTGGCGGCGGGAATCTCAGCCGACCGCATCGTTTTCTCCGGCGTCGGCAAGACCGCCGACGAAATGGCCCAGGCGCTACGCGCCGGCGTCATGCAGATCAATGTGGAATCCGTGCCCGAACTCCAGACCTTGGCATCGGTGGCGCGGTCGCTCGGCGTGGTCGCTCCGATCGCCGTGCGGATCAATCCCGACGTTGACGCCGGCACCCACGACAAGATCACCACAGGGCGCAGCGAGAACAAATTCGGCATCGAGTGGACGGCGGCCCACGGCGTGTTCGAACGTGCCCGCAGCATGCCGGGAATCGATGTGGTCGGAATCGCTTGCCATATCGGCTCGCAGCTCACCGACCTCCTGCCATTCCGCCAGGCTTTTCGGCGGCTTCGCGACCTTGTCGCCATCCTCCGCGCTGACGGGCACGATATCCGGACCCTCGATGTCGGTGGCGGCCTCGGGATTCCCCACGGGAACGAGGCCGTGCCGCCCCCTGGCCCGGAGGAATATTCGGCTGTCGTTGTCGAAGCCGTCGGCGACCTCGGGTGCCGGCTTATTGTCGAGCCCGGCCGCATGCTGGTTGGAAATGCCGGCGTGCTCCTAACCCGGGTGATTTACGTGAAGGAAGGTGCAACGCGGACCTTCGCCATCGTCGACGCGGCAATGAACGACCTGTTGCGGCCGACGCTTTACGAGGCCTACCACGCCATCGTGCCCGTCGCCGAACCGACACCCGGTGTGGAGCTCGCCGAAGTGGATGTCGTCGGCCCGGTCTGCGAGACCGGTGACACCTTCGCCACGCAACGGTCCCTGCCGCCCCTGGCCGATGGCGACTTGGTTGCGTTGCGGACCGCCGGCGCCTACGGGGCGGCCATGGCCTCCACCTACAACGCGCGGCCCCTGGTGGCTGAAGTCCTGGTCAACGGCGACGCCTTCGCCGTCGTCCGCGACCGTGTACCGATCGACGATCTGCTTGCCCGCCAGCACCTGCCGACATGGCTGGAGCGCGACGCAGAACCGACGTTGGCAACCGCCGTGGGAGGCGAGCGGTGAGACGGCGCGAGCATCGCCGAGTCCGACGCCTGCTGTGGCTGGCCGGCGCGTCGCTGACGTGGGAGCGGTTGTGGCCGCGGGCCTGGCCGGTGATCGGCGTGGTCGGGGTGTTCTTGGCCGTCGCCCTCATGGACTTGCTGCCGATGCTGCCGGGCTGGTTGCATTCCCTCGTCCTGGTCGTTTTTGCGGCGGCTCTCTTCGTTGCTATCCGCCGCGGTGTCGGTGGATTCCATACTGCGAAGCGCGCTGAAGCCCGCCATCGGCTCGAGCAGGACAGCGGCCTCGACCATCGGCCGCTGGCCGCACTGGAAGACCAGTTGGCCACCGGAACGGATGATCCCGCCGCGCAAGCGCTGTGGCTGAAGCACCGCGAACGCATGGCGGAAGCGGCCCGAACCCTCGCCGTCGCCCCACCGGCGCCGGGGATGGCGCGGCGCGATCCGTGGGCGGCTCGGGCCGTCGTTCCGCTGCTGCTGGTTATCGGCCTTGCCGCGGCCGGCGGCGATGCCGGGAACCGCCTCCACCGCTCCGTGATACCGCAGTTCACCGGCGCGCCGGATACGCCGCTTTCGGTCGAGGTTTGGATCACTGCGCCGTCCTATACCGGTGTGGCGCCGATGTTCCTCGATGGCACCAAGCGAATGGCCGCGGAGGATCCGGCGTCCACTGTGTCGATTTTGGTGCCGGCGGGAAGCACCCTGTTGGCCCAGGTCGGTGGCGTTGCGGCTCCGCCCGATCTTCTCCTCGGTGACTCGGTCCAGCCGTTCGAAGCCATCGCCGAGGGCGAGGGTGCGACCGGGTTCCGTGCGGCGTCGAAGGTGACGTCCGGCGACCGGCTGGCGATCAAAAGCGGACGGCGGGAGCTGGTCGCCTGGCCGATACGGGTCGTTTCCGATTCACCGCCCATCGCCGCCTTCTCCTCGGCACCGACCACGGCCGGACGGTCGTTCCTTCAGGTCGGTTACGCCGCCTCCGACGACTATGGTGTCAGTGGCGTGACCCTGGTGATCCAGTCCCCCGACGGCAAACCGTCGCCGGACGGCGATACCGAGGTGCGCAAGCCGTTGCCGCTTCCCGTTCTTGGCGCCACCACGGTCACCGGACGCGCAGTGGACGACCTGACCGCCCACGCCTGGGCCGGCCAAAGGGTGCTGATGTACCTCGAAGCCGAGGACGAGGCCGGCCAAACCGGCAGCAGCCCGGTGATCGACGCGGTGCTGCCGGAACGCCGCTTCCGTCACCCTGTGGCCAAGGAGATCATCGCCCAGCGCAAGCAGCTCGTGGAGCTGTCGGACCGGGCCATCGCCGAGGTGTCGACCGATCTTCTCGCCGTTGCCGCCGCGCCGGCCCATTTCGCCAACGACATGGTCGTCTCCCTGTCGCTGGCAGTGGCCCGCTCGCGGCTGGCCTATGATCGCCGGCCATCGGCCCTTGTCTCGGTCCGTACCTTGCTGTGGAATACGGCGCTGCGGATCGAAGAGGGCGCGGTGCCGATTGCCGAGCAGGACCTGCGCAATGCCCGCCAGCGGCTTTGGGAGGCGCTGCGCCGGGATTCGGACATCGAGGAGATCGAGCGTCTTCTCGACGAACTTCAGCAGGCGCTCGACCGCTACCTTGCGGCGATCATGGCCGACCTTGCCCACAAGGGCGAAGACCTGAAGTTTGTCGATCCCTCGGCCGAGATGCTTCGATCCGAGGATTTCAAACAGCTGATCGAGATGGCACGGGAATTCGCCCGCTCGGGTGCGCGCGACAGCGCGCGCCAGATGCTGTCCGAATTGCAGCGTCTGCTGGACGGGTTGCGATCGGGCTTCGACGCCGGACCGGCGCGGAAAGACCTGGTCGAAGCCCACAAGTTGATGAGTGCGCTCCGTGAACTGTCGCGGCGACAGCAGGAACTGCTCGACGAGAGCTTCAAACGCCTCCGCGAGCAGCGCGACGGGGCCAATCGAAACCGGGGCGAGACGCCGCCGCCTGTGGACCGGGAGGCAGTCGAGAACCAGGAGTCGGTGCGCCGCGACCTCGGCGACCTGATGCTGCGGTTCGACGAGTTCCTGGGCGGTATTCCCGATCAGCTTCAGAAGGCGGAGCGCGCCATGCGCGGCGCCGGCGAGGCGCTTGAAGGCAACCAGATGGGTGCGGCCGTGGCCCGCCAGAGCGAGGCGGCGGAGCTGCTGCAGCGGGCCCAGGAGGCAGCGACCGAGCAGCTTGCCCAGCGCCTCGGTGCCCTGGCCGGGTTGTTCACCGGCGATCCCGACGACGACGGGGAAGACGCCAGCGATCCGTTCGGCCGGTCTCCCGGAGGCGGATTCCGCGGTGTCGGCGGGGAACGGGTCAAGATCCCCGACCAGATGGAGGTGCAGCGCGCCCATCGGATCTTGCGCGAGCTGCGCCGACGGGCCGGAGAACGCCACCGGCCTCAGCAGGAACTGGATTACATCGAACGGCTGCTGAAACGATTCTAGATCGTTTCGTGGCGGACTTAGGCTATCGGGCCTCTTCGAGCGTCACTTTGACCTGGCGCGCGGTAGCGGCCGGGTTTTCGATCCGCGCCCGGAAGGGAGCCGTCCCGCCGGCATCGATCTGTTTCTGGCCGGGCGGAACAACAACGTACTGCAATTCCTCTTCATCTGCGTCATAGAGCGTGACCCGGACCCGTGGCACGGTTTGCGGTTCGCTGCTCGTGTTCATCACCTGTCCGCGAACCACCAGAACTTCCTTGGCGCCGACGACTTCCCGCCGAGTGGTCAAGCTATCCTGGCGGACCACGAGAGGGTCCTTCCCCGGTCCGAGGCCGATGGCGTCGTAGATACCCGCCGCCGAGGGCAGCACCGAGACAATGGCATCGCGGGCGAGGAACAGGCCGCCGAAGATGATCACCAGCACCAGCACGGAGCTGGCGATAATCAGTTTCATCCGGTTTGACTTGGGTTCCGGCTTCTCTTCAGCCTCTTCGGACGTAAACACCGCCGGGATCGGCTCCGGTTCGGGCATGTCGTCGACGTCGTCGACATCGCGGGAAATCGCGTCCTCGTCCGTTTCGACGAGTGATTCGACCGGTTCGGGTTCGTCGTCGCGCCCGAGCATGGCGTCCAGTTCGTCTTCGCTGAGCGGCTCGCCTTCGCCGTCGGGAGAGATTTCGACTTCGATCTCCGCCTCGTCCACGGGCTCCGGCGGCGGCGCAGCTGGCTGAGGTTCAGGCTCGGCCACCGGCTGGGGTTCGGGTTGCGGCTCGGGTTCGAGTGGCGGCGTCGGTTCCGGTGGTGGCGGAGGCGCCGGCTCAGGTGGCAAGGGCTCCGGCTCAGGCGGCGGCGCGACCTCTGCGGCCGGCGGTGGTGGAGCTTGTGGTGGTGGCGGAGGTGGCGGGGGAGCCGGTGCCGCTACCGGTTGCGGCGGTGCCGCGGCGTAGGCGTGAGCCACAGCGGCCTCGACCACCGAGGTCAGCGGTTGTGTCCACCGGAAACCGCAGTTCGAGCACCGGACCTGTTTCCCGCTTGCGCCGAGCGCTCCCGGGTCGATGGAATAGCGTGTCGTACAGCTCGGGCAGGTTATAATCATCGCCGGCAGGGTGTGTTAAGCTCCTGCCGTTTATAGGCTTGCGGTTTAGGCAACGCAAGTTGGGGCCGGTTCCACGGGTGCGAGTGAGCGGTGGCGAGTGTCGGCGGTGACGCGGTAGTACGTTTTGAGAACGTCGGCCTGCGTTACGGCCTGGGACCTGAAGTCCTCCAGGATGTCTCGCTGGCTCTCGATCCAGGCTCGTACCACTTCCTTGTCGGACCGAGCGGCGCCGGCAAGACATCGCTCCTGCGGCTGCTCTATCTCGCGCTTCGGCCGACCCGGGGACTGATCACCCTGTTCGGCCACGATATCGCCACGACGTCGCGGAGCAAGCTGCCGGGCCTTCGCCGCCGCATCGGTGTGGTCTTCCAGGAGTTTCGGCTCCTCGACCATCTTTCGGCTTTCGACAATGTCGCCCTGCCGCTGCGGGTCGCCGGCACGCGAGAGGACGAAGTTCGCAAGCATGTCGTCGAACTGTTGAGCTGGGTCGGTCTCAAGGACCACCTGCATGCCCGGCCGCCAACACTGTCGGGCGGACAGCAGCAGCGCGTCGCCATCGCCCGGGCGGTGATCGCGCGGCCGAAACTGCTGCTCGCCGACGAACCGACCGGCAATGTCGACGACCGCATGGCGCTTCGGCTGATGCGCCTGTTCGAAGAGCTCAACAAACTCGGCACGACCGTGGTCATCGCCACCCACAATGAGAGCCTCGTCGACCGCCTCGGGCATCCGAGGCTCCGGGTCGAGGACGGCCGGTTGCGGCCCGAGCCCGGAAATCCGACCCATACCGGCCGGTCGCCGGCGGCACGCCTGGCGGAGGCGGCGACGGGAGGGCGCAGCTAGATGTTCAGCCGCCGTACGGATCTCGCGCTCGACCGCGACCCGCTGAGCCGGTTCCTGCCGTGGCTGATTGCCTTCATGGTGTTTCTGGCCATCCTTGCCCTCGCCGGCGCGATGGCGCTTCACGGCGGAATCGACCGCTGGAGCCGGGGAATGGAGGGCACGCTGACGGTGCAGCTGCCGCCGACCGATGACGCCGGCGGCGGAAGGGGCATCGAGTCCGTCGTTGATCGGCTTCGTGCGATGCCGGGAGTCGTCAGCGCCGAAGAAATCCCGCCCCAAGGCATCGCCGCACTTCTGGAGCCGTGGCTGGGTGATCCCGAGTTCATCGGCGAACTGCCCCTGCCCCGTCTGATCGACGTGCGCCTCTCGGACGATGCCGCCGTCGACGCCGAGGCGTTAGCCACGGACTTGCGGCGTATCGTGCCGGGGACCGCGGTCGACGATCACCGGATCTGGCTCGACCGGCTGGTCCGGCTGGTGCGCACGGTGGAAGGCTTGGCAACCGCCGTGCTGGTACTGATCGGGCTGGCGACCATCGGCACCGTCGTGTTCGCCACGCGCTCGGGTCTCGCGATTCATCGGGAAGCGATCGAGGTTCTGCATCTGATCGGCGCCCAGGATTCCTACGTCGCACGGCAGTTCGCCGGGCGTGCCTTGCGCATGGGGTTGCGGGGCGGGGTGATCGGCCTGGTGCTGGCGGCGCCGACTCTGTGGGCCATCGTGTACCTGGCGTCGCGCCTGAAAGGCGGCCCGTTGCCGGAGATGGCGCTGGACATCCAATCCTGGGTCCTTCTTTGCATGGTGCCCGTGGTCGTCGCGGCGATCGCGACGCTGACCGCCCGCGTCACCGTCATCCGTGCCCTGGCCAGGATGCTTTAAGGCATGGCCCGCTCGCCCTATCGCCGGCACCGACATCGGGCCGGGCTATGGCTCGGCCTCGCGGCTATCGTGCTGATTGGTGCTGGAACGTGGACGTTCAGTCTCTTCCGTTTCGCCGAGACGATTCCCAAGGCCGTCACCGATGTCGAAACTCGAACGGACGTCATTGTCGTGCTCACCGGCGGCAGCAAGCGCCTCGCCACCGGTCTCCAGCTCCTCGATGAGGAGAAGGCCGAACGACTGTTTATTTCCGGCGTCTACGAACAAGTCGATGTCCACCGGCTTCTGGCGTTACAACTGCGGTCGCCCGAAGACCTGGAATGCTGTGTCGAACTCGGACGCAGCGCGCGGAACACCGCTGGCAACGCCGCCGAGACCACCGACTGGATGCGACGCCACGGTTTTCGATCCATGCGCCTGGTCACCGCCAGCTATCACATGCCACGCAGCCTGATGGAGTTCCGCCACGCGATGCCGGAAGCGGAAGTCGTGCCGCATCCCGTGTTCCCCGACCAGGTGATGAGCGAGGGCTGGTGGAAGTGGCCGGGAACGACGGCGTTGATCGCCGGTGAGTTCAACAAGTTCCTGTTCGCCCGGATCAGCTACGGGATTGGCGGGCTGTTCGGGGCTGGCCGTGGCGGAAAGGGCTCATGACGTCGCTCAGGTCCTTGCTTGCCGCTGTCGCCGGCTTCGCCTGGACGGGGCTGCTGGCGATCCTTTACCTGCCGACGCTGGCAATGCCGCGCCGGGCGATCCAGGTCACGGCGGGGTTTTGGATCCGCGGACTGATGCTGATCGCCCGCGCGTTCTGCGGGCTGGGCTACGAAATCCGCGGTCGCGATCGAGTGCCCGCGGGTGCCGCGCTGATCGCGGCAAAGCACCAGTCGGCATGGGACACGCTGATCTTCCATGTGCTGCTCGATGATCCGGTGTTCGTGCTGAAGAAGGAGCTGTTCGGCGTGCCGTTCGTCAGCTGGTATCTGCGAAAGGCCGGCAACATCGGCATCGACCGGTCCGCCGGCATGAAGGCCTTGAAGCTGATGACGGCGGAAGCCCGGGAAGCCTTCGCCGACGGCAGCCAAGTCATCGTGTTCCCCGAGGGAACGCGGGCGGCGCCGGGGAGCCGGAACCCGTATCATCCCGGGATCGCGGCACTCTACACCGCCGCCGAAACGCCGGTTGTCCCTGTAGCGCTGAACTCGGGGATGTTCTGGGGCCGGCGCAGCTTCCACAAGTACGCCGGCACCATTGTCCTGGAATTCCTCGAACCCATCGAACCGGGGCTGGACCGCCGCGCCTTCCAGGGTCTGCTCGAAGACCGCATCGAAGGTGCGAGCCGTCGGCTCTGCACCGAGGCCGCGGCCGCCCATCCCGAGCTGCCAGCGGCTGCCGCGCTGACCGACGCTCCGGTCGACACCGGGGACGCGACCTGTGAAACACGGGGAAAAACAGCCGAAACATAGCGTGAACATCACGGTGGACGGCGACAGTTCAGACCCGTAAACTGGAGTGTAAGAGTCGGCGCCAGCCGGCCCCGTTTGCCGCCATCGAGGACGCAGAAATGCAGGTCGCCCCCGTCTCGCAGCAGATCTGGGACATGAAATACCGTCTGAAGGCGGTCGACGGCGCCCCTGTCGACGCGACCATTGCCGACACCTGGCGGCGCGTCGCCCGCACCCTGGCCGAGCCCGAGCGCGACCCGGCGACGTGGGAGCGGCGGTTCTTCGAGGCGATGGATGATTTCCGCTTCCTGCCGGCCGGACGCATCCTCTCCGGTGCCGGTTCGGGGCGGCGGGTGACTCTGTTCAACTGCTTCGTCATGGGCGACGTGCCCGATGACATGACCGGCATCTTCGAGCACCTGAAGGAAGCCGCGCTGACCATGCAGCAGGGCGGTGGCATCGGCTACGACTTCTCGACGCTCAGGCCCAAGGGTGCGCCGGTGAAGGGCGTCGGCGCCGATGCCTCGGGACCTCTCAGCTTCATGGACGTGTGGGACGCCATGTGCCGCACGATCATGAGCGCCGGCTCGCGGCGCGGCGCGATGATGGCGGTGCTGCGCTGCGACCACCCGGATATCGAGGCGTTCATCGACGCCAAGCGCGAGCCCGGTCGTCTGCGCATGTTCAATCTTTCCGTTCTCGTCACCGACGCCTTCATGCAGGCGGTCAAGGAGGACGCAGCGTGGGAATTGACCTTCGGCGGCGTGACCCACCGCAGCCTCCCGGCGCGGGAGCTGTGGGACAAGATCATGCGGGCCACCTACGCCTACGCCGAGCCGGGCGTGGTGTTCATCGACCGGATCAACCGCCTCAATAACCTCGCCTACTGCGAAAACATCCACGCGACCAATCCCTGCGGCGAGCAGCCGTTGCCGCCGTATGGCACCTGCCTCCTCGGTTCGGTCAATCTGGCGCGGCTGGTCAACGATCCCTTCGAGGCGGGCGCCCACATCGACACCGCGACCCTCGAGGACCTGGTGTCGACAGCCGTGCGCATGCTCGACAACGTCATCGACGTCTCCGGCTATCCGCTGGCCCAGCACGAGCACGAAGCCCGGGCCAAGCGGCGCATCGGCCTCGGCGTCACCGGGCTTGCGGATGCGCTGATCCTCTGCGGCGCCCGCTACGGCGACCGAGAAGCAGTGGCGCTGACCGAGGCCTGGATGCGTACGATCCGCCGTGCCGCCTATCTGGCCTCCGCTGAACTGGCCCGCGAGAAAGGGGCGTTTCCCTTGTTCGACCGCGAGCCCTATCTCGCCGGCGAGAACATCCAGGCGTTGGAAGAGGATGTCCGCGCGGCGATAGCCGAGCATGGCATCCGCAATGCGCTGGTCACGTCGGTCGCACCGACGGGAACCATTTCGCTGTTCGCCGACAATGTGTCCTCGGGCCTCGAGCCGGTGTTCAGCTTCCGCTATGCCCGCCACGTTTTGATGCCCGACGGCAGCCGCCGCGAGGAAGAGGTCACCGACTACGCCTACCGGCTGTTCCGCCGGCTCAAGGGCGAGATCACGGCGCTTCCCGAGTCGTTCGTCGATGCCCAGGGGCTCAGCCCCAACGACCATCTGGTGATGCAGGCCGCGGTGCAGAAGTACATCGACAGCTCCATCTCCAAGACCATCAACTGTCCCGAGGGCATCTCCTTCGACGACTTCAAGGAAATCTATGCCCAGGCCTACGAGCTCGGCTGCAAGGGCTGCACCACCTACCGGCCGAACGAGATCACCGGAGCCGTGCTCGAAGCCCCGGCCAACACCGCCAAATCCGAGGACGCGGCCCCGCCGCCGCCGACTCCCATGCGACGGCCGAAGACGGCGAAGGATTCCGGTCCCCAGGCCGAGCTGCCCTTGGAGGCGCCGCTCGCCCGCACCCGCCCCCGCGACCTCGGCGATGCCGGCAACGTCAGCCGGCTGTTCGATCCCCTCGATCGCCCCGGCGCGCTCCCGGGTCAGACCTACAAGGTGCGCTGGCCCGAGAACGAGCACGCCATCTACATCACCATCAACGACATCGTCGACGACAGCGGCCGCCGCCGGCCCTTCGAGGTGTTCATCAATTCCAAGAACATGGAGCACTTCGCCTGGACGGTGGCGCTGACCCGGATGATCAGCGCGGTGTTCCGCCGCGGCGGCGACGTCTCGTTTGTCGTCGAGGAACTGAAGGCGGTGTTCGATCCGCGCGGCGGCCAGTGGGTCGGCGGCAAGTACGTGCCGTCGCTGCTCGCCGCGATCGGCGGCGTCATCGAACACCACATGATCGAGACCGGATTCCTCCGCCGCGACGAACCCGCACCGATGCCCGAAAAGGCGGTGGTTGCCGCCGGCGAGAGCACCTCACCCGGCGCCGGTTTCCGTTCGTGCCCCAAGTGCGGCGCGCCGACCCTGATCCGCCAGGAAGACTGCGACACCTGCACGTCCTGCGGCTACTCGAAGTGCGGCTAGAGTTCGCCCATCACCGCTTGAGCACCACCAGCGTTCCGTCTTCCAGGCCGTAGACAAGTTCGGCGGGGCCGTCGCCGTTGAGGTCGGTGGCGACGATCGCGGTGGCGATTCGTGCCTTATGGATGACGGCAAGGAAGCCACCGATCCTGCCGCCGGCCATTGTCGCCACCCTGAGCTCGCGCCGGGACGAATCCGGGAGCGCGATGTCGGCGACGCCGTCGCCAGTCCAGTCGACCACCGCCGCCACGTCGAGGACACGGCTGCCGATGGCGTGGTTGGAGTATCCGAACGCAGACGCCTCGACCGTGAGTCCCGCGACGCCGAGCCCGAGAATGGTCAGCACGCCGCCGATGTGCGGCGTCTCCACATAGGCGATCTCGACCCGACCGTCGCCATCGAAATCGGCAACAGCGGCCGGATTGAGCCAGCGGTGGGCCTGGCCGATGGGTGGCGTCGCCGCGAGAAGTTCGATCCGCCGCCCGGTCAAGCCGTAGACCGCGAGCGCGGCACCGCGGTCAAGATCGGCGCGGACGACAATCAGTTCGTCCTCGCCGTCACCGGTTACGTCGATGAGACGCACACGCCGATCTTCGAACACGGCGTCGTCATCGAGTTTGTAGTCGAATGCAGCACCATCGCTGCGGACGACTCGAAACCCGGTGGCCTCGATGGCGTCGCCGAGGATGCCGTGGCGATAAATGCCGGTGGGGCCGGTCAGCCACGCGGTCAAGCCGCCGTCCGGCGTCGAAGTGACGTCGCCATCGGGCACCGGCACAGGGCCGTCGCCGTCGGGGGACCGCGTGGGCGCGACGACGTCCTCCGCCTCGACGAGGACGACCACATCCTCTTCGAGGGTAAGCTGTCGCCACGCGCCGTCGCAGAGTCGAACAACGACCGCTGAAGCGGGCTCGGCGGTGGTGATGCCCCGTCCCGGTCCGCCGGCCCGTTCCACGGCATCAACGCAAGGCGCACCTGAAACACGCATTTGCTCGGCAGCATGAACGGGCATCGCAATCGACACCGCCAACGTCACGGCGGCAATGAAAGCGGCAGGTCGGCGGTCCGGCATCATCATCGCCCTGGTCCAGGATCGGATGCCGTTATCGCGGCAGCTCACTGCCCGGATCAAGTGTGAACACATCAGCGATTTCGGGCGCCGGCCTCAATCTGGAGATGACGACGCGGGCGACCGCCTGACCTTCCCCGTCCGCTACACGGCAGGCGATATCGCGCCCGACCGCAACGCGATCCGGCGCATCGGCCTGGTTGAGCAACAGCACCCGGCGCGCCGTTGCCGGCGCACCTTTTGTGAGACCATCGGGATGGTTTGCGGCGTGGGAAATCGATTCGGCTGTGACGCTGTTACCCTCCGCAAGACCGGTGAGGCGTGACCACATCTCGATGCGGAACACGGCCTCCCCGCACGGCCGTCCGACGGCGGACAGCCCGGCAACGGCGACGACCGTATCGGCCGTCTGCGGAATCACCGGCTCATGCGCCGCCGGCACCTTCAGGGGTCGGCGAGCGGCCCCATCGGCTTCGACCAGAATGCGGTCGAAGGCCCCCGAAGCCGCGATCCGATCGATCGCCTCCGGATCGAGGCCGATGGCCTTGCCGGCGGCGGCATCGATCCCGGCGTGGGCGATGATCGCGCCCGCCGACCGTGGTGCGGCATCGACGACGTCCTTCGGATCCGTGGCGACGAACTCCGGCCACGAGCCGGTCACTTCGTCGGCGGCAAGGCGTGTCGTCGTCGTCAGAAGGGCCGACTCGCCGAAATCCACGAATTCTCTCGCGAGCGCGAACATCAGGCTGGTCTTGCCCCCGGCGCCGACCAGCGCGATGAGCCGCGCGTCGGCAAGACCCAGCGCCTCGACAAGGGTCATCGCGGCGTGTTGACCGAGCGCATCACCGCCTCCAGCACCGATCCGGCGATGGCGCGGGCCTTGTCGGAGATGGTTGCACAGTGCTCCGGATTGGCGCGGGAATCGACGTCGCCGAGCTTGAGATCCGCACCGACCGTGGTGCCGTCACGGATGAGCCCGCGGACGACTCCGGCAACGCCGGCGACGACCTCCGTGCCCTCGACGTCTCCCAGCACGTCACCCGCCTCGACCACGTCGCCGATGGCCCGACGGGCGTGGAATACGCCGGCAGCGGGCGCACGGACGACGCGTTCGACGGACATCCCGGCAATGGTCCCGGGGATCCCAGTGTTCGGGGCCGCCGCACCCCTGGTGATGATCCTCCCGAGATCGTGGCCACGGTCGGTCTCGATAACCGCATGGCAGTCGCGACCGGCCTCGAACCCGGGTCCCAACGCGATGACCTGCGGCGCATCATCGATGGATGTGCCGGTGTTGCGCTTGGCGAGAATGGCATCCACCACGACGTCAGGCACGATGCCCGCGATCCCGTTCCAGGTTTCCGCTTCGACCACGGCGATCTTGCCCTGCGCCCACGCCGCCGCGATGGCCGCGGCGCTTGCCGCCGCCAGCGCCTCGACGCCTTCGACGGCCGCCGAGCCCTCCTCCAGGGCGGGGCAGAAGGCGACCCGCCGCCGCACGCAGAGCGGCATGGCCAGTTCGGTCATGCAGATCCTCTGAATGTGGGCGCGGTGAAGCCGCCACGCACAGGCGCTCGCCATTTCGCCGGCGCCTTTGATCAGGATCACGGGCGATACCGGTGGTCGGGCGGCGCTCATGAGCGCGTGTCCTCGGTCATCCGCTCCAGCTCGGCGAGATCGTCCTCGCGGTCGACGTCGCGGAACAGCATCTCGTTGTCGAAGGGAACTGCAGTGACCTCATCGGGATTGGCTTCGATCACCGACCGGCCGCCAGCGTCGCCGGTCAGCGCCTGGAGCGCGGAAAAATGCCGCGCGCCGAAGATGACCGGATTGCGCCGTCGGCCTTCCCATGTTGGGAGACAGATTGTTCTGTCTGATTCTTCGAAGGCTTTGATCAGTCGATCGAGAGTCGTCCCCGTCACCGCCGGCTGATCGCCGAGCAGAAACATCACCGCGCTGGCTCCCTCGCCGATCGCGTTCAGTCCGGCAGTCACCGATGTGCTCTGACCGTCGGCGAATGCCTCGTTGACGACGAATTCGAGCCGGCCGTCGCGGTCGAGCGGCGCCAGCGCAGCCCGGACGCGTTCACTCTCGTTCCCAAGGACGACGACGACCCGGGAGAGACCTGAGTCCAGTGCCGCCGCCACGACATATTGGACCAGCGGCACGCCGCGAAGGGGTTCGAGCAGTTTGTTGCGGCCGAACCGGGAGGATTCGCCGGCGGCGAGGACGACTCCGGCGATCGGGGCACGGCTGTCGGTCAGGGCCTACTCCTCGCGGATGATGTGCTTGCCCTTGCCTTCGAAGCGCGGCAGGGAACCGATCTCCACCACTTCCACCTCGGGCGTGATGGTGATCCGGTACTTCACCGATTCGACGAACAGCGCGCAAGCCTGTTTGAGCCGCTCGGGACTGACGCCTTCGTGTGCGGCTTCCACGCGGACCTTGATATGCCGGCCGCTGCCGAGCGGCGGGATGATCAGCTGGTACTCCTGGGAGAATTCGTCGAGTTCATGCAGCAGGTTCTGAATCTGGCTCGGGAAAATGTTGACCCCGGCGAACTGGAACATGTCGTCGGCGCGCCCCAATACGCCGCCGTCGAGGCGAAGATGGGTGCGGCCACACTCGCACGGTGTCCGGTCAAACCGGACCAGATCGCCGGTACGATAGCGAATCAGCGGCATGCTTTCGCTGCAGAGGTTGGTGAGGATCAGCTCGCCGGCCTCACCGTCGGCCAGCGGCACGAAGGTCTCGGGGTCGACGACCTCGGGGAGAAACATGCCCTCGTTGACGTGGGTGCCGCGGTGGACGAGGCATTCGTAACCGAAATTTCCGCCCTCCGTGGACCCGAGGTCGTCGAAGCACTCGGCACCCCATTGCGCTTCCATGGCTTTCTTGGTCGCTAAGACCGCCGCGCCGGGCTCGCCCGCCGCAACGAGCTTGCGGATCGGCGAATGCGGCAAGTCGATTCCCGACTTGCGGGCCGTTTCGGCGAGGTAGAGCAAATAAGAAGGCGTGCCGCACACGACCGTCGCACCCCAGTCCATCATCGCCTTGAGCCGGTCCTTGGAGCCCATGCCGCCGTCCGGGATGACCATCAAACCGGCCCGCTCCATCGCCGTCTGGAACCCCCACCAGGCGATGTAGATGCCGTAGTTGAACGGCACGTAGAGCACGTCGGACTGGCTCAGGCCATAGGCGCACCGGTAGTGGGAGAACTGCTCGTAGAAGGTGTCGAACCAGTCGGTGCGGTTGAGCATGATCCGCACCGGCCGACCGGTGGTGCCGGAGGTCCGGAAAACCCGTACCGCGTCTTCGGGCCCGATGCAGCCGAAGTCGCCCCAGGGCGGGTTCTCGATCTGGCTCTTTCGCAGCTCCTCCTTTTCCGTGACCGGGATGGCGCGCACGTCCTCCATGGTCCGCACCTCATCGGGCCGGATTCCGGCAGCGTCGAGCTTGCGGCGATAGAACGGGCTTCGCTCGCGGACGTAATGCAGCCGCTCGCGGAGCTGAGCGAGTTGGTCCTGTTCGATGTCGGGCCGGACCATGCATTCGCGGTCCGCCCGCCAGTAGGCGATCGTCTCCCGAGTCATCGGCGTCCCCCCATTCGTCCGCGTGCGCCCCTGCCGCACCGGGACCCATTACGCCCTCGTCCTGGCCTTCTCCTTGCGTTCGATGTCGCGAAGACCCTTGAGGATCTTGTCCGGCGTGAAAGGCGTTTCGTGCAACCGCACGCCGGTGGCGTCGTAGATTGCGTTGGCGATGGCGGCGAGGATGCCAGACACCAAACCTTCGCCGACCTCCTTGGTGCGGTACGGCTGGCCGACGCGATACTGTTCGGTGATCACATCGGCGTCCTCGGACTCGGCCATGTCGTGGATGGTCGGCATGCGGTAGTCGAGCCAGCTCGGGTTGAGGGTGTAGCCGTCCTTCATCATGATTTCTTCGAGGAAGGCGTGGCCGAGGGCCATCGACACCTGGCCGTCCACCTGCCCCTTGACCAGCGCCGGGTTCATCGGAAAGCCGCAGTCGTGAGCGATCAGCGCCTTGATCAGCTTTGCCTCGCCGGTTTCGATGTCGACTTCGACCTCGGCGACCTGGGCGCTGAAGGCGTAGTTCTCGCTCCATCGGCCCTTGGTGGTGGCGAGGCTGGGATGGGTCGGCTCGTCGCGCATGGTGCGCCAGAAGCCTTCGCCGATGATGGTGTCGCCGCGCCGCGTGGCGATGCTGATGGCGATGATCTCGCGATAGGTCAGGCGTTTGTCGGGACACGTGCGGCAGAAGACAACCTTGTCTTCGATGTCCAGGTCATCGACGCCGACGTTCAGCCGCTCCGATGCGACTTCGAGGATCTTGGCTCGCGCATTGCCCGCCGCCTGGCGGGCGGCGTTGCCGGTGACGTAGGTCATGCCGCTGATCCAGGCACCGATGTCCTGGGGCGTGGCGTCGGTGTCGGCGGAGATGATGTGAATGTCGTCCATCTCCAGGCTCAGTTCCTCGGCGACGATCTGGGTTATCACCGTCTCCGCCCCCTGGCCGACATCGATGGCACCGGTCAGCACGGTCGCCGAGCCGTCGTCGTTCATCTTCACCATGACGCCCGAGCCATTGGGATAGATGAGCGTACCGCCCATGTAGGAGCTCACGCCGATGCCGATGCCGCGGCGGATGGGCCCGTTGCCCTTGCCCGCTGCCCGGCCCTTGCCGTAGTGGGCGAGAAAGTCGGTGCGCTCGGCGGCGGTGTTGATGCAGTCGATCAGCCCGGCCTGGTGGGTGTTGTCGCGGTTCGGCAGTTCCTCCCACGGGGTGCGCGCATTCTTGAGCCGGATGGTGATCGGGTCGATGCTTAGTTCCTCGGCGATGGCGTCGAGCTGGGATTCTAGGGCGAAGCGGATCTGCGGGCAGCCGTGCCCTCGCTGCGGCGCCCGCGTCGTCGCGTTGGTGTAGACCGAGAACCCCTCGTAGCGGAGGTTGGGGATACGGTAGGGCAGCATGGCGAACCCCCAGGCGAGGAACACCACGACCACGCCCGAGCCGCGAAAGGCACCGGCGTTGTTGACCACGCGAAGCTGCTGGGCGACTAGGGTGCCGTCCTTCTTGACCCCGGTCTTGACCTCCATGATCAGCGGCTGACCATGGCGGTAGGCGGAGAAGATCTCCTCGCGGCTGGCGACAATACGCACCGGCCGGCCGGTGATCATCGATAACCGGCAGGCGCAGTACTCATGCGAATAGAGGTCGATCTTGCCGCCGAAGGTGCCGCCGACATAAGTCTTGTGCACGCGTACCGAGGCGTAGGGAAGATCAAGGGTGCGGGCCAGTTTGGCGCGCTTGATGAACGGTCCCATGGACGAGGTCCAGACGTTCATCTTGCCGTTCTCCCAGTGCGCCAGGGTGGCGTGCGGCTCCAGATAGTCGTGGGTGCGCAGGTGGCTTTCGAAGCGGTCCTCGCGGATGTAGTCGCATTCGGCGAAGCCGGCGTCGACGTCGCCCCATTCGGTGGCCGTCTTGCCGCCGATGTTGGAGACCGGCGGGTCCTCGATGACCTTGGGATGGGAGGGGTGGATTTCCGGCGCGTCCGGTTTCATCGCCTGGAAGGGGTCGAACACGGCCGGCAGCGGTTCGTATTCGACGTCGATGAGCTTCAGCGCCTCGAACGCGGTGATCTCGTCCACCGCGGCGACGGCGGCCACCTCCTCGCCGACGTGGACGACCTTGTCGCGGGCCAGCACTTCCTGGTCGGCGGGGTAGCGCGGCGTCTCGACGAAGCCGTGCTTGACGCCGGCGGTATCGTCGACGGTGATCACCGCCTTGACGCCGGGATGCGCCAAAGCCCGCGACGCGTCGATGCGGACGATGCGGGCGTGCGGATGGGGACTGCGCAGGATCTTGGCGGTCAAAGTGCCCGAGAGCTTGACGTCCTCGGTGTAGACGGCCTTGCCGGTGACCTTGTCGGGGCCGTCCTTGCGTTGCCAGCTTTTGCCGATGTGCTTGAGCGTGCTCATCGCGCGCTGTCCTCTCCCGAGCGCTCCACCTGCTGCGTAACAGGCTCGACCCCCTGTCCCGACGCCTGCAGCACGGCGGCGAGGATGGCGTTGTAGCCGGTGCAGCGGCAGAGGTTGCCCTCCAGCGCCTTGCGGATTTCCGGCACGGTCGGCTTCGGGTTCTTCTCAAGAAGCGCCGTCGCCGACATCACCATGCCCGGCGTGCAATAGCCGCACTGCACCGCGCCCTGGTCGAGGAAAGCCTGCTGCACGTTGCTGAGCGTGTCGCCGTCGGCCAGCCCCTCGACGGTGCGCACGCTCATGCCGTCGCATTCCACCGCGAGCGTGATGCAAGACAGCACCGGACGGCCATCGAGGATCACAGTGCAGACGCCGCAGGTCCCGGATTCGCAACCATGCTTGGTGCCGGTGAGCCCGATCTGCTCACGCAAGACCTCGACCAGCGTCGTGCGGGGCCGAACGGTGGCCTCATGCCACTCGCCGTTGATGCGGATCTCGATCACCCGCGAGCGCACCCGGCGTTCGACCTGCGTGCCGCTCAGCGCTTCCAGCATGGCGTTTCCTCCCCCTGCGGGTCTTACGTTTCCAGGCCCCGCTCGATGGCCGTCTCCAGCGTCCGCCGCAGGTGAATGCGGACGGTGTCGCGGATGTATCCCTTGGTGAAACCGTGGTGGGGCAGCGGGCTCAGCTCCCGCGAAGCCGCGTCGGCAATCTCGGACGTGTCGGCGCCATCGAGCGCGATGCCGACGAGCGATTTCTCCGCCTCCCGCAGCCGAACCGGTCCCTCGCGCACGGAACCAAGGGCGATGCGGGCGTTGGAACAGGTGCGGCCGTCGTCGGCGAACTCCAGGGCCATGGCGATGACGGCGATGCCGTATTCGAAGCCGCCGCGGCGGGTCGACTTGAAGAATCCCCAACCGAACCGCGGTGGGGCCGGCGGAACCAGGACGGCGCGGATGACCTCGGCCGGCGTCAGCGTCAGCGGACTGAGGCCGACACCGGTGTACAGCTCTTCGGCGGCGATCCGCCGGGGTCCGTTCTCGCCAACGATGTCGAGCCCCGCATTCAGCGCGATCAGGGCCGGCGCGATGTCGGACATGGCAATGGACCAGCAGGTGTCTTCCTCGTTGCCCGGGAACGGATAGCAGCGGTCGCCGCCGCGTTTGAAGCAGGCGACCTGGAACTGGTAGTCGTGCTTCTGGTTGAGGTACAGGCAGCGGTTCTCCTGGCACAAGTTGCCGCCAATGGTTCCAGCCTCGCGGACCTGGTTGCCACCGACGGCAAGCGCGCTGTCGGTAATCATCGGCGCCGCCTCGCGCACCACGTCGGACTCGATGACGTCGGTGAGGCGGCTGAGCGCGTCGACGCGTAGCGTGCCGTCCGATTCAATTCGCGGCGGCTCCGGCGCGATCCCGCCAAGGCTGACCAGCAACGGCGGTTTCGAATAGCCGACGCGCATGTTGGGCAGCAGGTCGGTCCCGCCGGCGAGTAGCCGAGCATCGGGGCGATTGTCACGGAGCAGCGCGACCACTTCTTCAAAACTGGTGGGCCGCGCGTAGTCGAAGTCGAACGGAATCATTCGTCAGCGCCCCCGTTGTCGCACGGATGGAGGAGAGGGAACCGGCCACGTGAAGCCGAAGCTTCTCGTGACCGCCGCTTGATCCCTGAAATCCTCCCCGATCGTTCGCCTGACGCCCCCCCGAGCCGCCGGCGAACGATGTCACAACCCTGCTTTTCGCTCGCCCATCCGGCGGTTCAGCACCTCCGGGCCCCCAGGACGAGACTGAGAATCGCTCTCAATAGTTTGTATATCAAACTATATGGCAAAATGGCCACAAAGTCAATAGGGCTACTAGTCCCACAATGGCCTGGTTGGCGCGTTCTGGAGAGGTTGGAACGCTCTCTAGCGGAACGTCCGGGCAAGGCGCCCGAGCATGTCGAGCAGCGCTTCGCGCTCGCCGGGTTTCAATGCATCGTCCATGGCCCGCTCCTGCCCTTCGACCTTCTGGGTGGTGCGGACAAGCACGTCGCGGCCCTCGGGGGTCAGGGAGACCGCGTGGTAGCGGCGGTCCTCTTCGTTCGGGGTCTTCTGGACGAGTCCGCGTTTGACCAGACTGGCGACGGCAATGGACAGGGTGGATTTGTCGATGTTGTACATGCGGGCCAACGCACCCTGGTTGATGCCCGGGTTATGCTCGACCAGCATCAGCAGACTGAACTCGCCGGGGGTCACGCCGGTCTCGGCGGTGATGTTCACAAAGTCCCCGAAGATCGCCGATTGCACCTGGCGCACCTGGTAGCCGAGGTAGGCCGGCAGCGGGCCGAGGCTGATCTCCCGCGCGCCGCCGACCGTCGGATCGTCGTTGCTGGTCTTCAGTTGCGCACGTGTCTTTGCCATCGGCGTTCAGACTACGCGAACGCGTCCGACGGAGTCTGCAGTCTCGATTTCTCCGACGACAGCACGGACGGCGACCCCGCGGTCCTCGAGGCCGGCGAGCATCGCGTCGAGACGAGCCGGCTCGATGGCGATCAACAGGCCACCCGAGGTCTGTGCATCGGCAAGGAGCAGGCACTCCGCCTCGGTGAGCGACGGCGCGAAGTCGACCTGGGGCGCCGCATAATCGAGATTTCGCCGTGTACCGCCGGGACACAGTCCCGCCTCGGCCATCTCGGCGACACCATCGAACAACGGCACGGCGCTGTACTTCACCCGCGCGCCCAACGCCGTCCCGGCGGAGTCGCTCGAAGCCCGGAGCATGTTTCCGAGGTGTCCAAGCAAGCCGAAGCCGGTAACGTCGGTTGCCGCGCTCGCGCCGGCTTCGACCATCGCCTCGGCGGCCGCGCGGTTGAGCGTTCCCATGGACAACACGGCCTCGATCAGCCCCTCCGGCCCCAGATGACCGCGTTTTACCGCCGTCGTCAGAACGCCGGTGCCGATTTTCTTGGTTAGTACGAGGACATCGCCGGCCCGGGCGCCGGCGTTGAAAACGATGCGGTCTGGATGCGCGGTGCCGGTGACGAACAGGCCGAATTTCGGCTCCTCGTCGACGATGGAATGGCCGCCGGAGATGGCGATGCCGGCATCGGCGCAGGCCGCCGCAGCCCCGGCGAACACCCGCGACAACGGTTCCGGTCCCAACGTCTTCATCGGCCAGGCCACGAAGCTGAGCGCGTTCAGCGGTTCCGCGCCCATGGCGTAGATGTCGCTGAGCGCATTGGTCGCGGCGATGCGGCCGAAGTCGTAGGCGTCGTCGACGATCGGCGGGAACACATCGACGGTCTCGATCAACGCGAGATCGTCGCTGAGACGCACGACCGCGGCGTCGTCCGAGCCGCCGAACCCGACCAGGACCCGCGGGTCCTCGGTGACGGGCAACCATGCCAGCAAGGCGTGCAGGTCGGCCTGGGCGATCTTCGCCGCGCACCCGGCGGTGCGCGCCGTCGACGTCAGCGGAACCGGCCCGGCCGCATCGGGGGCGGTTATGGCGTTTCCTCCGCCGGTGCCGCCGCGGCCTCGCGGTGGCGCATGAGCTGGGCGACGATGCCGACGGCGATCTCGCCCGGCGTGTTGTTGCCGACCTTGTCGCCGACAGGACAAACGATGCGGCCGATGAACCCACTGTCGACGCCCCGCCCGGCGAGCTCGCGCCGCAGGACCGCGGCTTTTGATGCGCTGCCGATGACACCGAGGTAGCGGAGCGCCGGTCCCTTGGCGGCAATCGCCTCGACGATATCGATGTCGGCGGCGTGTCCCATGGTCATCACCACGACCATCGCGCCGTCGCCGACGCGGGCGGCACCGTCAGAGTAGGCATCGACGAGGCAGCGCTCGACGTTGGCCGCGCGCGGCATCCGGTCGAGCCACTCGGCGCGGGTATCGACGCACACCACGTGGCAATCGAGTTCGGCGAGGAAGCGGCACAGCTTCTGGGCGACATGCCCGGCGCCGAAGACGACCACGGACCAATGCCGGTCGGGGCGGAAAATCTCGAAATACAGAGAGACGTCGCCGGCGCAGGCCATGCCCACGTCGTCGTTGAGCCGCAACCGCTCAAATCGTGTTGGCGCGGCGTCATCGCCGTCCAGCAACTCGGCGGCGATCTCGGCGCAGCGGGCTTCGATAGCGCCGCCGCCGACGGTGCCGTATTGAAGGCCGCCCCGGGTGAACAGCGCGCTGGCGCCGATGACCTGCGGAATGCTACCGCGGCCGTCGACGATGGTTGCCGCGCAGAACGGTGTGTTCTCGCCTCTGAGCCTCTCGATCTCGCGAATGAACCCGATGTCGAGCATGGGCGCGCTCCCGTTCGGACGCGAGTGTGGCAACAACGTCACCTGCCGACAAGCGGCCGGGCTCACAATGCCGAGTCGCGAACCATTCTTATTAGTTTGTTATGCAAACTAATTATACGCCGACCCCCAAAATCGGTCAACGAAATCCGGTTAAGACGGCAAACCCGAAGCTATGCGCGCTGGGCAGCGGCCGGAACCGGCAACGCGCGGCCGCCGGTCAGTCCGGTGGTGGCGATGCGCGAAAACGTGTCGATGACCCGCGACAGGTTGTCGTCCTTCGACGGGTCGTACCATCGCGCGACCCAGTTGCACATGCCGAGAAGCGCATGGGCGGCCAGCTTGGCGTCGACCTCCGGATCAAACTCGCCGCTCTCCTGCCCTTCTTCAACGAGGCGAACCCATAGCTCGTTGTAGTCGCGCCAGATCCGCCGCAGTTCGCGATGTTTGAGGGTGTCCCGCGCGAGGTGATCCTCCTTCAACGCGACGCTCATCTCGATAAAGCCGGGATTGAAGGCGTCGAGGTGGATCTCGATCGCCGCCGCGAGTTTCTCCGCGCTCGGCATGGGTGTCGGAATCACCCGCTGCAGGTTCATCAGCAAAGACCGGGAGGGCGGCAGAATGATCTCGACGAAGATGTCGCCGCGGCTCTTGAAGTAATAGTAGACGCCCTCGCGCTTGATGCCGACGGCATCAGCGATGTCGCCGATCGAGGTCCGCGCCACGCCCCGCTCGACGAACAGCTCGGCCGCCCGCCGCAAGATGTCCTGACGTCTGCTCACCGCATTCCTCCCCGTTCCCAGGGCCTCGTTGCCGCGGCCGCCATTCGCGCAGATATTTTACGAAATGTAAGATCATCTTACAAGCTTTCTGTGGATGCGAGTCAGGATGACGGTGATCTTGAATCCCTATATTGACCATAACATATTCTAAAAACACAGAAAATAGCTTCGCTTTCGATTCGCCATCCTGACGGATTGGCCGACGGACGAATTCTACGAAACTGTAAAAAATGTTGAGCACCCATGGCTGGCGTGCGATAGTACCAGGGTTCGCAGGACCGCGGATCAACGCTTCCGACGAAACCGGAGGAGTCATGGCTTACGAGGATTTCATCGGAAAAACGTACCCGCCGTTCGAAGTGGAAGTGGAAAAGGGTCGGCTTCGCCTGTTCGCCAAGGCCACCGGCGCTTCGGATCCGATCTACACCGACGAAGCCGCCGCGCGGGATGCCGGATACCCCGACCTTCCGGCACCGCCGTCCTACGCGTTCTCAGTTGCCATGGACGGTGGCCAGTCGTTCAACGTGCTCGAGGACATGGAGATCCCGTTGACCAAAGTGGTGCACGGGCACCAGGGCTTCGTCTATCACCGGCCGATCTGCGCCGGCGATGTCATCGGAGGACACCAAACCGTGCGCAACGTCTATGAAAAGAAGGGCGGCGCACTGATGTTCATCGAAACCGAGATCACGCTGACCAACCAGCGGGACGAACCGGTCTGCGATCTGCAGTCGACGATCGTCGTGCGCAACGGCTGAGGGATACCGAGGGAGAGGAACCGCCCATGTCGTATACCGCCGAAATCCCCTACGGGGCGTACTGGAGCACCCCGTTCGCCAAGTGGCAGGGTAGCTTCGCCAACCTCAACAGCATCGAGTTCGCCGCCCATGTCGCCAAGGCCGAGCTGGCCAAGCGTGAGATTCCGGTCGATGCCTTCGACTATGGCGTCCTCGGCATCACCGTGCCGCAGAAGCACAGCTTCTACGGACTGCCGTGGTTCACCGGCCTGATCGGCGCCGACGGCGTGGGCGGGCCGACCATCAACCAGGCCTGCGCCACCAGCGCCCGGTGCATGCTCGCCGTGGCCCAGGAGATCGAGGCCGGTTTGGCGACGACGGCACTGGTCGCGACCTGTGACCGCACGTCCAACGGCCCGCACGTCGTCTATCCGGACACGTCCGCGCCCGGCGGTACGGTGAACTCCGAAAACTGGGTGCTCGACAACTTCGGCTGCGATCCGCTGGGACCGCACGCGATGATCGACACCGCCGAGAATGTCGCCCGGCGCTATCAGGTGTCGACCGAGGAACAGCATGAGGTCGTGGTCCGCCGCGGCGAGCAGTACGCCGACGATCATGCCTTCCACAAGCGCTACATGACCCTGCCGTTCGAAGTGCCGCGCCCAGGCTACAAACGCGCCGCCGGCGCCCTCGACGGCGACGAAGGCATCACGCTGTCATCGGCGGAGGGGCTGGCCAAGCTCCGCCCGGTCAAGCCCGACGGCACCATCACCTTCGGCGGCCAGACATTCCCGGCCGACGGCAGCGCGGGGATGACCATCGCGGCGCCGGACCAGGCCAAAGAGCTCAGCGCTCGCCCGGACCTGCGCATCTCGCTGCATGGATTCGGCCTCGCCCGCACCGAACTCGCCCACATGCCGGCGGCGACGATCCCGGCGGCGCGTATGGCCCTTGAGCAGGCGGGCATGACCATCGACCAGATGGATGCCCTCAAATCGCACAACCCATTCGCCGCCAACGACATCGTCTTCGCCCGCGAGACCGGTGCCGACCTGATGTCGATGAACAACTACGGCTGCTCGCTGATCTGGGGGCACCCGCAGGGACCGACGGGACTGCGGGCGGTCATCGAACTGATCGAGGAACTGGAGATGCGCGGCGGCGGCCGCGGACTGTTCCAAGGCTGCGCCGCCGGCGACACGGCGATGGCCGTGGTGCTGTCGGTGGAAGACCGCGGCGCCTGAGCCGGCCGCGATCGAACCTAAGAAACACGAGGGGAAGGGGAGCACGTCGATGTCTAAGCTTTCGGGGAAGGTCGCCCTGGTCACCGGTGCGGGCCGTGGCATTGGCCGCGCCATAGCGACCAAGCTTGCCGGCGATGGCGCGCGGGTCGTGCTCAACGATCTCGACGCGGCACCGGCCGACGAAACCGTCGGCCTGATCACCGGCGCCGGCGGCGAAGCGGTTGCGGTTGCCGGCGACGTCACCGCCTCCGGGTTTGCCGAGCAGTTCGTCGGCACGGCGATGGACGCCTTCGGCGGCCTCGACATCGTCGTCAACAACGCCGGCTACGCCTGGGACACGGTGATCCAGAAGACCACCGACGAGCAGTTCGACGCCATGCTCGACATTCACACCCGAGCGCCGTTCCGGGTGCTGCGCGCCGCCGCCGGGCCGATCCGCGATCTGGCCAAGGCCGACGCCGAGGCCGGCCGCGTGGTGGGCCGCAAGGTGGTCAACATCTCGTCCATCGCCGGGCTATTCGGCAATGCCGGTCAGGTCGGTTACGCGTCGGGGAAATCGGCGCTGATCGGCATGACCAAGACCCTGGCCAAGGAGTGGGGCCGCTATAATGTCACCGTCAACTGCGTCGCCTTCGGGCTGATCCAGACGCGGATGACCGAGGCGTTCGACGAGAAACCGACGATGACCCAAATCGGCGACCGCGAAGTGCCGATGGGGGTGCCGCCCCAGTTCCTGGCGACGCTGGACAAGATGATCCCGTTGGGCCGCGCCGGCACACCGGAAGACGCGGCGGGTGCCGTCTATCTCTTCTGCATTCCGGAGTCCGACTACATCTCGGGCGAGATCGTGCTCGCTTCGGGCGGCCTGGTCCTCTGAGCCAATCCCCGCGCGGCTACTCTACGGTCCACGACTTCGGCGTCTGCACCGCGTCGGGGTCACGGCCGTAGGAGCGCTGGAAGTCCTCGAACTGGTCCCGATACTGCGCGGCCTTCACGGCGTCCATCGCCGCGGAGATGAGGGCCATCGGCGACCCCAGCAAGCCCACCGGGATGAGAAAAAGAAAAAGAAGCTGTACGAGGGCTGGAAGGTCGGAGAAGGCATATCGCTCCATAGCGACAAAAAACGCGATGCTCGCCACCGCAGCGGCGCCAAACGCTATTCCGATCAAGAACTTCGACCAAGCCCTGCGCCGCATCTCGTCGATCTGTTTCTTTTCGACCGGGGCGAGGACGAGGCGGAGATTGTCGTCGCGGACGGGTGATACGGTCATTGCCCGCTCCCCTACCCCGCGCCGCCGCGCCCGCGCATCTCGCCGACCCATCGCGGCGCGGCGTCGATGCGGATGTCGAACTGGTCGAGGATGCGCATGACCATGTGGTCGACGACGTCGTCGAGGCTCGCGGGACGGGTATAGAACGCCGGCATCGGCGGCACGATCGACACACCCATCTGCGCAAGCTTCAGCAGATTCTCCAGGTGGATGGCGCTGAGCGGCGATTCGCGGACGACGAGGACCAGCCGCCGGCGCTCCTTCAGCACCACGTCTGCCGCCCGATGCACCAGCGTGTCACCGACGCCATGGGCAATGGCGGCGGCGGTCCGCATCGAGCACGGCACGACGACCATGCCGTCGGTGACGAACGAGCCCGAGGATACCGCCGCGCCCATGTCGCCGGGCGCATAGGACTCCGCCGCCAGCGCGCGCACCTCGGTCGCCGTATAAGGCGTCTCGTGTTCGAGGGTCTGCGCCGCCCACTTGCTGAGCACCAGATGGGTCTCAACGTCCGTTTCCCGCAGCACTTCCAAGAGGCGCACGCCGAGCACCGCCCCCGACGCCCCGGTCATGCCGACGATCAGCCTTCGCATGCGCGCTCCCGCGTCATCTCCGCATCCATACTACGTCGCCATTGTGCCAGCGGATGAACAATCTTGCCAAACGAGCTGGAGTCCTCAGCCTTGCATTGGAGGACGCGGCTGTTCAATCGAGGCGCGTCACGGTGATCTCGCCGGCACACGTCGCTTTTCGTCCCTGAAAGCGCCCGGTGCCGATATCACCGGTGATCGCCGCGGTGTGGGTGCCCAGCAGCTTGCCACTTTCGTCCACCACCTTGACCGCGTAGGTGCCGTCGGTCGAAATCGAACCGGACTTCGGCAGCCGATGATGCGACGCATCGATGGCGCCGCCTTTGGCCTCGACGACGTACGACCGGGGCGTGTTGTCCCGACATCCCTTCAGTGACGCAATCGATACCTTCCAGCGGTCGTCGTAGGGATGGGCGGCCGCAGGCTGGTTCCGGGTTGGCGTCGCGGCGGGGGCAGCAACGGGCGCCTTCGGTGTCTCGGTAACGGGGGCCGGAGCGCGGTCAGCGGGAAACAGCCCGGCCAGGTAGGCACCAATGACAACGACCGCCACGGCAATCGCACCCATACCGACGCCGGCACCCAGCCGGCTCCGCCGAGCCGGTTCGGCCGGCGCCGCTCCGGGGCCGGGCTGCGGTGCGCTCGCGCTCTCCTTGACCGCGACCTGGCCCGGGACGATTCGGAACGCATTGACCGGATAAGGGATGTTCTTGACGCTTTGTGCACCGATGTCGTCGAACGCGACGGACAGCTTGTTCTTGACGTAATCGAAGGTGCTCCCCGAGATACAGATGCCGCCCTTCTCGGCCAGGCCTTCGAGCCGTGCGGCAACGTTCACGCCGTCGCCGAACAGGTCGTCGTTCTCGATCAGCACATCGCCGACGTTGACGCCGATGCGGAACCACATCTGGCGGTCTTCGGGCTGTTCCCGGTTGCGGACCGCGAGATCCTCCTGAATCGAGATCGCGCACCGGACGGCCTCAACGGGACTGCCGAACTCGGCCAGGAAGGCATCCCCTGCCGTTTTGAAAATGCGCCCGTTATGCCTGTCGACCAGGTCGTTGGCGGCGTCGAGATAGGCACGAAGGGCGTCGAGCGTGGCTTCCTCGTCGGCCGCCATCAGCCGGCTGTAGTCGACGACATCAGCGGCGAGGATCGTCGTCAGCTTTCGTTTCGCCGGCTCAGCGGCCATAACGATGCCCAATGGTTGTCACGGACATTCTAGATCGATCCGCACGCCGCAACCATCGGCCGCTGGCCGCTAGTGCCCGTCGCCCTCTTCGGTCTCAAGAAAAGGCGGCATCGGCACGTCCAGCGAATCTGCGACGGCGCGGAAGATCTCGGCTTCCTCCAACGTGACGCGGCCGTCGTGGCTGATCGTTGCCGCGCAAGCGGCAATCAGCTCCCGCTTCGCCATGGGCTGGAGTCGGACGAGCGTATTGAGGGCTTGGCCGAGGACGTAGGAATCGATCGTTTCCGACGGTACCCCGGCTCGCGGGTCGACGATCCCCAGTTGCTGTATACCGGTTTTGTATGCGGATGCGGTCGCGTCAGGATCTTCGTGGCCGATATGGGCGAGGCCAGATATCAACGTCCCGCACTCCCAAGCCAGATCCCGCATCTCCCGACCACCCCCACGCTGCGCCCGGTCGGAGAAATGGCCGTCCAATCGATGGTGCAGCACGCGGAGCAGAGCGAATTCGAATGGCGACGTCCGCTGATCGGCGGCAACGAGCTCGCCGGCAACGCCACGAAAGGATTCGTACTGACGCTTCGACAGGGTCCGCAGGGCAGGCAGACTGAGGTCGACGAGCGGGAGATAGGTTTTCCGCGAAATCCCGTCGACGGCCGGCAGGATCTTCTCGAACTCCGCCAGCACGCCGGCGTCCGCAACCTCATGGAGCCGGGCGAGTTGGTCACGCCGCACCGTCTCGTCGCGACTGACCAGCAGGGCGTAGACCAAGGCCCTCGCGCCGTACGGCTCACGGGCAGCCGCGGCAACGGCCGCCGGCAGCTCGGACACCAGGGCGCGAGCGTAGACCAGATGCGCCGGCGTCGCCGTTCCGGCAAGGGCGATGGAGCGTTCGGCCGACAATGGGATGCGGGCCGTGGCTTCGGCCATTCTCGCGGACGCGTCGACCCCCTGGGCGCTCCCTGCGGCGGAACCAGCGTCGGGCTCCTCCTCATCGGCACCGGCAAATGCGATCGACATGTCAGGGTAGGTGCCGTCCCAATGCGGATCGAGCCGGCGGATCCGTTCCGCCAGCGGCGGATGTGTGGCGAGTTGCCGAGAGAATTTTCCTGATATCCCGTCGGCGAAAAAGAGGTGGCTGGCCGATTCGGCATCCGGCGTTGTCAACACCGACCCCGCCGCGAGACCTCCAATCTTTTTGAGCGCGCCCGCGAGGCCGTGGGGATTGCGGGTGAACTGGACGGCCGAGGCGTCAGCGAGATACTCCCGCTGCCGGGAGATCGAGGCCTTTATCAGCCTTCCGAAATAGACGCCGATATAGCCGATGGCCAGGATCGCCAAGCCAAACAGAATGGCGGCCATTTTGTCCCGCTTACCGGAAAACCGCGTGGACCGTATGAACTGCTTGCCCACAATCCCGATCATCAAGATGCCGTGCAACAGGCCGATCAGCCGGATGTTGATCCGCATGTCGCCGTTGAAGATATGGCTGAACTCGTGGGCGATGACCCCCTGCAAGCCATCGCGGGACAGTGTCTCAAGGGCACCCCGCGTGACGGCGACCACGGCGTCGGTCGTCGAATACCCGGCCGCGAAAGCATTGATCCCCGCCTCGTCCCGCAGGACGAATACCAAGCTGCATTGATCAGAACCCATGGACCCACTGGCGCATGCCGATGGACATGATCTTCCAGGGCTGTTCGACGAGCCTGTTCCAGGCCTCGCAGCATAGGGCGACGATTTGGTCGTCGGATTGGAAGATCCGGTTGGACAGCCAGTTGTCGC
>Ga0209568_1000027_pt1 | contig 52135 bp, 45 predicted proteins | sample WorMetOlspDAHAB2_FD_187406 | JGI IMG/M metagenome (GOLD analysis project Ga0209568, IMG submission 187406) | Marine gutless worms symbiont microbial communities from Max Planck institute for Marine Microbiology, Germany - Olavius sp. DAHAB.2... ...
GATATGACACGATAACCCGATCCAGGCTGTGCATGTCGAGACCTTGAACGGAAATATGACTCTCTACTTCGAAGATATGACACGATAACCCGATCCAGGCTGTGCATGTCGAGACCTTGAACGGAAATATGACTCTCTACTTCGAAGATATGACACGATAACCCGATCCAGGCTGTGCATATCGAGACCTTGAACGGAAATATGACTCTCTACTTCGAGGATATGACACGATAACTCGATCCAGGCTGTGCATGTCGAGACCTTGAACGGAAATATGACTCTCTACTTCGAGGATATGACACGATAACTCGATCGAGGCTGTGTACGCTTAGGCCTTGAACAGCACTGCATCTTCCATATCGAGCTGTGTGCTCATTTGCCTTCTTCTCATGTCCTGAGATTCAGCTACTCCCTGCATCAACTCGGAGTACCAGTGCTCGGTAACACCCAACACCTCTTCCACGATGTTTACCAGAACTCCGACATTCCTTGAAGCGTAAGCATATCGTCCGTAACACCTTAACATTACGCTTCCATCCAGGCTTTTCTCAGTACACACACATGTGCGATTGTTCAGCCATCTTGCCAGATTATGTTGCAGAATACTGCTTATTTGCCTCTCCTCCTGCACTGGATCATCAGATAAGACTCCAGCATCACCTATGACATCTACGTGTTGACCATCCATACACTCTTGAAACTTGAGATCTATGTCATCTACGGACAATACGATGCTATCAATCTCATAAAAGACCGGAGGTTCCATATCAAATCTCTTCCACAAGTCAGTAATCAGACTTTGAAAATGCTTAGTCATTATTTGTTACCATCACCTTCTTTGAAGACTTGAACCGCATCTACATTGAATTCGAAGGGATCATAAAATCACATTTATCTAGTACAGGTTCCTTATTATATTTAAGCGAACAACTGTTTAAGCGAATAATGCTGAATACCAACAAAAAATACACATTTATCATGTACTAGCTATCTGGCTTACAATACAATGCTGTTGTGTTATTTAGCTTGGTTCCCTTACGCTATGAATGAGATACGAAAAATGTCACGATGGAGGGCAGGAGTGTGAGCGAAGAGGTACTGAGGGCTATATTTGTAGAACATTCTATCGCCTCAAAGACCGAAAAGCCCGGAGGTCCCCTTGAAACCAGGTCATCTGATGACAAGCCGACTGCCTCTGACAGGTCCAGCGGGTCCCGCGCCTGGCCGAGTCTGTTTTCTCAGATGGGCGAGAACCTGGGCAAGTTGTCATCTTTAGAATTCGTCAAGAGAGATCCGGCTTGTGCACGCGTGATGCAGCGTATTGCCATGTCTTCTGACTTTGAGCAGTTGTGCTTTTTGATCGATGCTTTGACGCATAGAATCTCCTGTTTGCTGGAGGAGAATGGCATTTCAAGTCGTGTGGGCGCTAAGAAATCCATGGCACGGCTATCTTCACCTGACATGAGGGACTCGCATTCTGGTCTTTCAGAAGATTCTGATACCACTTCGAACAGGGTGTACCTACGCTTTTAGCTCATGATAGATGCTGGATCCATTGCGCCACAACTGGAGTGCATGTGCCGGAACTCGCAAGACTGTACTTGCGCTTTTAATCCGGTACCGGTAGAAGCTTCTAGTGTCACTGCGAATAGTTTGCACTTGCACCTTCGATTGAGGGCGGTTAGCTGGACTCGTGAGTTGTTCAACTAGGAGCAGATAGCTGAACTTGTAGTTTGTTAAAATAGATGACGTAAAACTTTGTGTGGTTTGTATAGGGACGGTGAAATGACAGCTATTATAGACGTGAAAGCACGTCAGGTTCTCAACAGTCGGGGTGAGCCGACAGTAGAAGTCGACGTAGAACTAGAAGATGGTTCCTACGGCAGGGCTATAGTTCCTTCCGGAGCTTCAAAAGGCAGATATGAGGCTGCTGAGATAAGGGATAGTGATGCCAGTGCGTACCTCGGCAAAGGCGTCACCGCTGTAGTCAACACGGTCAACACAGAGATTTTCGACTGCATCTGCGGTATGGATGCGACGGAGCAGGTTGCTATCGATATGGCCATGATCTCCCTGGACGGAACACATGATAAGAGCCGCTTAGGAGCAAACGCCATCCTAGGAGTAAGCCTGGCTGTAGCTAAAGCAGCAGCTCATTCTCTGGGTCTTCCCCTGTTTTGCTATCTGGGTGGCCCCAATGCTAAGGTCATGCCCGTCCCCATGATAAACCTCATAAACGGTGGAGCTCACGCTAATAACGCCATTGATTTCCAAGAGTTTATGATTGTTCCAACAGGATCATCATCGTTTTCTGACGCTCTTCGCATGGGAGCTGAGATCTTCTACGCCCTGAAAGAAGATCTGGTCTTTACAGGACGCAGTATCAGTGTCGGAGAGGAAGGAGGTTTCACCATCGATCTGTCCTCTGCGGAGGAAGCTCTCGACTTAATACTCAATGCCGTGAAGAGGGCAGGGTACATTCCTGAAACTGATGTCTGTCTCGCACTTGATTGCGCTGCCAGTCGTCTTTACAAGGATGAACATTACATTTACCTCGGTGAAGGGGTTCGTCGCAACTCTGAGGAGCAGGTAGAGTACCTCTGCAAGCTCACCGAAAGGTATCCTATAGCCTCGATTGAGGACGGGATGTCAGAAGATGATTTGCCCGGCTGGGAGCTTCTCACACAGAAACTAGGCAAGACTGTTCAACTAGTGGGTGATGATTTGTTTGTCACCAGTATGTCTAGGTTCAAGAGTGCCTTTGCTAACGGCATCGCCAACTCTATTCTCGTGAAACCCAATCAGGTTGGGTCCCTGACTGAGACATTAGATGTAGTTCAACTTGCCCATCGATCGTCTTATACGGCTATTTTATCCCATCGATCTGGGGATACAGAAGATGTCACCGTTGCGGATCTGGCAGTTGCTACCAATTGTGGTCTGATCAAGGTCGGATCTGTTGCTCGTTCTGAGAGGACTGCAAAGTATAATCAGCTGTTGCGCATCGAGGAAATGCTCGGAAGCGCTGCCGTCTATGTTGGCGACTTCTTTCTGAAAAGATAGAAGTGTGTTCGAAAGGAAACAGACTGGACTGGGGTGAAACCTATTTGGAGATTTCATCTTTTCTTGAAGATAAACCGAGAGATTGTGACGATCTATGTCGTCCGGTTCTCATCACTGGACCGACAGCAGTTGGAAAGTCCCGTCTTGCGTTGAAAATAGCCCAACAGATTGGAGGGGTTATCATCAATGCCGACGCGATGCAGGTGTACGATGCGGCTCCGATTTTAACCTCTAGCCCCTCGATTCAGAATCAGGGTTTAGTTCCGCATAGGTTGTACGGAGTCGCCTCTCCACGAGAGGATTGGTCTACCGGGGTATGGCTTTCAAAAACCAAGGAGGTCTTGGCAGAGGTCAAAGCATCTGGAAGAAGTCCTGTCATAGTAGGTGGAGTAGGACTTTACTTCTTTGCTCTCACTGGGTCTTTCGTGGAGATACCTCCTATAGATCCGGACATTCGTGAGAGGCTCCGTAGTGAACAGAGTACATATGAATTGCAGAAACAGCTTGCGATGTACGATCCGCAAGCGGCGATGTATCTTTCTCCGAACGATCGCGTGAGAATGATCAGGGCCCTGGAAGTGGTGATCTCTACAGGTCGCACATTGAAAGATTGGCAGACTTCTTCTGTCATGTCTCCGGTCATTTCGAAATCACAAGCTCTCTGTCTTCGCATGTCGATTGACAGAACCATGCTACACGATCGCATCAACAAGCGTGTCGACAACATGATAGAAAGTGGAGCTGTGAGAGAAGTACAGTCTCTAATGCGACTGAACTTGCCTCCTGGTTACGGTGTGATGAAGGCGATAGGGATCAAGCCTTTAAGCTCTTACTTGAAGGAGGAGATCTCCTTGGATCAGGCGAGACTCGAAGCTAAAGCACAGACGAGACAGTATGCGAAGAGACAAGAAACCTGGTTTCGGCATAGGATGTCTGATTGGCAAGAGGTGGCCGCGCCAACTGATTAGGATTCCGAATACATCTCTTGTCTTTTCATGAGAGATGATGCTCTGCACCTCCAAGTAATGCAGCACGTGATTGCATCCCCATCATCTTGTCCTTCCCGGACTAACGATGATTGCGAAGATCCACCGAAGCAAGAGCTTTATATGGAGCGTGAAGTAATACCCAGGCAGGCGGAATACAATCCAACAACCTATCGGCTGAATGTTCTGGTAAGCGGTATTTACTCAATTTCGTCGCGGCCGGTCCGGAGACTCCGGAGAGTTTCGTCTCGATTCGATCTACAATTGCAAGTGGAACCATTTGCGATATGGTCCACCAAGAGCGCCAAAGATGAAAGTTCTTGAGGTTGTCTCCTCCCATGATCAGAGCGAACTTAGTAGCAGAATACCTATTCACCAATTTTCTCACGGTATCCACGGTGTATGAGGATCCCAATTGAGCTTCCAACCCGGATACCACGACATTCTGGTATCCTTCGACGAGGTCACGCACTGCATCGATTCTCTCCTGCAATGATAAGAGTACATCGGCATCTTTTAGCGGATTGCATGGCACCACCAGGATCCATAACTGATCGAGCCTCAACCGCTTGAAGGACTCCAACACGACATGTAGGTGCCCTAAATGCGGCGGATTAAAGGAGCCACCGAAAAGGCCAACACGCATCCCAGGAAATGCAGGAGGAACCACATGAGTTCCAAGAGAAACCTCAGTCTGCAACGAACACTCACAGAGACGAAAAAAAGTGACAGTCGCTTATACTTCCAAACCTTGGCTCTTGGCAAGTCTAGAGAAACCGGAGAGTATGACAGGTCATTGCGACAGTCGCTTACATTTCTCAGCACCACCAGGTGCTCTACGACGACACCACATCGTCAGAGGCATACTAGGTGCAACTATAACTGACATTTCTCAGAACCATCAAGTACACGACACCACCAAACCACCAATCAACACAAACGGAAAGAGCCGTCTGGCGGGTTTCTTCAAAAGCCATCCAGTCCTGATGTAATAGTTACTCGGAGACGCTCGCAATGCAGAAATGGGTCACTTGCGGCGATTGCTCTTCGGCTCATTGATCAGACCACGAATCAGACTGTAACTAGCCGCTAGCAAAACTATCGTGAAGGGTAATCCAGTGGAGAGAGCCATAGCCTGTAAGGCAGTAATACCTCCTCCTAACAATAACGCTATCGCCACTACCCCTCCCAACATCGCCCAGAAGGCCCTCTGCACTACCGGTGCATTCACCTTTCCTCCAGCAGCGATTGTATCAATGACCAAGGAACTAGAATCCGACGAAGTGATGAAGAAAAATACCACTAACACTATACCTATCAAGGAGGTAATCCCGCTCATAGGAAGTTGAGTCAACATTTGGAACAGTTTCAGCTCCAGTGTTACCTCGTGTAGTCCTGTGAATCCCTCGTGTACCAACTGACTGATCGCGGTACCTCCTAAGGCACTCATCCACACCACAGTGAGGATCATCGGTATGACAAGGACAGCGAATAAGAACTCCCGAACTGTACGTCCTCGAGATACACGAGCTATGAACATGCCCACGAAAGGTGACCAGCTTATCCACCAAGCCAAGTAAAAAGCAGTCCAGTTGTGCATGAATCCCTGGTCCCCCCTGAAGAAGGGGTTGGAAAGCTGCGGAAGGTACTTGATGTAAGACACAAAACTGTAAAACATCACATCGACAATCCAGGTAGTCGGACCGCAAATCATGATAAAAAGAAGCAATATCGCCGCTAATCCGATGTTGATTTCCGATAGTACTTTCACCCCACCTTCTATACCTCGCACGACGGAAATCAGAGCGATAAAGGTTATACCTATGATCAACATCACTAACTTTGCATCTGATGTCCCAAATCCAAAAAGGAAATCCAAACCTGCAGATATCTGTTGAGCTCCGACACCAAGAGATGTCGCCAATCCGAAAATGGTCGCGAAGATCGCCATGATATCGATGAGATCTCCAGGCCATCCCCACACCCTTTCCCCTAAAATCGGGTAAAGTGATGAGCGAAGCGTCAGTGGCAGTCCCTTATTATAGGAGAACAAGGCTAGAGATAAAGCCACTATGGCGTATACGGCCCAAGCATGTAAGCTCCAATGGAAGATGGTAGCTGCCATACTCAGACGTACTGCCTCTACCACGTTTCCCTCTGCCCCACCGAGAGGAGCTACATCGACACGCTGTCCGCCACTTGGCACGGCGCCATCAAAAGCTGCGATGTAATGAGATACCGGCTCCGACACACCGTAGAAGAGCAGTCCGATACCCATCCCGGCGGCAAACAACATAGAGAACCAACCGATATAACCGTAGTCAGGTGTTGCTTTAGGCCCTCCCAGTCGAATTCTGCCGAGCGGAGAAGGTATTAACACAAGGCACACGATCACAAAGATATCGCCAGACAACAAGAAGAACCAACTGAGGTTGTCGATCAGCCAGTTTCTCAATCCGGTGAAGACGGGTTCTAATTCATTCTGCAGGGCGAGAGCTATAAAGGTAAAGGCAACCACTCCAAGAGCAGAAAAAGTAAAGACTATGTGATGGATATCGAATTCAAACTTCAGGACCAAGCTTTTGGATATGTTATCTTGCCCGATTTCGTAATCGGTCCTGATGATTTCGGTTCTTCCCTCAGGTTCTGGTATGGGTTCGATATCAGCTGATGTCACAATTTCGATTTCAGCTTCGGATGATGTTTCCTTATCACCAGAAACCGAGGTCTGTTCTGGACCTTCTTCAGAGACTTGATCAGGTTTTTCCTCCTGATCGCCATCCAAGCCAAATGACACTTCCTTTTCGTCAACCACCACTGATTGTCCTAATATCTCTAACGTTATACACAGGCTTTTCACATCGTTGTTGCTGCGAAACTGGCAGATCACCTAGATATCGCGACACTCTTAGGACGAATGTGTCACTTGAATCCACATTGATCCATCAAGCCGTCGAAAAAACACGAACAGGGTCTATGAGAACGCGGCCCCCCCACACCGCATCAAGCGATCGGCAATCTCGTAACCTGAAACCAGGAAGAAACACCATCAGCCGAGAAAAAAGGCCTTCGGAGTTTAGTCTGCCACAAAGACGACAGCACACTCTTTCATAGAAACAAGGCCTGGAATACAGAAACGCATTATCCTTCTGGAGCTCTCCTTTTTCGTGGACCAGATCTTGTGAAGCGGACCTCACGACATTTACTAGGAGTATTTAAATGGCTCAGTAGGTCTCCGACAATTACCTCCATCAATCTGCAATTACAGGTTCGCGAGAGACATCGGTGCATATCTATCATGTTACATTCAGTTATGCAAATAATCGGTCTATCTTTATGTCACTCTATTCCCGTTACCATCAAGTCGATTGTGACTGTGCTTCATTTTTCTCCAGTAGTATACATTCTCAAGACATGACCAAGCAACATCTCATTTAATTGCACTTGGAATACTTACTGATTACTACTGTTCATTAGTTATGACTGCGTCTCTTAAGCGGGAATGTACTACCTATAGACTTACAAGGGCATCATTTGACGAATTGTATGCTGCGACTGCACATGCACATACTTGCCAACGCATCGATCCTGCGCTGTGGCGATATGAACAGGAAAATCACGAACTCCTCTGTTTAAAGGCCGATTTGCGCTCTTGTGACACTCACAGACACATCAATCGCGCCTCCCGGCCCCCTGGAGAGGGGCCAGCACTTCATATCAATCGCGCCTCCCGGCTTACCCTGGAGAGGGGCCAGCACTTCATATCAATCGCTCCTCCCGGCTTACCCTGGAGAGGGGCCAGCACTTCATACCAATCGTGCATCCCGGCTTACCCTGGAGAGGGGCCAGCACTTCATATCAATCGTGCATCCCGGCTTACCCTGGAGAGGGGCCAGCACTTCATATCAATCGTGCATCCCGGCTTACCCTGGAGAGGGGCCAGCACTTCATATCAATCGTGCATCCCGGCTTATCCCGGAGAGAAACCCACACCTCATATCAACCCATCGCTGAACAACCAGCATCGACGTAGTAAATACATCCCGTGATATTGGGAGATAAATCGCTTACAAGAAACGCGGCTAAGTTTCCTACATCACTCAGAGTTACATTGCGACACAGAGGCGCTTTTGTTCGGCTGGTATCCAACAGATGATCAAACTTATCGATACCAGAAGCAGCACGGGTTGCGATCGGTCCTGGAGAAATTCCGTTCACACGAATGCCTTTGCTTCCCAAGTCGTAGGCCATGCATCTTACGGTTGACTCCAGTGCGGCTTTTACTGGCCCCATGATTCCGTAATTCGGAATGACTTTTTCTGCACCGTAATAGCTCATAGTCAGCAAGCTACCTCCATCTGACATTATGCTCTCCGCTCTGTGCGCCATGCGAACAAACGAATGACATGAAATATTCATCGCGAGCAGGAACCCGGCCTCGGAAGAGTCTATCACCCGACCATGCAGATCATCCATGGGAGCAAAAGCGATTGAGTGAATCAAGAAATCCAACTTACCCCACTTCGACTCTATGGCGGAGAATACCTCCTCCATCTGTTCTGGTTCTGTGACGTCCAGAGGCATGAAGATAGGAGCAGAAATACGGTCAACAAGTGGTTCTACATATGGCTTTGCCTTTGCATTGCCGTAGGTAATTGCCAACTCGGCTCCTCCTGCATGCAATGCCTTAGCGCATCCCCAAGCGATACTCTTTTCGTTGGCTATCCCGACTATCAATCCTTTTTTTTCCATCACATGGATCGCCTGACACTCAATCATCACACCCTCCTTTTATTTGGATGCTGGTCTCCCAGAACTACGTGACAAGGAGCCGCAAAATAGACTATGTTATGGGAAGCTTATCTCTTCTCAAAAGCTAGTTTTTTCCCCGAGACAGTTTGTCTCATTTTGAATGAAGTACATTTTCACAGAAAAAACCCGCACTATGACAACCTAGAGCACTACTGCAATACAGAAAGTCTGTGCATACATGGTCGTGACGGGCTTCGGGTTTACAGATAACCTTACATACTCCCAGAACATATCGCGACACACATAGCAACACCCTGTCTTCCATTATTCCCCTTTTGCGGGAATGGGTCCCATCATTACTACCACTAATATCAAACCAGTCAATGCGAGCACATCAGAATCGAACGGGCGATTTGGAAAAACCATGGATTCTTTGCGACCGCTAGACTTTCCGGCATACTGGCTAAACTTTCAGACCGTGTAGCTCCTCCGGCATACTGGCTAAACTTTCAGACCGTGTAGCTCCTCCGGCATACTGGCTAAACTTCCAAACCCTGCAGCAAGCCGTACCAGTCGCATTCACGATGGTTGTAGCATTAGATAACTATTTGACAAAAATATAGTGAATACTATAATGGGGGGATTTTGTGATTTTGCTATCACTCAAGGGGAGTATCGACAATGAATATCCTTTCTAGAAGGTTGGCCCCCAGACCATCTGCCATCAAACGCGAAGGGCCATGGGTGTTCTCTTCATTGCAGGAACTGTTCGAAAATGCCCTCGACAACTGTATGTCCTCTCCCGTGTCCTCCCATGGCGAAAGACTGCCGGTAATGGACGTGTCAGAAGATGATAAGCAGTTTCAGGTGAGAATGGAGCTTCCAGGGGTAGATTCAGGCGATGTTGAGATAGCCGCAGATAACGGATGCATCCTCGTTCAAGGAGAAAAGAAGACCAGCACCGAAGATAAGGGCGTCAACTACATAAGACGTGAAGCTTCCTACGGGTCGTTTCAGCGCTCTGTTGCCTTACCGGAAATCGCAAATCTTGAAGCAGCTAAAGCTACATTCAAGGACGGTGTCCTAACTGTTTCTGTTCCTAAAAAAGAAATAGAACACAAGAGGAGTAAGAAGATTGAAATTGAGGCTGTTTAAACATCTAGAAACTATTGTGATGGATTACTGGTTTAAAGTCAGTATCGGCGTCGACAATGGCTATTAGAAGCGTTTTATTGCCTTTATATGGAAGTGATGAAGAGTTATCTGCACTGCGGTACGCTTGCGGACTCGCTGAGCTCTTTGGAGCAAGGATTATTTGTCTACATGCAAGACCAGATTTAGCTGATTCGCTGGACTACGGTTGCCCAGCCTTACCTCCCTGTGCGGTGGCTGGTTTCTTCGACACCATGAACGAGGAAAATGAGCAGCAACTGAAGAAAGCTAAAGCCCTGTTCGATGAAACTATCCGCCAACACGAAGCACCAGCCATATGGGAAGAACATACTGGCAGTCCTGATAAGTTGATCGCAAAGTTCGGAAAAGCATCCGATGTGATTGTATTCGATCGCAGTATATCGAAACGGCATGGCCATTATCAAAACGTGATACAGGCGTCCCTGCTGGAAACAGGTAAGCCTGTTATCATAATTCCTTCGAATCATAGTATCTCTCCAGGTCGTGGATTGGTTGATCGAGTATCTGTTGCATGGGATGGAGGTGCTCGTGTTGTTCATGCGGTTGCGATGGCTCTTCCCTTGTTGTCCATTGCCCAGTCTGTTTCGATACTGACTGTTGGCAGGTCAAAAGCTAATTCGTCCTCGGTACGAGAGTTGATGTCCTATCTTGAGACGCATAGGATCAATGCTTCTAAGGTGGAGCTAGAATCTGGGGTTTGTTCTATCGGGGAATCCCTGATGGAAGGTGCTGTGAATAGGAATACTGATCTTCTGGTCATGGGAGCATTTGCTCACCATCGCGTACGTCAAATGATCATAGGAGGTGCTACAAGCTTCATGTTGGATAACGCTTCGTTGCCTGTTTTCATGATGCATTAGCACTTGGCTCTTCTGTGCTCCACTGAGAAAATCGTGCACACCGGTCCCCATGGAAAGAGTTATTGAATAAACATCGATCCCCGTTGGGAAGATCAATTGTCAACAGTACAACACTGCCAGCCTGTTGGTCATCGGCAACAGGCTGTGGCGTAGCCTCGACAAGCTGGATTCTCACACATAGACAAAACCAGTATACAGGGAAACCAACATGTCGGTCATCATCAATAGATCGAGGCTTAAAGCCTCACGTTACCAGACTGTGTTCTCTACACATAGACTAGATCAGTCCTGCCGAGCGTAAAGTTGCTGGCAGGTGAGCCATAACAGTACGCCGCCAACAGTGACATGTTGTCAATAGATGCTGCAGAACCAGTGATCTGAGTGCCTGTCTCTTGCCTGAGAAGGTTCAAAGCTCGGGATAAGGTCTCCGATTTCATCCCCAACCTACGCGCTAGCAAGGTCTTGTCATATGGAAGATGAATGGAAATGGCCTTTTTATGCAAATAGTCATGCAAGTGAGAAGAGGCGAGCCATAAAAGAAAACAACCGATTCGCTGTGGTGCGGTTTTGGTTTTCAAGCACTCTATCTCCCTATCACGCTGCTCGCGATAGAAAGACATCACACGCAGCATGTTGAGTGCCAACTTGGGATGTTTTACCAAATACTCTTGCATGACACGAGTTGGCCAGGCCAATAACCTAGTATCTTCAGCAACTTGAGCTCCCCAGGAATATCTTCCTCGACTGAACACAGCTTTCTCATCCAGGAAATGATTAGCCGAGAGCACATCGATTACCACTTCCATTCCGTCTGGCGTTTCTCGAAAGAGCTTCACCCATCCCTCCAACACCAAATAGAAGAAATGGACCTCATCACCCTGGAGAAAGATTACTTTTCCCTTCGAGTACCTCCGTTCGTGTGCTTGTCTTATGAGCTGCTTGAGCGTATGGGGAGGCAAGCCTCTGAAGAGTAATAGGGACTCGAGCCTCTTCAGTAGACTGTCCTTCATCTGAGTGTTGGAGCTTGGAGGTACACAGACCATGTCTTTTACTTTACACCCATTCTCACATCCCGGAACACGTAGGACTCGATCAACCTCGTACCTACATCAGGTTTTCGTCGAGATATCTTTTCACATCGCTACTGTTTACAGCACAAGACTGCAAAAAGCACTGTTTTAACTCGACGAGCCCCTCGACACACAACCTGAATGGACATCTAACGAATAGCTTAAGCTCCATCGCTGGTAAAGCAAACAAAAAAACAATCCATACGGGGCTGAACTAGTCAGATGGAAAATTCTGGAATTGGAAACGAAACCAAAGCGCTCCCTGACAGAGGAAAGAAGATAAAATTCTCCCTAACTAGGAAATCAGACCAAAAGTCTTCCTGACGGGGAAACGAAACCAAAGCGCTCCCTGACAGAGGAAAGGAGATAAAATTCTCCCTAACTAGGAAACCAGACCAAAAGTCTTCCTGACGGGGAAACGAAACCAAAGCGCTCCCTGACAGAGGAAAGGAGATAAAATTCTCCCTAACTAGGAAATCAGACCAAAAGTCTTCCTGACGGGGAAACGAAACCAAAGCGCTCCCTGACGTGTCAAGCGCTACAGCTTGAAAAAACACAAAAGAAAAGAAAGAGAGATGAAAACCTGTCCCTCAACTCACCCAACAATTCAATGGGCGCCCTTTTAAAAGAGGCGCCCATGAAAGAGAAAGGAACAAACCATCAATGCCTATCAAGCACCGACACCTAAAAGTTTAGCTGCTTCTTGAGCCAAAACGATCTCTTCATTGGTGGGAATGATATACACTCCCAACGTACTGGAGTCCCCACTTATCCGCATTGAATTATTCAGATTAGCCGAATCATCCAAAACGACACCGAGCCAACTCAAATACTCAAGCACCTTGCCTCGTACAGTCGAACTGTGCTGACCAATACCTCCAGTAAACACCAGAGCATCGATGCCACCGAGAACCATTGTAAACTTACCCAGCTCACAAGCAGCCCTGTGACAGAAGAGATCGATAGCCTCACTGACGTTCGGGTTATCCATCATCTCTTCCAACTCACGCAAGTCATTGCTTACCGAAGACACACCCAACAAACCAGACTCATAATTGAGAAGCCTACTTAGCTCCTGAACAGACAAACCTTTCTGTTCCATCAGATACAGAAGAACACCTGGATCGATGGAACCACAACGGGTCCCCATTACGAGACCATCCAATGCCGTAAAGCCCATACTGGTGCCTACGCTCTTCATGTCTCGCATAGCGCACATACTGGAACCATTCCCCAGATGCGCCACTACAACCCTACCCGAAGCCATATCCCCCAGAACTTCTGGGAACTTAGAGGCTACATACTGATAAGAGAGCCCATGGAAACCATAACGCAGGATCCCAGCATCAGAATACTCTCTCGGGATGGCGAAAATGCGATTTAACCGCGACATCGTACTGTGAAAAGCGGTATCGAAACATGCGACCTGCGGCAAAGAAGCATCAAGCTCAGTGACCGCCTGCATTGCCTCCAGTTCAGGCTTCATGTGAAGAGGAGCCAACGGAATGATTTCAGTCAGATCGTCGAACACCTTTTTATCCAAGAGGACCGGGGCAGAGTATTGAAGACCACCGTGTACAACTCTGTGAGAAGCACCCAAAATCTGAATGTCAGGAAAAGATTTCTTAATGTCGCTCAGCACAGTCACGATATCGTGCCCATCGACATTGCCATGCATCAACCTCTCCATACGAGACACCTCGAATAGAGCGTACTTCAAAGTTGCAGAACCAGCGTTGATCGTCAATATAGCTTTCATGTTCATGATTCCACCACCTGCCTCTTACGTGTGTACAACATCGCCAATGCGCAAGAAGTCTTACGCGTCAATCCCTCACCTGCAGCCCGGCTAGTGAGTATGATCGGGACCTTGGCTCCAAGAACGATACCAGCAGCCTCGATTCCGGATAGATAGCGCATCTGCTTGTACAACATGTTTCCAGACTCCACATCCGGAACCACTATGATATCGGCGTCTCCAGCGACGCGAGAGAAGATGCCCTTTGCTCGTGCAGCGTCTGACGACACAGCGTTGTCAAATCCCAACGGACCATCTAACACTCCCCCTGTGATCTGGCCACGATCTGCCATTTTGCACAAAGCGGCAGCATCCAGGGTAGAAGGTAGGTTTTCATCGATCACCTCGACGGCAGAAACAACAGCCACCTTTGGAACACCAATACCAAGAGTGAGAAACAGATCGATAGCATTCTGGACGATATCTATCTTTTGAAGAAGTGTAGGTCTCACGTTGACAGCAGCGTCAGTAAGAAACAGAGGCTTGTGATAAGTAGGAACGTCCAATACGAAGACATGGCTCATTCGACGTCCCGTACGCAATCCGGTAGTTCTTTGCACCACTGGCTCTAGCATTTCCTGGGTGTGGATTTTACCCTTCATCAAGGCTTCCACTTCTCCCTCTGCAGCCATAGCCGTCGCCTTGATAGCTGAGCCGTGACTGTGCGGAGTGGAAACAATCCTGAAGTCCCTCAGGTCTATGCCATTTTCCTCTGCAACAGAGCGTATTTTATTTTCTGGACCGATCAAAATAGGTTCGATCAGACCTTCCTCTGCCGCACCAATAGCTCCTCCAAGAGAGCTGGCATCGACAGGGTGAACGATAGCAGTCTTGATAGGCTCCAAATCGCCCTTGAGTGCTAACAACTGCTCGTAGTAGGTGTTACGGTCCTCCTTGAGCTGCACCTTCGGCAACTGAGCCCGAGGACGACTGACTTTTTCTTCTGGAGCCAGCACCTTTGCTTTTCCTGTGACGACCTCTTTGCCGTCTTGATTGCGACAAAGGCATTCCAAAGACACAGTCCTGTTTTCTGCGTCTTTCTCCAAAACTGTGACTGTAGCGGTCACACAATCACCCACATGAACGGGACGTCTAAATGAAAGCGTCTGCTCGAGATAAATAGTACCAGGTCCCGGCAAACGCGTCCCTAGAACAGTGGATACGAGGGAAGCCGTCCATATACCATGAGCTACGATTCCACGGAATATTTCGTTACTGGCGTATTCCTCATCTACGTGCGCTGGATTCACATCACCGGTCATCAGGGCAAACAACTGTATGTCCTGAGTCGTCAGCACGTGTGAAACAGAGGCACTATCGCCAATCTCTATTTCATCAAATACACGATTTTGAATCATTTTCACTGGAGTCACCCAATCTAGACACTAGAACAGCTGGAGAGGCTACGCTACTTCCAATAAAAATTAATTGATATTAGTCAATTTAAGTGGAAGGCGTTTGCGATTATTTATCTTCCATATCTGACATTTGTCAATTAATTGCAAACGCATCACCGTACTTTTTCGCAGTGTTTTGACGTTTTTAGTTTTTGTTTTTTGGGTTCCGCATCGTAGAAGTACAATTCAGCTTAGCTTTTCTGCGATGAATTCGACCTTTCAGATCGCATCGTACTTTTTCCCAGTATTTTGACATTGTTAGTTCTTGTTTTTGGTGTCACGTACCGTAGTGGTATAAATCAGCCTCTGCTTTCCTGCGGCGAATTAGACCTTTCAGCTTACGGCCTCCAGCCCAAACCCAACGCATGAGTTGTTCTGGTACTTCTTCATGTTCTTCACGATTTATCTTCCGTCGCAGTGTTGAACGCTGAAGGGCCCCTCCACCAAGGTTGAATGTAAAGGATACCATGGCATCGAACTGTTCGTCGGTCAGTGGGACGTGTATAAGGCGCAGAACGCTACCCGCGGCAATATCGAGATCCTTGAGAAGGAGTGCTTCTCCAGCCTTCTCAGAAGGGATCCCGCCTTCGAAGACTTTTTCTTCACCCGGTCGCACTAGATGACCGTATCCGATAGTCGGGTATCCAGCCGGACAAAGGTAGATGTTCGGATAGAAGCCCTCGAACCGTTTTATGAGGTTCAGTCCCTTCTGTGTTATGTTTCTCATTTTTCCCTCTTCGCGCTTTTCCTCATTTTCCGCTTTATGAGGTTCAGTCCCTTCTGTGTTATGTTTCTCATTTTTCCATCTTCGCGCTTTTCCTCATTTTCCGCTTTATGAGGTTCAGTCCCTTCTGTGTTATGTTTCTCATTTTTCCATCTTCGCGCTTTTCCTCATTTTCCGCTCTTTGCTCCTTTCCTGGAAGACTAAGATATTCTGTCTATCTCACCCAAGTCGCTAAGGACTTGAGCGGAATTTTACCAAGGCACGCTGACCAAACCAGAAGGAAATTACAGCTGCAAACAATGCATGAGTTTCGGCGTCCCAGACTGCAATCAAACCATCTGTGATATTGACACCTTGATCCAGTAATTTTACTAGCGCTGCTGTTTTGACTATTGAGAACAGGATAAAAAACACATAGGTGATGACTGGGCGTACAGAAGACCGAAGACCCTCTACCCATTTTACTCCACTGAACTGATTGGCGTGACTGTAAAGAGCTTTGGTTTCGGCAACACCAGCCTGCAGTTGTACCTCTTCCAATCTCTGTGTATGGCCTTGTCTTTGTGCTTTTATTTGTATCTCCAAGGTTGCCAGTTCATGTTTGCGATCGGAATAATCCCGCCATATTTTAAGAATGTCTGGGAAGGCAGATGATAAAAAGCCCAGCATGCTTCCGAGCAATGTAAACACTGTGTTTCTCCTTTTTTGTTGTCGAATTAATTTTCCGATTTGTCTGGTAGCATTCGACAGGATTCGCCATGACAAATTGCGAAGGTCTGGAGGAGGAAATCAGTAGCAGGTGCGATAAATTGCGAAGGTCTGGAGGAGGAAATCAGTAGCAGATAGGATAAATTGAGACAGCCTGGAGGACGAGGTCTCAGGAGAAACCTCGACAAAGTTGAAACACTTTCACCTGCAACCAGCATTCAATCGAGCGGCTACTTTTGCCAATGCTGCGCTCCATTTTCGCCAGGCTGTAGTACGGTTATACCCCATCTCCCAACATATTATCTTCCAGCCCTGACTAGCGGCACGACACCCGATCAATTTGCGTTCTTCCACCCCAAGCCAGGTGATCCACTTAAAGGCCTGCTCCATACGATAGATGTCATCAGAAGTAGCACTAAATCTGAGAGGAGCTGTTTCATCTGCAGGTGTTTCTTCCTTCATGCCGAGCAGTTCAGGCCAGTTGTTGAAATAACCACGACTTCGCACCGGAGGTAATTTTTTGAGTGTCGAAATTGCTTCCTTGAATTGACTGGACACATCTTTTACAGTCCAGTTACGCTCCATAACCAGCCTCCATTGTCATGCCGAATTTCTTTTGAAGTATCTCTCCGGGGGCATCTAGGAGACTGTTCTGATGGAAAGTCCCCCCGATTTTCCATTGCCTTCTGTGACTTATTTACCGAGATGGCCGGAAAAGTGCCGGAGGCTAAGTTCAGAAGCGCAGTTCGGAGGCTCAATGCAGATACTCGACTACCCCCATAGCCCTGAGAGATGAACGCAGTTCGAACAAGGTGTCGTATAGTGTGGCTCTGGGTGTCTTGGTTTTCCTCGATATTTCACTCATGTTTAACGTACGTAGGTCGACCAAAAGGACAACAAGATGCCTGGGCATATCTCTTGTCGCATGTTTGAGGTCAATAAAAAGATCTCGAGCTGAATGATTTTCGCTCGCTGGATCTGGAAACTCATCAACCATTCCGTCCAAACCTTCCATCAAAGTATTGAGTGAATATGCAGGCATACCAAGTCTTCGTTTCTGTGCTCTGGCTGCTTCAATAAGACTTGCACACTTATGCCTGAGGATGCGGTCTATAAATGTTGACCATTTGGATCGACCAGGATCGTATGAACGACAGCGTGAAAAAAAATCTAGCATCATTTCCTGTTCTAGATCTTCGATCTCAACTCCGTAAATCGATGAATGAAACAGCAAACTCCTCGCGCGATATCTAACCTGCTTTACAAGGTATTGATCGATCCCGTCATACTTGTTTTTGCTCATTGTTTTCGCTTTAAGTTGCAGGCAACCGGAAACGACGAAAATTCAATGAGGACAGCTCAAACTGTGGATCTCAAACAACGACAAAGACGTAAAAGTCCTGAAATGCAGGGCTTCGACGAGGGTGATTTTTTTGAAAAGACTTCACACGAGTCGGCGAAATTTCACCCTAGTTACATCCTGCAAAACCTCATGTTAAGCCAGTTGATTAAATCAAAGTACGCAAACACATATTCACGACAGATGACTGGCAGGTATAATGTTACATGAACTCGAAAAAAGCACGATACAGATAAACTGACAGAGAACAAGCAAAGCTTAGTACATATGACGAGGGCATATGACATATGTGATTTACGACGCTTTATACAACCAGATGCTTTGAAACACATCAAGCAGAACAGCTTGGTAACCTTTCTGAAGCGGTATGAGACTTACTTGACTAGTCGAGGCTTCAGATTCGACGCAAGCGAAAATGATGAGCTCGACTTTGAAACACTCTTCAAAATTCTGATGAACCCGACAGAGGAGATGGATACCGGACTTGTTGAAGCCCTGTTTTTCATTAAGGACATGTCGGATGATGAGCAGTTCGAAGAACTTATCGAACAAGTCAAGGAGAGCGGTATCATTCTCCAAGATGAAGCGACATCAGCTGATCTGGCACTTGCGCTATGGATGCAAGATCCTGAGTCGTTAAAACGACAACATGCAGAAGTGATGCTCTTGAAGACTAAATCATTTGTGTATTTTCGGTCAGATAAAAGACCTCCAGACATCTTTTACCTGCCAGAACCTGAAACAATCCGAAAACTTGAAATTGCCATGGATGACTGGTTCCTGAAAAACAAACGAGGAACTGGATGTCGTGTGTTTCCTGTAACCTCCGAGAGTGAAGACAAAACTTACTTCCTGGTTCGTCACTGCATGCCATTCAAACGACAAGGAAAAGTCGAATGCGGACAATCAAAGACAGTATTTTATCGTCCAGAATCTCATGATGTTCTGATCTACGATCGCGCAAACAATGAACTGGCTCTCTTCAACAATCCAGGGAGAAAGAAAGAGAGAAGAATGTACCTCCACCTTTTCAGTCATTACCTATTCGGTCAGGAAAACTATTTCCCAGAAGAGGAGAAGTACACATTAAAGCCACTCATAGACAATGGAGTGGATGCATTGGCTTGCGCTGATATCGAGGGAATTGAAGACGTGAAACTGGTGGAAATAAACCTCCAATTTAAGGGGCCGTATAATGACGAGAAGATACTTCGCTCCAACGACATTTTCGCATCACTTGCTGCGAGAGACAGAGAGTTTCCAAGCTTTGGAAGACTGACCTCGGCTGGATTCTCAGTGAAGTTTGAAAACGCTAAGCGACCTCGCATGGTTAAGCTTCGAACACCTAACGTGGCTAATTTTGACAGAAAGGAAGATGCCCATATTGTTGAGAAATGGTTGCGCAAACGAGGCTTTATCCATGCACACATAGTAAGGCATTAGGAGATGGAATGAGTACCATTTCCACATCCATGTCTACATCTATGTCGCAATGGCATAAGCTGACAGATATATCAGGCGGAAGGGGAGTGCAATCTGAATGGAAAAACTTTCCAGCGGAACTTCTAACAATCACGAACGAGACATCTTCTTCAGTGCCATGTGATGACAGTTCAGGGTGTTATATGAATGTCGTGCATCATGGTTTGGATGATATCGTGGGAATCTGTACATCTGATACAAATCGATGCAACCGTCGCAAGCTAAACAAATCCGATATTGCAATTTACCGAATAGACTATCAAAAACTTGCCTCGAAAGTGTCTGAAGCAATTGGCTTTGTTGAGCAGATCGAAAAGATCAGAGGTCAAACTGGACTGTGGAAATTTGGAGTCTGGAACCCGAAAGCTGAATACAGCTTCCCCGTGTACTGCTTTCTGGGACAAACAACGTCTCAGCTGGAAAGGGTCACCAACCAGCTATGCATGAAGCATGACATCCCATTTCTTCTCATAGCATCCGTGAGTAGCTTGATCAGCAATGTATGTTACGAATTCATAAAGAGGCATAGATCCAAACTCATCGGACTTGATGATGTTTTGAGAATTGATGCGGAAGGGAAGGTACACCCAACAGACAGTGCCGGAAACATCATCGAAAACTGTCTTGGAGCTGTTATACCGAAATCTTCAAAGCCAGGATCGGAATATCGATTTCCCACCCCCTCTGGCGCAACGTGGGAGCAATTTGTATTTGAGTTCACAGCAAGAGAGATGCTCCTTGTCACCTGCAGACATGTCCGAGAGCGTCTGGAGCCTGAACACATGAAGATGAAGGATCAGAGGTCTGGAAGATCAACTCATCAGTGGACATTGTTACTTTCTCTAGCGACAAACAGAGGAAGTTTGTCGTGGAAAGATACTACTGCCGGATACAGGATAAACAAGCAGAAGCAATCCTTGGTTCAGAAGCTGCAAGAGACATTTAGCCTTTCGAGTGATCCTGTTCCTTGGTCTAGAAGAGAAAAATGCTACAAGAGCCGTTTTGTCATAAGGGCTGCAGATAATGTCATCAGACAGATGTATTGATGTATTATGGTTGTATATCAACTCCTGGTAGATCAAAGTGCTTTCGATTTTTAGAATAGCTTTTGATGTTCTGATAGGCTTAATTGTCCTTACTGCTCTCTATTTTGTCGCTGATCATCACTCTTTAGAGAAACGCTTGTCATGAAGAATTGTCATAACCCTGACGACTATCATTTTGCTAGTAATCGCAACGAATAAAGTTACTCCATATGTACACAGGCTAGTGGAATCTATTGAAAGGATTTCATGTTTTTCACTGTATGACAGTCTCGAGTATATCCTGACTCCACAGGAACACTGCTGCTGGATACAGGATAAATAAGCAGAAGCAATCCTTGATTCAGAAACTGCAAAAAAGACCGTAAATGCCTGGCTTTTAAGGATATACCATCCGTGACATATGAAAGTTAGTCAATGGCGGAGAGAGTGGGATTCGAACCCACGGTCCATTTGCACAGACAACGATTTTCGAGACCGTCCCAATCGGCCACTCTGGCATCTCTCCACAAAACCAACACATCAAAACCAGCAAATCAAAGCGAAAACATAACAAGGAGATACACAAGGAAACAATAGAACAACAGCACAAAGTGAAAAACAAAAATGAGAAGTACGATTCTAGGAGACGATTGTCCAAACCAGATTGCACCTCAAAGCCCAGGTACATTCACGAAAATACTGAGGAAAATACACCATATATACAAGTCTGAAGGCCTGAAACTTGCACATGAAAATGGTAAAAAAGTGTAGACAATTTTCATCGTTGTGATATCTGTTGCCCCTCTTCGTGATATTTAGCCCAAGAGGTGGATATGACAATAAAAGTTGGTGAAAAATTACCAGACCTTATGTTCACTGTTATCACAAAAGAAGCTCCTGTTGATAAGAGCACTGATGAGGTTTTCGCAGGAAGGAAGGTAGTGCTGATTGGATTGCCAGGAGCATTCACACCTGTGTGTACCACATCTCACATTCCCGGATACCTCAGCAATATGGATAGCTTGAAGGAAAAGGGTGTGGAAGAAGTGGTCGTTCTGTCTGTGAACGATGTTTTTGTCATGAAGGCGTGGGCAGAGTTCCTTGATGCTATGGATGATCTCACTTTCATAGCAGACCATTCTGGTGAATTTGTAACTCAAATTGGATTAGAGGCAGATTTCAGTTCTGTTGGTCTAGGTGTTCGCTCTGGTAGGTGGTCGATGCTGGTCGAAGACGGAGTCGTTCAAACATTAAACATTGAACCTCAACCTACTGAAGATGACTTTTCTGGTGCAGCTTGCATGATAGAGCAGCTTGGTAAAATGAGTTAAGTTCTACTTCCGAGTGTATTTTGCTACATCAGTGAAATTGAACCCTCAGCTTTGTGAAGTTGGGGGTTCATTTATTTAGGATCGTATTGGATATATGATCTGTCCCGTCCCACTTGATCCCACGGGTATTCCTTACTATCTGTGATGTATCTCTTCCCACATATATTTCTCTAGTACATTGCATTCTATCCAAGTGGATAACTGTTTAAGGCTTTACTTTATTGCAAGGACTTCAAAAGAGGTATTCTTGATACATTAGTCATACAAGCTTCTAAAAGCCTTACTAAAGTTTGTTAACCAATTGTTTACTAATTTTAATGCAGTATCCGGTTGTCTGAAACGGTTACCATGTCCTGCTTCTGTGCGGTTCCATCTGTAGATGGTTCTGTTGGTTGCCTGTGCGCATCCTTGTGCATCGATTGTCTGTTGCGGTGGATTAAAAGACGCTTCTTGTCCGCCATGTTTGAATGTGTTGATAACCATCATTGATTTCCACTGTTTTAAACACTCAGTTTTTTAGTGTATGACTTGTTTATCTCCTGTTCGGAACAAGAAATCCTGTCTTAATCTGCGCACATGGTTTGTTAATGATTTGTTAACACTTTATGCTACCGTCTAACCAGAATGAAACCCTGGCCTTTTTGTTAATTTTTAGTTAACAAATCGAGATATAGATTTTCTACTTTTCTGATAGTTGAGTCACTTTGTGACTTTAGAATTGGTTTGAGGGTTTTCCACATAATTCGCGTTCTAACAAAAATAACACTTTAATTAGTTTTTGTATTAATTTTGTTATCTGAGACTGTAGTTGTTTGTCTTTTTCGATATAAGGATGTACATAGCTATCTGTGTTATATCCTCCTTGTTTGTCTCAGTATGCTTGAACGCTTCTTATGAGACTTTATCCTGTTTTCTGCATTAGAGTTTTTATGAATGAAGTCTGGTGGACTTCTAAAACTTTTAAAATTTGGGCTAGATATTGTATTTCGTTTATTCTAGTTATTGCGTGGGTGTGAGTTGTAAACCATCATTGTGTTTTGTTAACTTTATTTAATTCTTGTGTTTTAGTTTCATACAATATAACCTGCGGTTTGTTCTTCGTTCCTTTTACATTTCCTACGTTGTTCTCGTCGTGTTTCTCTGTTTGACTCTCTGGTGTACAGATTTTAGTTTCTTGCAGTTGCTTCCTGCTTCTGTTTGAGTGCTGGTGTATATTAATTTGACAATGCGTCTGAGTAGCATCAGTACCCCCACAATGGACTTCACTTAAAGCTTGGTATTTGAAATCGCTTGTAAGGTGAGGTCTAGGTTTCTTTTTTGTCATTTCTGATTTTGGTAAAGATTTTCGTATGCGTCAGTTTAAACTCAAGGATCTGAGATCTAAGTCTCCAAAGGAGATGCAGCTTTTTGCTGAGAGTATAGGTATTGAAAACACATCGGCTATGAGAAAACAGGAGCTGATGTTTGCCGTACTGAAGAAGCTTTCTCTAGATGATATTGAGATCATCGGAGAAGGTGTCGTAGAAGTTCTTCATGACGGATTTGGATTTCTCCGGTATCCGGACGCTAATTACTTGGCAGGTCCAGATGACATATACATTTCTCCCTCGATCATTTCTAGGTTTGTTCTCAAGGTGGGAGACACAGTAGAAGGTATCATAAGGGGCCCTAGAGAATGTGAGCGCTACTTCTCCCTCATCAAGGTGAATTCTGTAAACTTCGAAGCACCGGATAAGGCTTCTCATAAGATTCACTTCGACAACCTGATACCGCTATACCCAGATGAAAAACTGAAGATGGAAATAATCGGTCTAGACACAAAGGATGTGTCAGGCAGGATTGTAGATATGATGGTTCCACTTGGTAAGGGACAAAGGTCTCTCATAGTGGCACCTCCTCGTACAGGTAAGACTGTTTTGTTGCAAAACGTTGCGAAGGCAATATCTACAAATCATCCCCACTGCATACTTATAGTTGTACTCATCGGGGAACGCCCCGAAGAAGTGACAGACATGCAGAGAACCGTGAATGGAGAAGTAATAGCTTCAACTTTCGACGAACCGGCTTCTAGGCATGTGCACGTAGCGGAAATGGTGATAGAAAAAGCTAAGAGGTTGGTCGAGTACGGTCATGATGTAGTCTTATTGCTGGATTCCATAACGAGACTCGGTAGAGCTTACAACGCTGTTGTCCCGTCCTCAGGTAAGGTTCTTACTGGTGGTGTCGACGCCAATGCTCTACAGCGTCCCAAGAGGTTTTTCGGTGCGGCTAGGAATATAGAACAAGGAGGATCTCTGACGATCGTAGCTACTGCCTTGATAGATACAGGTAGTCGGATGGATGAGGTCATCTTCGAGGAATTCAAGGGTACTGGTAACTCTGAGCTCGTCCTGGATAGGAAACTGTCTGACAAGAGGACATTTCCTGCTATCGACATAGCCAGGTCAGGGACACGTAAAGAAGAACTGTTGATAGGTCAGGACACTTTGAGGAAGATTTACGTGCTTCGTCGAATCCTCAGTCAAATGGGACCTGCAGATGCTCTGGAATTTCTCATAGATAAGCTTCGTCAGACCAAGGACAATGAAGTTTTCTTTGACTCTATGAACACCTAGTGTCATTGCACCGTGATTGTTCTTTTCTCTGTCTGAACCATGATCCTACCATTGTCGAGAGTGAGGTTTATCTTCGTTTTTGACATGAGTCATTTTGGGGAGATGTGATTATATCTGGACTTGGAACCTCCATGGATACCGTTTTGGACTACTCTAAGACACTGTTCTTGCCAAAGACAAAGTTTCCACCTGGTTATAGTGCAGCTATAGAGTGCTATCTCAGACAGCACTGGGAAACGATCGATCTATACGGGATGTTGAGGGATTCTTCTTCTGGCAGGCCATCTTTTGTCTTGCATGATGGACCTCCTTACGCGAACGGTCCTATACACATGGGACACGCCCTAAATAAGATCCTAAAGGATATAGTAGTCAAGTCAAAACAGATGTCCGGCTACGACGCAAACTACGTGCCGGGATGGGACTGTCATGGTTTGCCAATAGAGTGGAAGGTAGAAGAGGAATTCTATCGTACGAATGGCCAGGTGAAACCCGATCTATCCGATATCTCATCGATCCTCGCCTTCAGAGACCAATGTCGAAGATTTGCTGAGCGCTGGGTTCGCCTTCAATCTGAAGACTTCCAAAAGCTCGGGATAATCGGGGATTTTCATAAACCGTACAAGACTATGGACTTTTCTTTCGAGGCTGGGATAACGGAAGAGTTACACAAGTTTGCAATGTCCGGTCTTCTTTATCGTGGTTGCAAGCCAGTGATGTGGTCTGTGGTAGAAAGAACTGCTCTGGCAGAGGCAGAAGTTGAGTACCTCGATTATAAGTCTGACTCTATTTACGTCAAATTCCCTCTTGATACTGATATCGATCTACTGTCTGGAGCAAACATTCTGATATGGACGACAACACCCTGGACTCTTCCAGGGAATAGGGCGATCAGCTACAGCGAAAAGTTATCTTACGGAATTTACAGCGTCACGAAATGCCCTGACATCTGTTTAGCATCGATTGGTGACATGTTTTTACTGGCTGACACCTTATCCGAAGAGGTGTTTGCAGCCTTGGGAGCTGAAGAATACCTTCGTGTGGATGGTATTTCGCATGATCTATTGGGATCACTGATTTGCAATCATCCTCTCAGTGGTATCGGGTATACATTCAAGGTTCCCCTGCTATCTGGAGACCATGTAACAGACGAGACGGGTACGGGTTTTGTTCATACAGCTCCTGGTCACGGTCAGGAGGATTTTGACGTATGGATGCGTCACTCGAGTGAAATTGAGAAAAAAGGAATTAGCCTGGAAATCCCATTCACAGTAGATGATGACGGTAGATTCACTCATGAAGTCCCCGGCTTCAGTGGAGAAAGCATAATAGATGCATATGGGAATACTGGTACAGCCAATACATCGGTAATAGGAGAGTTGACAAAGGCCAAATCTCTGGTGGCTCGCAATAGAGTCTTACATAAGTACCCGCATTCGTGGCGCTCGAAGAAACCGATCATATACCGTAACACTTTTCAGTGGTTTATCGCGATGGATAGTGTTTGTCCTGACTTGGGAGACATCCTCGGCAATGAGAATAGAGAGGTAAAAGCTTCAAAACTGTGTGATGATGGGAAGGTGAATGAAAAAGATTTAACCCATCGTGATAATGAGAAGAGTGAAGAAAAAGGTTTCACCCTGCGTGATCTAGCTCTCATGGCAATAGAAGATCAGATCACATTTCATCCTTCCAGTAGCAAAAATCGTCTTCTAAGTATGGTGATGAGCAAACCAGACTGGGTTTTATCTCGTCAGAGAGTCTGGGGGGTTCCAATAGCCATTTTCAGAAATATAGAGACAGGTACTATCGCACCTGGTCCTGGCTTCTTAGGAAGTGAGGAGCTGGCAAACAGGATTTGTTCAGCCATTCGATCTAGAGGAGCAGATGTTTGGTTTGATCCAGGAGCTAAGAAGGAGTTTCTAGATGGTTTAGTAGATGATCCAGACAAATGGGAGAAGGTAACAGATATACTGGATGTATGGTTCGATTCAGGATCGAGTTACATCGTCTGCATGAACAGGAATGACCTCGAATGGCCAGCTGACATGTACCTGGAAGGATCAGATCAGCATCGAGGTTGGTTTCAATCTAGTTTGCTGGAGTCCTGTGGAGTCAACGGCCGTTCACCTTACAGAAATGTCCTGACGCACGGCTTTGTACTGGATGAGAAAGGACGCAAGATGTCCAAAGCTCTCGGTAATGTTGTGACTCCTCAAGAGGTGATAGACAGATTTGGCGTGGATGTATTGCGGCTATGGGTCATAACATCTGACTTTTCTGAAGATCTACGCATCAGTTATAAGATCATGGAGACCATCCGTCTTGTCTACCGCAAGTTGCGCACGACTCTGAAATGGATGTTGGGTTCTTTGACTCACTTTAAGCCTGAGATGAGAGTCGATTGCACTGAACTTCCGGAACTAGAGAAATTTATACTTCACAGTTTAAATAAAGTCAGTCGTGTTGTTCACACATCGTATGACGAGTACAATTTTAAGGATGGCTTTTCAGCTATAATGAGGTTTATAACTGCTGACTTATCTGCGTTTTACTTTGATGTTCGCAAGGACGTTCTGTACTGTGATCCTGTTTCATCACTGCGTCGAGCTTCTGCTCTCACTACGATTGAATTGCTGTTTCAGTCTATTGTGAAGCTTCTTTCTCCGATGTTGCCGTTTGTTACGGAAGAGGCATGGGGATATTATCAAGACGGAAGCGTACACCTCGAAGTGTTTCCAGAAGTCCCAGAGAATTGGGACGATCCTGAATTAGAGGAAAAGTGGAACGGAATTCGAAAGGTGCGCAAGGTGATAAACGGAGCCTTGGAACTGGAAAGGGCTTCAAAGCGCATCGGATCGTCACTGGAGGCTGGTGTCACTGTCTATGTGACAGATCAAGACCTGATAGGATGTCTTGAAGGAGCGGATCTTGAAGAGATCGCTATAGTCTCCTCAGCGGAGGTCCTGCATTGTGATGGTCCTACAGAGGCGTTTAGATTGGATGAGGTGCCTGGAGTTTCTGTTGTTCCTTCAAGAGCAAAGGGACGGAAGTGTGCTCGTTCTTGGAAGATATCAGAGCAAATTGGATCCGATCCGGACTACCCGGATGTTACTCCTCGCGACGCGGATGCTCTTCGTGAATGGATGGACGTGAAGTGAAAGAAGTGAAATCTGATCTGGGCTACCAGGATATCACTCTTCTCGATGCGAGGGCTCTTCGTGAATTATAAGTACAGGATGTAGTGATTTGTTTACAAACTCTCCTGCTCCAACGGATTCGACAGATTCAAGTGAAGTTTTACAGAATCGATCAAGATCGATATTCAATTGCCCTTCGATTGGTCTCATCATAGCTTTTGTCACTTTTGCCATAGATCAAGTCGTTAAGATAGTCTTGTTGTCTGGACTTGATATTGAAGACAAGGGACCATTTCATATCACCTCATTTCTTGACTTTATTCTCGTATGGAATAGAGGAATTTCCTACGGCTGGTTTGGTCAAGAAGGAGATTTATTAAGGTACTTCATAATTGTTGTAACTTTTTCTGTCCTAGTTATGTTGTCTGTTTGGCTATTTTATACTGAAAAATACTTCACCGCATCGGGTTTGGGTTTTCTGATAGGTGGTGGAGCTGGAAACATGGTGGACAGAATTCTTTACGGTGCTGTAGCGGACTATGTACACTTGTTCTTACCGGATATGTCTTTTTCTTGGTACGTTTTCAACTTAGCTGATGTCTGGATATCGATAGGTGCTGTCCTAGTCCTGTACCAGGCTATTGTCACGGATTCGTAAGAAAACAAGCCAGGAGCCAACACCCAACGGTGCCCGTGAGCAGACACGAAGCTTACAGTTATGCAACACACCAACGGTGCCCGTGAGCAGACACGAAGCTTACAGCTCGGCCAACACCCAACGGTGCCCGTGAGCAGACACGAAACTTACAGCTCGGCCAACACCAAACGGTGCCCGTGAGCAGACACGAAACTTACAGCTCGGCCAACACCAAACGGTGCCCGTGAGCAGACACGAAGCTTACAGCTCGGCCAACACCCAACGGTGCCCGCGAGCAGACACAAAACATACGGCTCGGCCAACACAAAAAATATCCAGCCGTAAAACGGATCTAAAATTGAACTCCAAACCTATGCTAAAAAGCAATTAGGTCACTCATCGACTTCTTTGGGGGGCTTTTTAAAGATGACCTGTCTTCCGCGATACATACCAGTCTCCCTGTCAACATGGTGCGAACGCCTTGGCGCTCCGGAATAACTGTCTGTCACGTAAGAGGGAGGTGCTAAACCATCCGCTGAACGCCTCTTGTCGCGCCTGGAAGGCGACGTCTTTTTTTTGGGTACCGCCACTGTAAACTTCCTAAAAACAATAAGTCACGAAGATGAAGAAAAGCAACTAACAGATAAACTTCTTAAAAACAATGCGTCACTGCGTCACTAAGCTGAAAAACCACGAATGGAACCATCTACACGTAGAACCGAAACGAATTCAAACCGTAACAATACCCATATTAGCTTGTCAATGGTCTCCACCTTGTGTTTTCTGTCTTTAGTTTGTCGATGGTTTTCACTTGATATTTTATGTCGCTATCTTGTCAATGGTCTCCACTTTGTGTTTTCTGTCTTTACATTGTCTCCAAGGCGACGGACCTTATCAGCTAAATAGTCCTGAAAGTTTCCTTCAAACCACTCCACATGGCCATCCCCTTCGAAAGCCAATATGTGTGTCGATATACGATCCAAGAACCAACGATCATGGGATATTATGACAGCACATCCGGGAAATTCCTCAAGAGCTTCTTCCAGGGCCCGCAATGTCTCTACGTCTAGATCGTTTGTCGGCTCATCGAGGAGTAGAACATTCGCTCCAGATTTGAGGATCTTTGCCATGTGCACCCGATTTATCTCTCCTCCGGAAAGTGCGTTGACTTTCTTCTGTTGGTCGCTCCCTTTGAAGTTGAAAGAAGCGCAGTAAGCACGACTGTTGACTTCACGTTTTCCCAGATACAGCACATCGTTTTTTTCAGATATTTCTTCCCAGACCGTATTATTTGGGTTCAGAGAATCTCGTGACTGGTCCACGTATGCAAGGATGACGCTATCTCCTATGCTTATAGTCCCGCAATCTGGTTTTTCCTGTCCGGCTAGAAGTTTGAACAGGGTAGTCTTACCTGCTCCATTCGGACCTATGACACCCACGATGCCACCTGGAGGCAGCTTGAATGTGAGATTGTCAAGAAGAAGTCGGTCGCCATACCCCTTTGATATCCCATCACATTGTATCACGTTCACACCGAGACGCTGCGCAACAGTGATGGTGATTTGACTCGTAGTGACTGCCAGACTGTTTGATCTAGCTAGTAGCTCTTCGTATTTGCTGATTCTAGCTTTTGACTTACCTCGTCTAGCACTTGGGCTCGATGAGATCCACTCTTGTTCTCTGGCGATGGCTTTTTGTCGTGCTGCGTCTTCCTTTCCCGCTTGTTTTAGTCTTTTTTGTCTCTGCTCAAGCCAAGAAGAGTAGTTACCCTGATAAGGGATCCCACGACCGGAAGAGATCTCAAGGATCCAGTTAGTGACGTTGTCCAGGAAGTAGCGATCGTGAGTCACCATCAAAATTGCGCCTTTAAACTCACGCAGATGCTGCTCTAACCAGGCGATCGTAGATGCGTCAAGATGATTGGTTGGCTCATCAAGAAGCAATAGATCAGGTTCTGACAACAACAGTTGACACAATGCCACGCGACGAATCTCTCCACCTGATAGGGTTTTGACGTCTGTATCAGGTGCTGGACATTTCAAGGCATCCATAGCCATGGAAATACGACTATCCAGATCCCAGAGGTTCTGTGCATCGATGGTATCCTGCATTTGTGTCATCTGGTCTAGCAGGTCTTCTGAGTAATCCTCAGCTAGTTTTAAGGAGATATCAGTGTACTTGTTAAGTAATTCCTTTTTTTCTTGAACACCTAAGGTGATGTTCTCAAGTACGGTGATTTCATCGTTCAGTTTTGGGTCCTGCGGAAGATAACCGATTTTTGCTCCCTTTGCGGGCCAGCTCTCTCCGGTGAAATCCTTGTCTAGCCCGGCCATGATCCTAAGGATGGTGGACTTTCCTGCTCCATTGACGCCGAGGACACCGATTTTTGCGTCTGGAAGAAATTGAAGATTTATGTCCTCTAAAACTCTTTTGTTTCCTGCATATGTCTTTGACAGGTTTCGCATGTGATAAACGTACTCGTACTTGGCCATTTCTTGGTGAGTCCTCTTATCGAGTGATAATTTCCCGGGAACCTAGTAAGATCAAATATCTCCCGGAATTTTTCAAGAATACACTGGCGTATGATCAGGTCAACATTAGTTTCACCTGAACAGACCTCCTTCATTCATATGCCTCGGATCTTGCCTTATACCCTCATACATTTCTGACAGACTTGTGTTGGTAAAAGGTTCCTGATGCTGGATGTGTGGCATACATTCTCCTCTGAGATGAGGTGATGCCGCGGGTTTTTGTCATACCTGCTTTATAAGGTTCCCTGATGCCCCTTGACGCCGTGTGTGTGTCATAGGTGTGCGAGGCTTGCCTTATATTTCATGCATTCCTGAATACATGTCTGACAGACTTGTGCGGGCGAAAGGTTCTCTGATGCCGCGTGGGTTCCATACATGCTTCTCTAAAAAGAAACCTGTGAGATCAAGTCCTTTTTTGATTTCATGTCTTTGGGGGATTAGGGAAGGGTTATACTCACTTTGTAAGAAATCTGGGATTCTCAACAGTCGTTGCGCATACGGCAAGCCGCACTCGTATGTGACTGCTCTTCCAGTTCTTGGACTGACGAATTCGAGATTTTCAGTCTCTCCTGTCACGGCGCAGCACCGAAGATCTATTCCAAATCCCAGCTCTGCCAGAAACAAGACTTCGAATTCCACTAAGTCACGCACAGCGAAATCAGTAGTACAACTTCTGTTTTTTTCTAAGATTCTAACTGCTGAATCGAAGATTTTCTGATGAGGATCTCTGTCTGGTAGAAGCGAGAGGTGGGATATCATAGTCTGACTCACATTTACGATAGTCTTGTCTGTTGCAGTCAGATTGAAGCATCCATCTAATGGCTCAGTGACCACGTAACTCCCTAGATGATCGAACAGACGTGCCCTCCACACCACACGCAATATGTTCCCGGTGCAGAGTAGCATTCGTTTGTCGTATCTCTTTGTCTTGATTAGGCCTGGATGTCGACCGTGCTCTCTAGTGAACACGTGTAGTATGGCGCCATTTTCTCCATGAGGTCTCAATCCGAGCACGATGGCGCGATCATCCCATTCCATAGATACCCATGCTAGAAAGTAGTTTCTCCTGCTGATAGATTACAGGACAAATGATCACCAGACAAATGCATTGATGGATTGTGACAATTAAAACGAGTGATACGATGCAAGTGAAGTCATACATTCCCAATCAGAACAACATCGCACCGAGAATCCCAAAAGCCAACCCTGTCCTTTCGAGCAATGGAATCCAAAAGAACTACTTTGTCCTCTCGAACAAGAGCTTGATGTCGTGAAGCTTTAACTCCACAAAAGTAGGACGTCCATGATTACACTGTCCTGAATGAGGGACGGACTCCATGTCACGCAACAAGGCGTTCATCTCCTCTATCTGTAATTTCCGCCCAGTTCGTACAGATCCGTGACAAGCCATGATAGACAGTACATCATCTATGTTTTCTGTCACTCTGTTGCTGTCTTCTTCCTCCTCTCTCATGTCGTCAGCCAGATCTCGAACCAGCTTGCAGATATCTATGTTTCCGAGTATTTCAGGTGCTTCACGGACAATGACAGCTGAAGGACCAAAGGAATCCAATACCAATCCGCATTCCATCAGACTCGAAGCGGCTCTGCATACTCGCTCTGCATCTTCAGCTGTCAAGTCGACCACTTCTGGAATGAGTAGAATCTGGCGGACGATGGCGTTTTCTCGCAGCTGTCGCTTGAGACCCTCGTACACAATACGCTCATGAGCCGCATGTGCATCTACTATGATTAGACCGTCCAGTGTCTGAGAAATAATGAAGTTTCCGTGCAGCTGAGCAAGAGCGAGACCAAGAGGAGGAAAGTCCATCTGTTCTAGCCGTTTCATCACAGATGAATCAATGGCATCTTGTGATACCTTCTCCAAGTATTGTCCAGAGGCATCTTGTGATACCTTCTCCAAGTATTGTCCAGAGCCCTGCTGATCATGGAGTCTGTACTGGGTTTGTCTCGTTCCAGGCCTGTGATGTGTCATGATACTTTGTCTGGGGACAGATCCGGAACTAAGCAGATCATGAGAGAAGTCACTTCCAGAATGCACATTCTGTGAAGTGCTTACGGCCTTGTAATCGTCACTGGATCCTGGTTCCTGGCCAGTTGAGACAGAGCTCCTGAACGACTCGAGCATGCGCTTCCCTATGACAGTCGAGGTTTTAGAACCAAATTGCGCCAGCGCGTTGCGTATGGAGAGCGAAATCATATTGCGCATCACTCTGATATTCTGGAAGCGAACCTCGTACTTTGTAGGGTGAGCGTTGACGTCGACCATCTTGGGTTCTAGCTCTATGCTGAGGACCACTACAGGGTATCGACCAGACATCATCACGTCATTGTATGCAGACCTTATGGTTGCCAGGATCATTCTGTCCTTCACCGGTCGTCCGTTGACAGAGCAGTAGATGCTATTGGGTTGAGCACGGTTATGAGTAGGTAGACTGGCATATCCGATCAATCTGACTTCGTCGTGTTCTGTGTAGATCGGTATTGCGTTCTCAGCGAAGTCATATCCTATGACCTTGGAAGCGCGTCGCAGTTGACGGTCATCACCTGTTTCGGACTGCAGGTCAGAGATGAGGCGATCATTGCTGATGATCACGTAATGGATCTCAGGACTAGCTAGAGCGAGTCGCCTGATTATGTCGTTGATCGCTAGGTTCTCAGTGTGATCGGTCTTTAGGAATTTCAATCTGGCTGGTGTGGAAAAGAAAAGATCACGAACTCTTACCACTGTCCCGAGCGGTGAAGCTGCCGGGATGATTTCTCCATGGCATCCGTTGTTTACGGTGATTTCCCAACCGTGTTCTTCTGAGATGTGTTTGGTGGTCACGGAAAGCCTTGAAACCGCTCCTATAGAAGGCAAGGCCTCTCCTCTGAATCCCAGTGTTGTTATGTTGTCTAGCTCGCACTCATCGATTTTTGATGTGCAGTAACGCTCGACAGCGAGGTACAAGTCACTCTTGGTCATACCTACACCGTTATCAGTCACCTGTATGAGGTTTTTTCCGCTCTTAGCAGTTGTGACCTCTATCCTGGTAGCTGATGCATCTATCGAGTTTTCTACGAGCTCCTTCACGACACTTGCTGGCCGCTCTATGACTTCTCCGGCAGCTATGTGGTTGATAACTGACTCGGATAATCTCTTTACAGTCATGCCTGGCAAGGTACAAGAACTTGTATGCTAATGCAATTGAGATGCTGGATCTGTCATTGTCATAGCACCACTAGAGGTATACAAGACAAAAAACTGCTCACGCTGCGAGAACTTGAGGTCATACAGGTGATTTACGAGTCCAAAAGAAGCGTAAGCGAGGCTCTCAGTTACTGGATCGACGCTTTCAGCTACTGGATCGACAGGATTAATCTTCTGGTCCAGGATGAATTCGAATCCGGAGCAGGGTTCCACTGGACGATTGTAGGATTCGCATGCGGGGCAGCTTGGTATATCTCACTGCCTTACGAGCCTAGATTATGGCCCTTACTGGTTTCCTCCTTTCTCATGATACTGGTGACAACATTTCGTCGAAGATATCAGGGAACTTCGTCCAGAGCCCTCGTCTTGTTCACTGCTGTCATTTGTGGAATGACAGCGACAAAAATAGAGGCTGTGTACGTCTCTTCTGGGAAGTTGAGGTATGAGCAGAGCGCCAAAGTCACAGGCTGGATTACAGATTCCGAGACCACCAGTCGCAACAGAGTTCGATTAACTGTCCTGGTCAAAGACATACGGTCGCATCAGTATAAACTCGGGCTCGCGGCGAAGCATAAACCCTTGAAGATCACAGTTGCCACTAGCCGGAAAGCCAGTCTCCATTCGGAATTAGGAGATGGAATTTCTTTTCTCGCCCGGCTCAGGCCTCCAGGAGGACCAGCTCGTCCAGGGGGGTACGATTTCGCGCGTCGTGCTTGGTTTAGAGGCATAGGTGCTTCTGGCTTCGTCCTTGGAAAAGTCACGCCAGTGGAGATAGGTCCTGCACCTGTCATGACTAGGCTAATGGCTCCGGTGTATCGACTGCGTCTTTCTATAGCGGACAAAATACTTAAAGCACTACCCTCTGTCAGTGGTGTCGTCGCTGTTGCCCTGACGGTCGGAGAATACCGGGCGATACCGAGCAAGATCAATGATGTCATGCGGGCTGCTGGTGTCTATCACATCATCTCCATTTCCGGACTGCACATGTCGATGGTAGCCGGAATAGTACTGGTGACTATCAGGTTTTTGTTGTCCCTCAGCCCTTGGTTGGTTGAGGCCTATAATACTAAGAAAATAGCAGTCGTTTTTGCCTTCTCATTGTCGACGTTTTACCTGTTGCTCTCTGGATGCGCTGTCGCGACTGTCCGTTCCTGGGTTATGTTGAGCATTGCTCTCCTGGCCGTAATGGTCGACAGGCCGGCCATCACCTTGCGGACAGTGTCAGTATCTTGCGGGATCATTCTGCTGTTTTCACCTTCTGTTGTCCTTGAGCCTAGCTTTTTGATGTCCTTTATGTCTGTTTTTGGTCTGGTATCCGGTTTTCAGTGGTGGAAAGACAGTAGAGAGCGCAGAGATTACGACAATATTCAACCTGTATCGACTTCATCTTCATGGTATGTCCTTAGACTTATCGGCAAGTGGATTGCAGGTGCTGTTTTGTCTTCCTTGATTGCTGGTGTCGTCACTGCTCCGGTAGTTATCCATGAGTTTTACAGGATAGCAACTTACAGCTGGCTTGCGAACGTACTGATTTTACCGGTAGTCGGTATATCCGTGATGCCGATGGCTATAATCGGCATTCTGTTGATGCCGTTTGGTGCTGAATTTTGGCCTTTACACTTGATGGGGTCTGGTATCGATGCTGTGATATTCATTTCTTCCTGGATAGCGGGTCTTCCAGGAGGTGAAGGGCTTGTAGGCTCGATTAGTCCCTGGACGAAATACCTATCATTGATAGGTCTTCTCTGGATCATGTTGTGGAGAACTGAACTTCGGTGGTTTGGATTTGTCCCAATAGTTTTGGCTTGTTTTCTTGTCGTATTCACTTCTAGACCGGACATGATGATTTCTGCTGATGGTCTGACGATATCCATTCGCGACAACCAGGGGAAACAGCGGATATTAAATCCTGGCAAAAACCGTTTTGCAGTCAATACCTGGCTTCTTGCTGATGGTGATCCGCGTGACTCGAAGGCCCCAGATCTCGATCTTGATTGGCGCTGTGATGGCGAAAAATGTCGTTACGACCTGTTCAAGGGAGAGAGAGCTGGTTCTTATGCTACGGGGAGATTGTTTAGTTCGACAAAGTCTTCCGGCTCTGAAGGAGAGCTATTTAGCTCGACGAATCCTCCAGGCCCCGATGATGTGAAGAAGTTCACGTCCATCATCTGGTTAAAGAAACGGAAAGCACAAGTGAAAGACTGCATGAACAAGACAATTGTAGTCACTAGGTGGAAGTTTTATGGCAAATGTGCTCGAGGTTCTCTGATCATCGATGGAAGAATATTGAGACGGACTGGAAGTCTTGCTCTTCTATTCAAGAATGGCGGTCAAGATTTGCGGGTTTTCAAGGCCTTACCTCCTTCACCCCGTTTATGGACAGCAAGGCGATAGCAGTATAAATGTCAAAATCCTGTCCGAACAGAAACAATCGTACGTTCTTTCGTCACTAATTTGAGGTGAAATCAGAGCAAATAACGCTCAATTTAGCGTTGTAAAGTGTTTATCAAAGAGTTAATACTACATGTACTTCTCGGCGTGTTAAGTAAATCATAACCAACTTCAGGTAATCGACATCTATAAAACTGTGGAATGCTGATTAATGAGTAAGAATTAGTTAGTGTTTTTAATTACAGGTTCTCTTTGATGCTATTTCGAGAGTCCGGTTGTTCTGCAGTGTCCTTGTTAGGTCTCTAGGAGGCCCTTTTGAGATGCTAATGCCTTTGTGCGGCCTTTATGCTGTTTCTAGAGGTTGGTGCCTGTGCAGTCTTTGGGGATGCTTTTTTGAAATGACAATGCCCGTGAAGGATCAATCATATGCTAGTGCGCATTTAAAGCATCATAGGGCATCTAGGTACTCTAAATGCGCTATTTTAGGTTTGCTGTTTGTTTCTATTATTCTTGGTGAAGGAATTTCCTCATCAAGCGCGGCTGAAGCTTATGAAAAACGTAGTGTCCTTGGTGAAGGAATTTCCTCATCAAGTAGTACGGACACTTATGCAGAGCCGCATTCTGCTGCTATAACTGGTACATATCACACTACAGACTACGGAATAGTGCTTTTGGGTGGTGAAGCCGAGTTCTGTGAGTGGGATAATACAAATCTGCAAATCGACCCGAACCAGCCTGTAGTTGACGATAACGGCGACCCTATAACTCCAAGTAGGTCTTACGATTATCTTTTTAAGCCCAGTTACAGCGTATGCCTGAAATCAATACCGCCAGAGCCTCCAGCAGCAGCTGGAGGTGATGCAGGTAACATTGAAGCAGTAACGGAAGATATACCAGGACACATGTTGGTAACACCTCTTGCGAACGCGACTATGGCGACTGGAAAGAGGCTAGTCATTGGAGTCGGAGGAGGATTACACAGCGACCAGAAAAGCGCCTATGTGGCAGTCCAGGGGGCTGGAGGTTTCTCTAAGGAGGACCTGGAGACCTTTGGAGATGGGCCAAGTTCCGATCCTCCTGAGAGTTGCAATGGGGCTTGCGATGGGCCGCCAGAAGCTATCCTGAACACTGACGAGCCCTTACTAATAGGAGGAGATGGTAAGAGCAGTGGTAGATTGATTGTGTATAACAACGGTATAGTCAACAGTGAAGTGATTATATTACGCTCCATAACTGCTTCAGTCACAGCAGAAATCATTATAGGAGCACTGACGCATGATGGTCCTGTGCTAAGGGGGATTGAGTTGCAAAATGTTCCTCCTGCGCTCTTTGAAACCAAAACGATTATAGGGTGCAACACTGCTGCTGTTTGTGATCTAGAGAACATCCCATCAGCACCTGGCGCAAACCAGTTCTGGAGACCAGAGGGTATCAGAGACTTGGGAGGAGTCAGGAGAGTCGTCTTCAAGCACCCTAGTGAGGAGGGATACTACTTTGCGACTAAGCTAGTTGGAGCATTATCAGTCGAAATACGATCTGGTTATACTGTGTTTGGACAAACCGCAGTAATTAACGAACTTACAAATGAGGCGCGAGATCCATACAAGTTAGGTATTCCAAGAAACCCGCGGACCCAAGGAGAAGTGCTATATACAAGTAACACCTATTTCGGTGGAACACATCTCGTTGCTACAGGTCCAAGTGACGGTGCTAGCCCACCAATATTACAAGGATCAGCAAACAATATTACAAGGATCAGCAAATAGTTTTGGAACGGGTCCTATCCAGATAGATGAAGGAACGATGCTGATCGTCACACAGACGGAGGAGGGCCGGCTTACCAATAAAGTCAGTGGAAGTGGAGACTTCGTAAAAAGCGGTGCCGGGACATTGGTGCTTGCTTCAGATATGACTGGTTTTGATGGTTCACTCTTGATCAGTAGAGGCACACTAAAATTAGATACAGGAACTCGCCTGAATGAAGATACAAAAGTTGTCCTGAATGAAAGTACGGATCCTACCTTCACCTCCAGTCACGGTGCTACCTTTGCTTTGAACGATATAAGTCAAGTTGTCTCTGCTCTGTCTGGAGACGGAAGTGTATTTGTTAGTTTGGGAGACTCGAGTGACTCTAGCGCCAATCTCACTGTAAGAATTGCAGATACTGAGAAATATACATACGAGGGCGGAATAGGAGGATATGGAGATCTGATTAAGGAGGGTCTAGGCATCCTGGTTCTACAGAATAATGGACTTTCGTTCAGCGGTAACATTCATGTGCTAGAAGGAGAATTGCAGAGTTCTGCTGGGTTGTTTGGCTCGCGTGGAATTGTCGTTTACGAGTCAGGTACACTGACCTTTAAGCAGTACAGCAGAGAAAGTTTTGAGGGACAGTTTACAGGTCTCGGTAATATTCGTGTGGTCCAGGGAGAATGCGTCCGCGGGGCAGAGATAACGGGGATAAGGGGTGGTGCTATTGGACCCTGGGTTCGAAGCCCGGCCTTTCCAGTAAGGTTCAATGAGGCTGATATACCGATATGTCCTAACGGCGCTAGCGGTCCAAATAGCGAAGTTCACTTGACAGGAGACAGTGCAGCTTTTCGGGGCGTATTTTCGGTGTTGGGTGCGATCTTATATGTATCTGGTGATTTGGGTGGAACTCTGCATATAGAGAACGAAGGAGTACTAAGAGGCACCGGAAGAGTCCGTTTGCTCGAGATGAGGAAAGGAAGCCGGCTGTCTCCTGGTAATGCTGCTGGCGCAATTGGAAAACTGCGTGTTGCTGGATGGTTATCTATAAAAGAGGAAGCAGTCTACGAGGTAGACATAAGATATATTAACGGAGAGGTCCATGGAGATATAGTAGAGGTCGGTGATAATGTCATCATCGCAGAAGGGGCCATTCTCGACATTAATGTCTTACAGCCGCAGAATCTTGTTGGTGTAAGATCTAGAAGAATGCAGGGGACTTCTGATAAGAGGATACAGACCCCATTGGAGCAAAATGCAAAGCAAGTTGAGATCATAAAGGCAGGGTTGATTCAAGGCACTTTTTCAAAGGTCAATGTCTGGAATCCGTCTGCCACTGTGGTTCAGAATAACAACGCCAAGTCTTTTGCTCTGTTGGTCGATATTAATACGCTGCAACCACCTGATCCGTCAGATCCATCAGATCCGTCAGATCCATCAGATCCGTCAGATCCGTCAGATCCGTCAGATCCATCAGATCCGTCAGATCCATCAGATCCATCAGATCCGTCAGATCCATCAGATCCATCAGATCCGTCAGATCCGTCAGATCCATCAGATCCGTCAGATCCATCAGATCCGTCAGATCCGTCAGATCCATCAGATCCATCAGATCCATCAGATCCATCAGATCCGTCAGATCCGTCAGATCCGTCAGATCCGTCAGATCCGTCAGATCCATCAGATCCGTCAGATCCAGATGTATCGTTGGAATCTCTAGCTGAAACTGAGAATCAAAAGGCAGTCGCAGCTTCCATTGATGCTCTGCATGCGGGTGATGATTCCTATATCTACAGAACAGTAAAAAGTCATCCTGAAAAGGTAATTCCTTCTGTTCTTGACGCTCTTTCTGGAGAAATACACGCATCATATAAGGGCATACTGCTCCAAGATAGTACCTTAGTGGCGGTTATCATTCCTCTGAGTATAACTGGTATCGAATATGAACCAGTGATGGATGTATTGGAAAATTACTCTTCTGGACCTTTTGATAACCATTATTTCTCAAACATCAATGCATCCAACTTTTCAAATATGGACGGTGGGTTCAGTGTTTGGGCTCGTACTTTTGGGTTTTTGAGGAATACGCGATCTACGGATTCTACCAATGCAGCTGGATTTGACGACCACAGCATTTCTGTATTTGGGGGAGTGGATGGTGGCGTGTCATCAGGTATGCGTATTGGTGGTATAGCTGGTTACACGAGACATAAATATGAGATCGGTAGTTCTCGTGCTTCTAAGGGCGAGGCTGCAGGGTATCATCTAGGCGCCTATGCCACTGCCTGTATTGCAGATGCAGGATGTACCAGATTTGGTGCTGTGTTTGGCAGGTACCACATCAATACATCTCGTGTCATTACGCTAGAAGGCGGCGAAAACACGTTAAAGAATATTTTTAGTAGCCAGTACACTGCCAGAGTCATGCAGGCCTTCGGTGAGTTTACATATGTCAGTCTAGTAGGTGATGGGCATATCATCGGGCCATTTGCGCAAATGTCAGGAGTCCTGATCGAGACTCCTGCTGTTACAGAGACTAGTTTTCTTGATAAAAAGCATGCGTCCATGGCCCTGGTTGTGAATGGCGATCGCTTCGTTGGGCTATTTCCCAGTGTTGGTGTGAGAGGTGTAGCAATACTTGCCACTCAGTACGGTGGCATGTTTAACATCAGCTACTCGGTTTGGTTTCGTGGCAACTTCAATCCGTATGCTGAGAATACTTCCGTTGCCGAGGTGAGATTTGTAGATGCTGCGGAGACATTTTCTGTGAAAGGCACTGAAATATCCAGGTATTCTATCTTTGTGAAATTGGGGTTGGGGGTACAATTTGACACGAATGCTTTCCTGGGGATTAGTTATTTAGGGGCTTTATCTATTGATTCCTATGCCCACGGCTTACAGTTTGGGATGGTTGCCGGCTTCTGAACGCTCATTACATGTTTCCAGGTTTCTATATAGTTGCCGGCTTCTGAACGCTCATTACATGTTTCCAGGTTTCTATATAGTTGCCGGCTTCTGAACGCTCATTACATGTTTCCAGGTTCCTATGCTGCAGACCTCAGTAGTTTGGAGGTGTTTGGCAAATAGGTATACAGGATTCAATCTTCAAGCGCTTAATACGCGAGCAATTCGAATTTGCTAGACAAGTCATGAGCAATAGGCAATACTTCACGCTCGCAGTACGTCAATGCAGTGTCTACAGGAGGCCAGCCAGGTTTTGGAGTATTCTGTACAGTAGAATCGCCAACAGCTGCTGGTATTTTCTCTCCTGAATGGATTGTGTCCCAGCGTTATGATCAAGTTATACGCTTAGTTGATGAGAAGCTGTGCGATTATGCAATGCAAGTAGTAGATGCGATCGCTTGGGTTGGTGTGCGTCCTTTTTAAATGTGTGTTGGTAATACAATGTGCTGTTTGGAGTGGCGGATTGATGGGTGATACAGATCAGCGTGAGGATGGTCGAAACAAGGTCATATCAATTAAGCCAAATGCCACCAATCAAATGGGAATGAGGTTGGCCAACGAACGTCTTATTCTGGCGCTAATACGCCGCTATTCTGGGATCGCTAAAGCAGATATCGCAAAACTAACAGGACTGACACCCCAGGCAGCAAACATAATCATCAACAGACTGGAGCTCGATGGATTGTTATGTCGTCAGCCTCCGGTGCGCGGGAAAGTAGGACAACCCGCTATTCCGTACAAGCTGGATCCAGGTGGAGCCTTTTCCATAGGTCTTTCGATCAGCAGACAGACATGCGAAATGGTCCTAATGAATTTCGTGGCGGACATCCGTGAAAGGGTGCGAAGTGATACGATCGATAGATACACTCCAGACCAGATTGTCGAGTTTGCGATCGATGGATACAACAGTCTGATCTCAACCCTTACTGAAGATGAACGCAATCGCGTTTGTGGCTACGGCATGTCTCTACCTCTTTTCGATGATGACTGGTACGATCAAGAGAAATCGCTTCGAAGTGGCAGTTCTAGTAGCGAGTACGACATCGGGATGAGAATTGCATATCAGGTTCCCTTGCACGTTCAGCTGTGTAACAACGCTGCTGCGGCCTGCGGTGCAGAGCTGGAATTGGGAAGCTTGCACGGACTGTCAGATTTCTTATACCTTCACCTCGATGTTTCTATCAGCGGAAGTTTAGTTCTTGACAACAAGGTGTTTTACGGATCTAGTGGAAGAGCTGGTGCTGTAGGTTTGTTCCCAGTTCAGTTCTTGTCGAATGATCAATCAGAAGTGGTTTCTCTCAGGGATTTGTCTCTTTGGCATCTGGGTCAGCGAGCATGTCGATCCGGACCCCGTCCGAAAGGTCCATGTGGCAGTGAGGAATGGTGGAGCAGTCTAGATGAAGAGGCCGTGGAGGACTGGATTGTCGAGATAACACCGAAGTTGGCCTGTGTCGCTCTTGCAGCTGCAGCTATTTGTGATATCGATGTCATTGTGATCGATGGGCTATGTCCGAACTGGGTGCGCCGTAAAATAGTAGATGGGGTTGCGGGTGTCGTGGAAGAATACGCCGCTCGACAGGAGGTTAGTAAGGTCAAGATCATATCGGGTTCTCTTGGAGCGAGTGCTTCTGTACTGGGTGCAGCTTTGTTGCCAATGGCACATTTCGGGCGTGTCGAGGGGGAAAGTTCTTCAGTACAGACGAGTTTGTAAGGGTTAGTTAGTGGAAACAGTTGTCGTAGTTGTTCACATAATAGTTGTTGTAGCGTTGCTGGGGACAATCCTGTTGCAGTCTCCTGAGCCTAGTATTGGGGTCAGTTCTGGAGCTTTTGTGAAGGCCCGTCCTCCATCCAATCCGCTGGTTCGCGTGGGTACTGTTCTAGCGATTGTGTTCTTTTCAACTTCTCTTTTCTTGGGGATTTTGAAGGGTAGAGATGTTAGTCAGTCTTCCGTTTTTGTGGAAAGCGAAGAAAGCGCTACTGTTCCAGAAAAGACATCGTCATCTGGTGATGAAACCTCAGCTCCCACAATGCTGGAGCAGTTGCAGGAATTACAGAAAAAAACCAATGGCGGAGGGGAGGCTGGTAAATCTTCAGCTCCCACAATGCTGGAGCAGTTGCAGGAATTACAGCAAAAAACCAGTGACGGAGGGGAGGCTGGTAAATCTTCAGCTCCTACCAGGACGGAGCCGTCGCAACAGTTGAAAGAGGATGCAGGCAAGGTAAAAAAAGCTGAAAAGCCTGATGGGAGTAATTCTTCAAAAGCAACTCCTCATGACACGAAGTAGTGGTGATCTTGGGAAATGGTGCACTGTGAAGACTTGTGCACCTTCAGACCAGTGATATGTCACGATTTCAGTAGGAGTAGTGGCAAGGTGTGTTCTGTCGCTGTGGGAGCTATTTCTTCTCGGGACTGTGCAGCCATGCACTTTCATATCAATCGCAATCTGCAGTTGTTTCAGGAGGACCCGTGACAAGGTATATCTTTATCACCGGAGGAGTTGTGTCTTCTCTAGGGAAGGGGCTTGCTGCTTCATCCTTGTCTGTTTGCCTGCAGGCTCGTGGTTATAAGGTCAGGATGCGTAAGCTTGATCCCTACCTCAACGTGGATCCTGGGACCATGTCTCCAGGGCAGCACGGGGAGGTGTTCGTCACTGATGACGGAGCAGAGACAGACCTGGATCTCGGACATTACGAGAGGTTCACAGGCTGCCAAGCGACCAGAAATGACAGCACGACAGCCGGTCAAATCTACCTGGATATCCTTCAAAGAGAGAGACAAGGCGATTACCTGGGATCTACAGTCCAAGTAGTCCCTCACGTGACTGATTCCATCAAGGATTTCATCCTGCGTGACAATGAAAGCTTTGACTTTGTCCTGGTAGAAATCGGTGGGACAGTCGGAGATATAGAGGGACTTCCGTTTTTCGAAGCCATCAGACAGCTCAGCGGTGAGTTGCCGTACCAGCATGTCGTGTGTATTCACTTGACCTTGGTCCCATGGTTGGCTCACGCGGGAGAGTTGAAGACAAAGCCAACACAGCATTCAGTGAAGGAACTTCGTTCTATAATGATCCAGCCTGACATCCTGGTCGCGCGGGTCGATAAAGAGATCATGCCGGTAGAGCGCAAAAAGCTTTCACTGTTTTGCAACGTACGACCTTCTGCTGTGATTCAAGCAATGAATGTGGCATCTATTTATGACGCTCCTCTGTACTATCATCGGGAAGGACTGGACGAAGAAGTACTGGCCGCATTTGGCATATCGAATAGACCCAAACCAGATCTGTCGAGATGGGAACTGATTTTACAGAGAGTGCATCATCCGGCTTCTGAGGTGACTGTTGCCGTCGTCGGTAAGTATGTAGGTCTGAGTGATGCGTATAAGTCCCTGGTGGAGTCCCTGGTTCACGGGGGAATTGCCAATAATGTGAAGGTGAACATCAAGTGGATAGATGCAGAATCTCTCACAGAGACCTGTCTGGAAGAGATCCTCTCGTCTGTTTCTGGCATTGTGGTGCCTGGAGGGTTTGGAAAGCGCGGTATTTGCGGGAAGATCATGACAGCCGGTTATGCCAGACGAAAGAAGATTCCTTACTTTGGCATTTGTCTTGGGATGCAGGTGGCAGTCATAGAGGTAGCGCGTAATTTGCTTGATATGAAGCATGCTGGATCAACTGAATTCGAGCCTGATTGTTCTGATCCTGTCATCTGCTTGTTAGAGGAATGGTATCAGGGGCCCGTGTTAAAGCAACGGGACGCCAGTGGTGCTCTGGGAGGGACAATGCGTCTCGGAGCTTATCAGGCTGTTCTGAGACCTGAGTCTGGCATATCACGCATCTACGGAAAGACTGAAATCAGTGAGCGTCACCGTCATCGTTATGAGGTCAACCTGATGTATCGAGACCAGTTGCAGGGAGTAGGAGTCCATTTCACTGGCATGTCTCCGGACGGTCTCTTGCCGGAGGTGTTGGAGTTGGAAGGACACCCATGGTTCATTGGAGTACAATATCATCCTGAGATGAAGAGTCGTCCCTTTGATCCGCATCCATTGTTTGCCTCCTTTGTCGCCGCAGCCATGGAGCACCAGGACAGAGAAAATGACAGCAATAGCACTCCCCACGAGTAAGGCTGCATTTCTGTCGAATAAAAACAGAGGCGTCAGCAAGGTCTCATCGAAAGAGGAATGCGGAATCTCTGTCGAGCAATGATGGCCGAATCGCCTGGTTCCTCAGATCTCATCGCCAGATCTCATCGCCACATTCGGAAGGCAATTCCTCTGTCGAATAATGACAGAGACATCACATAACGTCTTTTCGACGGAATTTAGTGAATATATTTTTAATGAAGCTGTCCTACGTTTCCTGAAGGTGCGTGGATGTACCTTTAGTACTGCTGGTGGGAGATGTGGTTCAAAATTGATAGTCATGTAGTGTGCGATTCTGATGTGTTTGATTTATCCTGCATGTGCAGTACAGCTTGTATAGTGTCCAGTTTCACGTGAACGAGGTTTTGTCTTTGCATGCGTATTCTAGCACTAGATACCGCTTCAGATGCTTGTAATGTCGCCCTCCTAGATGGAGATGAATTCATCAGCGATGAAGCAGTCATAGGTTCTATGCATGCAGAGTACTTGATCCAACAGTTGGAGTCGCTCCGGTCTTCGCAGGACTTCGACTGGAAATCTCTTGACAAGATTGTCGTGACTATTGGTCCTGGTTCCTTTATGGGGATTCGTGCTGGTATTTCGGCTGCGCGCGGACTGTCTCTAGCCCTGTCTGTACCTCTTGTCGGTCTAAGCAATCTGGAAGCACTCGCCGCAGATGCCGCCGAGATCGAAAACGGTACCGTACTGGTGGTACTGGATGCGCGTCGTTCTGAGTTTTACGTCCAGACCTTTGAAGCATGTGATGGTGATGTGGTTTCCCTCAATGCTCCTGGTTTGTGCTCTGCAGAAGAAGCCGCTGAGCTAGCAAGAGAATCGCAAGCTAAGATCATAGGATCTGGAGCCCCTTACATAGCTCAGTTGATTCCTTCAGTTAAGGTTCTGGGTGTTAGTCCCACTCCGAGTATTAGGGGAGTCGCTATACGTGGGCTCAAGATAAAAGTTGTATCCGCACCCCCAAGTCCTTTATACATTCGGGAGTCGGTATGTTGACGAGCGTCAGTATGTTTAATTGGCTCTGTCGTTTTAGTCCTTCTTATGCGGCCGATACTGTCTCTATCACTAGAGCGCAGCCACGTGATTGCGTAGCTATGGAACAGATCCAAGAACTTAGTGCAGTGGGATACTGGGAAGCGGAGTTGTTTTCACAGTTGCTTCGTCGACAGGACATAATGGCCTGTGTCGGCAGAAGCTGTATTGTGCGAAATGGTTCCGAAGAAAGCGACGAAAAGATCGTAGGCTATACTCTAGCCAAGAAGACATTGGATGACAGAGCAGAGATTTTAACGATAAGAGTCCTTCCAAAATATCAGGGAAGGGGAATTGGCAGAGGACTACTCAGTGCCGTACTAAGCGAGCTGTACCGCGACAGGGTAAAATCTGCATTTCTGGAAGTCGAGTCCAGTAATCAGAAGGGCATAAAGCTTTACAGAGGCATGGGGTTTGTCTCCTGTTCTGAGCGCAGAAGCAATAACAAGAGTGATATTGCATCGCCGCCTGGGACGGTTCTGCTCATGAAGTTAAGCCTCGCTGAGTGACGCGGTCTTTTGATGTGTAACAAAGAGAGGCATGCCCATGAAGTTAAGTCTTTCTGAGTTACGCAGTCTTTTGATGTGTAACAAAGAGGGACATGCTCATGCAGTTAAGTCCTTCTGAGTTACGCAGTCTTTTGATGTGTAACAAAGAGTGGCATGCTCATGAAGTTAAGTCTTTCTTAGTTACGCAGTCTTTTGATGTGTAACAAAGAGGGACATGCTCATGAAGTTAAGTCTTTCTTAGTTACGCAGTCTTTTGATGTGTAACAAAGAGGGGCATGCTCATGAAGTTAAGTCTTTCTGAGTTACGCAGTCTTTTGATGTGTAACAAAGAGGGACATGCTCATGAAGTTAAGTCTTTCTTAGTTACGCAGTCTTTTGATGTGTAACAAAGAGGGGCATGCTCATGAAGTTAAGTCTTTCTAAGTTACGCAGTCTTTTGATGTGTAACAAAGAGGGGCATGCTCATGCAGTTAAGTCCTTCTGAGTTACGCAGTCTTTTGATGTGTAACAAAGAGGGACATGCCCATGAAGTTAAGTCTTTCTGAGTTACGCAGTCTTTTGATGTGTAACAAAGAGGGGCATGCTCATGCAGTTAAGTCCTTCTGAGTTACGCAGTCTTTTGATGTGTAACAAAGAGTGGCATGCTCATGAAGTTAAGTCTTTCTTAGTTACGCAGTCTTTTGCAGTCTTTTGATGTGTAACAAAGAGGGGCATGCTCATGAAGTTAAGTCTTTCTGAGTTACGCAGTCTTTTGCAGTCTTTTGATGTGTAACAAAGAGGGTCATGCTCATGAAGTTAAGTCTTTCTGAATGACGCAGTCTTTTGATATCTTGGAATGTAGCAAAAGCTGCTGTTCTCGTCTCTAGAAGTCCTTTTTAGTGATATACACCGAGGTGGACTCCTCCCTGACACTGGTTGACGATGTGCTTAATGTGGGAGCGCTCAGAATTTCTGTATGAGATTTACAAGTGAAAGACCCGTGTTTCTACATGTAATTTTTGCAATTGATATGCAATCTTGCTCTCATGAGCATTGTGTGTACGATGGTAAGTGATACAGACCGCGGTTGTTTCACAACAGTTTGGGAGTTTTGTGGTAGGTATTCTGTGTAGGCGATCCTGAGTAATTGTAGACCTGTGATATGGTCTATCGGTATAAAGGTGGGATCAATGCAAAACTGGATTTGTCAGGGATTGCTCTTGGCTATTGACCAGTTGAAAAAACAAAAATAGACTACAGGGTGTGTCCTTTGGTGCTTTTTGATGCAACATGGACGTTTTGATGGGCCGGTAGCTCAGTTGGTAGAGCATATGACTTTTAATCATAGTGTCGCGGGTTCGATCCCCTCCCGGCTCACTTCATATGGTGTGGCTGTAGTCTGTAGCCTGTAGCCTTTAATGCCCTTCGGTTGGATCTGGTCTTGTGACGAGGGACTTGGTTGCCGAAGATGATGTATCTGTTCTGTACTGAAGGGGGGCCTCTGTCCTACCGTGTTGAGGCTGCTTGTACTGGAGACGGCTTTATTTCTACTCCCCTGGGGTGCCTGGTGGCTTTTTCAGTACGTGAAGCAAGGATATGTACCTTATCACAGAAAAGCTCCACGTAGACTGCTGCTGATTTTGGGTTTGCTGTCGGTTCTATTGGGTCTTATTCCCTTTGCTTATTACCATCGAGTGTTCGGTACAACTGAAGTGTATGTCCCCGCAGCCGTGGTAGATGGAAAAGTCGTGCCTGGTCATTTTGTCAAATAGCGGCCCAAACGATGAAGATAAATCCCAGTTGGCTGCAAGATATGCCCTTACAGACCCTGTTGTCCTTGCTCTGCTGCGAGGGAAAAGCTTGGGTGGTAGGTGGTGCTGTTCGGAACACCTTGATGGGGCTTCCGGTTGAAGATGTGGATATTGCAACCACGCTCTTGCCAGAAAGAGTAATCCGTCTTGTGACATCGGCATGCATGAAAGCAGTTCCTACTGGTTTCGATCATGGCACGGTCACTGTGATCGTTGGTTCTCGCCACTTCGAAGTGACGACGCTACGTCAAGATGTCAAAACAGACGGTCGTCACGCCTGTGTCGAATTCACAGATGACCTGACAAAAGATGCACAACGGCGAGATTTTACGATAAATGCCTTATACCTGTCCAAGGAAGGGGAATTGATAGATCTAATATCTGGCGTCAAACACTGCCAAGAGCGAAAGATTCGTTTCATCGGAGTTCCTGAGAAACGTATTCAGGAAGACTATTTGCGCATTCTGCGCTTTTTTAGGTTTTCAGCGGTTTATGGAGGAGGGGTTCTTGATCCTGGTGGACTGCGCGCCTGTGCATCCCTGAAGGATGAGCTGAGTCGTCTTGCTCCTGAACGAATTGCGAATGAATTGAAAAAAATTCTCTCAGCTGGTGCTGATTCTCTATCCGTCCTAGGAGTGATGAGAGAACTCGGCATCTTGGAGAAATTGCTCGCTGAGGATATCACACTTGATGTCTTGACCAGATTACATGTTGTCATAGATGTGAACGATCTTCGACATGAGAGCAGGGAGATGTTGTTACTAGCGGCTCTTGCTGATGACATCGGCAGGGTAGAAAATATCAGCTCTAGGTTGCGTCTATCGAAGAAAGACACGAGTCTTCTTCGCGACACCCTGGTTGCATCGAATGCTGTGTTATCTGGAATTACATCTTCTATGAGTGGGGAGATATCAGAGTCTTCATCTCAGGCAACTCAAGCAACTATGCAGGAGGCGATATCAAAAGCTGCATCTCACGCAAATGACATGTCAGGAGAAACACAGCTAACCGAGTCCAACGATAAGAATGGTCTAGAAGCCTTCTTAAGCGATCGAGGAAAAATGCGCTTGCTAAAGTACCGTTTTACTGCCAATGCAGCCGAAAATGGACTCCTACTAGCCGCCGCTAAGAAAAAATACTATCAGGATCTTAGGTCTTGTTTGAGCTGGATGTCCTCTTCTGTCGCACCTGACTTTCCGTTGCGAGGCTCTGATCTTTTGGCCTTGGGTTTTTGTCCTGGACCTATGGTCGGGATGGCGCTCGAGGAAGCAGAAAAATACTGGGTGTCTACGGATTTTCAGGCTACCAAATCGGATATTTTGCAGCACATCAGTTACAATTTGGTACGACATGAGGAATAGTTGTATATTCTCGCACATGATTATTCGACTTGCATCCTCGAGAAAATGCTCCTAAGCTGGAGGGAGATAGTAAGTCTTTTGCAGCCCTGCGAAGATGTTTCCAAGCTGGTGGGGTGGTGTAGGTCTTTGGGGTGTGTAGCTCAGGGGGAGAGCACTACGTTGACATCGTAGGGGTCACAGGTTCGATCCCTGTCACACCCACCACTGCCGCTGTGTTTGTGTTTTTTATTTTTCTGCCACATGTGACGTTTTTTTATTCCGACCGGAATGTTCCAATGTGGGTTTCTGTTTGAGATGGAAGTCGGGCATCATGAGTGGCAGCATTTGTGCCCTGTATTCGGGTGCTGTGCTGGTCAGCTATAAGTATCGCCCCGATTTCGAGAGCACGATCAGAGGAAGGGGGCTCACCATCTCGGCATTACATGCCGGAGGTGCCCAGGGGCGGAATAGAACCGCCGACACTGCGATTTTCATCCCAAGCGACTAGCAGTCCAAATACTAAACAGGGAGAACCTAAACAGGGGGGAGCCCAGTATCGGTATTACATACCGGAGGCGCCCAGTGGTGCCCAGGGGCGGAATCGAACCGCCGACACTGCGATTTTCAGTCGCATGCTCTACCGACTGAGCTACCTGGACTACAAAACAAGGCACAAACTCACCACCAACCAAACACGACCAGTAAGGCAAATATATCAGCCTCAAACCCTAATACAAAATATGAATGACTTCATAAAGAAACTAAGAGATATTGTCCAGATATTACTTCAACTCACTTAGTAGTCCATTGTCTAGATGAGCAATGCTGCTACAATCCCCCGGTCCGTGTCAATAAGCTAGACATTGTCAATTGATTTTGGGATCTTGTCTGGTTTTTGAAGGATAATCAGTCCTTTGGGTATGGCTTGCTTGTAAGATGAGGAATGGTAGATGGGTATAGATGCAGTGACACTCGGTGATAATCCACCTCATGATGTCAATGTCGTTATAGAAATCCCTGTAGAAGGGGGGCCAGTGAAGTATGAGTTCAACAAAGAATCAGGAGTGATCCAAGTTGACCGGTTCTTAGAAGCTTCTATGCGATATCCTGGAAATTACGGATTCATTCCCCGGACATTGTCTGAAGACGGTGATGCTCTTGATGTCCTTGTATGCACTGCGAAGAGTGTATTTCCAGGAACGGTGATGAGTTGTCGTCCTATCGGGCTTCTAAACATGGAAGATGAGGCAGGTGTCGACATAAAAATAATATCTGTGCCTTCTGCCAAGCTCAGTAGGGAATACGATAACCTGCATGAAATATCTGATCTGCCGAAAACTCTAATTCAGCAAGTGCAGCACTTCTTTGAACATTATAAGGATTTAGAGCCAGGTAAATGGGTGAAGGTAAAAGACTGGTCTGGGCGAGAAGAAGCTCATAAGGTCATATCGGAGGCTGTAAATCGTTACGATTCCAGTAGATCCGTCTAAGTGGTCTCGAATGGTTTATGATTCTCGTCCTTACCCTTTTACCGGTATGACTTCCTGATACTTTACTTCGCTATCCCTGGAGACCAGTCGATGATTTCTCTCATGAAAGGAATTAGAGGCTTCCTGTGCTTCCGATCAATTCTGAGTTGCCTGGTCTCCTGTGCTGTGGACCTGCGTACAGGCTGATCCCACGTCGCGCAGTCGCGATATCCTCTTGATAAATCCACAGTGATATAATGGCTATTATGTAAAGGTACATTCTCACTTGTGTGCGAAACTTTCCCCAATTTAGTGCTGTAGAGCATCCAGCGAGCAGCGCATCAATTGTATGTATGTAGCGTAATCTGTTACTTGCAAATAGGGAGCTAGCGTACATGCCACACAGGCGAGAAATGGGAGGCAGAGGGACAGTTAAGCTTCCTGAGTTGTCAGGGCGGCAACTATATCCAAAGAAAAAAAATAGGACTTCTGCTCCTGTGAACTATTCTGGACGATTGGAGGATATCCCGCGTCTCCGGGCAACAGGTCCTGAATTGGAGAATGTATCACGTCTCCGGACAACAGGTCCTGAATTGGAGAATGTATCACGTCTCCGGACAACAGGTCCTGAATTGGAGAATGTACCACGTCTTCGGACAACAGGTCCTGAATTGGAGAATGTACCACGTCTTCGGACAACAGGTCCTGAATTGGAGAATGTACCACGTCTCCGGACAACAGGTCCTGAATTGGAGAATGTACCACGTCTCCGGACAACAGGTCCTGAATTGGGGGATACCCCGCGTTTCCGGGCAACAGCTCATGAATTGGGGGATACCCCGCGTTTC
>Ga0209568_1000028_pt1 | contig 51493 bp, 46 predicted proteins | sample WorMetOlspDAHAB2_FD_187406 | JGI IMG/M metagenome (GOLD analysis project Ga0209568, IMG submission 187406) | Marine gutless worms symbiont microbial communities from Max Planck institute for Marine Microbiology, Germany - Olavius sp. DAHAB.2... ...
ACTCGTAGAACAAGGCCCCCTGGTCAACCTGCCGTTCACCCATCATCGCCGTCACTCCCCCCTCGCAATGAGAGGAGTGAATCAGCCCCGCTGCCCCGCCGCAATGGCAGAGTTTTTCAACAGAATCGGCCAATCCACGACAGCCGCGCTTGGTCGTCCGATATCCGATCCGCCTCCCCAATCGGACACCAACTTCTATAAGGATTCGTCTTGACCCAGCGCCCGGCGGACCTGTTTTTCGAGGGTGACTCGGGAGATGGGTTTTACGAGATAGCCGCTGATCCCCAGCTTCGCCGCCAGTTTCACCGCGGCGATTTCGCCGCGGCCGGTGAGCACCAGAATTGGGACATGGCTGTGTTCGGGTGATCCCATGCCGCGCCCGTATACGCCGCACCTGTTGCGCCCGAGTTCTCGTCGAAGGTCCGAAAAGCCTTTACTGCGGGTTCCTGACGCACAGCTGGCCGAGAAGGTCCATGTCCTCCGGTCGGCAGCAGTAGGTGCCGGTAAGGTCCAGTTTCAGACCGGGCGGGCATTGGCGTCCGCCCCGTCGCGGATTCGATACACCGGCCGACCCACCGCCCGTCGGCGGCGCATAGACGGGTGGCGCGGTCGCCGCGATCCGCCTTCGCAGGTCGTCGATGGTGCGACGCAGGCGCGGCAGTTCGGATCGTTGGGTTTCGGCGATCCCTCTGAAAAGGTCGCAGGTTTCGGTTCGCTCCGTCCGCTGGACCAGTTCGGTTGAAAGCGCCTCGGCCCAAACGAAGTAGTCCAGCAGTTCATGCATGCCGCCACCCAACGGATACTTGCGTCCGTGGACAAGTTCGTGGTTCAGATCCGCGACCCGCCTTGCGTCCACGACGGCGCGGTAGGCGACCTCGTAGTCGCGACCGCCCAACGTCATACGACCCAGCAGGTCTTCGGCGCGATCCGTGAAACAGTCGTCCCGGAGGGCTCGGAACACGTCCCGGCTGGTGACAGCGGACCCGGGTCCCGGCCGCGCGTCGTCTCCGTCTCGGAAACCATCAGGCTTGGACTCAAGGGTCTCCAACCGGCCGGCATCGAATTTGTCATCGTCGAAGGCCGGCGCCGGACCCGTCGCCAAGAGCAACGAAGCGGCCAGGAACAGAACGACAGTGCCTCTGGTCGCACCTGCCGTCGACATCGCGCTTACAACCCGCCGTACTTGCGTTCGAATGCGTCCAAGGCCTGTTCGCTCATCGGCAGGCTGTCGGCCGTCTTCCATCGGCCTGCTTGCTTCAGAAGATGAAAGGTCCAGCCAACCCAGTGATCGGGCGACTTCTTCTCGACCACACCGACGTCGACCGCGCAAACGTCCACTCCGTCGAAGCAGTGCTTTTCCGCGGAAAAACCGCGATAGCAGATGTTCACCGACCGTTGGCACCGGACGTCACCGAGACGCCATTGGACCGGGTATTCGGCCTTGGATTCCAGGAACAGGCGCAGCTCGTCCGGATCGGCGAAACTGTCCCAGGCATCCGCCATGAACGCTGTGGCATGGTCCAGCAGATAGGCCGCATCAAGGCGGCTGAACGCGTCCAGGAAACGCCCCGCAGCGGCGTGCGCTTCCTGTTCGTCCGACACGCCGGCAGGCGGTGCCGGCTGGTCGACCCGTGGCGCTCTCCTGCGTGCGGGTTGGCGCCCCGAATCCGGTGCCGTAGCGGCGGCCAGCGCCGGCCATTCGCCGGGCCGCATGGCTTCGACCGGGCCTGGGCGGCCTTGGCTCACCGTCAGCTTCTGGCCGTCCGAAAGAGAGATCCCGCCTGATGGCGTCGAGATGTCGACGCGTCCGTGATCCAGGAAGTAAGACACGCGATCCGCGGACGGTTCGTGCTGAATGGCGATATCGGTGCCGCGAATGCCGCACAATGACGCTCCCGTCCGGACAGAGAAGGCGCTCCGCGCTCCCCAGTTCTTGGTGAACGCCCGGATCGTCCCCTTGAGCAGGTCGATCAAACCCTCGCGGCGCGGTGGATCGTTGAAGGAAACGAAGAACTGCACGATCCGTATCTGAGTGTCGGGCCCGACATTGACGATGGTCGGCCCTGCGTTCTCTTTGTCGTCGCGATCGAGAAATTCGATCCTCGCCCGGCCGCGCGCCCCGGTGCGGATCTCGTCGGGCAAACTGACGCCGATCCCCTGGGCGGCGTCGCACCAGCGACCATCGCGCCGAAGCTGGACCTGACCGACAACGCTCTTCAACAGCGCCACATGCGCGGCGGACCGGCTTTCGCGTTCCAAGGTCGCTTCGATCTCGGCGACGCGCCCGGCCACGTCGATCCCCTGGAGCTTCTTCTTCAGTTCCCGGTATCGGGCGCGAAACGCCACATAATCGCGGAGTCCGTAGGTCTCCGAGGTCGCGCGAAACGTCGTCGTCAGTTGTTGGGCGAAACAATGCCTGTAGATGTCGCGCGTCTCTTTGTTTTCCCGTTTCAACCTGGCCACCGTCTGGGCGTAGTTGGGCACGGGCTTTTCCTTATGGGCGGCGTTCAACGACTCGATGGATCGGTACAGCTTCCCCAGATCTTCGTAGTGGTAGGCGCATTGCGAGACGTGGGCGATCGTGTGTCCGGTACGCTCCAGTTCCAGGAACTCGCGATACGTCGCGAGCTCGTCCCTCACCCCGCCGGGCGGCGTGCAGGGCTCCGCCGACGCGGCCGACCACGTCAGCACCACCAGTGCGATCGTCGCTGGTATCGTACGTGAGGACATCGGGCCCCTCCATGCGCCGGCGCCCACTCATCGGCCGCCGCGGCCCGGCCCGCGCATGCGCGAACTCCCGGACCATCCATGGGATCGGCGCTTCATCGTAGCAAACCGACCTGAAGCCTGGAACCGAGAAGACCCACACTTTTTGTGTCTTTAGATCGATGCGCCGTCGCCGAGCCGCGACCGAGCGGCAGCAGGCACCAGAGCCCGGCGCAGCGGATCGCCGAACGCCGGGATCAGCCTCGTTCGAGTTCGAGGGCCAGACTGCCGGGGTAGGCGTTCAAGTCGCCGCACCCCCCCTGGGACCACGCACCATCAACGGGCAGGACCACGCCGCTGACATAGGCACTCAGGTCCGAGCCCAGAAACATGCAAGCGTGACCGACATCGGCTGGCGATCCCATCCGACCGAGCGGAACTGAATCGATCACCCGCTGCGTCGCTGATTGGTCGGGAGCCAGGCGTGCCATCCCTTCGGTGCCGGCGATGGGTCCGGGAACGACCGAATTGATCCGAACGCCCTCCCGGCCCCACTCCTTGGACAGGGTGCGAGTCATCATGTCCACGCCGGCTTTGGCAGAACAGACGTGGGCCTGGGCTTCCATCGGCAAAAAAGCCTGCGGCGCAGAAATGTTGATGACACTGGCCCCAGGCTTCTTCAGGTAAGGAAAACCGGCCTTCATCACATGAAAGGTCCCCAGCAGGTCGATTTCCACGACGCTGCGGAAGGCATTGGCCGACATGCCGTTGACGGTAGCGGGGAAATTGCCGGCGGCGCCGGAAACGAGCACGTCGAAGTCGCCGAAAGCCCCATGGACCGTCGCCATACCCGCTTCGATGGCGTCAAGGTCGCGGACATCCGCCGAAAACCCCATGGCTTCGGCGCCCAGGTCCTTCAGAGACGCCACCGTTTCCTGCACTTTGTCGTTTGAGCGACTGGCAACGGCAACCCGCGCTCCATGTTGGGCAAAGAGCTCGGCAATGCCTCGGTTGATGCCACTGGTTCCGCCAACCACCACGACAGCCTTGCCCTCGAAATCGATTGTGAGGCTCATTGCTCAGTTCCTCCGCTCCGCCAGTTGTCGTTGGCACCGTAACGGAGCTTCGGATACCGCCAAACATCAATGAACGGCCATGGACGCCTTGCGGCTAGTCAACGACATCGGCGCCTGGTCGCCCGATGTCCGACCTGCGTCCGAAATCCGACACCGGCTTTTGTGGTAACGCGGTCTAGCCGAGTGCGCGGCGGACCTGTTTTTCGAGGGTGACCCGGGAGATGGGCTTCACCAGATAGCCGCTGATCCCGAGCTTCGCCGCCAGTTTCACCGCGGTGATTTCGCCGTGGCCGGTGAGCACGAGGATCGGCACTTCGCTGTGCTCGGGCGTGCCCATGCCGCGCACCGCTTCGATGAACTGGAACCCGTTCATGCCGGGCATGGCGAGGTCGAGGAGGATCACGTCGGGGGGCAGTTGCATCTGCCGCAACCGCGCAAGGCCGTCGGCGCCGTCCACCGCCTCATCGATGTTCCGGCACCCGAGGTCGCGGAGAAGGCGCACCGTCAGTTGGCGAGTAAACCGCTCGTCTTCGACGATGAGCACGTGAAGCTGGTCGAACTTCACCTGCTTCTTCTCCGTCGTCGGTTTCTTCCGGCTGCTGTCGGTGTCAGTGGCCGTCGGTCCGCTGTCGCGTTCCGGTTTCGCCAGGTTCGCCAGGGTCGCGACGATGCCGTCGCGGATCGTCTCCGGGATGTCGGCGGTGATGACATGGCCGCGGAGCATTTCGGCCGCGTGCTGCAGCACGTCGGGCGGTGTCCCGGGCGGCATCAGCGACGACATCGACGTCAGGCCCTTGAGCGTCTCCCGGAGCGGCGCCAGGACGGTCTTGGAGTTCGCCCGTCCGAGGGTCAACTGGAGCAGGGAGACCAGATAGCCGATGCCGGCAGCCTGCGAGGGCAGAACGATCAGAATCCGCTCGACGGCCTTGTCGACGCCGAGATCGTGGTCGCTGCCAAACGTCGTCTGAACGCGAAGCGTGACCGCCTCGGCCATGTCCGGCCCGCCGGCGAGGCCGGCGGGGGACGCCAGCGACCGGATCACGTTCGTCAGCGCCTGGCGGTCGGCATCCTGCCCGTCCCGGGTCAGCGGAGAGGCGTCGCGCAGGCCCCGGGCGACGCGTCCGAGAAGGACGCTGCTGGTCAGCGGAAGGCCGCCCCCGGCCGACAGCCGGTTGAGCCGGTCGGGCAGGCTGTCGGGGGCGATCTTGGCGATCCGCTGTCCTTGCGCCAAGGCGATCAGCGTCAGGAAGGCCGCGGCGCGGTTTTCGCGATGACCGAGCAGTTGAGTCACCGCGCCGGCGCCGTCGCAGATCTCGGCGACGACCTCGTCGAACATGCGCACGGCCTCTTCGTTCAAACCCTTGTCGGCGATGTCGAGCAGGGCGGTGAGCTTGCCGCTCCAGTCGGACGCCGACGCCAGGGCCACGGCCAGCGTCTCCAAGGCCGCGACTTCCCAACCCTCGGCCGGCTCCGAGGCGCGCGACCGGGCGATCAGGGCGGACAGGCCTTCGTCGGCCAGGGCTGCGCGGCTTTCGTCCGTCGTCCGCGGGGTCCGGGCACGGTCGCTGATTCGCGCGAAGGCAACCTCCAGGGCGTCCGATCGCCCGGTCAGGGAATCGCCCGCGTCGTCGGCCTGCAGGGCGGCAACGCGGCTGATCGCGGCGTTAAAGAACGCTTCCTTGCGTTTCAGCGCGGTCAGGTGGTGGGAATCGAACAGCAGCTCCAGGACCGTCAGGGAGTTCTCGTTGAGATACTGGCGAATCAGCCGGCCGATGGTCCGCCGCGCCGGGTAGGCGTAGTAGTCGGCGATCTCCCGGCACGGCGGAGCCTCCTGGATCGCCGCGACGGTCACCGCCTTTTCGCGCTGGACCTCGATCTCCTGTTCGAAGATCACCGCTTCCCGGGACAGCCGGTCATCCTCGACCACCACGCGCACGGCTTCGTGCTGCGCCTGCCCGGCGAGCTCCCCGGCGCGCGCCAGGGCCTCGGTTCGGTCGCCATAGACCGAGTCCACCTGCCACCGGCCGTCCTTGCGGCCGAGAACCTCGTAGTTCTTACCGGCGAACTCCTGCGTCGACATGGCGCGTCGGTCCGTTGACTACCCTCACGTTGTAGCGGCCGCCTCGCGGCTCAAGTTTAAATGATCGCAGAACGAGGGAAAGGGTGGACCGTTCGGTATCATGCGTTGTTGCCGGATTGGGCGGCGCTATGCGGCGCGCGTACCCTCGAGCAGGGACCGGGTCGCCGCTTCGACGTCCGGCTGGCGCATCAGCGATTCGCCGATCAGGAAGCAGCGCGCCCCGGCGGCGGCCATGCGGGCAAGGTCATCGGAGGTGGCGAGGCCGCTCTCGCAGACCAGAATCCGGTCCGCCGGCACAAGGGGCGCCAGGGCCTCGGTGGTGGCGAGATCGACATCGAGCGTCTTGAGGTTGCGGTTGTTGATGCCGATCAGGCGAGCGTCGAGCTTGAGTGCCCGTTCGAGCTCCGCGGCGTCGTGGACTTCGGCCAGCACGTCCATGCCGAAATCGGCCGCCGCCGAGGCCAGCGCCGCCGCGTCGGTATCGTTCAGCGCCGCCATGATCAGCAGAACGCAGTCGGCGCCCAGCACCCTGGCTTCGGCGATCTGATAGGGCTCGAGCATGAAGTCCTTGCGCAGCACCGGCAGGTCCACCGCGCTCCGCGCGGCGACCAGATAGGCGTCGTCGCCCTGAAAAAACGGGATGTCGGTCAGCACCGAGAGACAGTTGGCGCCGCCGGCGGCGTAGGCCCGGGCCAGGGCGACGGGGTCGAAATCCTCGCGGATCAGGCCTTTCGAGGGTGAAGCCCGTTTGATCTCGGCGATCAGGCCGTAGCCGGTTTCCGCCGCGGCCGCGAGCCGGTCGGCGAAGCCCCGCGGCGGCGCGGCGCGTTTCGCCGCCTGGATGACCTCGGCATGGGGCCACTCGCACCTTCGCTCGTCGACATGGATTCGCTTCTTGGCGCAGATGCGGGCGAGGACGTCGTCCATGCTTCGGGTCGCGCTATGCCGGGGCCGGCGCGTTGGTGATCGCCACCAGTTTGGCCAGGGTCGCCCGCGCGCTGCCGTCGTCGATGGCCATCGCCGCCATCGCCGCGCCTTCGCCAAGGGTGGCGGCCCTGTCGGCGACCATCAGCGACGCGGCAGCATTCAGCAGGACCACATCGCGGTAGGGCCCGGCGTTGCCGTCGAGCACGGCGGTGAGCGCCGCGGCGTTGGTTTCGCCGTCGCCGCCCTTGAGGTCCTCGGGCTTGGCCTCCGGCAGGCCGGCATCGCCCGGCGTGACCTCGAAGGTGGTGACCGCGCCGTTCTTGAGTTCGGCCACATAGGTCGGCCCGGTGGTCGTCAGTTCGTCGAGGCCGTCGGCACCATGGACCACCCAGGTCCGTTCGCAGCCCAGGTTGCCGAGCACGCGGGCCATCGGCTCGATCCACTCACGGGCAAAGGCGCCGGTGAACTGGCGTTTGACGCCGGCCGGGTTGGACAGCGGCCCGAGCAGGTTGAACACCGTACGCGTGCCCATTTCGACCCGTGCGCCGGCGACGTGGCGCATGGCGCTGTGGTGGCGGGGCGCAAACATGAACCCGATGCCGGCCTCGCGGATGGCCTTCTCGACCAGGACCAGGTCGGCTTCGATGTTGACGCCGAGCGCGGCCAGCACGTCGGCCGCCCCCGACTTCGACGACAGCGCGCGGTTGCCGTGCTTGGCGACGGGGACGCCGCAGGCGGCAACAACCAGCGATGCGGCGGTCGAGATGTTGTAGGTGCCCGACGCGTCGCCGCCGGTGCCGACAATGTCGATGGCGTTGGGCGGCGCGTTGACCCGAAGCGCCTTGGCTCGCATTGCCCGTACCGCGCCGGTGATCTCGTCGACGGTCTCGCCGCGCACCCGCAGTCCCATCAGCAGCGCACCGATCTGCGCCGGCGTCGCGTCGCCCGACATGATGATGTCGAAAGCGGTCTCGGCTTCGGCCTCGGTCAGCGAAGTGCCGCCCGCGACCGTGGCGATCAGCCGTTTCATGGTCGTCAATGTGTCGGTCATGCCGCGATCCTGCCGTCGGTCGAGATGTCGAGGAAATTGCGGAGCAGGGTGTGGCCGTGCTCGGTGGCGATGCTCTCGGGGTGGAACTGAACGCCGAAGATGGGCAGCTCGCGATGGGCGAGAGCCTGCACCACGCCGTCCTCACTCTCCGCCGTGGCGACCAGACTGTCGGGGAACCCGTCCCGCGACACCATCAGCGAGTGGTAGCGGTTGGCGGTGAACGGCGAGGGAATCCCGGTGAGGATGTCGGTGCCCCGGTGGGTGATGTCGCTGACCTTTCCGTGCATCGGCGCCGGCGCCCGCACGACGCGGCCGCCGAAGGCTTGGCCGATGGACTGGTGGCCGAGACAGACGCCGAGGATCGGCAGCCGCCCGGCGGCCTTGGCGATCAGATCGAGGCAGATGCCGGCGCGGTCGGGATCACAGGGGCCCGGCGAAATGACGATGCCCTGGGGCGCCATGGCGAGCGCCTCGTCGGCGGTCAGCGCATCGTTGCGCCGCACTTCGATCTCGGCGCCCAGTTCGCCGAGAAAGTGGACGAGGTTGTAGGTGAAGCTGTCGTAGTTGTCGATAAGCAGAAACATTTCAAACGATTGCGCGTGATTTCTAAGAATATAATTGAACGTGGTCGCGTGGTGTGGAGGGCGCCGGCACCGCCGGTGGCCACAATGCCCGCGGCCCCCGCCATCGTCAAGGCGGCGGCGGGCTTGACCTTCCCTCTTCTGGAACCCCCATATTAACATTCCAGTTAGCTGGAGGGTTTGATGGCGGCGACGGCACAACCGGTGAGAACCGAACCCGATGTGGGCGACGGTGCCCTGTCGGCGCCACCGATCGGCCGGGTTTCGCTGCCGGTGCGGGGCATGACTTGCGCCTCCTGTGTCGGCCGGCTGGAGTCGGTGCTCGGCAACGTCGCCGGTGTCTCGGATGCGAACGTCAGCCTCGCCGCCGAGCGCGCCAACGTCACCTACGACGCCGAAGCGGTGTCGCCCGGTGATCTGGCCGGCGCTGTTGCCGCCGCCGGGTTCGAAGTTCCCACGGAAACCCTGCGCCTTGCGGTCGGCGGCATGACCTGCGCCTCGTGCGTCGGGCGGGTGGAAAAGGCCCTGGGACGGGTGCCCGGCGTCGAATCGGTCAAGGCGAACCTTGCCGGAGAGTATGCGGAGGTGGGTTTTCCGGGCGGCGCCGTCGCCGCCGCGGACCTGGTCGCCGCGGCCAAGCGCGCCGGTTATGCCGCGGCAGTGGTGCAGACCGACGCGGACGCGGGGGGCGAAGACCCGGTCCTTGCCGGACGGCACCGGGCCGACGTCCTGGCCTTCGCCGTCGCCGCGGTGTTGAGCCTGCCGCTGGTCGCGCAGATGGTGTGGCCGCTTCTGGGCATCTCCTGGATGGTGCCGCCGCTCGCCCAGCTCGTCATGGCGGGCGTCGTGCAGTTCTGGGCCGGTGCGCGGTTCTACCGCGCCGCCTGGGGCGCGCTCCGCGCCGGCACCGGCAACATGGACCTGCTGGTCGCCGTCGGCACCAGCGCGGCCTTCGGCCTCAGCGCCTATTACGTCGTCACCGGCGCCTCGGCGCACCTCTACTTCGAGGCCTCGGCGGCGGTGATTACCCTGGTGCTGCTCGGGCGCTGGCTGGAAACCCGGGCCAAGCGCGGCACGACGGCGGCGGTGCGCTCGCTGATGCGGTTGCGGCCGGAGACGGCAAGGGTCGTTCGCGATGGTGCCGAGGTCGAGGTTCCGGCGGCGCTGGTTGTCCCCGGCGACGTGGTCGTCGTCCGGCCCGGCGAGCGGCTGCCGGTCGACGGCGTCGTCATCGAGGGTGCCGGCCCGGTCGACGAGTCCCTGCTCACCGGCGAGAGCCTGCCGGTGGAGAAGGCGGTTGGCGACGCGGTCACCGGCGGGGCCGTCAACGGGACCGGGCTGTTGCGGGTGCGGACGACGGCGGTCGGCGCGGAGAGCGTGCTGTCGCGGATCATCGGCCTGGTCCAGGGGGCGCAGGCCAGCAAGGCGCCGGTGCAGCGCCTGGTCGACCGCATCGCCTCGGTGTTCGTGCCGGTGATCGTCGTCATCGCCGCGGCCATGGTCGCCGGATGGCTGCTCGCCGGGGCCGGCGCCGCCCATGCGGTCATTGCCGGTGTGGCGGTGCTGGTCATCGCCTGTCCGTGCGCCCTGGGACTGGCGACGCCGACGGCGATCATGGCCGGCACCGGCGTTGCCGCCCGTCACGGCATCCTGATCAAGGACGCCGAGGCGCTGGAGCGGGCGCACCGGACGACGACGGTGGTGTTCGACAAGACCGGCACTCTCACCGAAGGCCGCCCGCGGGTGACCGAGGCGGTGGCCGTGGACGGCGACGAAGACGGTTTGGTGCGCCTCGCCGCCGCCGCCCAGCAAGGCAGCGAGCACCCGCTGGCGAAGGCGGTTCTGGACCATGCCGGGGAGGGGGCGCCGTTGCCGGCCGTCGCCGCTTTCCAGGGCCGACCCGGCCTCGGCCTGGAAGCGACGGTCGGCGATCGGACCATGGCCATCGGCAACCGCCGGCTGATGGCCGACCACGGAGTCGGTACGGCGGCGCTGGAGGATCGCTCGGCCACGGCCGAGGAGCGCGGCGACACGGTCATGTGGGTGGCCGAGACCCGGCCCGGCGCGCGGTTGCTGGGCATCGTCGCCGCCGGCGACACGGTGCGCCCGACGGCCCGTTCCGCCGTCGACCGACTGCGCGCGCGCGGCATCGAGACCATCCTGCTCACCGGCGACAACTCGAGAAGCGCCGGCGCGGTTGCCCGCTCCGTGGGCATCGGGACCGTCATCGCCGAAGTGCTGCCTGCCGACAAGGCCGCCGAGATCGAACGGCTGAAAGGCGACGGGCGGACCGTCGCCATGGTCGGCGACGGCGTCAACGACGCCCCGGCGCTGGCCGCGGCCGACGTCGGCATCGCCATGGGCAGTGGCGCCGATGTCGCCCTGGAAGCGGCCCCGATGACGCTGATGCGCCCGGCCCCGGAGCTGGTCGCCGATGCCATCGCCGTCTCCCGCGCGACGCATGCGAAGATCCGCCAGAACCTGTTCTGGGCCTTTATCTATAACGTACTCGCGGTGCCGGTGGCGGCGGCGGGGCTGCTGTCGCCGGTCATCGCCGGCGCGGCGATGGCACTCAGCAGCATCTCCGTGGTCACCAATGCGCTGGGGCTTAGGCGCTGGCGGCCCGGCACGGCAGGATCGGGAGGAAAACCATGAACATCGGAGCGGCGGCGCGGGCGTCGGGCGTGCCGGCGAAGACCATCCGCTATTACGAGGACATCGGCCTGATTCCGCCGGCGGCGCGGGCGGGAAACGGCTATCGAGACTACGCCCAGCGGGACGTCGAGACGCTGCGATTCATCCACCGGGCCCGCGGACTCGGCTTTCCGATCAAGGACGTCGCCAGCCTGGTCCGGCTGTGGCAGGACCGAAGCCGCGCCAGCGCCGACGTCAAGGCCCTGGCATTGCGCCAGATCGCCGATGTCGAGGTGCGGATCGCCGAACTGGAGGCGATTCGGCGCACGCTGTTGCACCTGACCGAACGCTGCCACGGCGACGACCGTCCCGAATGTCCGATCCTCGACGACCTCGCCAGCACCATCTCAGAGCATTGACCCGCCCGCCGCTGGAACCTCGATGATGTCGGCTCGTGCCGCCCAGGGAGGGAACGCCCGATGAGCAGGCGTGGAGACCGCCGGCTCTGGCTGATGATGGGGCTCGGCTTCACCGCCGGCGCGGTCGTGCTCATTGGAGCGTACGGCTGGGTATTGCTGGGCGGGGGCGAGGATGCCGCGGCGATGGATCCCGACGACCCGCGCCAGGTCGCCATGGGCCGTCCGCTGTATGCCGAATACTGCGCCGAATGCCATGGCGCCGACCTGGAAGGCGAACCGAACTGGCGCCAGCGGCGCGCCGACGGCACCCTCCCGGCACCGCCGCACGACGCCTCCGGACACACCTGGCACCACGCCGATGACCTTCTGTTCCGCTACACCAAACTCGGCGGCGCGGCGCTTCTGCCCGAGGGGATCGCCAGTGGCATGCCCGGTTTCGGGGATGCCCTGTCCGATGCCGAGATCAATGCCGTGCTTGCCTTCATCAAGAGCAGCTGGCCCGAGGATATCCGCGCCCGGCAACGCGAAATCGACGAACGATCCCGTTAGACAGGTTTCGGCCACACGCAGTGCGCGAAACCGAGTATTCCGGCCGGCGTGACGGCGGTCACAGCGCATCTGCGACTATAGCGATAAAAGCGTTCGCTATGGACAAGTCTTAAGACGACACAGCGTTGACGGGTTTCACGGTCCTGTATTCTCTCGATATTTGTATGCCGATTGGGCATAATCCGGCGTCGAACCTGTGCATCCTCTTGGTTTGCATGGGTAAGACCGCACCGAGGCCTGATCGGGGACCTGAAATGGTGTACGTCGGCCATAGCCGTCATTCCGACTCGGCAACCGCCGGGCGTGAGTGCGCGGAAGAGGTGCGCGAAGCGATGATCGGCGAAGATACCGTGGCATGGGCCCTGGTGTTTTGCGGCGGCCGGCACAGTCCCGAAGCGGTGCTCGGGGCGCTGCGGGAAGAACTCGGAGATATCCCCGTCGTCGGCGGTTCGGCCATCGGCACGATCACCGGCGGCGATGTCGGCTACACGGGATTCGAGTGCGCCGTCGCGGCGTTCCCGGCGTCGCTCCCAGCCCCGGCGATCCTGGTCGAAGAGGGTATGGATGCGGGTGAGCGGGCGGTTGGCAATCGCCTGGGAACACGCCTTCGCGACACCGTCGGCGACGATTCCGTCGTCCTGCTGTTCTACGACAGTGTCGCGTCGTCGCCGCCGCCGATCCTGCATCCGGCGAGCCCGCTGCTCGACGGCCTCTACGAGGGCCTGGGAGAAATACCGGTCCATCTGGTCGGCGCCGGCACGGTCAGCGATTTCCAGATCGAGGACAGCTACGTGTTCACCGGCGATGGCATTGCCCGCCACGCCTGCGTCGCCGTTGCCCTTCCTCCGGTGGTCCGGGCGGTGACGTCCGTGCTGCACGGTTGCGTTCCGGTCAGCTCGTTCCTGGAAATCACCCGCATCGAAGGGGCGCAGGTGTTCGAGCTCGACGGGCGTCCGGCGCTCGAAACACTGGTCGACAAGTTCGGTCTGGCCGCCGAGCCGGGGCGGATTCCTGAGCTCTCGCTGCGGGCGACGCTGGGCCGCAAGCACGGCGATCCGTTCGCGCCCTATGACGAAGCGGCCTACGTCAATCGGCTGATCATCACGGTCAACCCGGACGCCGGCTCGATCACCCTGTTCGAGCCCGATTTCGCCGTTGGTACCAAGGTCCAGGTGATGTCGCGCGACAACGATCTGATGCTCGAATCGGCCGCCCGAGGTGCGGAAGCGATGCGCGACGCAATCTCCGATAGCAATGCCCTTCTGGCGTTCTATATCGATTGTGCGGGCCGGTCCGCCGCATTCAGCGGCGCACCGTCCGAGGAAGCCGACGCCATCACCGGCGCATTCGATGGTCGAGTCCCGGTGCTCGGTTTCTATTCAGGGGTCGAGATCGCTCCGCTGATGGGGCGCAGCCGGTCGCTGGACTGGACAGGCGTGCTGACGGTGCTTTGCCGGGCGGAGGCGGCGTGAACGGGGAGCCCAAAATCCATCCGATGCTCGAACTGGAGCAGGAGCGCGACTTCTACCGCCGCCAGGCGGACGACCTCGGCGATCGCGTGCTTCGGCTGCAGGAGCAGCAGGGCAAGGCGCGGCGCGCGCGCACGGTCGCCAAGCTGGTCAGCGAAGCCTACAGCGTCATCGACGAGAGCGGCTCCGAGGAGCAGATCGGCCGGCGGTTCCTGGAGATCGTCATCGATTCGACGGTCAGCGGCCGGGCGGCGATCCTGAGGCGGGACGGCGAGGGCGAACCGCTGCGGGTTGTCCAGGCCCTCGGCTTTCCGGCCGACGAAGCACCGGAGCATCTGGACCTCGGCGACCCGCCGACGTTCTGCTACGTCAACGCCTCGACGTCCATGGGACCGCAGGCCGACGCCATCGCCGCGGCGATGGGCGTGCCGTTCATCCTTTGGGGGTTCGATCCGCGCTCCAATTGCGCCCTGGTGCTTGGCGATCAATCGGAAACCGGTGTGCAGTTGCCGTTCGACGAGAACGACGAAGAGGTCATTCTCGGCGCCCTCGGGGTGTTCACCGACATCAACGAGCGCAAATTGGCGCGGGAGAGCCTGCGCAAGCTGTCGCGGGCGGTGGAACAGAGCCCGGCCTCGGTGGTCATCACCGACACCAAGGAACGAATCGAGTACGCCAACCCGAAGTTCCTCGAGATCACCGGCTACAGCCTCGAAGAGGTGCTCGGCCGCAAACCGAACATCCTCAAGTCCGGGCACACGCCGAAGTCCGATTACGACGATCTGTGGCGGACCATCACCTCTGGGCGCGAGTGGCGGGGCGAGTTCCTCAATGTCCGCAAGGACGGGCGGCGGTACTGGGAGTACGCGTCCATCTCGCCGATCAAGGCCACCGACGGCACGATCACCCATTACATCGCCGTCAAGGAGGACATCAGCGTCCGCAAGGAGTACGAGGAGCGGCTGTTCCACCAGGCGAATTTCGACCCGCTGACCGGCCTGCCGAACCGCGTTCTGGTTCTCGACCGGCTGAACCAGGGCTTGTCGCGGGCGCGCCGCGAGGGCGACTCGCTGGCCGTGGTGTTCGTCGACCTCGACAACTTCAAGAACGTCAATGACACCCTCGGCCATGCCGAAGGCGACGTGTTGCTGAAACAGGCCGCTCGGCGGCTGACCGATTGCGTCCGCGAGACCGACACCGTATCGCGGACCGGCGGCGACGAATTCGTCATCGTGCTGCCGGCAATGCATCAGCCCAGCGATGTGGAGTTCGTCGCCCGCAAGATCATGGAGGCGTTCTCCAAGCCGTTCGCCATCGGCAGCTACGATTTCCATGTCACGCCGAGCATGGGCATCGCCATCTTCCCGGGTGACGGCGACGACCCGAGCATCCTTTTGCGCAATGCCGACGCGGCGATGCATCTCTCCAAGCGCAAGGGCCGCAACGCCTTTCAGTTCTTCACTCCGGAAATCAACCAGCGCATGGTCGAGCGCATGGACCTGGAATCGCGCCTGCGCCACGCGCTCACCCGTGACGATCTCTATCTGGTCTACCAGCCGATCATCGACTCGCGGACCGGCGGGCTGGTCAGCGTCGAAGCGCTGCTGCGCTGGAATGATGATGAACTCGGTGCCGTTCCGCCGGACCGGTTCATCACCGTCGCCGAGGAAACCGGGCTCATTGTTCCCATCGGCGAGTGGGTGATGCGCACGGCGTGCCTTCAGGCCCGGCAATGGCGCGAAGAGGGCGTCGAGCTGCAGCGCATGCAGGTCAACATCTCGGGCCAGCAGGTACAGGGACCGGAATTCGTCGACATTGTCCGCGGCGCGCTTGAAGACTCGGCACTGCCGCCCGGCGTCCTCGACCTGGAAATCACCGAGAGCACCCTGATGGCCGACGTTCCGGCGGCGGCCAAGACGCTGGAAGAGCTCCGGGGGCTGGGGGTCAAGCTGTCGATTGACGACTTCGGCACCGGGTATTCGTCGTTGAGTCAGCTCCGCGTCTTCGCCGTCGATACGCTGAAGGTGGACAGTTCGTTCGTTCGCGACATCACCGCCGACCTCGACCGCACGGCCATCGCCGAAGCCATCGTCGTCATGGGCCACAGCCTTGGCCTGACCGTTACCGCCGAGGGCGTCGAGACCGAGGTTCAGTTCGAGATGCTGCGGGCCTGGGGGTGCGACAACGTCCAGGGGTATCTGTTCAGCATGCCGCTGATCGCCGACGACCTGAAGGCTTTCGCCGGTTTCGCCCCAGGCCGGCGCGCTCGCGCATAGTTCCGGCGCGCTCGCGCCTGAGCGTGCCGAGGCGTTTCCTCAGTCACTCCATTGCGAACAGTTCGGTTTTGACACCGGCCCGGTGAGCCAGCACGACCGTACTTTGCCGCTGGCCGTGTCGACGATGGCGATCACCGGGGTTTCGCCGGCCGGCGCCGACGTCAGCGCGATGGCATAGGCCCGCCCGTCGGTGTGGGCCTCGGTGGCGCCGAAGCCGGCGAACACGGCGGCCATACCGGCGACGAGGACGATGGCCGCGAGCGTCGTTTTGAGCATTTTCCAAGGTCTCCCTTTCCGTCTACGATCCTCGGGCCGAGTTCCGCAGGAACCGCGGTTTCGGCCAGTCTCGAACCGGCGCCGCGCGCCGCGCGGCGAAAGTCTTCGGCAGAGCGTGCCCGACGTCAAAGCCAAACCGACCCGCCAGCGAGGCTACCGCCCGAACCCCCGCCGACAGGCCATATGGGTGGTGGTCGGGCTCATTGCCATTTTCGGCGGGTATGGCCTCGGACTTCTGGTGACGGGGGACGACCTGCCACCGGCGGCGCCGGACCAGGGCGCTAGCGGGGACATCGCCGCAAAGACCCCCTGGTACAAGACCCAGGCGCCGCCGCCGGAAATGATCACCATTCCCGACGCGCCCCTGCTGCCCGAGCCCGGCGCCCTTCCCCCGGCGGCGACGGCGCGGGCCTACGAAGAAGCGTTGCCCGAGACCATCTACGAACCGCCGGTTCCGAGGCCGACCCGGCCTCCGGCCGGCCGACAGGTGGCGGCATTGGCAGCTCTGCCGCCGTGGCGCCGCTATGCCGTGCCGCCGCCCGACATCGGCGGGCGGCCGATGATTGCCGTGGTGATCGATGATCTCGGCATCGACCGGCGGCGCACCGCCCGGGCCATCGGCCTGAAAGGCCCGCTGACACTGTCGTTCCTCACCTATGCCGACGGCCTCGCCGAACAGACCGCCGTCGCCCGCGCCGCCGGGCACGAACTGATGCTTCACGTCGGCATGGAACCGGCCGGCGCCGGTGTCGACCCGGGCCCGAACGTGCTGACCACGGATGCCGGCGCCGAGGAACTGCGCCGGCGGCTGGATTGGGGGCTGGCGCGGTTCGACGGCTATGTCGGCATCAACAACCACATGGGCAGCAAGTTCACCGCCGACCCGAAGGGCGTCGGCGTGGTGATGGCGGAGCTGAGCCGGCGCGGGCTGATGTTCCTGGATTCGCGGACGACGGGCCGCACCGTCGCCGCCCGGTTGGCGCGCCAGGCGGGCGTGCCGGTCGTCGAGCGCAACGTCTTTCTCGACAACGTCGGCGACGTCGCGGCGGTCAGGGCCCGGCTCGCCGAAGTGGAGCGCGTCGCCCGCAGCCGCGGTTCGGCGGTCGCCATCGGCCATCCCCGCGACGCGACGCTAACGGCGCTGGCCGGCTGGCTCGGGGATCTCGAGCGGCGGGGCTTCGTCCTCGTGCCCGTCAGCGCCCTTGCGCGCGTGCCGGGGACTTGACAGTCCGGGGGGTGGAGGGCTGATGGTGTGACGGTGCGAGCTGGGGAGAATGTGTAATGACCGTCTATCGTGTTCTCGGCATGTCGTGTGAGGGCTGCGCGGCATCGGTCACCAAAGCCATCGGCGTGGCGGCCCCCGGCGCGCGCGTCAGCGTCGATCTCCAGGCGAAGGCGGTCACGGTGGAGGGCGGTGCCGATGCCGATACCGTCGCCCGCGCCGTCGGCGACGCCGGGTTCGAATTCGCGGGCCCCGTCGAGTGAGCCTGGAACCGCCCGTCATTCGGGCGCTCGATGAGGCGGATTTCGCCGACATCCACGCCATCATCAATGATGGCGCCCAGGCCTACCGCGATGTCATTCCGCCCGACCGCTGGCACGATCCCTACATGAGCGAAGCGCATCTCGCCGGCGAGATCGACGCCGGCGTCGCCTTCACCGGGCTTGCCGAGGACGGCCGGCTCGTCGGGGTCATCGGTGTGCAGCCGGTCGACGACGTGACCCTGATCCGCCATGCCTACGTCCGCACGGCGCGGCGCCGGTCCGGCATCGGCGACCGGCTGATGGCGGCGGTCCTTGCCGGACTCCAAACGCCGGTGCTGGTCGGCACCTGGGCGGCGGCGACGTGGGCGGTGCGGTTCTACGAGCAGCACGGGTTCCGCCTCACCGACACCGAGACCAAGACCCGGCTGTTGCGCCGCTACTGGACCATCCCCGAGCGGCAGGTCGAGACCTCGGTGGTTCTTGCCGACGCGCGGTGGTGGGCGGTGGCATCGAGATGAGTGGGCCGCCCGACGCCCGGGCCTTGCACGCCGAAGGCGTCGCCTTGGCGGCGGCCGGTGACAACAAGGGCGCCATCGACACGATCGTGCGCGCGGCCCGGGCCGCACCCGGGAACCCCAATCTCTACAGCGACCTCGGCGTCATCTACCGGCGGCTGGGCCTGGTGCCGCGGGCCATCGCCGCCTACCGGCGGGCCGTCGCCGTGGCACCCGGGCATGCCGGCGCCTGGTTCAACCTTGGAAATGCGCTGCGTGACAGCGGCCGCACTGGCGAAGCGGCCGAAGCCTATCGCCGGTCCATCGCCGCCGATCCGACGTCGGTGACCGCTTACGCCAATCTCGGCCTCGTGCTCATCGACCTCGGTCGGACCGAGGACGCGGTCGAGGTCCTCGAACGCGGCCTGCTGGTCGACCCGGGACATGCTGACATCCACAACAACCTGGGCAACGCGCTCCGTGCCCGCGGTGAGGCGGAACCGGCTGCGGCCGCGTACCGTCGGGCGATCCGCGCGCAGCCGGACTATGCCCGTGGCCACGTCAATCTCGGCATCACGCTGCGCGAGCTGGGACGGGTCGACGAGGCCTTCGAAAGCTATACCCGGGCGCTGGAGATCGACCCGGACTGGCCCGAGGCGCACAACAGCCTCGGTGTGGGCCTGCGCGACGAGGGCCGCGCCAAGGAGGCGGTCGAGTGCTATCGCCGGGCGCTGGACTCGGATCCCGACTACGCCGACGCGTCGGCCAACCTCGGCGTCGCCCTGGTCGACCTGGGCGATCTCGACGGCGCCATCGCGGCCTTGGACAAGGCCGTCGCAGGGGCGCCGGGGAGCGCGCTATTCCACTGGAACCGGGCGCTGGCGCTGCTCTCGGCCGGCCGCCTGCGCGAAGGCTGGGCGGAGTTCGAGTGGCGGTGGCAAAAGGCCGACTTCACCTCGCCGAAGCGGGATTTCGACCAGCCCCAATGGGACGGCACACCGCGGCCGTCGTCGACCATCCTTGTGCACGCCGAGCAGGGCCTCGGCGACACCCTGCATTTCGTCCGCTACGTGCCCCGTGTGGCGGCGCGGGTCGGCCGGGTCGTCGTCGAGTGCCAGCCGCAACTGCGCGACCTCGTCGCGCCGATGCCCGGGGTCGAAGACGTCGTGGCGTCGGGCGAAGCGCTGCCGGCGTTCGACCTGCACGCGCCGCTGCTCAGCCTGCCCGGCATCTTCGCCACCGACCTCGACACCATTCCCGCCGCCGTCCCCTATCTCAAGCCGCTGTCGGGACGTTCGGCCAACCTCGACGGTGACGGCTTCAAGGTCGGCATTGCCTGGGCCGGCAGCGCCACCCACCGCAACGACCACAACCGCTCGATTGACCTGGAGCGGTTCAAGCCGCTGCTCGAGACGCCGGGGTGCCGGTTCTATGCGCTGCAGGTCGGCGAGGGGCGCGAGCAGATCGAGGCCGCGGGCCTATCAGGGAAGATCGTCGACCTGGGCGGCGGGTTCGCCGATTTCGCCGACACCGCCGCCACTTTGGCGGAACTCGATCTGGTGATCTCGGTCGACACCGCCGTGGCCCATCTCGCCGGGGCAATGGCCCGGTCGGTGTGGGTGCTGCTGCCGTTCGCGCCCGACTGGCGCTGGCTGCGCGACCGCAACGACAGCCCGTGGTACCCGACCATGCGGCTGTTCCGGCAGAAGAAGGCGGGCGAGTGGAAGGGCGTGTTTACGGCGCTCGGCCGCGCGCTGAAGTCCCAGGCGGCACCGCCGAGGAAGCGGCCAGCACCAAAGCGGAAGAAGAAGGACGCTTGATGCTGCTAAGCGCTCTCGTGAGAACCCGCGCGTTTATTCCGACGCGATGGCGCGGCTGATGACGATGCGCTGGACGTCGGAGGTGCCTTCGTAGATCTGCGAGACCCGGACGTCGCGATAGATGCGTTCGACCGGAAAGTCGGTGACGTATCCGTAGCCGCCGAACACCTGGATCGCCGTCGAGCACACCCGCTCGGCCATCTCGGAGGCAAACAGCTTGGCCATCGACGCCTCCTTCAGGCACGGCCGGCCGGCGTCGCGAAGCTGCGCGGCCTGCAGAACCATGAGACGTGCGGCGTCGATCTGCGTCGCCATGTCGGCAAGGCGGAAAGCGACCGCCTGATGTTCGACAATCGGCTTGCCGAATGTCTCCCGTTCCTTGGCGTACCCCAGGGCCGCTTCGTAGGCGGCCCTCGCCATTCCCACCGACTGCGCCGCAATGCCGATGCGGCCGCCCTCCAGGTTGGAGAGCGCAATCCGGTATCCTTCGCCTTCATCGCCGAGCCGGTGCTCGGCCGAAAGCTGCATATCCTCAAAGGTGAGCTGCGCCGTATCGGATGCGTGCTGGCCCATTTTCTCTTCGATGCGGGTCACGGCATAACCGGGCGTATCCGTCGGCACGATGAAACCGCTGATCCCACGCTTGCCGGCCCCCGGATCGGTGACCGCGAAAACGATCGCAATGTGCCCGTTCTTGCCGGAGGTGATGAACTGCTTGACGCCGTTGAGCACGTAGCCGTCGCTTGAGGGGGCCGCCTTGGTGCGCAGGCTCGCGGCATCGGAGCCGGCCTGCGGCTCGCTGAGGCAGAAGGCTCCGAGCAGTTCGCCACGGGCCATGGGCCGCAGGAAACGCTCTTTCTGGGTGTCGGTGCCGAATTTGAGGATCGGCATGCAGGCCACCGAATTGTGGACGCTCATGATCGTCGAACACGATCCATCGCCGGCGGCGACCTCTTCGATGGCCAGCGCATAAGCCACGTGATCGGCGCCGGCCCCGCCCCATTCTTCCGGCACCAACATGCCGAGCAGACCGAGGTCGCCCATCTGGCGGATGGCGTCGGCGGGGAAGGTATGCGTCCGGTCCCATTCGGCGGCGTGGGGCGCCAACTGCTCCTGAGCGAAGTCCCGCGCCATGTCCCGGATCATCGTCTGTTCTTCGGTCAGAATCATTGGTCTTTCCCGGTCGTTCGAGGTTCCATGATCTGGTGTTCGGCTGAGGGGCGCCGCTTCTTGCTGCTGGTGCGCAGCATCGATCAGGCGGACTTCCTGAGGTTCGGAAAGTCCTCCTCCCAGAATTCGAGGGCGCCGCGCGTATCCTGTGTCCGCATGTCTTCCTCATGTTTGCGCAGCTGCACCCGCCGTATCTTGCCCGATATCGTTTTAGGCAGCTCGGCGAACTCGATCCGCCGGATCCGCTTGTAGGGTGCGAGCCGATCGCGTGTGAAGCGCAGAATGTCCTCCGCCAGGGCGCTGTCGGGTGAGAAACCCGCCATCAGCGTGACGACGGCTTTGGGCACGGCCAAGCGAACGGGGTCCGGACTGGGAACCACCGCGGCCTCGGCCACGGCCTCGTGCTCGATCAGCACGCTCTCCAGTTCGAACGGGCTGATCCGGTAGTCGGACGCCTTGAACACGTCGTCCGCTCGGCCGACGTAGGTGATGTAGCCGTCGGCATCCCGCGCGGCCACGTCGCCTGTCCGGTAGTAGCCGTCCGCCATCACCTCCGCGGTCTTCGCCGGGTCGTCCTTGTAGCCGATCATCAGGCCCATTGGCCGGGGATCGAGGCGCAGGCAGATCTCGCCCTCGTCGGCCTCGTTGCCGTCCGGATCGAGAAGGACAACATCGTAGCCGGGCAACGGCCGTCCCATGGAGCCGGTCTTGAGCTTTTGCTCCGGCGAATTGCCGATCTGGGCGGTGGTCTCGGTCTGGCCGAAGCCGTCCCGGAGTGTCAGGCCCCAACCTTTCTCCACCTGCTCGATGATCTCGGGGTTGAGGGGCTCGCCGGCGCCGATGACTTCCCGCAGCTTGACGGGATGGTTGGCGAGATCTTCCTGGATCAGCATCCGCCACACGGTCGGCGGTGCGCACAGCGTGGTGACCCCGCAGCGGGCGAGGGTGTCGAGCATCGCTTTGGCATCGAAGCGGGCATAGTTGTAGATGAAGATCGTCGCGCCGGCGTTCCACGGCGCGAAGAAGTTGCTCCACGCGTGCTTCGCCCAGCCGGGCGAGCTGATGTTCAAGTGGATGTCGCCCTCCTTCAGGCCGATCCAGAACATGGTCGAGAGATGGCCGACGGGATAGCTCTGGTGGGAGTGCTCGACCAGCTTGGGCTTCGAAGTGGTGCCGGACGTGAAATAGAGAAGCAGTGGGTCGGTGGCCGGTGTCGGCCCATCGGGAACGAACTCTTCCGAAGCGTCGGATGCGCCGGCGTAGTCGGTCCACCCCGGCACGCTGTCGCCGACGGAGATCCGTGTGTAGTCACCGGGAATGTCGGCGAACTTCCCCGTTTCCGCTGACGCGACGACGATATGCCGGACATTTCCGCGGTCGAAGCGATCGAGCAGGTCGTCACGGGCCAGAAGGGTGGTCGCCGGAATGATAACCGCGCCCAGCTTGACGGCGGCCAGCATCACCTCCCACAGCGGCACGACGTTGTTGAGCATCAGCAGCAGGCGGTCGCCGCGCTTGGCGCCAAGGCCGCGCAGGAAGTTGGCCGTGCGATCGGACCGCGTCGACATCTCGGCATAGCTGAGCCGGCTCTCGCTTCCATCCTCGTCGACGACCCAAAGGGCGAGGTTATCGTTGCCCGTGGCGTAGGCGTCGAAGTAGTCGAGCGCCCAATTGAAGCTGTCCAGTCGAGGCCACCGGAATCCCTCGTAGGCGTTCTCGAAATCCTCGCGGTGGGCGATGAGAAAGTTCCTCGCGTCCAGGAACGCTTGCGCGGAGGTCATTGGCGTTTCCTTCCCTATGTGTCCGTGTCGGCGAGGCCGTCACCTCGACCGGTCGCCTGTTCTGGGTTCGGCAATGGTTGCTTCGGTCGTCAAACGGCCAAGTTCACAACCAAAATCTGGTTCTGTCACGTGTCCGCGGCCGCCCGTGCGGGAACGCCCGCATCGCAGATCCAAGCCGGCATCAAAGTCCGTGGTGGTTCCCGCGCCGTGGTTCCTTCGCTCCGAAGCTTCTTTTTCGGCTCGCGGAAACAATCCCGGTGTCGACGTACGCCAAGTGTTTGTCTGAATCGTTTTCCGAATGTATCGAATTGTAGCGTGGTCACATTTTTTTCGACGCCCTCCCGAACGGGCAACGGGCATCCGCAACGTCCCGGCGGAGCGACGACCGCGCCGAAGACAAGTCAACCCGGCGCAGGTGACGCGATCGCAACGGCAGCGCATCGCGACCGACCATGCGGCTGTTCCGGCAGAAGAAGGCGGGAGTAGAAAGGTGTGTTTTCGGCGCTGGGCTGCGCGTTGAAGTCCCAGGCGGCACCGCCGCGGAAGGGGGCGGCGCCGAAGCGGAGGAAGAAAAGCGTCGGAGTCGGCGGCGGTCAGAAGTAGCGGCGGTTTGGCCGCGGGTTCGCCGGCTCGTGCGAGTCGTAGCGGCCCGCGCCGCTTTGCAGCGAACGCCGGATCGCCTGCTCGACCCATTCACCGACGGTCATGTTCGCCCGCCGCGCCGCTTCGCGCACGGCCTTTTTCGTTGCCGGAGACACGCCGGATACCGTCCACGTTCCCGTCATCTGCCCGGTCATCGTATCGCTGCGGCCGGCGGCTCTCTGATCGTCGCTGGTCGTCTGAGGGGAAGTCACCATCGTCGTCGTCCCGCATGAGGTGATAGACGCGCACGCGTTCGGAAAAGTTCCGCAAAGTCAGTGTGTTGTCGGGACTCGCCTTGTTTCGGCTCTTGCCGGCCCGGGGGCGATCTCCGCTATGCCCACAGTGTGGAAAAGTGTATCACGCCCGGCGGCGCCATCCTATCGGGGAATTACCCTATTCATCACATCGTCACGCCGATGTGACCCCGACCAAGCGCTATCCGCCGCCGGCGGCGAACTCGACCGCCTCCTCGGCGGCGCGGATCAGGGCGCGGGCCTTGTTGCGGCTCTCCTGGTATTCGGATTCCGGGTCGCTGTCGGCGACCACGCCGCCGCCGGCCTGGACGTAGAGCACCCCGTCCTTGACCACTGCCGTGCGCAGCGCGATGCAGGTGTCCATCTCGCCGTTGGCACCGAAGTAGCCGATGCAGCCGGCATAGATTCCGCGCCGATGTGGCTCCAGCTCGTCGATGATCTCCATCGCCCGTACCTTGGGCGCACCGGAGACGGTGCCGGCGGGAAACCCGGCGAGCAGTGCGTCCACCGCGTCGACGTCGGGGCGCAGCCGGCCCTCGACATTGGAGACGATGTGCATGACGTGGGAGTAGTGCTCGATGACCATCTGCTCAGTGACATGCACGCTGCCGATCTCGGCGACGCGGCCGACGTCATTGCGCCCGAGGTCGAGGAGCATCAGGTGCTCGGCCCGCTCCTTGGGATCGGCGAGCAGGTCGTCGGCTAGTTCGGCGTCCTCGGCAGGGGTGGCGCCGCGCGGCCGGGTGCCGGCGATGGGCCGGATGGTCACCGTGCCGTCGCGCACGCGGACGAGGATCTCGGGGCTCGAACCGACCACCGAAAAGGCGCCGAAATCGAGGAAGAACAGGAACGGCGACGGGTTCAGCCGGCGCAGCGACCGGTAGAGCGAGAACGGCGGCAGCCGGAACGGCACCTGGAACCGCTGCGACGGCACCACCTGGAAGATGTCGCCGGCGAGGATGTACTCCTTGGCCTTGTCGATCATGGCGTGGAAGCCCTCGCGCCCGGTGTTCGAGGTCGGCATCTCAAGGTCCTCGGCTTCGGCAGCCGAGGCGCGGCGGTAGGGCAGGCTGCGCCCGAAGTCGGTGACCACGTCGGCCAGCCGCTTGCGCGCCTGATCGAAGGCGGCGCGGGCATCCATGCCGAGGTCGGGCCACGCCGGGGTGATCACCGTGACCTTGTCGGCGATGGTGTCGAACACGGCGATCACCGTCGGCCTCAGGAACATGCCGTCGGGAACGCCGAACATGTCGGGGTTGTCGTCGGGGATACGCTCGACCAGCCGCACCGTGTCGTAGGCCATGTAGCCGACCAGACCCGAAGCCATCGGCGGCACCTCGGCGGGCAGGTCGATCCAGGATTCGGCGATCACCGCGCGGAGCGAATCGAGGGCGCCCGACCGCTCGGCGACGGGGCACGGCTCGAACGCCTCGGGGTCGAACCGGGCCTGGCGGTTGATCTCGGCGCGGTTGCCGAAGCACCGCCAGATCAGGTCCGGCTTCAGGCCGATGAACGAGTAGCGGCCGCGCACGGCGCCGCCTTCGACGGATTCCAGCAGGAAGCTGTTGGGCCGTCCGTCGGCGAGCTTGAGCATCGCCGAGACCGGCGTTTCCAGGTCGGCAACCAGTGTCGTCCACACGACCTGGGGCCGGCCGTCTTCGTAGGTGGCGGCGAAATCGTCGAATCCGGGCCGCACCTGCATCGCGCCGATCTCAGTAGAGTTCGTCGACGACCCGGGTGTTGATCGACACCGGGTAGCGGTCGCGAAGCGCGCTGGTGAGTTGGGCGACGAGGTCGGTGCCGATGCCGCTGGCCAGTTGCTGGGCGAGGGCTTGGCGGATGGTCGCGGCATTGGTGCCGGCTTCGGCGTCGACGACCCGGACAAGGCGGGCAACGATGGACGACCGCACGCCGCGTCCGATGACGACATCGCCGGGCCGGGCCAGGAACAGCTGCTCGACCACATCCGCCGACACGCCCGGCGGCGCCCCGGCGCCGTTGCGGTTGAACGGTGACGACGTCTCGACCGCGAGGTCGCGTTCGGTGGCGATCTCCGAAAGCTTTGTGCCGCCGCGGGCCCGGTCGGCAATGGTCTTTGCCTGTTCGCCGACCATTTCGCCCCGGCGTTTCGCCTGCCACGCGGCGATGACCTCATTGCGCACCTCCTCGAAGGGGCGGAGGGTTGGCGGCGTGACGGAGTCGACGCGGACCATGAAATAGCCGTCGGCCCCGGTTTCGGTGAGCGCGCTTTCGCTGCCGGCCTCGGTCGAATAAGCGGTCTCCAGCAGATCGGCCGGCAGATCGGCAACGACGGTTCCCGTGGCGTCGAGCCCCGAAGGGTCGATGGCGTCGATCTTGCGGACCGTGAGGGCAAGGCCGCGCGCCGCCTCTTCCAGCGACGCGCCGCCGCCGAGCGCGTCTTCGAACCGGTTGGCCAGGTCGAACAGGGCGTCAACGGCCTTCTCGAGGGCGATTTCCTCGCGCAGCTTGTCGTCGATCTCGCTGCGCGGCGGATTGTCGCCGGGAAAGACTTCGCCGACTTCGACGAGGTGCCAGCCGATGGAGCTCTGCAGCGGCGCCGTCGTCGTCCCCGGGGCTGCGGCAAACGTCGCATTGGCGAGTTCGGCACCGAGTTCGCGCGTGAACTGGACGCGGGTCACGGTTCCGACATCGAGGACGTCGGCTTCCAATCCGGCTTCCCCGAGTGCAACGAGGGCGAAGTCGTCCCCGGCGTCGAGGCGCTCGCGGGCGCGTTTGGCGGCCTCGGCGTCGGGCAGCAGCATCTGGCGGAGCGTCCGCCGTTCGGGCTGGACGAACTCGTCGCCACGGTCCTCGAACGCCTCGTCCAGTTCCTCCTGGCTGACCGCCATTTCGGGTGCCAGGTCCTTGGCCTCGAACACCACGGCGGTCAGCGCGCGGTACTCGGGCGCGGTGAAAACGGCGGCGTTGTCCTGGTGAAAGGTGCGCAAGGTCGGTTCGTCGGGAACGGCCGGCGCCTCGACGGACGAAACCGGAATGCGCAGGACCTCGGCCACCCGGCGCTCGAAACGGTGGCGGTAGAGTTGATCGACGAGCGGCTGCGGTGCGGTGACCCCGGCGGCCATAGAGCCGACGAGCTGGTTGCGGATGATCTGGCCGCGGACCTCGGAGACGTAACCGGATTCCGTCATGCCGATTGCGGCGATGGCATTGTGGAACACGTCGGTGTCAAACTGGCCGAACTGGTTGAAATACCGGGTGTCGGCACGGATGCGGCCGCGAATGAGATCGTCGCTGGCGGTGAAGCCAAGGTCGGTCGCACTGAGCCGGACCAGGACGCTGTCGACCATATTGTTCAGGACAATGCTCGGCAGGCCCAGTTCGCGGGCCTGTTCGGGGCTGAGGTCGGCGCCCAGTTCGATGCGAAGCCGCGCCCGCTCGCGTTGATACCCGTTGTTCAATTCGACGGCGTGGATGTCGACGTCGCCGACCTTGGCCGCCCAGTCGTCGCCGCTGCCAGGGGAGACCACGTCGCCGACGCCCCAGGCGACGAAGCTGAGGATCAGCAGCACCAGCAGCACCTTGACGGCGATCGAGGCGACGCCTTTGCGTAGGGTATCCAGCATAGCCATGGCGGTTCCACGGTCCGGGGCAGGGGCCCTGGCGCCGGATCGGGCGCCGGGGCGGCGGAATAATAGGAGTGGCACCGGCGCCCCGCAACCGCGAAGCCGGCGGGCGCGATCGGCGCATCGCGCCGTCCCATGGTGTCGCAACCCTCTCGGGCATTCGGCATTGGAGGCGCGTCGGGGACTGTGCTAAGAGTGCCCCCGCGCCGCGCGGTCCGCGCGGCGATCAGGCCGAAAAATGACTCTTCAGGGGAGACGACGATGAGCCGACGTATTCTGGTCGCCGGGAATTGGAAGATGAACGGGTTGCAGGCCGATGGCCTGGCGCTGGCTGGGAACCTTGCCGAGCGCATGAAGGGCGGGGCGTCCGACAAGTTCGAAATGCTGGTGTGCCCGCCATTCCCGCTGATCTCCAAGGTCGTCGACGCGGTCGCCGGCAGCGGCATCGCGGTCGGCGGGCAGGACTGCCACATGGCCGAGAAGGGCGCCCACACCGGCGACACCAGCGCCTGGATGCTGAAGGACCTGGGCTGCTCCTTCGTCATCGTCGGCCATTCCGAGCGCCGCACCAACCACGCCGAGACCGACACCATCATTAAGTCCAAGGCAGAGGCTGCTCTGGCCGCCGGCCTCAAGGCCATCGTCTGCATCGGCGAGACGCTGGAGGAGCGCGAAGCCGGCAAGACGCTGGATGTCAACCGCACCCAGCTCTTGGGCTCGCTGCCCGACGGCGCGACGCCCGAGAACACCGTCGTCGCCTACGAGCCCGTCTGGGCCATCGGCACCGGCGTCACCGCGACCCCCGAGCAGGCCCAGGAAGTGCACGCCATGCTGCGCGCCGAGCTGGTCGGCAAGCTGGGACAGGCCGCGGCGGACGGCATGCGCATCCTCTATGGCGGCTCGATGAACGCCGCGAATGCCGAGGAACTGCTGGCCAAGGAGGACATCGACGGCGGCCTGATCGGCGGCGCGGCGTTGAAACCCGACGATTTCTGGACCATCTCTCAAAGCTGCCCGTGATCCGGTAGGCGGCACGCGCCCGAGGCAACCATGATTACCGTCGTCCTTGTCATTCACGTTCTGCTGGCCATCGCCCTGGTCGGCGTCGTCCTCCTGCAACGGAGCGAAGGCGGCGCGCTGGGTATCGGCGGCGGCGGAGGTGGTGCGGGCGGGTTCATGACCGGGCGCGGCACCGCCAACCTGCTGACGCGGACGACGGCGATCCTCGCCGCCGCGTTCATCGGCACCAGCCTGTTGCTGGCGATTCTCGCCAGCGCCGACCGAGGGACCGGATCGTTCGTCGATCAGCCCGCACCGGCGCCCGTCCAGGCGCCCGCGGAGCCCGACAAGCCGGCCGCACCGCTGGCCCGCTGATCGGCGGAAATCCGGGGCATCCGGATATCGACGGCGGCGTCTCCGGTAACCGACCGGCGGCGCCGTCCGCTTTTTCGCAGATAACGATTTTTCGCCGCCGACCCTCTGCTATAGACTGTCGGTCCATGGCGCGGTTCATCTTCATCACCGGCGGCGTGGTCTCCTCTCTCGGCAAGGGTCTCGCATCGGCGGCACTGGGTGCCGTTCTTCAGGCGCGCGGGTTCACCGTCCGCCAGCGCAAGCTGGACCCCTACATCAACGTCGACCCGGGGACCATGAGCCCCTACCAGCACGGCGAGGTCTACGTCACCGACGACGGTGCCGAGACCGACCTCGACCTGGGCCACTACGAGCGCTTCACCGGCGTGCCGTCGCGCCAAGCCGACAACGTCACCACCGGGCGCATCTACTCCGAGGTCATCGCCCGCGAACGCCATGGCGACTATCTCGGGGCGACGATCCAGGTCATCCCCCACATCACCGACGCCATCAAGGAGTTCATCTCCGCCGATCTCGACGGCGAGGACTTCGTGCTGTGCGAGATCGGCGGCACCGTCGGCGACATCGAGGGACTGCCGTTCCTCGAAGCCATCCGCCAGTTCGGCAACGACCACGGGCGCGAGAACGTCATGTTCCTGCACCTGACGTGGCTGCCGTACATCCCCGCCGCCGGCGAGCTCAAGACCAAGCCGACCCAGCATTCGGTAAAGGAGCTGCTGAGCGTCGGTATCCAGCCGGACGTGCTCCTGTGCCGCTCCGACCGCCCGATCCCCGACACCGAGCGGCGCAAGATCGCCCAGTTCTGCAACGTCCGCGACGGCGCGGTGATCCCGGCGTTGGACGTCGACAGCATCTACGCCGTGCCCATCGACTACCACATGCAGGGGCTGGACGAGCAGGTGTGCTGGCATTTCGGGCTCGATGCGCCGCCGCCGGACCTCGACACCTGGCGCAACATCGTCGCCCGCGCCACCAAGCCCGAGGGCGAGGTCACCATCGCCGTGGTCAGCAAGTACACCGGACTCCTCGACGCCTACAAGTCGCTCTCGGAAGCGCTGACCCACGGCGGCATCGCCAACAACGTCCGGGTCCACATCGACTGGATCGATTCGGAGGTGTTCGAGGACGGCCAGTCCATCCATCGCCTCGAGGACGTCAACGGCATCCTGGTTCCCGGGGGCTTCGGCGAGCGGGGCGCCGAGGGCAAGATCGAGGCGGCGCGTTTCGCCCGCGAGCGAAAGGTGCCGTACTTCGGCATCTGCTTCGGCATGCAGATGGCGGTGGTCGAGGCGGCGCGGAACCTCGCCGGCATTCCCGGCGCCGGCTCCACCGAGTTCGGCGAATGCCCCGCCCCGGTGGTCGGGCTGATGACCGAGTGGATGCGCGGCAATCAGTTGGAAGAGCGCCAGTCGGACGGCGACCTCGGCGGCACCATGCGTCTTGGCGCCTACGACGCCGTGCTCAAGCCCAACACCCGGGTGCGCGAGATCTACGGCACCGGCGAGATCGGCGAGCGCCATCGCCACCGCTACGAGGTCAACAACAACTACCTCGGTGTCCTGGAGAGCAACGGCCTCAAGTTCTCCGGCATGTCGCCGGACGGACTGCTGCCGGAGATCGTCGAGATCCCCGCCCATCCGTGGTTCATCGGCGTGCAGTTCCACCCCGAGCTGAAGTCCAAACCCTTCGCGCCGCACCCCCTGTTCACCGACTTCATCCGCGCCGCGGTCGAGCAGAGCCGGCTGGTCTGATCCCAATTGGCAAAACGCGTTCCGAAAGGCGCTGGGCATTTCGCGGCGTCGGGCTTGACGACGGCCTTTCGGAGGACTACTTATTTCATTAAGCAGCTACTCACGAAATATTTGAGAATTTAGGATGTCAAATGCCCAAGCCTGAATCCGTTGATCGTCCGCCCGGGACCAAGGTTGCGGAGCAGATGTTCACGCGCAGTCAGGGCGCGACAATGGGCGAGATTATCGCCGCGACCGGCGGTCCCCAGTACAACGTGCTGAAGCGATTGGAAGCGCAAGGCTATGCCGTCGACAAGGTCAAGGAAGGGCGGGAGACTCGTTATTTCGCCCGTTCGCCGGCGCTCCGTGCGTTCGAGGCCACGATCAGCGGCAACGGCCAGATCACCCTTCCGAAAGGCGTGCGGGAACGACTCGGCGTGCACGCGGGAGACAAGCTGCGGTTCACCGTCGATTCGGATGACCACGTGGTGGTCACTCCGGCCGAGCAGAGCGTCCGGCGGTTGTCGGGCGTGTTAAGCGGTTCGCCACGGCGGCTGTCGATCGAGGATATGGACGAGGCGATCGGCCGCGCCGTAGCCGAGAAGGACCGGCGGGCGTCCAAGTGATCGGCCTCGATACCAACGTCCTTGTCCGTCTGATCGTCGCTGACGATGCCGATCACAACCGGCGCGCCGAACGGTTCATCGAGTCCCGCTGCTCGAGCGGAGATCCCGGTTTCATTAACACCATCGTGTTGTGCGAACTCGCCTGGGTCTTGACCACTGCCTACGGTTTCGGCCGGGGCGACGTCGCGCGGGTCATTGAGGATCTGATGGCGAGCACGGACATCCTCTTGGAGGACCGGGACGCCGTGAGCGCGGCGTTGATTAACTATCGCCGCGGAAACATAGACTTCTCCGATGCGCTCATCGAACGGATCAACCACGGCCACGGGTGTGACGCGACCGTGACATTCGATCGCAAGGCGTCCAAGGTACCGGGCTTCATTCCGGTACCCTGAGCCGGGCAGACCGGACTGGTATAGGATAGGGCAATGGTTGCCAACGACCCCCACCACGTCTCCGTCGGCGGTGTGACCTTTGGCAACGACCTGCCGTTGGTGCTGATCGCCGGCCCGTGCCAGATGGAGAGCCGGGCACACGCCTTGGAGACGGCCCATGCGCTGGCCGACATGACCGCCGGGCTCGGCGTCGGCCTGGTCTACAAGACGTCGTTCGACAAGGCCAACCGCACCAGCCTCTCGGGCGCCCGCGGCGTCGGCCTGGCGGCGGCGCTGCCGGTGTTCGCCGAGATCCGCGAGACGGTGGGCTGCCCGGTGCTCACCGACGTCCACGAGCCGGGCCAGTGCGCCGCCGTCGCCGAGGCCGTCGACGTCCTCCAGGTGCCGGCATTCCTCTGCCGCCAGACCGACCTGCTGGTCGCCGCCGGCGAGACGGGCCGCGCAGTCAACGTCAAGAAGGGCCAGTTCCTGGCGCCTTGGGACATGGCCAACGTGGTCGCCAAGGTCCGCAGCACCGGAAACGACAACGTGCTGATCACCGAGCGCGGCACCAGCTTCGGCTACAACACCCTGGTCACCGACATGCGGGGCCTGCCGGTGCTCGCCGAAACCGGATGCCCGGTGGTGTTCGACGCCACGCACTCGGTGCAGCAGCCGGGCGGGCAGGGAACGGCGTCGGGAGGCCAGCGGGAGTTCGCCCCGGTGCTGGCCCGTGCCGCCGTCTCGGTGGGCGTCGCCGCGATGTTCATCGAGACCCACCCCGACCCCGACACGGCGCCGTCGGACGGCCCCAATATGATCCCGATGAGCGACCTGGGCGCCGTCGTCGAGACCCTCGTCGCCTTCGATACGCTGGCAAAAACCCGGCGCGTCGGCGGCTGATTCCAGGTTTCAGCGCCCCAGCGGAACCAAACCTGCTCTCATGTTGTGCATGAGAGAACACGTATAATTGCCTGAAATAAAAGATAAATCATAGAAAAACGCCGATCGAAGCCTTTTGGGCTTGCAATTCAGTAATCGTCACTTACTTAATAACTCACCGAACGCCAGACACCGGGAGGGCACCGCCCCATGGCCACAGGCCTGCGCCGCTATCAGTTCTCCGAACGCCTCGCCGACATCCTCGGCGCGTCCCGGCGCGACCTGCGCTACCGGGTGACGCTGCTGGTCAGCGGCGGCCTGATCCCGCCGGGCCCGCGTGGCCCCGGATCGCCACCGGCGACGTCCGGCTACGCCGCCGACCTGCTCATCGGGGTGATGGCCGCACCCCAACAGTCGGACACCGTCGAGGCCATCAAGTGCTACGCCGCGCTCACGCCCGAGGACGCTGCCACGGGCGCCCCCGGCGTCGTCGTCGGCCCGGCGCGCGTGGACGACGACGTCCTCGAAGCCGATCTGCTGCCGTCCGCGGTACCGTTCGGCGCGGCGCTGGCGGCGCTGATCGAGGCCGCCCGCGCCGCCGAGACCCGCGAGGCCATCGGGCGGCGGCTGTTCGGCGTCTGGGTCGGCCGCGGCTTTCCCGTCGCCGCCGTCCAGCTCGCCCAATGGTCGGCGGCCGGCGAGGGGCGGGGCATCGTCACCCGCCGATTTGGCCTCTCACCCGGCGCCCGCCCGCCCACCTGGCTCGACCCCGAGGCCGGCGGCGCCGCCGATCCCGGCCTCCTCCACACGGTTTTTCTCCCCGGCGCCAAGCTCATCGACATCGCCGGGCTCACCGCCGCCGATCCCGAAGAAGAAAGGACAACAGCCATGCTCGGACGCGACATCCCCAACCTCGACCGCTTCGCCGACATCGCCAAGCTCGCCAGCCTCGCCCGCGGGCGCCGCGACAGCGGCCGCTGGGACGCCTTCCTCGACAAGGCCCGCGCCGCCCGCGCCTGGGCCGAGAAGATCGACAAGCGCCCGAGCCGGCTGACCGAGGTCGCCAACTTCGGCGCCAACCCCGGCGACCTCAAGATGTTCACCTACGTGCCCGAGGGCGTCGGTCCCGGCGTGCCGCTGGTCGTCGTGCTGCACGGCTGCACCCAGAGCGCCGCCTCCATCGACCACGGCACCGGCTGGTCGACGCTGGCCGATCGCCACGGCTTCGCCGTCCTCTACCCGCAGCAGGGCCGCATCAACAACCCGCTCCGTTGCTTCAACTGGTTCCGCCACGACGACATGCAGCGCGGCGACGGCGAGCCTGAGTCCATCCGCCAGATGGTCGCCCACATGATCGCCAGCCACGGCATCGACGCCTCCAGGGTCTACGCGACCGGCGTCTCGGCCGGCGGCGCGATGACCGCGGTGATGCTGGCCACCCACCCGGAGGTGTTCGCCGGCGGCTCGATCATCGCCGGGGTGCCCTACGGCGCGGTCGAGGGCCTGCAGGATGCCTTCGAGCTGATCTTCCAGGGCCGCGAGGACGAGGCCCCGGTCTGGGGCGGCAGGGTCCGCGGGGCGTCTTCGCACAGCGGCCCGTGGCCGAAGGTCTCGGTCTGGCACGGCGATGCGGACATGGCGGTCAACCCCATCAACGCCGAGCAGATGCTCCGCCAGTGGACCAACGTCCACGGCCTCGGCGCCGCGCCCACCTACGAAACAACGGTGCAGGGCCAGCGCCACAGGGTGTGGTGCGGCGCCGACGGCGAGCCGGTGGTCGAAAGCTACACCATCGCCGGCCTGGGCCACGGCGTGCCCATCGACCCGAACGGCGCCGAGAGCTGCGGCAACGAGGGACCCTTCATCGTCGACGCCGGGATCTCGTCCACCGTCCACGCCGCCCGCGCCTGGGGGCTCACCGACACGGTCCGGCCGGCCGCCGAGGCGTCGACCACCGAGGCGCCCCAGCCGAAACCGGGCGAACCCGAGGCGCCCCAACCGAAAGCAACCGATCCCGAAACGCCGGATGTCGAGATCGACCAGCCCGGCGCCATCATCGTCGACACCACCATCCGCGACGAGGAGCAAAAGCGCGCCGGTGGCGAGTCGGGCCAGCGCGAACAGCCGCGCTCCCGCCGCCGCGCCGGCGGTCGTCGGGGCCGTTCCGGCGGCATCGGAATCGGGGGTGTCGACGTCGGCGGCATTATCGGCAATGCCTTCGAACTCGCCGGCATCGCCGCCGGCTCAGGGAAAGCCTCGGGCCCCGGCACCATCGCCGGCGTCGACCTCAAGGGCATCCTCACCAAGTCCTTCGAGACGGCAGGCCTGGCCGCCGGTGTCGGGAGTGGCGCCCGCGACGACGAACCGGAACCCGCGGCCGACCCGACGGTGCCGATGTCCGACCTTGGCTCCGGCTGGCGGGGCGAAGACGGCTGGGCGCTTGACGCCGGTACTGCCGCACCCGACGGCGGGCCGGTGGTCCACGGCCGGGCGTCCTCGGGCGTCGACTGCGACACCGGCCTGCACACCAGCACCGCATCCACCGCGCTCGTGCTCGGCGAGCGCCCGGCGCTCCGCTACTCCCGCAAGCTGGTGCTGACCGCCGCGGCCAACATGCTGACCAAGGCCCGGTTCCGGGTGTTGGTCGACGGCATCGTCGTCGACGAGGTCATCGCCACCGGCATGGACCATGCCGAGGACGGCTGGTCCGAGCGCACCGGCATCGACCTCGCCCGCTTCGCCGGCCGCACGGTGACGGTGACGGTCGAGGTCGGCGCCGACTCCAACGTCTGCCGCGAGGTCGCCGCCGAAGCCTGGATCGCCGGTCTCGCTGCCGAGGACACGCCGGCGCATTGAGGTCGCGATCCGATACGCACTGCAATCACGCCAACAACCCCCTCCCCCCAACGCGGGGGAGGGATGGGGTGGGGGGGACGATCAAATAATCTCGAACGCCCGCCCGACGCGTCACGCCAATAGACACCCCCCTCCCTGACCCACCCCCGCAAGGGGGGAGGGGATTCTTCCTTGCCGTTCCAGCAATCACCCGCTCGCACGTCGAACATCGAGCCGCCGAGCGGAATTCGCTTCGAGCCCGTCCGAGAAGTTAACTCGACTTTTTGGGAAGGTATGTTTCACAAGGGTATGTGACGATATCGGTGAAGCCACCGGTTTGCAGAGGACATGACGTTGACGAAGATGGTGAAACTTGGCGGTCAAGGTCTTGAGGTCCCGGCAGTCGGTCTCGGCTGCATGGGGATGTCGGATTTCTACGGGTCTTCGGACCGGTCCAATAACCTCGAGGTCCTGGATCGTGCGGTCGAGATCGGCTGCACCTTTTGGGACACCGCCGACATGTACGGCCCGTTCACCAACGAGGAGCTGGTCGGCGAGGCCCTGGGCGGCCGTCGCGACCGCGTGACCCTGGCGACGAAGTTCGGGGTTTCCCGCGGCGAAAACGGCGAATGGTTCGGCATCAAGGGGGGCGCGGACTATGTGCGCGAAAGCTGCGATGCCTCGCTGAGACGCCTGGGAACGGACACCATCGATCTCTACTACCAGCACCGGGTCGATCCCGATACGCCGATCGAGGAAACGGTCGGCGCCATGGCCGAGTTGGTCAAGGCTGGCAAGGTCCGCTTCATCGGCCTGTCCGAAGCCGATGCCGACACCATCGAGCGGGCGCACCGCGTCCATCCCATCACCGCCGTACAGACGGAATACTCGCTCTGGTCGCGCGACGTGGAGGAGCAGGTTTTGCCGACAATGCGGCGGCTCGGGATCGGCTTTGTCGCCTACAGCCCGCTGGGAAGAGGATTCCTGACCGGGCAGATTCGCGACCGGTCCGATTTGCAGAACGGCGACTGGCGGCTTGAAAACCCCCGGTTCACCGATGAAGCCATGGCGGCGAACACGGCGCTGGTCAACGAAATCGGCAATCTTGCTGAGGCGAAAAGGATCACCCCGGCACAGCTGGCCCTGGCCTGGGTTCTGTCCCGGGGCGACGACATCGCCACCATCCCCGGGACAAGACGGATCGACCGTCTCGAGCAGAACGTGTCGGCGTCCGATGTCTCCCTGACCGAAGACGAAGCAACGCACCTGTCAACCGTGGTTGGCCTCGGCGTGGTCGGCAGCCGGTACTAACGCCGCGGACCGCCGGTCGACACCGTCGCCGGCATGGGCGGGCGTGCCCGTCGATCCCCACGGCCAACTGAGCGTCTCGATCCGGCACCGCGAACATCCCAACCGTGGGGGCGGTTTGGTGCGCGAAGCGGACGCCCAGCGTCAAACCCGCCCCTACAATGGATTTGATGCCGTCTAAATATCCGTAGGGGCGGGTCTCAGACCCGCCCGTCCATGGTAGCGGACCGCCCGCTACCACCTGTTCGCTCCCCGAACATTGCACCGGCGATCTGGTGTAGGGTAGGGGCTTCGCCCGGCCGTCCGGCCGTCCCGCCCCCGGAGAGGAGCCCGTCATGCCCCGAAAGCCCAACTATCGTTTCGAGCGCGCCGAGCGGGACCGCCTCAAGGCAGCGAAGAAGGCGGCCAAGCTGGAAGCCAAGCGCCGCGCCGCAGCCGGTGAGGACGACACCGACCCCAGCACCGACGCCGCCAACGACGACGAGCGGGAGCCCCGGGCCGGGGAGTAGGGCCCGGCTACCCGCGGCGGTCCTTCTTTGCCAGCATCGGAATGGCAAACAGGGCGGTAACGCCCAGAACCCAGACAAGCGCTTCGACGGCCAGCGCGAGACCCGGCAGCACGACGCCTACGTTGCTCACGGAAAAAACGAAAGCCAGGAACAACAAGGCATAGAGAACAAGTTCCACCCCATCGTGAGATGGATGGAGGGGGCGAACGCGTGTCGGCCATCCCATGACGGAACGAATGGCGAGGTCGACAGCGCCGCCGACAATCCACCCAAGGACGGCGATCAGGAATACCGCGAACGGCCCGGTGAATTCGGGCGGTATACCGAAGGTCTCGATCTCGGTGATCGCTGACCCAATGGCATTGGCAACCGAATCGAGGCTAGCGCAACGCCAAGCGATTGCAGCGCCGATGACGCTTCCCTGCCAAGGGCGGGCGCTCTCCCGGCGTGACCAAACGCGGTCCGCCCTCCAAACAAGGCGCAGCAGCCCCGCGCGCGACATCTCATCCTTTCTCTTCATGCCCGACCTGTCCGATGAGCCTGGACCAAGCATACGAGCGGATTTTGACCCGGATCGGCAACTATTCCTTGTTGCCAAGCACCTGGGCACTCAACCGATCAGGATTGCACCGGGGAACGTACGAGGTTGCTCGTCATCCTACCCGCACTGCGCCTTATGCCGCAGGAGGTGATCGGCCAGCACGATCGCGACCATGGCCTCGGCGACGGGGACGCCGCGGATGCCGACGCAGGGGTCGTGGCGGCCCTTGGTCTTGATGCGGGTGTCCTCGCCGCGCACGGTCACCGTCCGCTGCGCCGTGGCGATGGAGCTGGTCGGCTTGATGGCCAGGCGGGCGACGATGTCAGCGCCGGTGGAAATGCCGCCGAGGGTGCCGCCGGCGTTGTTGGTGACGAACGAGACATAGGCGCCGTCCTCGCCCTCGGCCATGCGCATCTCGTCGTTGTGCTCGGGGCCGGTCATCGAGACGGCGGCGAAGCCGGCGCCGATCTCGACGCCCTTGGCGGCGGGGATGCTCATCAAGGCCTTGGCGATGTCGGCGTCCAGCCGGTCGAAGGTCGGCGCGCCGAGGCCGGCGGGGGCGCCCGAAGCGACCACCTCGATCAGTGCGCCGGTCGATGAGCCGGCCTTGCGTATGGCGTCCAGGTGCGCCTCCATGCGCAGCGCCGCCTCGGCGTCGGGACACCAGAAGGGGTTTCGGGCCGTTTCCTCCCAGTCCCAGAGCGACCGGTCGATGGCCTCGGGGCCCATCTGCACCAAAGCGCCGCGGACGCTGATGCCGTCGCCGAGGACCTTGCGCGCGATGGCGCCGGCGGCGACGCGGATCGCCGTCTCCCGCGCGCTCGACCGCCCGCCGCCGCGATAGTCGCGAAGGCCGTACTTGGCCTGGTAGGTCATGTCGGCGTGGCCGGGGCGGTACAGGTCCTTGATCGCCTCATAGTCCTTGGAGCGGGCGTCGCGGTTGCGGATCAAGAGCCCGATGGGCGCGCCGGTGGTGCGGCCTTCGAACACGCCCGAGAGGATCTCGACCGCGTCGGCCTCGCGGCGCTGGGTGACGTGGCGGGATTGCCCCGGCCGGCGCCTGTCCAGCCACACCTGGAGGTCGGCTTCCGAGAGCGCGATCCCCGGCGGCACGCCGTCGACGACGCCGCCGATGGCCGGCCCGTGGCTCTCACCGAAGCTGGTGACGCGGAACAGGGTGCCGAAGGTGTTGCCGGACATCGGGGCCTCCGCGGCCGGAACGGATCAACCGGGACGAGGGCCTAGCCGTGGTCCTGGCTGTTGAAATTGGCGAGCATGTCGCGGATCGCCGGCGCCGCGTCGACGGCCAGCATGCCGACGACATGATAGCCGCCGTCGACGTGGTGGACTTCGCCGGTGACGCCGGTCGAAAGATCGCTGAGCAAATAGACGGCGGAGCCGCCGACGTCGTCGAGGTCGATGTTGCGGCGGATCGGCGCGTTGTGCTGGTTCCATTTGAGGATATAGCGGAAGTCGCCGATGCCCGAGGCGGCCAGGGTCTTCATCGGTCCGGCCGACATGGCGTTGACGCGGATGTTCTTCTTGCCGAGATTCTCGGCGAGGTAGCGCACGCTGGCCTCCAGCGCGGCCTTGGCGACGCCCATGACGTTGTAGTGCGGCATCACCCGCTCGGCGCCGGCATAGGTCATGGTCAGCAGGCTGCCGCCGTCGTTCATCAGCTTCTCGGCGCGCTGGCAGACGGCGGTGAACGAATAGCACGACACCAGCATAGTCTCGGCGAAGTTGTCCGCCGTGGTGTCGACATAACGGCCCTTGAGCTGCTCCTTGTCGGAGAAGGCGATGGCATGGACGACGAAGTCGAGCCCGCCCCAGCGGCCCGCGAGGTCGTCGAACACCCGATCCATGCTGGCGTCGTCGGTGACGTCGCACTCCAAAAGCACGTCGCAGCCGATGGTGTCGGCAAGCCTGGTGACCCGTTTCAGCAGCGCATCGCCCTGGTAGGTCAGCGCCACGGTGGCGCCGTGGGCGGCGGCGGCGCGGGCGACGCCCCAGGCGATGGAGCGGTCGTTGGCGACGCCCATGATCAGTCCGCGTTTTCCGGCCATCAACGGTCCGGGTTCGGTCATCGTGTCCTCTCCGCTGGCTCACCCCCAAGGCGCCGGACGAACCCGGCAGGGAAGGGGGGCGCATCCTACACAATCAGCACGCGATGGCAAAACCAGCCCTGGGACCCGCCACCAGAGCGCAGTGCAACGCGATTTTGCCCGTAAGCCGAGGCCATATATGATGACCGGCGGCGCGTCAACTCAGGGGCGAATGCGCATGACCGACTCGACGCAGGCAAGCCAAGGGGCAGGCACCGGCGAACTGCCGCGCCGCGTCGACGATCTCCGCGCCTTCGGCCGAATTGTCTGGCGGCGGTTCGGCGAAGACAAATGCCTCAGAGTGGCGGCGTCGCTCAGCTACACGTCCCTTCTCGCCCTGGTGCCGCTGGTCGCCGTGGGTTTCGCCGTGCTGTCGGCCTTCCCGGTGTTCGAGACGGTGCAGAAGGACATCCAGGCCTTCGTGTTCGAGAACTTCCTGCCCTCCGCGGTGGACGAGGCGCAGGCCTACATCGATCAGTTCGTCGGCAAGGCCCGCGGGCTGACCGGGCCGGGCATCATCGGCCTGGCGCTGACGGCGATGCTGTTGCTGTCGACCATCGAATCGGCGATGAACGCCATCTTCCGGGTCACCCGGCCGCGTCCGCTGGTGCCGCGGGTGCTGGTGTTCTGGGCGGTGCTGACCCTGGGCCCGCTGCTGCTCGGTGCCAGTTTCTCACTCTCCACCTACATGGTCGCGCTGACGACGTCGCCGGAGATTGAGGCGTTCACCGGCCCGCTCGGCAGGCTGGCGCGGGTGCTGCCGCTGGTGCTTGCCGTCGCCGGGTTCACCGTGTTCTTCACCATCATCCCCAACCGACCGGTGAAGATCCGCCACGCGCTCGCCGGCGGTATCGTTGCGGGCGTTCTGCTCAGCGGGTTGCGGTACGGGTTCGCCCAGTACGTCACCCATTTCCCCACGTACGAGACGCTGTATGGCGCCCTGGCGACGGTGCCGATCTTCCTGGTCTGGATGTATCTGTCTTGGGCCGTGGTGCTGATCGGCGCAGTGGTCGCGGCGGCGATGCCGTCGTGGCGGCGGGGTCTGGCGGCGGCCGGCAGCGCTCGGGCCGCCGGAGACGGGCTGGTGCTGGCGCTGGAACTCCTCGCCGCGTTGTATGGCGCGACCCGCAGCGGGCGGGGAATCAAGCGACGTCTGCTGATCGGGCGCATCAGCGTCAGCGAGGCCGCCGTCGATGCCATGCTCGCCCAGTTGCGCACCGCCGGTTACGCCGACGTGACCTCGGAAGGCCGCTGGCTGCCGTCCCGCGACCCAGACGCGGCGACCCTCTACGACCTCTATCGGGCCTTGGGGCTGGGCTTCGACATCGGCGCGCCGACGGCCGAAGACGATGCGCCGGCATGGCGGCGGCGGCTCGACACGGCCGCCCGCGCAACCGTCGAGTCCGAGGCCGACCTGTTGGGGATAACGCTCCGCGACCTGTTTGCCGAGCAAAGGGACGAAGGGAAGGCCGAAGGCGCCGAGCCGCTACCGCTCAGGCGGTCTCCGTAACGCTTCACGGACCTGCTCGCGTACCGACTCGGGCAGGGCGTCCAGGGCGCCCTCCACGGAGTGCAATACCTGGCGCGCCGCGTAGAGCTGGTCGAGGAGCGACAGCACCAGGGCCAGCGCATCCTCGTCGATGGAGAGGTCGCGGCGCAGCTCAACGATCAGCGCCACCCGTGCCGAGTCGACCTCGTCGAACACGTAGACCCGGCCGTCGCGCCGGGGACGTACCCAGCGCCGCTCGATCCAGGCCTCCAGTTCGACGCGGCGGACGCCGTGCTGGGTGACAATGTCGTCGAAGCTCGACATCAGCTTCCCTTTCGCACGGTGTAGGGGTGCATTGCCGCCCACTCGCCGACCAGCTTGGCGAGATCGTCGTCCGGTTTCTCGGGCAGCATCACCCGGAGCGTCACGTAGTGATCGCCACGGCCGCCGCCGGCCTTCGGCACGCCCTTGCCCTTCAGCCGCAGCCGGCTGCCGGTGTTGGAGCCGGGCGGAACGCTCAATGTCACCGGACCATCGACGGTCGGCACCTCGATCTTGGCGCCGAGCACCGCCTCGGGCAGGGTCACCGGAACATCGGCGGTGATGTCGTTGCCGTCGCGCGCGAAGACCGCATGGGGCCGCACGGCGATCTCGATCAGCGCATCGCCCTTGGCCGCACCCGAGGAGCCGGCACCGCCCTGACCCTTGAGCCGCAGCACCTGGCCGTCGGAGGAGCCGGGCGGGATCTTGACGTTGAGCTGCTTGCCGCCGGGAAGGGTGATCTGGCGGGTGGCGCCGTTGACCGCATCGAGAAAGTCCACGTCCAGCCGGTAGCGGGCGTCGGCGCCGCGCATCGGTCCTGTGCGTCCGCCCGCACCGGCGGCGCCGCCGAACAGGTCGGAGAACACGTTGAATCCCTCGAAGCCGCGGAAGAACTCCCGCGGGTCGTGATAGCGGGTTCCCGGCTCGCCGTCGGCGTAGGTCCGGTAGAACTGCCGCTCGTACCGAGGCGCGCCGGAGGCGTCGATCTCGCCCCGGTCGTACTTGGCCTTCTTGTCGTCGTCGGAGAGGAAGTCGTAGGCCGCTGCCACTTCCTTGAACCGTTCCTCGGCCTTGGTGTCGCCCGGATGGAGGTCGGGGTGCAGCTCGCGGGCCAGCTTGCGGTAGGCCTTCTTGACCTCCTTGGCGTCGGCACCCTTGTTGACGCCGAGCACATCGTACGGATCACGCATGCCGTGCCCCCGTCACTTCGGCGCGCGCCGCACCGTGTAGGGGTGGGCGGTGCTCCACTTCTCGACGAACCGGGTGAGCTCCGGGTCGGGCTTGGGCGGCAGGACGACCCGCAGGCTGACATACTGGTCGCCGCGTCCGCCGCCGTCTCCGTCGCCGCCGTTCCGGGCCAGGCCCTTGCCGCGCAGCCGCAGCACGGTACCGGTGTTGGAGCCCGGCGGCACGGTCACCGACACCGGCCCGTCGATGGTCGGCGCCTCGATGCGCCCGCCGAGCACCGCTTCGGCAAGCGTCACCGGCACCTCGATGCGCACGTCGTCGCCGTCGCGTTCGAACTCGGAATGCGGCTCCACATGGACCTCGACCAGCGCATCGCCGGCGCCGCCGCCGCCGAACCCGGGCATGCCCTGGCCCTTGAGGCGCAGCACCTGTCCGTCGGTGGTTCCCGGCGGGATGCGGACCGAAAGGGTCTTGCCGCTGGTGGTGTCGAGGGTGCGCGTGACGCCGTGGGCGGCGTCGAGCAGGCCGACGGTGACCTCATAGGAGACGTTGGCGCCCTTGATCTTGACCGTCCGGCCGCGGCCCGAAGACTTGCCTCCGGAAGGCCCGCCCGGGCGGGACCGCCGGCCGCGCCGTCCGGTTCCGTCGGCATCGATCTCGCCGCGGTCGAAGCGCGCCCGTGCCGCGGCGTCGGAGAGCAGGGCGTAAGCCTGACCCAGTTCCTTGAATTCCTGCTCGGCCCAGGGGTTTCCGGGATCGGCGTCGGGATGGCACTCGCGCGCCAACCGCCGGTAGGCAGCCTTGATTTCGTCAGCCCCGGCGGTCCTCGAAACACCGAGAACGACGTATGGGTCCCGCATGGGGCGTTCGGACGTGTCCGCTTACTGCGAGATACGCCACGTCCCGTCCGGTTGCCGGCACGCCTGGCCGACCGCCGTTTCCTCGCGGCCGTCGACGTAGATGGTGCTCTCGTAGTCGCGGCAATCGGTACCGGCGCTGTTCACGTAGGTGCGGGTCGGCGTGAACGTGCCGCTGTGGCCACTGTCGGGATTGCGCCACGACGAGGTCTGCCCGGTGCGGCCGTACTCGAGGCTGTTCTGGGCGTTGCTCTGCATGGCCTGGCGGTCGGCGGCGTCGAGGGACTTGCCGACCTCGCCGCCCAGGTACGCACCGGCGAGCGCGCCGATGGCGACGGCGGCCAGCTGGCCCTTGCCGCTGCCGATCTGCGAGCCGGCGAGCGCGCCGAGGCCGGCGCCCAGCAGAGTACCGCCGGTCTGCTTGGGACCCGACCCGGTGGCGCAACCCGCGACCAGGGCTGCCGCCAGGACGACGGGAACGAGCTTCTTGACGTTCATGGGTCTCGGACCTCCGGTCATTCGAGGGACTACGGCACCGTCACGTGACGAAGCCGCAGCCATACCCCTTATTGTAACCATTCCTGGATAATTCAGGCAGAATTAAGATATGCATAACGCCGTCCGGGTAAAGCGGGCTGGTTTGGATATCGCCGGCACGGTTTAACCATTCTCCGATCGTCCCTCAGGCCCGCCATGACTGTCACCCAGTCCGCAGATCCGATCGAGCAGTTCAACGCCTGGTTGGCCGAGGCCGAGGGCAGCGAACCCAATGATCCCAATGCGATGACCCTGGCGACGGCATCGAAGGACGGCCGCCCGTCGGCGCGCATGGTGCTGTTGAAAGGCGTCGAGGGGGACGGGTTCGTGTTCTACACCAACCTCGCCAGCCGCAAGGCCCAGGAACTGGTGGAAAATCCGCATGCCTCGTTGTGTTTCCACTGGAAGTCCCTGCGCCGCCAGGTTCGTGTCGATGGACCGGTGGCGCCGGTCGATGACGCCGAGGCCGACGACTATTTTGCGTCGCGGCCGCGGCTGAGCCAGATCGGTGCCTGGGCGTCGAAGCAGTCGCAGCCGCTGGACGGACGATTCGAGCTTGAATCCCGGGTCGCCCGGTTCACCGCCAAGTTCGCCGTCGGCACGGTGCCGCGCCCCGAGTTCTGGTCCGGTTTCCGGCTCAGCGCCGAGTCCATCGAGTTCTGGGAGGACCGGCCGTTCCGCCTGCACATGCGGGCCCTCTACCGGCGAACGGAAGCGGGTTGGTCGGTTCAGGAGCTGTATCCGTGATTGGCTCGACGGAAAAGCCCGGACCGGGGATCGCCGATCCGGAAACCGCCAAGCGCCTCAAGCGGACGGCGACCTATGCCTCGGTGTCGGTGGCGCTGGTGCTGATCGTCGCCAAGATGGTCGCATGGCTGATGACCGGATCGGTCGCCATGCTGTCGACGATGATCGATTCGCTGCTCGATCTCGCGGCGTCGGCGGTCAACCTGGTGGCCGTACGCCAGGCCCTGGTTCCGGCCGACCGCGAGCACCGGTTCGGTCACGGCAAGGCGGAACCGCTGGCGGGTTTGATCCAGGGCGCGTTCGTCTGCGGCTCGGCCGCGTTTCTGCTGTTCGAGGCCGGCGAACGCCTGATCAACCCGGTGGCGGTGGCGAACTCGACCGTCGGATATGCGGTGATGGTGTTCTCGATCGTCGTGACCGCCGGTTTGGTCCTCTACCAGCGCTACGTCGTCCGGCGCACGGGGTCGGTGGCCATCGGCGCCGATTCGCTGCACTACTCGGCCGACCTGCTGGTCAACGTCAGCGTCATCATCGCCCTGGTCCTGACCGTGCAATTCGGCTGGGTCTACGCGGACCCGCTGATCGCCCTGGCCATCGCCTTCGTCATCCTGCGCGGCGCGTCGATCATCATCCGCGAAAGCCTCAGCCTGCTGATGGACCGCGAACTGCCCGACGAGGACCGCGAGCGTATCCGCGCGATCGCCTTGGGACACCCCGGCGTCATCGACATGCACGACCTGCGCACGCGGTCCTCCGGGCCGGCCACGTTCATCCAGCTCCACCTCGAGATGGACAGCGAGATCACCCTGCACGACGCCCATATCATCGCCGAGACGGTGATGGCCGAGATCGCCCATGAGTTTCCCGGCGCCGAGGTGCTGATCCACGAGGACCCCTACGGCGTGGCCGAACCGCGCGCAGTGTTCAAGTGACGCCGGATCAGACGAACGCCTGACCGGGGCGCACACCCAACCTCTTCAGCACGATGACGAGTGGGCAAAAGCCGGTAAACGCGGCTTGGAACATGTTCGCGCCGACGAACGCGGCCAGCCATAGCCAGTAGATGTGGTGAACCTGCGACAGCGCCAGGCTCGCCAACACCATCAGCCCGGCAAAAGCCAAAACAACCCGGTCGATACTCATTCTTCTCGCTCCTTCTTCCATTCGCGCGCGGGGACGGGGTGACCGCCCCCTTGAGACAATGGTTGTTAAATTAGCAAATTCGCATATAATAGAAAACTGATATTTTCAGGAGGACGATTGGTGACCCCCCGAGTGCTCATATCCGTCGTGACCGTAGCGGTGTCGGCGCTGACCGCTATCCCGCTGCACACCGCGCTGGCCGAAGACACGCTGATCGTCGCCACGACCGTGGTCGATGATCTCAAAGCGGTGTACGGGACGGTCGAGACAACCGATGTCGCCACCGCTCGGGCGCGCATTGCTGGCACGGTATCCGCGCTTGAAGTCGACGAGGGCGTCGCGGTGACCAAGGATCATCCCGTGGCCCGTGTGGTCGACGCCAAGCTGGGACTTCAGATCGCAGCGCTGGAGGCTCGGGTTCAGGCGGCGCAGTCGCAGTGGAACCTGGCCAAGTCGGCTGTCGAGCGGGCGCGCAACCTGTTTGCGGCCGGCACGATTCCCCGAGCCCGGCTCGACGAGGCCGAGACCGCGATGCAAGTCGCCGACCGGACCTTGGCCGGGGCGACGGCGGACCGCAAGGTGATCTCCGAGCAGCAATCCGAGGGTGTGGTCCTGGCACCGGCCGATGGACGCGTTTTGAGCGTCGCGGTGACCGAAGGCACCGTGGTCATGGCCGGCGAACCCATCGCCACCATCGCCGCGCGGGGCTACGTGCTCCGCCTGCAATTGCCCGAACGTCACGCGCGTTTTCTCCGCGAAGGCGACAACGTTCAGGTCGGCGGCCGCGGCATGACCTCGACCAATCGGGTAGGCGATGCGCCGATCCGCGAGGGCCGCATCCGCCAGGTGTATCCGGAACTGCGCCAAGGCCGCGTCGTTGCGGATGCCGACGTGGACGGACTCGGCGACTTCTTCGTCGGCGAGCGGGTCCCGGTCTGGGTGAGCACCGGCCGCCGCGAAACGGTCATCGTGCCGGACCGCTACCTCTTCGAACGCTATGGGCTGACGTTCGCCCGGCTTGCCGGCGGTCGCGAAGTGGTGGTGCAGCGAGGGGCGCCACGGGGCGGCGGCGTCGAGATTCTCTCGGGCCTCCAGCCCGGAGACACCTTGCTGCCGATCGGGTCCGGCCGATGAACCTCGGGCTGTCCGGAGTTCTGACGCGGGCGTTCATCGGTTCGCCGCTGACGCCGCTGATCCTATTGGCGGCGATTGCGGTCGGTGTCATCGCGCTCGCCGTTCTGCCACGCGAGGAGGAGCCGCAGATCAGCGTGCCGATGGTGGACGTGCTGGTGTCCGCCAACGGGGTCGCCGCCGCGGACGCGGTCGAGCTTGTCACCAAACCATTGGAAGACATCGTCAAGGGTATCCGGGACGTCGAGCACGTCTACTCGCGCACCGACGACGACGCTGTGGTGGTCACCGTCCGCTTTGAGGTGGGCACCGACGAAGACCGGGCCATCCTCCGTGTGCACGAGGAGATTCGCGCCAACTTCGACAGAATCCCGTTGGGTATCCCGGAACCGCTCATTGTCGGGCGCGGGATCAACGACGTGCCGATCGTCACGCTCACGCTGAGCCCGACCGCCGCTGACGCCGACCGGTGGAACGACAACGCCCTCTACGAGGTTGCCGAGGAACTGCAGCACGAACTGGTCAAGGTTTCGGACGTCGGCACCAGTTTCATCGTCGGCGGTCGCGCCAACGAGGTGCGGGTCGAACCGGATCCGGAACGGCTCTCTCGTTACGGCATCACCCTCAACCAGCTCGTCGACAAGGTCGCCAACGCCAACAGGACCCTGCAGATCGGCCGGCTCCGGGACGCCGGCCGCAGTGTGCCCGTCGTCGCCGGTCAGTCGCTGGAAGGAGTCCCGGACATCGGGTTTCTGCTGATCACCAGCCGCGACGGCAGGCCGGTCTATGTCAAGGATGTCGCCGACATCGTCGTCGATGCCCGCCCCGAAGAGCACCGGGTGTGGCACCTGGAGCCCGACGGCAACGGCGGATTCGAACGCCGCCCGGCGGTGACGCTCGCCCTGGCCAAGCGCCAGGGGGCCAACGCCGTGAACGTCGCCGCCGACATCCTCGACCGGCTGGAACTTCTGCGCGGCAGGCTGGTCCCGCCGGGCGTCGCCGTCCACCTGACCAGAGACTATGGCGCCACGGCGACCGAGAAGGCGGACGAGCTTTTGTTCCATCTCGGCCTGGCGACCCTGTCGATTGTTGCGCTGATCACCATTGCCATCGGCTGGCGCGAGGGAATCGTCGTCCTCGTGGTCATCCCGACGACCATCTTGCTGACCCTTTTTGCTGCGCTGATGATGGGCTACACAATCAACCGGGTCAGTCTTTTCGCGCTGATCTTCTCGATCGGCATCCTCGTCGACGACGCCATCGTGGTGGTCGAAAACATCGTCCGTCACTGGCGCATGGGCGATGGCCGCGGCATCGTCGCCGCCGCCATCGACGGGGTGGCCGAGATCGGCAACCCGACGATCATCGCGACCCTGACCATCGTTGCCGCCTTGCTGCCGATGATGTTCGTCTCGGGATTGATGGGCCCCTACATGAGTCCGATCCCCGCCAACGCCTCGGCGGCGATGCTGTTCTCGTTCTTCGTTGCGGTGACCATCACTCCGTGGCTGCTTGTCCGCCTGCGCGGATCGCAAGAAACCTCGCCGCGCGGTGAAACTCATGGCGAGGGCATCCTCGGACGGGTCTATCGGCGGATCGCCGGCCCGCTGCTCGCCGGGCGCCGCCGCTCCAAGGGGTTCCTGCTTGTCGTGGCGGTGGCGACCATGGCGGTCTGCGGTCTGTTCTATACCCAGCACGTGACCGTGAAGCTGCTGCCGTTCGACAACAAATCGGAATTCCAAGTGGTCGTCGATCTGCCCGAGGGCTCGAGCCTGGAGGCCACGGAGCGTGTCCTGATGGATGCAGCCGGACGTCTCGCCGATCTCCCCGAACTCACCGGCGTCCAGGCCTACGCCGGCACCGCTGCGCCTTTCAATTTCAACGGACTGGTGCGTCACGCCTTCCTCAGGGCGCAGCCCCAACAAGGCGACCTTCAGGTCACCCTGCAGCCGAAGGGCCAACGGGATCGGGCGAGCCACGAGATCGCCCTGGAGGCGCGCCGCCGGTTGGCCGGTCTGCCGGCGCCCGAGGGTACGGCGATCACGGTGGTCGAGGTTCCGCCGGGCCCGCCGGTCCTGGCGACCCTCCTCGCCGAGGTGTATGGCCCTGACGCCGAGACGCGTCGCGCCGCGGCGCGGCAGCTTCGGGCGGCATTCGAAGAGGTGGATTTCGTCGTCGATGTCGACGACACGGTTGGCAATCCGGCCGATCGGCTGAGGTTCGAAATCGACCAGGAGAACCTCGAATTCCACGGCGTTCAGGAACAGTCCGTCTACGACACTCTGGCGGCGCTGATCGGCGGCGTCCGGGTCGGCTACTCCTATCGGGGCGATGGCAAGAACCCGGCCGAGATCGCGATCCAGATGCCCAAGTCCGCGCTGGCGCCTGGCGAGCGTCTGCTGGCGACGCCGATCGCCGCCCCGGGGCCGGCCGCCGACCGGGGAGCAAACGTCGAACTCGGCGATGTCATCGGCACCGTCCTTGAACGGGCGAGCCATTCCATCTATCGCCGCGACGGCCGTTTCATTGAGATGGTCAGCGGCGAACTCGCCGGCCGGTTCGAGGCGCCGGTGTACGGGATGCTTGCCGTGGGCAAGGCGCTGGCCGGTCAGGATTGGGGGCCGGCAGGCGCACCCCGGATCAGCCTTCACGGACAGCCCGACGACGAGTCCGAGGTCACACTGTTGTGGGACGGCGAATGGGAAATCACCTGGGTCACGTTCCGCGACATGGGCGCCGCCTTTGGCGTCGCGTTGTTGGCCATCTACCTGCTCGTGGTGGGGCAGTTCAGAAGCTTCACGCTGCCGCTGGTGATCCTCACGCCGGTCCCGTTGACGATGATCGGGATCGTGTTGGGACACTGGCTGTTCGGCGCGCCGTTCACGGCAACATCGATGATCGGCTTCATCGCGCTGGCCGGGATCATCGTCCGCAATTCGATTCTTCTGGTCGATTTCATCCGTCACCGGCGGACCACCGACGCCGGTTTGCGGGATGTCCTTCTGGAGGCCGGCGCGATCCGGGTGAAACCGATCGTGCTGACCGCCGCTGCGGCGATGATCGGCGCCGCCTTCATCCTCGCCGATCCCATTTTCCAAGGCTTGGCGATCTCCCTCGTGTTCGGGCTGGCTTCGTCGACGGCGCTGACGCTCTTGGTCATCCCCGCACTCTACGTCTGGCTGCGGGACGACGGCCGGCCGGCGGCCTGATCTCAGCGTCTCGGCCCTTGCTTCGGGCGGCCAACGCTCTACTCTGAGGGCCGGGGCGTCGGGAGATCGGCCGCGATGATCGTTGAAGACCAGTCGGAAGTGATCTCCTTCCTGTCGACGCCAGGCACGCTCGGCGCCGGGGCGACGCCGGCACGGGTCGAGACCCATGCGTCCGTGGTCTTTCTTACCGAAGAGAACGCCTACAAGCTGAAGCGCTCGGTTCGGTTTCCTTTTCTCGACTACTCGACCGTCGATCGCCGCCACCGATTCTGCGAAGCCGAAGTCGCGGTCAACCGGCGGACGGCGCCGGACCTCTACGAGGGCGTGCTCGCCGTTACCCGCGCTCCGGACGGCGGACTGGAGTTGGACGGCGACGGCGAGGCCGTCGACTGGCTGGTGGTCATGCACCGGTTCGACGAGGACACGCAGTTCGACCGGCTGGCCCAAAAGGGCGCACTGGACCGCTTCGCCATGGAGGACCTGGCCGACGCCATCGCCCGATTTCATGCCGCGGCCGACGTCCGGCCGAAAGCCGGCGGACGGGCGGGGCTGGAAGAGATCATCGAGAACAACGCCAAGAGCTTCGAGGAGTGTCCTCCGGGGGTGCTCGATGCCGCGACCGTAGAGGGACTGAACAAGCGTCCCGCGCGGCGGTGGCGCGTGTCGCCGCGGTGCTGGACGCCCGCCGCGACGCCGGCCGGGTCCGCCACTGCCACGGCGATCTGCATCTTCGCAACATCTTCCTCTACGGCGGGCGGGCGACCCTGTTCGATGCCATCGAGTTCAGCGACTTCTTCGCCGACATCGACGTCCTCTACGATCTCGCGTTCCTGATCATGGACCTCGACCACCAGAATCTGCGCGGTCTCGCAAGCATCCTGCTCAACCGCTATCTCGACGTCACCGGAGGCTCGAGCGGGTTGGCGGTGTTGCCGCTGTTCTTGTCCATGCGGGCAGCGATCCGCGCCTTTGTCGACGCCGTTGCCTCCGCCAGCCAGTCGGACGAGGGCACGGCCGAGCATCTGCGCGAAGAGGCCCGGCGCTACCTCGACGCGTCGCGCGCCTACCTCGATCCACAGCCGCCGCGCCTGGTCGCCATTGGCGGCCGATCGGGCAGCGGCAAGTCTCGGATCTCACGCGAGATCGCGCCGAGGATCGGTGCCGCGCCGGGGGCACGGATCGTGCGCACGGACAGCACCCGCAAGCGGTTGGCCGGCGTGCCGCTGGGCAGCCGACTCGGCCCCGACGGCTACACCCCCGAGATGACCCGGCGCACGTACGAGGCGGTCTACGAGGAGGTGGCCCATGTGTTGGCGACCGGCCAGTCGGTAATTGCCGACGCGGTGTTCGCCGATCCCCACGAGCGCGAGGCATTGGGTCGGATCGCCGCCGAGGCGGGCGTTCCCTTCGACGGGCTGTGGCTGGAGGCGCCAGCCGGGACCATGCAGGAGATGGCATGAATGAGGGGTGAACGGTCAAGCATCCTGGCTCTGATAAGGTGTTGGGAGAGGCGGATAGGTTTCAGGCTGGATTGTCTTTTAGGGCACTGCGACCCTGTACAGGAGATGACC
>Ga0209568_1000030_pt1 | contig 49932 bp, 57 predicted proteins | sample WorMetOlspDAHAB2_FD_187406 | JGI IMG/M metagenome (GOLD analysis project Ga0209568, IMG submission 187406) | Marine gutless worms symbiont microbial communities from Max Planck institute for Marine Microbiology, Germany - Olavius sp. DAHAB.2... ...
CATCGCCACGGCGCGTAAACTCCTCAAGATCATTTACGACACGCTCAAGAACGGCTGGGTCTTCGAGGACTTCCCGGCCTTCAAAATCACGGGACAGCAAAATCCCGCTGGACAATCATCATAGGAGGCGTGATGTGACATCGCGGCGCTGTCGGCGCGGTGGTGTCAGAACAGCCGTCCGCCGTCGGGCACGGATCGCTCCGGTGTCACGAGAACCACCTCGCCGTCCGCGTCGGGAAACCCGAGCACCAGCACTTCGGAGAGGAACTTGCCGATCTGGCGGGGCTCGAAATTGACCACCGCGGCCACCTGTTGGCCAACGAGCGAGTCGGGATCGTAGTGTCGGGTGATCTGGGCTGACGACTTCCGCTCGCCGAGTTCCGACCCGAAGTCGATCCACATCTTAATCGCCGGCTTGCGGGCCTCAGGGTACGGCTCGGCGCGAATGACGGTGCCGACGCGAACGTCGACGCGGGTGAAATCGTCATAGGAGATTGTCATGGTTTGGCCTCGCCGTGGCGGGATCGCAAACGGTGCGATAGTGGCGATGATGAGGCAAGCGCCAAAACGAAAACGGCCGCCCCCGGAGGGGCGGCCGCTGTATTGACCGCTCGGTCGTGACTACGCGTTCAGCTTCGTAGCCAGCTCCTTGACCTCGTCCAGCGTCTCCGAGATCCGGCCATTGATGGCCTGAGTCGCTTCTTCATTGGACTTGGCCACCACCTCGGCCAGTTCGCGCATGTTGGCAAGCGCCTTCTCGAAGGCGTCCTTGGCGAGCTCGGCCGCGGCCGCCTGCGGCGCGCCACTCTTCGAGACCGCATCGAACGCGGTGGCAACCTCGTTCATGGTCTCCTGCAGGATCTCGGCCTGACGTTTGGCCACGGCCTGCACGCCCTCGAACGCGGCGCGATTGGCGGTGGTCAGGGCCTCGACGTTGCGGCGTTGGCTGGCAACCAGGGCATCGGTGTCAACGCCCGGCAGCTTGTACTGGCCGACCATCTTGGAGAATTCGTCGGCAATCTTGGTGGGATCGAAATCCGACATCATCTTGGTGATGTCGAAGTTGAAGAACGGATCGGCGTTCATGCTGGTCTCCTCAACCCGAGTTCACGGGGTCCTTTGGGGGAATCGACTGATGGCGGAGTATCGCCCGAATTCGTCAAAAAGTCAACGAAATTTGTGCGCTGCACACAAATCCTTTTGTGTGCAGCGCACAAAATAATATTTTATTGATTTATATAGATAAAATAACGCCCTGGAGAAACACCTTTCTTGCTATTCTACCCCAGATAACGACAGCTTGTTCGCTGTTGCGGGAACCGGAAGGGGAAATGGGTGTCCGCGGGCCGTTGCGGAGCCACCGCGGAAACCGGTCGACGCCGTTCAGGCTGACGCCGTTTCGCCTTGGTCTCCGGCGGACCCTTCGTCCGGCGACAGTCGGCGGCGGCGCCATGGTGTCGGCCGGCACATGCGCGCCACCTGCCCGGCACGGCGCAATGCGCGGTCGAGGGCCGCCATCGTCGGCGCCATGTCCTCGGTGTCGTCTCCGAGCCAAACCCGCATGGTTGCCAGATAGACCACCGCCAAGCCCTTCGCCCGCGCCAGCCCGAATGGTCCGGAAGTCCCGACCCCCGCCGCCTCCAGCATCCACACCATCGAGTTCAGCAACTGGGGCACGACGACCAGCACGGCGACAGGATCCGCGGGCAGGTCGCGAAGGATCGCGGCGATGCCGTCTTTGTTCGGGGCGAGCGCGTCGAACCGCCGCATCAGCACGTCGAACAACCGGTCTCGGACGGTCTCGCCCTCGTCCGCCGGCCAGAACCTCGCGGTCGGTGCGGGCAAGCAACGCCGCCAGCATGCAAGACCGCGACGGAAAGGCCGCCCGGGCCTCCGCGAGACCGATTCCGGCTTCGTTGGCGATGGCGGCCAGTGAGAGACCTCGCCACCCCTCTCGCGCGGCGAGAGCCAGGGCGGCGTCGAGCATGCGATCGGAATCATCTTTCTTGCGGGCCACGGTTGCCTCCTCGAGCAGTCCACTCCCCGCGGGGATCGACGACCCTCAATATATAAGCCCGGCCGACGCGGACCGGGAGGGTCGACGCTTTAATTCGCCAGTTCGCGGGACCGCTGGGCGGCACGATCGACGGCCGCCGACATCAGTTGAAGCATCCCGTCCGGCGACATCAGCACCTCGAGAGCCGCGGCCGTCGTGCCGCCGGGACTCGTGACGTTCTGCCGCAATACCGCAGCGTCTTCCTCACTTTGGCGCAAGAGTTCGCCGGCACCTGAAACGGTCGCCCGAGCCAGCCGATCGGACAGCGCCGGCGGCAATCCGGCATCGACGCCGGCCTCGGCAAGGCACTCCGTCAGCAGGAACACGTACGCAGGACCGCTTCCCGAAACCGCGGTCACCGGATCGAGCAGCGCCTCGTCATCGACCCAGGCCACCTCTCCGACGGCACCCAGCAGTTCGTCGCAGATCTGACGTTGCCCTTCGACGACCAGCGGGTTGGCGCAGGCGACGGTGATCCCACGGCCAACGGCCGCCGGCGTATTCGGCATGGCGCGAACGACCGCAGCCGTCCCGAGGATGCGCTCGAAGGATTCAATCGTGCGCCCGGCGGCGATCGACAGAAACACCGTCTGAGGCCGCACGAACCGGCCGTACCCGGGTATGGCCGCATCCATGACCTGTGGCTTGACCGCGAAGACGACCACGTCGGGCGATGCCGATTCCGGGATGGCCGACGGATCATCGTGGACCACGACGGCATGGCGGTCGCGAAGGCCGGCCGCAGTTCCGGCATCAGGTTCAACGATGGTGACTGCAGTTGCCGGGATGCCCCGCTCCAGCCAGCCCGCAAGCATGGCGGCACCCATCTTGCCGCCGCCCACGAGGACGAGCGAGACAGACATTCCGGATCAGGCTTCGCCGACGGTGTCGATCAGTGCCGAGGCGATGGCGTCGTCGGCGCTCTTACCGCCCCAGATGACGTATTGGAACGCGGGGTAGAAACGCTCGCACTCGACGATCGCGGTCTCCATCAGGTCTTCAACCTGCTCGAAGCTGGGCCCGCGGAATCCGCGCATCGGCAACACGTGGCGGTACATGGGCAGCCCCTCGTCTTCCCACACCCCGAAGTACCCCATCCACAGACGCTCGTTGACCATCGCCAGAAGCTCGTGGACCGGCGAGCGCTTCTCGCTCGGAACCCGCATGTCGAACGCGCAGGTGAAATGCATGGCGCTGGCGGACTCGTTCCAGGCGAAAAACAGATTGTAGTCGCACCACCTCCCCGGCACGTGCACGGCGATCTCCGAGTCGTTGCGCCGGTCGAACGCCCAATCGTGGGCGAGGACCAGTTGCTCGATAACGTCCAGGGGATCGGACCGATTGATCTCCGAGGCTTGGCTCATGCCCATGGCGATGTCTCCTCGGGCGTGTATGGCAAGGCCGCAGGCGCCCTCACTCGCCAGTTCGGCCGGCGCCCACATATAGCGTACCACGCAATATTTTGTAACAGCCTCCCAGCCGTTTACATCTTATAGCGTGCCAAAGGTCACGCGGCGCCGCAACCGGCAAATGCGGCTGCGAGTGATTTCCTGTGGAAAAGCGAATCGCGCCGGATTCGGCGCGATCGACGGCGTGTCGAGCCCTACTTTGACGCTGTCTTGCTCGCCCGCCGACGAGGCGCGGGTTTTTTCTGCTGGACGGCCTCGAGCGCGGCGAGACGTTTTTCGAGCTTTTCTTGCTCGGCGCGAGCATTGGCCGCCGTCGCCTTGACGGCCTCGAATTCCTCGCGGCTGACCAGATCCAGATCGGCCGCGAGCCTCTCGATCCGCTGACGAACCAGGGCGTCGATCTCTTCTCGAACGCCGACGAGCGCCGAAACGGCACCGTTGGCCACCTTGGCGAGGTCGTCGAGTAAGCGGCTGGTTGTCTGCATGGCGGATCGGCCCGGGGCTGGTCACGAAAAGAGGATGGCCGGCATTATGAAATGCTGCCAATGCCCTGGCAACTGTCGCCGCTTGCCCCGCTGCCGGCCTCGACCTATAACCCGGCCATGATTTTGGTCACCGGGGGAGCCGGGTTCATCGGCTCCAATATTGTTGCCGAACTCGACACACAGGGCCGTGGTCCGCTGGTGGTCTGCGACCGGCTCCGCTCTGGCGAAAAATGGCGGAACATTTCCAAGCGCGAGCTTGAAGACGTCGTCGACCCCGAGGAGGTGTTTTCCTTTCTCAAGTCGGCCGGCGGCAAGGTCGAGGCGGTGATCCACATGGGCGCCATCACGTCGACGACCGAAACCGACGCCGATCTGATCATCGAGAATAACTTCCGCCTTTCGAAACGCCTGTGGTCGTGGTGCGCGGAGCGAGGCGTACGATTCATCTACGCGTCTTCGGCGGCGACCTACGGAGATGGATCGCAGGGCTTCGAAGACGATTCGAGGCCCGAGGCATTGGCCCAATTCCAGCCGATGAACGCCTATGGCTGGAGCAAGCATGTGTTCGACCGCTGGGCGGTTCGCGCCATTGCCGAAGGCGCGCCGGCACCGCCCCAATGGGCGGGGATCAAGTTCTTCAACGTCTACGGCCCCAACGAGTACCACAAGGGCGCCCAGGCGAGCGTCGTCAGCCACATCTTCCCGGAAGCGCGGGCCGGCCGGCCGGCACGCCTGTTCACGTCGCATCATTCCGACTACGCCGATGGCGGCCAGTTGCGCGATTTCGTGTTCGTCGACGATGCGGTCGCGGTGGTGCTGTGGCTGCTCGACCATTCGCGAGTTTCGGGCCTGTTCAATTGCGGCACGGGGACGGCCCGCAGTTTCGCCGACCTCGCCGCCGCCGTTTTCCGTGCCCTCGGCCGCGAACCGGACATCGAGTACGTGCCGATGCCGGAGGCGATCCGCGACCGCTACCAGTATTTCACCGAGGCCCGCATGGACCGCTTGCGCGCCGCCGGTTTCGATCAGCCGCCCACCTCTCTGGAGGACGGCGTCCGCGCCTACGTGCAGGACTACCTCGCCACCGACGATCCCTATCGGTGACATGCTGACGGCCATCCCGTTTCCCACCATCGATCCGGTGCTGTTCGAGATCGGCCCGTTCGCGATCCGCTGGTATGCGCTGGCCTATATCTTCGGGCTGGTCCTCGGCTGGCGATACATGCGCCGGCTCGCGACCAAGTCGCCCTACGTTGCCGAGCCTCGGGACATCGACGATTTCCTTGTCTGGGCCACACTGGGCGTGGTGATCGGCGGCCGACTCGGCTACGTGCTGTTCTATCGCCCCGAGTTCTATCTCGAGAATCCCATGGCGGCGTTGCAGGTCTGGCAAGGGGGCATGTCGTTCCACGGCGGCCTGCTCGGCGTCGTCATCATCGGCATCATCTTCTGCCGGCGCCGCGCCATCCGCATATTGCCGTTCGCCGATCTGGTGTTCTGTGCCGCGCCCATCGGCCTGTTCCTCGGCCGGCTCGCCAATTTCGTCAACGGCGAGCTCGTCGGCCGCGTCGCGGATGTTCCCTGGGCGATGGTGTTTCCTGGCTACGGGCCGGACCCGCGTCATCCGAGCCAGCTCTACCAGGCGGCTCTCGAGGGCTTGTTGCTGTTCGTCATCCTCGCGCTGCTGTGCCGTATCGAGGCGGTGCGCCGGCGTTCGGGCACGCTTTCGGGCGTATTCCTCGTCGGCTACGCGATATTCCGCGCCATCGGCGAGGTGTTCCGTCAGCCGGACGCACACATCGGATTCCTCGCCGCCGGCAGCACCATGGGCCAGTGGCTGTCGCTGCCGATGCTGGTGGTCGGCGTGGCGCTGGTCCTCGGTGCCGGGGCCCGCAGTCGGCGGTGAACGCTCTCGCCCGCCGGATCGCGCGGCGGATCGCCGAGGAGGGTCCGCTCCCCGTTTCCGAGTTCATGGCCGCAGCGCTTGGCGATCCCGACGACGGCTACTACATGCGCCGCGATCCGATCGGTGCGCAGGGCGACTTCGTCACCGCGCCCGAGGTCTCGCAGATGTTCGGCGAGTTGATCGGCCTCTGGTGCGCCGCCGTCTGGCAGTCGATGGGCGCGCCCGAACGGATACAGTGGGTGGAACTTGGACCCGGACGCGGAACCCTCGCCGCCGACGCGATGCGAGCTGTATCGAAGACGGCGCCGGCGTTCGCCGCGGCGGCGGAGGTCCATCTGGTCGAAACGAGCCCTGTGCTGCGTGAGCACCAGCGCGCCGCGTTGTCGGCCCACGCGTCGCCGACATGGCATGAAACGGTCGAGAATGTGCCCGCCGGGCCGATGCTGGTGGTCGCCAACGAGTTCTTCGATGCGCTCCCAGTCCGCCAGTACGTGAAGACCGCGGACGGGTGGCAGGAACGGTGCATTGCGCTGACCGAGGGTGGCCAAGGCTTTGCCTTTGCCGACCTGGCCTGTCCGCCGCCCGACCTGCCAAGCGCGCTGGCAACCGTTCACCATGGCGCGGTCGTCGAGGTCTGTGAAGCCGGCACGACGATCGCTAGCGCGATCGGCGAGCGTGTGGTGCGCGACGGTGGCGCCGCGCTGATCATCGACTACGGCCACGCCCGCAGCGCCCCCGGCGATACTCTGCAGGCGGTCCACCGACACGCCTTCGCCGACGTCCTCGACCGGCCGGGCGAGACCGACCTCACCACCCACGTCGACTTCGAGGCGCTGGGCAACGCCGTTGAGGCCGCCGGCGCGCGAGTGTTCGGACCGGTTCCGCAAGGCGTCTTCCTTGGCCGGCTCGGCATCGAAGCCCGCGCCGACGTACTGACTCGAGCCGCCGACGCCGAACAGGCTGCCGCCATTGGCTCGGCTCTCCGCCGCCTCGTCCACCCGCGCGAGATGGGGCTGCTGTTCAAGGCCCTCGCGATCGCCGGGCCGGGACTTGAACTGCCCGGGTTCGGCGGTCGAGACGTCTGGTAGCGTCGGATCCTATTTCTTTTCCGGATGGGCGGCCTTGTACCGCTCCATCGCACGCTTCATCGCCACTTCGACCGCCGCGTTGCCATTTCTGGCGACCCACGCCTGCCCCGCCGCGGAACCTTCCTGCATCAAGACTGGCATTTTCGTGATCGTTTTCTTCCCGACATCGGTTCGATAGAACGCGATCAGCTGTTTGATTTCGGGGTGCGTGAAGTGGCGAGCGTAGATATCAATCATATTGTCCGAAATTTCTTTCATCCCGGCCGCCAATTCCGGTCGCATTTTTTCGACAAGAAGATCAACAAATTCTTGCGGAACGTCGGGATTGGTTTTGGTCATTCTTTGAACGACGCTTCGCATTACATTTTCAGCGAATTGAGCTCCCAATTGTGCGGCATTCGTCATTTCCAACAATGACCGGACATCTTGACGGTACTCGGCCGATATATCCTTTGCATTCCCCGGGCTCACTCCGACGGCAAGGACGACAACGGCCCAAAGAATCGTGCGTCTGAACGGCATCAATCAATCTCCAATGCTACGATCACGGGAATTTTTTGCTGGATTTGCTTGAAGGACGCTAACACGAACCATGTTTCAAATGAAATCGCGCTGCGTCGAGTCCGTGGCTTCGGCCTGCTTCGAGGCACTATACTCCCGCAATGCTGACGGCTGGCGCGCTTTCCGGACTGGACGGCATTGCCCACGGGTTCTTCACCCGCGAGGGCGGTGTTAGCTCGGGCGTCTATGCGTCGCTCAACTGCGGCCAGGGTTCGGCGGACGATCCGGCCAACGTCCGCGAAAACCGTGCCCGGGCGATGGCTCGGCTTGGACTTGGCGCCGAAGCATTGGCCACGGCTTACCAAGTGCACTCCGCGGATGTCGCTGTCGTCGAGACACCGTGGTCTATCGACGAACGACCCCAGCTCGACGCTCTCGTAAGCCGGACGCCAGGAGTAGCGCTCGGTATCCTGACGGCCGACTGCGCGCCAGTGCTGTTCGCCGATGCCGACGCCGGCGTCGTCGGGGCCGCGCACGCCGGCTGGCGGGGAGCCCTGTCCGGTGTCCTCGAAGCCACGGTGTCGGCGATGGCGGATCTCGGCGCCGCGCCTGATCGCACCGTCGCCGCCGTCGGTCCGTGCATCGCCCGATCTTCTTACGAGGTCGGGCCTGAGTTCCATGCCACGTTCGTCGCCGACGATGGTGCTTCCGCCGACCTGTTCGACCCCGCGCCCCGCAACGGCCATTTCCTATTCGATCTTGCCGGCTACGTCGTCCGACGCCTCGGTGCTCTCGGGCTCGCCGGCATCGACGTCCTGCCCTTCGACACCTGCGCCGACGAGGCGCGCTTCTTCAGCTATCGCCGAACGACGAAGAACGGCGGCGGCGACTATGGCCGTAGCCTCTCGGCGATCGGGCTCGAGCCCTAGCCGTGGCTCTGCATTTCTCTGAGAGCGAACTCGCCGAGCGACGGGCACGCGCCTGCGCCGCGATGTCCGAAGAAGGCCTCGACGGGCTCCTCGTCTTCCGCCAGGAGAGCCACTACTACCTTACCGGCTACGACACTTTCGGCTACGTGTTCTTCCAGTGCCTCTACCTCGGCGCCGACGGCACGATGACGCTGCTGACCCGCGCACCTGATCTGCGCCAGGCCGGGCATACGTCGGTGATCGACGACGTGCGCATCTGGGTGGACGCCCCGGACGCCGGGCCGGCGGATCAGCTCCGCGACATCCTCACCGAGCACGGCTGCCGCGGCGCCCGCCTCGGTGTCGAGTGGGAGGCCTACGGCCTGACGGCACGAAATGGCCAGCGGCTGGCGGCGGCTTTGGAGGGGTTCTGCACGACCGCCGATGCCTCCGAGCTGGTTAGCCGCTTGCGGGTCGTCAAAAGCCCGGCGGAGATGGCCTATGTTCGGCGCGCCGCCGAACTCGCCGACGACGCCTATGACGCGGCGGTCGCGCTGACCGCCGAGGGCGCCGACGAGGCGGCCATCCTCACCGCCATGCAGGGTGCGGTGTTCGCCGGCGGCGGCGACTACCCGGGCAATCCCTACATCATCGGTTCGGGCCGCGACGCGCTGCTCTGCCGGTACTACACCGGCCGGCGGCGCCTCGAAGCACAGGACCAGCTCACCCTGGAATGGGCCGGCGTCTATCGCCATTACCACGCCTGCCTGATGCGCACCTTTGCCGTCGGCACCCCGCCGCCGGAGCAACGATCCATGTTCGACGCCGCCCGTGACGCGTTGGAAGAAACCGGCGCCGCACTTACGCCCGGGCAGACCTTCGGCGACGCCTTCGACGCCCACGCGCGGGTGCTCGACCGGGCCGGCTACGCGTCCCACCGGATGAACGCTTGCGGCTACAGCCTCGGCACCACGTTTCCGCCCAACTGGATGGACTGGCCGATGCTCTATCGTGGCAATCCGGTGCTCGTTGAAGCGGGCATGGTCATCTTCGTCCACATCATTATCTTTGACTCGGACTCGGGCCTGGCGATGACATTGGGCCGCACCGTGGCCGTCGCCGAAAGCGGCCCGGAAGTGCTGTCGCGGGCGCCGCTGGACTTCGTGATCGGATAGCTGCCGTGCCCTACATGATCTATCTGATGCTGTTCTTCGTCGTCGCCATGCTGGCGATGTGCGTGATGGCGGTGCCATGAGCCGAACCGGGCTGGCGGCGGCGCTGGCCTCCGTCCTGATGTTCGCGGCGTGCGCGGAGTCTGACCGTCCGGACCCGGAAGCCTCGGAACCGCCATCCGCCGGCGTCGTCGTCCGGCCGGTGGACGGCGTTCCCCGGCCGCTGGCCAAGCTTCTCGCCGACTCGGTGGTCTCCGCGCTGTCCGGCGAGGGTGTGGGCGCCCGCGTCAGCGACGACGGCACAGGACGATTTCGTCGACGGCATCGTCGTCGCCAACACCGACACGAGGACGGCCTATGACAGGCATATCCACTGGCGGATCCATGGACCCGACGGCGGCGACCTCGGTGGGTTCGTCCAGGGAGTCGAGGCCAGCGCCTGGCAATGGAGCAACGGCGATCCGCGGCTGATCGACGGCGTCGGCGTCGATGCCGCGGCGTCTATCGTCAAGCTGCTGCGATACCCGCCGGTCCCGGTGGACGCACCGCCGGTGGCACCGCAAGGGGTTTTCATCGCCGGGGTCGTCGGGGCGCCGGCCGATGGTGATCGCGCCCTAGCGGACGCCCTCGGCCACTCCCTCGCCGGCCTGGGGTTTGAACTCGCCGCGAGCACCGACCAGGCCGCTCATGTCGTCGAAGGTGCTGTGGTCGTCGAACCACCGCTCGGCGGCCGCCAGCGGGTGCGCGTTCTTTGGACGGTGTCGACGTTGGATGGAGAGGAACTGGCAACGATCGAACAACAGAAGACGCTCCCGGCTGGCAGTCTCGCGGATGGCTGGGCGGAGACCGCCGATCGGGCGGCACGGCCGGCCGCGCGCAGTATCGCTTCGATCATTGCCGCCAGCCGCGCGGGAAACGCGCCCACCGCCGAGGGCCCGGGCGATCCGCTGCTCGGCCTGCGGCGCAAACCTGCGCAACCGTGAGAAATCCAGCCGACGACGGCGTTTACACGCCCCGACCGCCTTGTTACAGTCCGCCGCGTTTTCGGCGCGCGCGACGGCCTCTTGGCCGCCGTCGATCAGGGGAACCCGAAAGCCAATGCTCCCCCCAAAAATGGCGGAGGCCACGCGATGAGAATCGTCGCCTGCAACAGCAATCGTCCGCTGGCCGAGGCGATCTCCGCCTATCTCAACCTGCCGCTCGCCAAGGCGTCCATCCGTCGTTTCTCCGACATGGAGTGCTTCGTCGAGATCCATGAAAACGTCCGCGGCGAGGACGTGTTCGTCATTCAGTCGACGTCGTATCCCTGCAACGACAATCTGATGGAGCTGCTGGTCACGCTCGACGCCATGCGGCGCGGCTCGGCGCGGCGGATCACCGCGGTGATCCCCTACTTCGGCTATGCCCGGCAGGACCGCAAGTCCGGTCCGCGCACGCCGATCTCGGCGAAGCTGGTCGCCAACCTGATCACCGTCGCCGGCGCCGACCGGGTGCTGACGGTCGATCTGCACGCCGGCCAGATCCAGGGGTTCTTCGACATTCCGGTCGACAACCTGTTCGCCGCGGGTGTGTTCACCAAGGACATCGAGCAACGGTTCAACGCCGACGACATCATGGTCATATCGCCGGACGTCGGCGGCGTGGTCCGCGCCCGCGGCCACGCAAAACGCCTCAACGCCGACCTGGCGATCATCGACAAGCGGCGCGAACGCGCCGGCGTCTCCGAGGTCATGCACATCATCGGCGAGGTCGAAAACCGCCGCTGCATCCTCGTCGACGACATCGTCGACTCCGCCGGGACGCTGTGCAATGCCGCCACCGCCCTGATGGAAGCCGGCGCCACGTCGGTCTCCGCCTATGTCACCCACGGGGTACTTTCGGGCGGTGCCGTCGCCCGAGTCAGCGCCTCGCCGATGGAGCAGCTGGTCATCACCGACAGCATCGCCGCGACCGAGGCCGTGCGCGTCTCGCACAACATCGAGCAACTGACCATCGCGCCCCTCATGGCCGAAGCCATGCGGCGGATCAGCGAGGAGTCGTCGGTCTCCAGCTTGTTCGATTAGCTTTCGACACCCGGTCCCGAAATTCGCATTCGGGACGCGTTTCACTGGCGTACACGCAAATGTTCGGCTAAAACGGCGCTCCCGCCGGCACCCCTGGAGGCCGGCGGTCGCTTTCGTACAAGGAGAACATGAAGATGGCAGAGTTTACGCCGATTGCCGCGGAGCGGCGCGAGCGGGCCGGTAAGGGGGCAGCCCGCGCCACGCGGAGGGCCGGCCGGGTGCCGGCGGTGATCTACGGGAACAAGCAGGATCCGGTGATGATCTCGGTCGATCCGGTCGAGCTGAAGAAGTTGATCCGAGGCGGCGCGTTCTTCTCGCGCGTCTACGAGATCAACGTCGACGGAGACAAGCACCGCACCCTGGCGCGCGACCTCCAGCAGCACCCCGTGACCGACGCGCCGATCCATGTGGATTTCATGCGCTTCAGCGCCACCACCCGGGTGAACGTCGATGTGCAAGTGATCTTCGAGAACGAGGAGATGTCGCCTGAGCTCAAGCGCGGCGGCGTGCTCAATGTCGTCCGCCACCAGATTGAACTGATCTGTAAGCCGGACGCCATCCCCGAGCAAATCACCGTCGACGTCGGCGAGCTGGAAATCGGCGACAGCGTCCACATCAGCGATGTCTCCATCCCGGAGGACGCCGAGCTGACCATCACCGACCGCGACTTCACCATCGCCACCATCGCCGCGCCGTCGGCGCTGGCCGCCGAGGACGAAGAGGGCGAGGGCGAGGGCGAGGGCGAGGGCGACTCCTCGGAAGAGTAGGACCGGCGGGGGTACCTGGCGATGTCTCCTCTGCTCGTCGCCGGCCTCGGCAATCCCGGGCGTTCGTATGCCGGCAGCCGGCATAACATCGGCTTCATGGTCGTCGATGCGCTGTGCGACCGTTACGGGTTCGGGCCGTTCCGTGCGCGGTTCCTCGGTCAGGCGGCGGAAGGCACCGTCGCTGGCCGCCGCGTCCTCGCCCTGAAGCCGATGACCTATATGAACGAGTCGGGACGGTCCGTCGCGGAGGCGCGGCGGTTCTACAAGGTCGAGCCCGCCGACGTGATCGTTTTCCACGACGAGTTGGACCTCGCCGCCGGCAAGCTGCGGGTCAAGGACGGCGGCGGTACCGCCGGCCACAACGGCATCCGCAGTATCCGCGACCACATCGGACCCGACTTCCGCCGGGTCCGCGTCGGTATCGGCCACCCTGGCGATAAGGGGCGCGTCGTCGGCCACGTGCTCAAGGACTTCTCCAAGGACGACCGGGCCTGGCTCGATCCCCTGCTGGACGCGGTGGTCACCCACTTTCCGCTGCTCGCTGGTGGCGATGGCGCGGCGTTCATGAGCAAGGTGGCGCTGACCCTCAATCCGCCGCCGCCAAAGCCGCCGAGGCCGGAGAAGGCCGAGGTGGACTCACCCGAACCGACCCCGCCCGAGACCAAAACGGACAGCTCCGAATGAACCTCAACTGCGGGATCGTCGGCTTGCCCAACGTCGGCAAGTCGACGCTGTTCAATGCGCTCACCGCCACCCAGGCGGCCGAGGCGGCGAACTTCCCCTTCTGCACCATCGAGCCCAACGTCGGCCGGGTGGCGGTGCCCGATCCCCGGCTGCACGAGGTCGCGGCGGTGGCGAAGTCGCCGAAGGTGACGCCGGCGCAGCTGGAATTCGTCGACATTGCCGGGCTGGTCAAGGGCGCCAGTCAGGGCGAAGGCCTCGGCAACACCTTCCTCGGCCACATCCGCGAAGTGGCGGCGATCCTCAAGGTGCTGCGCTGCTTCGAGGACGACAACGTTGCCCATGTCGCCGGAACCATCGATCCGTTGCGCGATGCCGAAGTCATCGCCACCGAACTGATGCTCGCCGATCTCGAGAGCCTGGAGAAGCGGGTGACGCCGCTGACCAAGCGCACCCGCGGCGGCGACGCCGAGGCCAAGACGACCCTGGAGCTGGTCGAGCGGGCCCTGGATGTGCTGCGCGACGGCCGCCCGGCGCGGCTGGTACCGCTGGCTTCCGACGAGAAGAAGCCGTTCCGCATGCTCCAGCTGTTGACCGCCAAGCCGGTGCTCTACGTCTGTAACGTCGACGAGGCGGCGGCCGCAGGCAACGCGATGACCGAACGGGTCCGCCGCGCACGCCGAGTCGGAAGGCGCCGAGACGGTGATCATCTCCGCCCGCATCGAGGAAGAAATCGCCCAGCTATCGGATACCGACGAGCAGGCCGCGTTCCTCGAAAGCCTCGGCCTCGAGGAGACGGGCCTCGCGCGGGTCATCCACGCCGGCTACCACCTGCTCGATCTGATCACCTTCTTCACCGCCGGACCCAAGGAAGCGCGCGCCTGGACCATCCGCCGCGGCACCCGCGCGCCGCAGGCAGCCGGAGAGATCCACACCGATTTCGAACGCGGTTTCATCCGCGCCGAGGTTGCCGTCTGGGATGAGTTCGTCGCCCTCGGCGGCGAGGCGGCGGCGCGCGACGCCGGCAAGCTCCGCGTCGAAGGCCGCGACTACACCGTCGCCGACGGCGACGTCATCCGGTTCTTGTTTAACGTTTAGTCCGCAACGACGGCCGGGTCGTCCGCCTCGTCCTCACGCCAGCCGGAAGTGCGCGTGCGCGGCGGCGACGGGCTTCGTGGGATCGTCTTGCCAGGCTTCGACGCGGACGTTGGCGATGCGGCGGCCCTGGCGGATGACAACGCCACGGGCGAAGGTATCGGTGTCCCGTGCCTGGCGCAGGTAATCGATGGAGACGTTAACAGTTTTGGGCACTACCGCCGCCGGCGTCTCCGCGAACAGCTGCATGATCGCCGCATGCTCCAAAAGCGCGCCGATAGCGCCGCCATGGACGGCGCGGAACACGGTGTTGCCGATGTTGGTTTCGCGCCGGCGCAGGACGGTCACCAATCCGCCCTCGTCCTCGAAGGATTCGAGGCCCAGCGTCCGGGTGTAGGGGATGATTTCGTTCACGTCCGGCACGCGGCCGGCCTTCTTCAACTGCGCGATCGTCTGCTTCATCGACGTTTCCCCAGCTGCTTCTTTTCCGCGTCGACGATGGCAAACCCGCTGGGACCGAGCATGAAGGTGCCGACGCTGTTGGCGATGGGGTCGCCGACGTGGTCGTGGTAGGCGAGGCCGCGGACGAAGACGACGTTGGAGGTGCGTCTGTAGCACTCGGCGGTGGCGCGGATGGTCTCGCCGGGTGTCGCCGGCTTCAGGTAGTCGATGCGCAGGTCGAGGGTCGATACGCCGGCGGTTGCCGGCACCGCCGAGATCGCGGCCAGCCCGCAAATGGTATCCAGCAGGGACGTGATGACGCCGCCGTGGACGTGGCCTGTCTTCGGATTGCCGATCAGCCGCTCGTCATAGTCGAGGCTCATGAAACCGATACCGGGACGGAGTTCGATGACCTTCATCCCCAGATCCTGGCAGTGGGGAATGGTCTCGAAGATGGCGATCAGACGGCTGGGGTCGGGGAGCGTCTCGGTGGCGGCTGGGGTCACGGTGTCCTCGAACGGGAGGGGAATGGGTGATTTGGAGCGCCCAGTATAGGCGACGTGCGTTCAACGCGGGCGACTTTGTCGGCGGACCCGGATTATGATGGCGCGTCCGCGTTCGGGGGAGGACACGATGGGGGAATTCGTTCGACTGACGGCATCCGACGGCCACGCCTTGGACGCCTACCGCGCCGAGCCCGAAGGCGCGCGCAAGGGGGGTGTCGTCGTCATCCAGGAGATCTTCGGGATCAACGGACATATCCGCGACGTCGCCGACGGCTACGCGGCGAACGGCTACGCGGCGATCGCGCCGGCGCTGTTCGACCGGGAACGGACCGGGGTCGAACTGGACTACAACGCCGAGGGCGTCGAGCAGGGCCGCGAGCTGGCCACGGCCATCGGCTGGGACCTGCCGATGCTCGATATCTGGGCCGCAGCCCAGGCTCTCGACCCGGCCGGGCGGGTCGGCGTCGTCGGCTATTGCTGGGGCGGCTCGTGGACGTACCTCGCCGGCTGCCGGCTCGATGTCGGCTGTGTTTCCTGCTACTACGGCCGCCATATCGTCGAACTGCTCGATGACCGGCCGCGGGTGCCGATGATTCTGCACTTCGGCGCCGAGGACGCGTCGATCCCGCCGGAGACGGTGGAGGCGGTCCGCGCGGCGTTGCCCGACATTCCCATCCACGTCTACGCCGGCGCCGGCCACGGCTTCAACTGCGACCGGCGGCCGGACTTCCGCGCAGACAGTTCCGCCCTGGCGCTCGAGCGGACGCTGGCACTGTTCGCCGAGCATCTGCGTTAGGGACGGCGCGATGCAGGGGGAGACTACGCTGGCGCCGCGGGTGGTCGAGATCGCGCCCGGCATCTGGCAGGTCGGCGGACCCGAGCTGACCGCACCCGAGGACGCAGCGATCTACCTCGTTGACGGCGGCAGCCGCGCGGCAATCATTGATGCCGGCTGCGGCGCCGGGCTCGACTCGCTGTGTGCCAACATCACAGCGGCGGGCATGCCGCTGGACCGCATCGACACCCTGCTGCTGACCCACTGTCACTTCGACCACACCGGCGGCGCCCGCGCGCTCAGCGACCGGCTGGGCCTCACCGTCGTCGCCCACGAACTCGATGCGCCCTACATCGAATCCGGCGACATCGCGGTGACGGCGGCGACGTGGTATGGCGCCCGGCTGGAGCCGTGCGAGATCGACCGCTGGCTGAGCGGCACCGAAACCGATATCGAGATCGGCGGGCGTACGATCACCGCTCTGCACATTCCCGGTCATTCGCCGGGGTCCGTAGCCTACGTGATGGATACCGATGGCCAGCGGATCGTCTTCGCCCAGGACGTGCACGGCCCTTTGCACGCCAGTCTCAAATCCAACTGGGCCGACTACCGGGCGTCGCTGGAGCGGCTGATGGCGTTGGAGGCCGACGTGCTGTGCGAGGGGCACTACGGCATTTTCCGCGGGCGCGACGAGATCGATCCGTTCATTCGCTCGTTTCTGGTCCGCGCGTAGGGCCGGCTGGCCGACGAACCGAAAGGGACCATCGATGACCACCTTTACCGCCGCCGTCGTTCAGGCTGCGCCCGTCGTCTTCGACGCGGAGCGGACGCTCGACAAACTCCGCGACCTCGCCGCGGACGCCGCTCGCCGCGGCGCCAAGCTTGCAGTGTTCCCGGAAGCCTTCATTTCGGCCTACCCCAAGGGCCTCGACTTCGGCGCCCGTGTCGGCATGCGGGCACCCGAGGGGCGCGACGATTTCCGCCGCTACTGGGAGAGCGCGATCGACGTCCCCGGCCCGGCCACCGAGGCGATCGGCGCTGCGGCCCGCGCCGGCGGTTTGCATCTCGTGGTCGGCGTGATCGAGCGGGACGGCGGCACCCTCTATTGCACGTCGCTGACCTTCGGCCCGGATGGCACATTGCTCGCCAAGCACCGGAAGCTCATGCCGACGGCGATGGAACGGCTGGTCTGGGGGTTCGGCGACGGCTCGACCATCTCGGTCGCCGACAGCCCGCTCGGCTGCATCGGCACGGTGATCTGCTGGGAGAACTACATGCCGATGCTGCGTATGGCGATGTACGCCAAGGGCGTGCAGCTCTACTGCGCGCCGACCGCCGACGATCGGGACACCTGGCTTCCGACCATGCAGCATGTAGCTCTGGAGGGACGGTGCTTCGTGCTCTCGGCCTGCCAGTACCTGACCCGCAGCGACTGTCCCGCCGGGTATGCCGCCGTCCAGGGAGACGACCCGAAAACGGTGCTGATGCGCGGTGGGAGCTGCATCGTCGGCCCCCTCGACCGCGTGCTTGCCGGCCCCGACTTCGAGGGCGAGACCATCCTCACCGCCGAGATCGACACCGACGAGATTGCCCGGGGCAAGTACGATTTCGACGTCGTCGGCCACTACGCCCGGCCCGACGTCTTCCGCCTGCACGTCAACGAACGCGCGATGCCGGCGGTGGTATCGGCCGTGTCAGGCACGGCCGATCCGTTCGAAGAGGATTGAACGTCTTGCGGCTAGGCGGCTTGCTGGGCCGCTTCCAGCCGCTCGCGGGCGATAGCGTCGGCGACCTCGCTGGTCGGTCGGTTCGTCGCCTTGGCGCGATTGAAGATGGCGGTCAGCGTGTCGGGAATCCGGCGCACGCTGATCATCACGGTATCGGCGTCGTAGTCGCCTTCCGCCTCGGCGGCGACGTTCACCACGCCGCCGGCGTTGACCACGTAGTCGGGCGCATAGAGGATGCCCCGCTGGGCGAGCGCGGCGTCGATATCCGGGGTCGCCAGCTGGTTGTTGGCGGCGCCGGCGATGGCGAAGGCCTTCAAGCTGTCCACGGCCCGTTCGTCCAAGGTGCCGCCCAAGGCGCACGGCGAAAACACGTCCATCTCGCAGCCGATCAGGGCCGCGGGTGTCGCGACCGCAGCTCCGAAAGCGTCAGCGGCCCGTTTCGTCTTGTCGGCATCCACGTCGGCAACGATCAGCCGCGCGCCGGCGCGGTGCAGCTTATCCGCCAGCTTCCAGCCGACGGAGCCGAGTCCGAGCACGCCCACCCGAAGGCCGGTCAAATCGGAGCCACCGAGCGCCGCCTTGACCGTGGCGATCAGCCCGAGGAACACGCCCTCGGCGGTGAAGGGCGACGGGTCGCCGCTGGCCGCCGCACAGCTCGAACTACCGGCGATATAGGGGGAATGACGCCGCACGGCATCCACATCGGCGACCGTCATGCCGACGTCCTCGCCGGTAACGAATAGCCCCCCCAGGCGGTTGAGCGCCTCGCCATAGGCCCGCCACAGGGCCGGCGACTTGTCCTGTTTGGGATCGCCGACGATCACCGCCTTGCCGCCGCCCCAGTTCAAACCGACGACGGCGTTCTTGTAGGTCATGCCCCGCGACAGCCGCAGCGCGTCACCGATAGCGGCATCCGTGTCGTCGTATCGCCAGAACCGCGTGCCGCCCAAGGCGGGACCCAAACGGGTGTCGTGAACGGCGATGATGGCCTTCAGGCCGGACGCGTCATCGTGGGCGATGGCGACGTGTTCGTGGGCGTCGAAATCAACATGGTCGAAGCACACTGTTCTTCTCCCTGAACCGAAATCCGTTGCGGGCCCGCGTCGTGACGCGCCACCGCGCTGACGTCTCCCTGGAGCCTCATTTCGAAGTATGGTATCACGGGACGTCGGGGCTTTTGTTCCCAATCGTCCCGTTGATTGGCCCCTTCTGAGAAAAGCGATCTCGAAATGGCGAGAAAACAGAAAGAAGTTGTTTTCGACAAATGGGAGCTGAAGATCCTCCAGCGGCTTCAGCAAGACGCCGATGTGTCCATTGCAGAACTGGGTCAGCAGATCGGCCTGTCACAGACTCCCTGCTGGCGTCGCATCCAGCGGCTGAAGGATCTGGGGGTTATCCAGCGGACGTCGGCGATCCTCGATCGCGAGGCGCTGGGGCTCGACTTCGTCGCCTACACCTTCGTCAAGATCGCCCTGCCCAGCCGCCAGAACATGGTCGCTTTCGAGGAGGCGGTGATGACTTGGCCGGAAGTCGTCGCCTGCGAGAAGGTCACCGGCGCCGTCGATTACCTGATCAAGGTGGTGTGCCCGGACATCCACGCCTACGACGATTTCCTTCGCGACAAGCTGCTGGCCTCCGAGATCGTCGCCGACACCCAGTCGCGCATCGTCGTCTCGACGGTGAAGAACGAAACGTCTCTTCCCTTCGAGTCCGAACGGGACTGACCCCTCCCCGGGTTATCCTTCGAGCTTCTTTGTGACCAAGCGCTGGATCAGGGGATAGGTTTGAACGAGCCAAGTCGACCGGCCCCAATCGTAGGCCACGATCCGGCCGTCGACGGCAACCACCCATCGCGGTGCACCGGCGCGAATGTTCAACGTGTCGCGCACCCACCGCAGATCGTTCGGCCAGTAGCGATCCTCGTCCGTCCGCCCGAACTGCGGGAACTCCAGCGCATGGTATCGGACGTGAGGATACTCCTTGGATCGGAGCCAGTCCGGATGATTGAGGTTCCGGTAGGCGAGGCAAGGCGGACAGTCGTTGGCGCCGATGTAGATGACGAGCACCTCCGAAGAGTTCGTCACCAACCGAACGGCATCGTCCGCGCGGGAGGTTTGCGGGACCTTGGTACCCGCCGTTTGGCAGGCGGCCAGGATCAATATTGATGCGGCAATGAGGAGGTGTTTCATGACGCCTCCACCTTCCCGAGGACCGGACAAGTCTAGCACACGCGCGGTCTTCCGAGGAGCCCAGGAGCCCGGCCAAAAAAAGCGCCGCCGGTTTGTGGCCGGCGGCCCAAGTTTCGGGGGAGGAGCAACGGAACACTCTTTTCGTCGAGCCCGCGCGGCGTCTGAGCGTTACCGACTTCGCATGAAACGACCGGAAGGTCGTTTCATTGGCGCGGCGGTCTCAAAGTTCGTCGATCTCGCGGCGGACGCGGTAGCCGTCCGAGGTGACATAGGCTTCCATCTTCCTGAGCCGGATCTCCAGCTCGCGGAAGCGGTGGCGCAGCTCGGAAAATTTGCGCGACGGGTCGACGCGCACGCCCTGCCAGAACTTGCCCTCCTCGGGCGTCTCGTAGAGCTGCTCGGGTGCGGCGGGAACGAACAGGGCGAAGCCGAAGTAGAGGATCAGCGTCGGAACGGTGAAGATCAGCAGGCTGACGAACACCATCATCCGCACCAGCCATCGCTGCATCCCGAAGTACTCGGCGATGCCGGCGCAGACGCCGAGCACGAACCCGTTCTGCCGATCCCGGTAGAGCCGGTTGGGGCTGGGCCGGCGGCCGTTGACCGGGGTATTGGCGTTGTGGTTGGCGGTCATACCTGCTTCCTCCAGTCCGGCACCTCGGCATCGAGGATGCGTTCGAGGGAATTGATCCGGCTCTCCATCTTCGGCGCCACTTCCCAAAGCTCGGCGAGCATCTTCTCGTCCTCGGCGGTCAGCGTCTTGGCCGTCCGCCAACGGGTGACGTAGTGCGCGATGATCCAGGTCGGCGCGACGAAGATCAGGAACAGGATCAGCGGCGTGTGCAGGAAGTCGATCATCGTCTCCTCGGTGTCTCGGGTGTCGGCCGCCCGGCTTGGCTACTTGCGCTCGGCCGTTTCGCCGTTCTTGGCGACCCGGGCCTTGAGCGCCGCGAGTTCGTCCTCGATCTCCGCCTCGGCCTCGAGGTCGGCGATCTCCTCGGTCAGCGTCTTGGTCCGGCCGACGTCGTAGGCCTCGACCTCGCCCTCGAGGCGGTCGATACGCCGCTCGACGCTCTCGAACCGCGCGAAGGCGTCCTCGACCCGGCTGTCGTATGTGTGCTTGCGCGCCTTCAGCCGGTTGGAGGCGGTGTCCGAGCGTGTCTGCATGGCCTTCTGGCGCGCCTTGACCTCGCGCAGCTTGGCTTCCAGCTTGGCGATATCAGTGTCGCCCTGCGAGAGCGCCGAATCCAGCGCCTCCAGCTCGGTCTCGAGCGCCGTCACCGACTCGCCGAGCTTCGCCTTCTCGATCAGCGCCGCCTTGGACAGGTCTTCCCGGCCCTTGCGCAGCGCCACCTCGGCTTTGCGCACCCATTCTTCCTGGGCCTCGCGGTAGCGCCGGAGCTGGCGCTCGGTGTCCTTGCGCTCGGCGATGGTGCGCGCCGCCGTGGCCCGGGCCTCGACCAGCGTGTCTTCCATCTCCTGGATGATCATGCGGATGATCTTCTCCGGGTCCTCGGCGTGATCGAGGATCGCATTAATGTTGGAATTGATGATGTCACTCAGCCGCGTGAAGATACCCATGACGGTTTTCCTCTGACTCACTGCTTCCTTGTTTCGGTGGACGCCGGCTTTCCGGCGCCGCTCACCCCATGCATTGCAGGGGGCGTGCCAATTCGGCGAATTCGGATCAATGGACTGAAAAACAACAAGAAAACAGGGTTTTGGCGATTGCGGCGATATCTTGCGGATATTGATATTCTCCCTAATTATTGGTATATTTCACGATAAGTTGCGAAATTCTCCGAACTAGGATGCCGCCACCACTCACCGACCTTCCGCCGCTGATCGGCGAATCGCGCGCCTTCCTCGACGTTATCGAGCGGGTCTCCGAGGTCGCGCCTCTGGATCGGCCGGTGCTGGTGGTCGGCGAGCGCGGCACGGGCAAGGAGCTCATCGCCGCGCGGCTCCACTACTTGTCGGCGCGCTGGGACCGGGCGTTCGTCAAGCTGAACTGCGCCGCCCTGCCCGAGACGCTGCTGGAAACCGAGCTGTTCGGCCACGAGGCGGGCGCCTTCACCGGCGCCGTCCGCCGCCGGATGGGCCGCTTCGAGCGGGCCGACGGCGGCACGCTGTTCCTCGACGAGATCGCCAGCGCGCCGCTCCCGGTGCAGGAGAAGATCCTGCGCATCGTCGAGTACGGCGAGTTCGAACGTGTCGGCGCCTCGGAAACCATCCGCGTCGATGTTCGCCTCGTTGCCGCCGCCAACGTCGATCTGCCGTCCGAGGCCGACGCCGGGCGTTTCCGCCACGACCTCCTCGACCGTCTCGCCTTCGACGTGCTGACACTGCCACCGCTATCGGCCCGACCCGAGGACGTCCCCGTGCTCGCAGCCCACTTCGCCCGGGCGATGGCCATCGAGCTCGGGTGGGAGGTGTTTCCCGGCTTCAGCGATTCGGCGCTGGCGGCGATGGCTGTCTACCCGTGGCCCGGCAATGTCCGCGAACTGAAGAACGTCGCCGAGCGTGCCGTCTACCGCTGGCCGGAGCCCGACACCGCCATCGATGCCATCGTCTTCGACCCGTTCGCCTCGCCCTACAGGCTCGGCACCGTTGGGCCGCCGGAGGTCCTGCCGGAGACGGACGTCCCGCGGACCGCTGAACCGCCGGCGCCGCTGCCCGGCGATTTCGAGGCCGCGGTCGCCGCCTTCGAGGCCGACATCCTCGAACGCGCCATGGACGCCAGCCGCCACAACCAGCGGGCCGCCGCCGCCCTGCTCGGTCTCGGCTACCACCAACTGCGCAACCGTCTCGGCAAGCACGGGCTTCTGCCGTCGCAGGGCGGATCCGGTTGAAGTGCCTCCGGTTGAAGTGACGCGGCGAACCTGAAACACTGGCCGGCCAACGACAACACCGACACGCGAAGGGGGAGCGCATGACGGACCCGGGCACACCGCCGGTCATCGGCGTCATCGGCGGGAGCGGCATTTACGATATCGCGGGACTGGAGGGCGCTCAGTGGACGCCCGTCACGTCGCCCTTCGGCGAGCCGTCGGACGAGTTCCTGGTCGGCTATCTGGGCGGCCAGAAGATGGTGTTCCTGCCCCGCCACGGCCGCGGCCACCGGGTGCCGCCGAGCGAGCTGAATGCGCGCGCCAACATCGATGCGATGAAGCGCCTGGGCGTCACCGAGATCATCTCGCTCTCGGCCTGTGGGTCGTTCCGCGAGGAGCTTTCGCCCGGCACCTTCGTCATCGTCGATCAGTTCATCGACCGCACCTTCGCCCGCGCCAAGAGCTTCTTCGGCACCGGCCTCGTCGCCCACGTCGGACTGGGCCATCCGGTATGCGGCCGGCTCGGCGACGCGCTGGAAACCGCCGCCCGGGGCCTCGACATCCCGACCATGCGCGGCGGCACTTATCTGGTGATGGAGGGGCCACAGTTCTCGACGCTGGCCGAGTCCAACCTCTATCGCTCCTGGGGCTGCGCGGTCATCGGCATGACCAACATGCCCGAGGCCAAGCTCGCCCGCGAGGCGGAGATCTGCTACGCCACGGTCGCCATGGTCACCGACTATGACTGCTGGCACCCGGACCACGACCACGTCACCGTCGAGGCGATCATCCGCGTGCTGATGGCCAACGCCGACAACGGCCGGGCGCTGGTCGCTGCCACGACCCCGGCATTGTCGGGACGCGCCGAAAGCTGCCACCAGGGCTGCCACACGGCACTCGGTACCGCCATCATCACCGCCCCCGAGGCCCGCGACCCGGCGATGGTCGAGAAGCTCGACGCCGTCGCCGGCCGGGTGCTGGCGTAGCATGCGAACCTCGGCCCCGGTCGCAGCGCCGCCGATGCCCCTGCGATGAAGGTCGCCGGCGTCCCCTACCGCACCATCTGGCTGGCCGAGGACGGCTGGGCGGTGGAGATCATCGACCAGACGCGGTTGCCGCACGCCTTCGTCACCGTACGCCTGGAGACCATGGAGGACGCGGCGCATGCCATCTTCGACATGCTGGTGCGCGGCGCACCGCTGATCGGCGCTACCGCCGCCTATGGCATCTGCCTCGCAGTGAACCGCGATCCCTCGGACGCGTCGTTGTGGTCGGCCTACGAGACCTTGATCCACACCCGTCCGACGGCGGTCAACCTGCGCTGGGCGCTGGACGAGATGATGGCAACGGTGGGTCAGTTGCCGCCCGAGCGGCGTGCCGAAGCCGCCTACCGCCGCGCCGCCGAGATCTGCGACGAGGACGCCGCCATCTGCGAGTCTATCGGCGATCACGGCCTGCCGTTGATCGAGGCGGCGTGGGAGAAGAAGGGCCGCTCGGGCCGTGTCGACGTGCTCACCCACTGCAACGCCGGCTGGCTCGCCACGGTCGACTGGGGAACGGCGCTGGCGCCCATCTACAAGGCCCACGACGCCGGCATTCCCATGCACGTGTGGGCCGACGAAACCCGGCCGCGCAACCAGGGCGCCAGCCTCACCGCCTGGGAGCTGGGCAGCCACGGGGTGCCGCACACGGTGATCGTCGACAACGCCGGCGGCCATTTGATGCAGCATGGCCAGGTCGATCTCTGCATTACCGGCACCGACCGCACCACCCGGACCGGCGACGTCTGCAACAAGATCGGCACCTACCTGAAGGCCTTGGCGGCGCGGGACAATGGCGTGCCGTTCTACGTAGCGCTGCCGGGACCGACCATCGATTGGACGATTGCAGACGGAGTGGCGGAGGTGCCGATCGAGGAAAGGGACGCGACCGAGGTCACCCGCATCACCGGGCGGACCGACGAGGGTCTGGTATTGCCGGTGACGCTGACGCCGGAGGGCAGCGAGGCCGCCAACTACGCCTTCGACGTGACGCCTTCGCGGCTGGTCAGCGGGCTGATCACCGAGCGTGGGGTCTGCGACGCCTCGGAAGACGGACTGCGGAGCCTCTACCCCGAGAAGGCTTAGCGACCGCCATCGGGCTTCGTCGATCGGCCCGTCGGCCCTCGAAATCCAGCTTTTTGTCGTGTAGTGTCAAATCCCTTCGTCGGGGAAGGGTATTGTTTTGTGATGGCCAGTCCCATTCGTCGACTGGTTTCGGGGTTCAAGAGCTTCCGAGCCGAATATTACGATCAGCGCCCGGAACACATGCGCGATCTGCTGGCACACGGTCAGCACCCCAGGGTATTGGTCATCGCCTGTTCGGATTCCCGGGTCGATCCCGCGCTGATCACCAAAGCGGAGCCCGGAGAGCTTTTCGTCATCCGAAACGTGGCCAACATCGTCCCGCCCTGCGAAAAGGACGGCCGCCACCACAGTACCAGCGCGGCACTTCAGTTCGCCGTGACTGGACTCGAGGTGAGCGATATCGTTGTCCTGGGCCATTCGTCGTGCGGCGGTATTCGGGCCCTCGCTTCGCAGGCTTCGGGGAATGACGAGAAAAGCGCCTTCTTGTCACCGTGGATTGCTTTGGCGACCCGGCCCTGTGCCGATCTTCTTGATGCCGGAAGCGACGGCGGCGTCGATTTCACCGCCTGCGAGCAAGCAGCGATCAAAGGATCGCTTTCGAACCTAAGGACGTATCCATTCGTCCGCGAGCGTATCGACGACGGGACCCTGACCATTCACGGGTGGTGGTTCGATATCGGGACTGGCCGCCTGTGGACGTTCGACGCCACCAAGGATGCCTTTCGGCAGCTCGCGTGAATCCCGCGACCTCGTGCGGACCGCCGCCCTAGCAGATTTCGCGGTGGATCGCCCTGGGTACCGAGAACACGTTCTGGACAGCCAGGATCCAATTGGTGGATTGGCTCGTGGCGGGCTGCTCCACTTTGGCCGTTGGCGAGCCGGTATCGGTTTTCTTCTGTGTCGTCTGGCGGGTCATCGGTCTTCCTCCGTCGCTTCCCTCTCGTGGCCGCTTGGTTTTCGGGCCGTCCTTAGCATCCAGGAATACGCCTGTTCCGTTTCGGCCCGATTTCGCCGGAACGGGTTTTGTGTTTCGATTGTTTCAGCGCGAACGGCGACGGTTCGGCGGCACCGATGTTTGCCGCCGGATGATCGACGTGAAGCGATGGTGAGCTTGTTTCCCGGCCGACCGCCGGGTGTGGCGTGTGCGGGCGCGTTCGTGGGGTTTCCGAACCTCTCCGCCTAGGAGGGATGACGGATGTCATCCCTTCGGAAGGTCTGCCGGTTCAGAAGGTCTCGCGGTAGACCGAGGTCGGAACCGCGAAGGGGTTGTCGGTGACGGGGGTCCAGCGGCTGGTATTGCGGGTGCTCTTGCGCTGGGTCGACCGTTTGGTCGTCTTCTGCGTGGTCTTGCGGGTCATCTTCCTTGCTCCTCTAGGTCTCGCTGGTTGCCGCCCGGCGTTCCGGGCATTTGCTAGGGTCCAGGAATACGTCCGATCCGTTTCGGCCTGATTTCGCCGAAGCGGGTTTTGTGTTTCGATTGTTTCGCAGCGGAGGGAAAAGGCTCGGCGATGCCCATCTTCACCATCGGCCATTCGACGCGGAGCGTTGATGAGTTGATCGCCATGCTGGCCGACAACGGTGTCGGTCTCGTCTGCGATGTGCGCTCGTACCCGCGCTCCCGCCGCCACCCGCAGTTCAACGCCGAGACCCTGCCCGCCGAGCTTGCCGCCGCCAGCATCGGCTATGCACATCTGAAGGCGCTTGGTGGACGGCGTGGACGCCAGGACCTGGGCGGGCCGTCCCCGAACGGCCTGTGGCGCGAGGAGGCCTTCCGCAACTACGCCGACTACGCGCTGACGCCACCTTTCCGCGCCGCCCTCGACGACCTCCGCATCCGCGCGGAAGAAACGAAGATCGCGATCATGTGCGCCGAGGCGGTATGGTGGCGTTGCCACCGCCGTATCATCACCGACTACCTGCTGGCCGCGGGCGAGACCGTCATCCACGTCATGGCGCCCGGGCGTACCGAACCGGCGCGACCGACCGAGGGCGCCGAGCCGCAGAGCGATGGCACGGTCCACTACCCGGCGGATCAGGCGACATTGTTGTAGACGTTTTGCGACACTTCGACCTTGGTCTGGTCGCCCATTGGTGTTAGAGCGTGGCCGGCCAAGAAGGGGGACCACATGGTCTGGCGCATCGCGCTCGCATTCGTTCTTTTGATGTCCGCTGATGTCCGCGGGACCAGCGCCGGCGGCAACGATCTGCGATGTGGACAGCCTCGTCGCCGCCCACAAAACCGCCGTCGCTGCCGGCAGGAAACGCGACTATCCGGCGTATGTGGCGGGCCTCCACCCGCTGGCGGAAATGGGATTCGGACCGGCGCAACGGCGGCTGGCCGTGGCCTACAGCAAGGGATTGAACGGCACCAAGGACCCCGCCGAAGCCTACTTCTGGGTGCAGCGGGCGTTCCGGGCCGGCGACGCCAAGGCGGCAAAGGGCGTTCGGCCCCTCGGCAGGGCGCTGACGGACGTGCAACGCGCGAACGTCGAGCAGAGGGTCGCCGAGTGGCGGCCGACCTTGCCGGACTGCTGGAACACGCAGCGGCCGGAGGTCTCCGAGACCGGCGAGCACCGCCACAGTTTCGACGGATACCAGGTCGATTTCGACCCCGAGATCCCCAACGAATGGGAGTCCATCGTTCTCGAGCGGTTTCCCGATGTGATGCGCGGCCTCCGGGAGGGCACCAAGCTGGGGCCGTTCGTGTTTGCCGTCGTCGATCGGATCGAGGTCCTCGGCAGTACCCTCTATGACCGCTACGTCGGCTTCAAGCCCGGCACGGACGAGGATGTCCTGCAGGTTTCGGCGGCCAACTTCCTCGACAAGAAGCCGGACGCCTTCCTCGGCTCCATCGTCGTCGAAGCGGCTCGGCGGATCAGCGGCAAGGTTGCCAACGCGCCCTTCCGGGGACCCTGGGAACGTTCCCACAAACGCACACGCCTGTCCGGATCGCCGTACCCGGACGCCGACAACAAGGCCTTCTACGAGGCTGCCGCAAAAGCCCTCGACATGGCGGCCAAGCTGCCCGACGACCTTCGCCGAACCGTCGATGTCGTCGACGAGATCCGCTACAACCCGGCCTCCGAGTATTTCACCAAGGCCGGAACTCTCGACCTTGCAGTCGGATTTTACGATGCCCGTCTCGGCCAGCCGGGACGCCGGGTGATCTTCATCCGCCGGGACATGCGGTACAGTTCCGCACTCCATCTGCTGATGACCATCGTCCACGAGGGAACCCACGCGCTGCAGGACAAGCAGGCGGAAGACCACGAGGTGGCCCTGGCCGGACTTCGCAGCCGACTCGAAAACCTGGAGGCGGCCGGAAAGGGCGCCGATGCGAAGGCCGCGGGATTGCGACGGGAGATCGCCGACAGGGACGGCTACGTGTCCCGATTCCGCGACGGCAAGATCAAGGACGGCCGCGCCGAGAGCCTGGTGTTCGAGTGCGAAGCCCTGGTGAACGAGATCAACACCGCGCGGCTGTTCGACGCCGAACCGTCATCGGTTCAGTCCGGCTATCTCGACCTCTGCGACGATGCCAAGATCCTGATGGTCCGCTGGCAGGACGAGCGCCTGAAGACCGGCCTGAAAAAGGCCCGGTGATGCCGAATCCGTTTCGGTACTTGTAACGTCAAGGCCCTTGGGCCGGCTCCACCGCCGCCGTATAAGAACAGCCGCGAATGGACCATCCGTCGATGGAGGGGAGCGGCATGGAGAATCTTTGGTCGGACCGGGAGGCGGAGGCCGCGGTCGAACGTTACGCGGCCGCGGGCGTCAACCGCGACCTTGCGCTCCGCACCTACACGACGCGGCTGCTCGGTGGTGAACCGCGGCTGGTCATCCATGGCGGCGGCAACACCTCGGTCAAAACGGCGACGCCTGACGTCAGTGGCGAGACCGTTGACGTTCTCTGCGTCAAGGGCTCCGGCTGGGACATGGGCACCATCGAGCCGCCGGGGCTGCCGGCGGTGCGCCTGGCGCCGCTGTTGAAACTCGCCGAACTGGAGGCCCTGTCGGACGAGGACATGGTCAACGCCCAGCGCGGAAATCTTCTCGACTCTACCGCCCCCAATCCGTCGGTGGAGACGTTGCTGCACGCCTTCCTGCCGCACAAGTTCATCGACCACACCCACGCCAACGCCGTGCTCGCCATCACCGACCAGCCCGACGGCGAAGAGCGTTGCCGCGACCTCTACGGCGACACCATGGGCTACGTCCCCTACATCATGCCCGGCTTCGCGCTCTCCAAGAAAGCCATGGAGGTGTGGCGGGAGGACCCGGACGTCGAGGGGCTGATCCTGCTCAAGCACGGAATCTTCACCTTCGGCGACACCGCCGAGGACGCCTATGTGCGGATGATCGACAAGGTGAGCCAGGCCGAGGACGTCATCGCCCGGGCCGGGCGAAAGGTCTTTCCGGCCGCCGCGATCCCCAATGCCATCGCCCCCGCCGCAAAGGTGGCGCCGGTGCTGCGCGGGCTTGCCGCGATCAATCGCGGCGACGGGGCGTTCACCCGCTGGGTGCTCGACTTCCGGGCCGGTCCCGAGGTGCTGGCGTTCGTCAACGGCGCCGAAGTCGCCGACTATGCCTGCCGCGGCACCGCAACGCCCGACCACGTCATCCGCACCAAGCCCAAGCCGCTGGTGGTGCCGGCGCCGGGCGCCGATGACCTGGACGCGTTCGCCGAAGCGGCACGCACCGCATTCGCCGACTACGCCGCCGACTACCACGCCTATTTCGCCCGCAACAACGCGACCCAGGCGTCGCCCAAGACCGAGCTGGACCCGGTTCCGCGGGTGATCCTCGTCCCCGGGCTCGGTCTGTTCGGTGTCGGCGCTTCCAAGGGTGCCGCCGCCATCGCCGCCGACCTCGCCGAGACCAACGTCTCGGTGATCACCGACGCCGAGGCCATGGGCACCTACGAGGTTATCGACGAGCCTGACGTGTTCGACATCGAGTACTGGTCGCTGGAACAGGCCAAGCTCGGCAAGGGCGGCGAGAAGCCGCTGGCCCGCCACGTCGCCGTGGTCACCGGCGGCGGCTCGGGGATCGGGGCAGCCACCGTCCGGGCGTTCCGTGCGGAGGGTTGCGAAGTTGTCGCGTTGGATCGCGACGGTGCCGCCGCTGAAGCCGTTGCGAATTCGGTCGGCGGAGTGGGCCTCGCCTGCGATGTGACCGACCCGGATGCCGTCGCCAAAGCCTTCGACCGCGTTGCCGAAACCTTTGGCGGAGTCGACGTCGTCGTTTCCAACGCCGGGGCCGCCTGGCAGGGCCGTATCGGCGAGGTCGACGATGCGGTGCTGCGCGAGAGCTTCGAGCTCAACTTCTGGGCCCACCAAGCGGTGGCCCGCAATGCCGTCCGCATCATGCGTGCTCAGCGCACCGGCGGCTGCCTGCTGTTCAATGCTTCGAAGCAGGCGGTCAACCCGGGGCCGGCCTTCGGTCCTTACGGCCTCCCCAAGGCGGCGACGCTGAACCTGATGCGCCAGTACGCTATCGATTACGGCGCCGAGGGCATCCGCGCCTCGGCGGTCAATGCCGATCGCATCCGCTCCGGCTTGCTGACCGACGAGATGATCGCGTCCCGCTCTCAGGCTCGCGGCGTCAGCGAGCGCGACTATATGGCCGGCAACCTGCTGGGCCTGGAGGTAACGGCCGACGATGTCGCCCGCGCCTTCGTCCATCTGGCGCGGTCGAGCAAGACCACGGCCGCCGTGGTGACCGTCGATGGCGGCAATGTTGCTGCGGCTTTGCGCTGATCTTGCCCGGCGGGACCGGGAACACGGTTCCGCTTCGATTGCGGCGGTGCTAAACTCGGAGGTGTGCAGCGCAGCATGGCGGTCGCCGGCAGCGCTCCTGGGGACTTGCTTTCAAAGGGGGGGAACCAATGAACCGCAAGAATTTCCTCGCCCCGGCGGTGATCGGCCTGATGCTTGCCGCCGCCGCGCCGGCCTCCGTGGCAGCCGAGGAGGCTGTCAGCTTCCGCCTCGACGTCTATCCCATTCTCGAGACCCGCTGCGTCGCCTGCCACAGCGAGGGCGGCGAGGGCTACACGTCGAGCGGGCTGGACATGACCACCTATGCCGGCCTGATGAAGGGAACCAAGCACGGTCCCATCGTCATCGCCGGCGATCCGCTGACCAGCAATCTCAACGTGCTGATCGAGGGCCGGGCATCGCCCGACCTCCGCATGCCGCACGGGCAGCGGCCGCTGCTGCGCTACCAGCGGCTGATCATCCGCGACTGGGTCAAGCAAGGCGCCAAGGACAACTGATCGGAAAGGCGCTCAATCAGCTCCCGTCTGGGCGGCGCGCCGCACCCTCAGCCACACAAGCGCGACGACGGCGGTGACGACGAAGGGCACCGCCGTCACCTGCACGGCGTCCCAGCCCAGGAGGTGCAGGACGGCGCCAGACGACGCCGACGCCAGCGCGACCGAACCGAATACCAGGAAGTCGTTGGCCGCCTGGACCTTGGCCCGCTCGGCCGGCTCGTAGGTCTCGGTCAGCAGCGTCGAGGCACCGACGAAGGCGAAGTTCCACCCCAGACCCAACGCCGTCAGCGCGACGCCGAAGTTGAGGATATCGATGCCGGCCAGCGCCACGGCCACACACACGGCGAGCAAGGCCATTCCTACTAGAATCACGTTAAGCACGCCGAACCGGTCAATGAGCGTACCGGTGAAGAACGACGGCACGAACATGGCGAGCACGTGAAACTGGATCACCGTCGCCGCGTCGACGACGCCGAAGCCGCATCCGACCATCGCCAGCGGCGTCGACGTCATCACCAGGCTCATCACCCCGTAGCCGACCATGCCGCACAGCACGGCGACCAGGAAGGTCGGCTGCCGGGCGATCTCAATGAGCGGCCGGCCGCCCGCGCGGACCTCGGCGTGACTCAGCTTCGGGATGTCTAACGCCATCAGCAGCACGACGGCGCTTGCGGCAAGGACGCAGACGGTGACGTAGACGCCGAGAAAGGTCACGGGCGCGAACAGGTCGGTCGTCCACTTGGCGAGTTGCGGTCCGACGAGGGCCGAGATCACGCCGCCCGACAGGGTCAGCGAGATGGCGCGGGCGCGGAACTCGGGGCTGGCGACGTCAGCGGCGGCGAACCGGTAGTACTGGGCGAAGCCCCCCTGTACGCCCATCCCGAAGGCACCGGCGACGAAGACCCAGAAGTCCTGCACCCAGATGCCCCAGGCGGCGAGTGCTCCGCCGAGGGCGCCAATGACCGCGGCGAGCATGAATCCGGCCCGGCGGCCGACGCGGTGCATGATCAGCGATGCCGGGATGGTTGTCGCCACCGTGGCGACGACGACCGCCGTCACCGGAACGGTCGCCAGGGCCCGGTTCTCGGCCAGCATGGCGCCGACCAGGCCGGCGGCGATGATGTGCATGGACTGGCTCGACATGAACAATGCCTGGCAGGCAGCGAGCACGCCGACATTGCGGACGTCGCGGGCAGCAGGCATGAGGCGTTGTTCCTCTCGAAACAGATATCCAAAAAGCGAAGGGGCGGGTTCCGGACCCGCCCCTAAATGCTCGATTTCCGGATCGAACGGGTCAGTGCAGGTCGGCCCAGATCTTCCGCTTCAGGGCGTACATCATCGCCGTCAGCACGATGGTGAAGATCAGCACCTTGATGCCGAGCCGCTTGCGCTCCTCCAGCTCCGGCTGCGCCGCCCAATGCAGGATCTCGACCAAGTCGCGCGAGAGTTGTTCCACCGTCGGTTCGGTGCCGTCGGCGTATTCCACTGCCTCGTCGAACAGCGGCGGCGCCATGGCGATCTGGTGCCCGGGGAAGTATTGGTTGTAGTAGAGGCCATCGAGCAGTTCGACCCCCTCGGGCGGCTCGTCCTTGTAGCCGACAAGCAGTCCATAGAGATAGTCGGGCCCGCCGATCCGCGCCTTGGTGATCAGCGACAGGTCAGGCGGATACGCGCCGCCGTTGGCCGCCTGCGCGGCGAACTTGTTGGGGAACGGATTGTTGAACCGGTCGGCGGCGATGGCTTCGCGGAAGAACCGCTCGCCGTCGTCGGGGTTGACGTCCTCGACCTCGTACTCGGAGGCGATTTCCTCGACCTGTTCCGGCGTGAAACCGATCTCCTGGAGATTGCGGTAGGCGATCATGTCCAGCCCGTGGCAGGCGTTGCAGACCTCCTTGAACACCTGGAATCCGCGCTGCAAAGCGCCCCGATCGAAGGTGCCGAACGGACCATGGAAGCCCCACTCCTGGGCTGGCGGTTTCGGCGCCGTCGCGGCGTGGGCGGTCCCAGCGATGAGAGCGGCAGCGAGGGCGGCGATGATCGATGTCTTTTTCATCATGATGTCCCTCACTCGGCGGCCGCTGGCGCCGATTTGGCGGTAACCGCGGCCGAGATGCTCTCGGGGATCGGGCCTCTCGGTTTCTCAAGCAGACTGACGACCGGGATGACGACGATGAAGTGGGCGAAGTAGTAAAGGGTCGCCCACTGCCCGATCGGCACGAATACGCCCTCTGCCGGCTTGCCCCCGATGTATCCCAGCACGATGCAATCGATCACCAGGATCCAGAAGAACCCCCGCTGGATCGGGCGGAACTTGGCGCTCCGCACCTTCGAGCGGTCCAGCCACGGCAGGATCAGCAGAATGAGGATGGAGCCGAACATGGCGATGACGCCCGCCAGCTTGGCGCTCATGAACCACGACAGGAACCAGCTGTAGAACCAGAAGTCCTCGGTGAAGGCGCGCAGGATCGCGTAGTACGGCAGGAAGTACCATTCAGGAACGATGTGCGCCGGAGTCTGCAGCGGATCGGCCGGGATGTAGTTGTCCGGCTCCCCGAAGAAGTCCGGGGCGAAGAACACGAACGCCAGATAGAAGACCATGAACACGCCGAGGCCGAAGGCATCCTTCATGGTGTAGTACGGCGTGAACGGGATGGTGTCCTGCGGGCCCTTGATGTCGATGCCCAGCGGGTTGTTGGACTTCTTCACATGCAGTGCCCAAAGATGCAGGAACACCAGGGCAAAGAGGATGAACGGCAACAGGTAGTGGAGCGAGTAAAAACGGTTGAGCGTCGGGTTGTCGACCGAGAACCCGCCCCACAGCCAGGTGACGATGGCCTCGCCGATCAATGGGATGGCCGAGAACAGGTTGGTGATCACCGTCGCCGCCCAGAAGCTCATCTGCCCCCACGACAGCACGTAGCCCATGAACGCCGTCGCCATCATCGCCAGCAGGATCAGCACGCCGAGAATCCACAGCAGTTCACGCGGCGGCTTGTAGGAGCCGTAGTAGAGGCCGCGGAAAATGTGGATGTAGACGAGCAGGAAGAACATCGAACCGCCGTTCATGTGCAGGTAGCGGATCAGCCAGCCGTAGTTCACGTCGCGGACGATGCGTTCGACGCTGGCGAAAGCCATGTCGACATGCGGCGTGTAATGCATGGCCAGGAAGATGCCGGTGGCGATCATGATGATCAGCACGATTCCGGCCAGCGAGCCGAAGTTCCACCAGTAGTTCAGGTTCCGCGGCGTCGGATAATCGACGAGTTCGGCGTGCATCAGCGTGAACACCGGCATGCGGTCGTCGATCCAGCGAATGAACGCGTTGTTCCAGGTCTTGGGTGTCGTCGTCGCCATGGGTCTAGCCTTTAGCCGATGCGGATGGTCGTATCGTCGACGAATTCATACGGGGGGACCGGCAGGTTCAGTGGTGCCGGCCCTTTTCGAATGCGCCCCGAGGTGTCGTAGTGCGACCCATGGCAGGGGCAGAACCAGCCATCGTACTCGCCCTTGAGTTGGCCGGCCTTTTGACCCACGGGAATGCAACCGAGGTGCGTGCAGATACCGATCATCACCAGCCATTCCGGCTTCTGCACCCGGTCTTCGTCCGATTCGGGATGTGGCAGTCCGGCGACATCGACGGCGCGCGCCGTTTCGATCTCTTCCTGCGTGCGATGCCGGATGAACACCGGTTTGCCGCGCCATGTGACGGTGATTGCCTGCCCCTCTTCGACCGCCGACAAGTCGACGCCGGTCGACGCCAAGGCCAGCGTATCCTTCGCCGGGTTCATCGTGTCGATGAAAGGCCAAATCGCGATCGCCGTTCCGACCGCGCCGACCGTGCACGTGGAAATCAGCAAGAAGTCGCGTCTCGTGACGCCTTCGCCCGAGGGTTCAGGTGAAGTCGATGCCGTGTCTGCCATGGAAAAACCTCACGTTGACCCGCGGAGCGGGTCTCGATTCGCGTCATCGCCCCGAACCCGAATCATCCTGCCGGGCACGGGATGGTGCAGTGCACAATAGCCGCACCGCACTTGCCAAATCAATGACAAAGGTCAGTTTCCGACCGTCCGCAACCGCCTCGGGGGGACCGGCGTTCCTCTCCCTGTCATTGGCCGTGCGCCGGACGTGGAACCGGCGGGCGGCATCGATATAATGGAAATCGCTTATCGTGGGAAGGCTTTAGGGACCGTCGGCCTCGAGCATGGTCCTTCGTGTCCCACCGGATCCAAGGATTTCGGCCCGCGCCAATGCGACTCGCCCTGTTCGAGCTCGACATCCCGCAAAACGCTGGAACCATCCTTCGCACCGCCGCGTGCCTCGGCGTCGCCGTCGACATCATCGAGCCCTGCGGCTTTCTTCTCGGCGATGCCCATCTCCGACGTGCCGGCATGGACTACTTGTCGCGTGTCGCCCTGAACCGCCATCTTTCCTGGGACGCTTACCGCGCACGGCTCGAAGCAGGCAACGGGGGGCGCTTGGTTTTGCTGACCACCTCGGGCACCGTGCGATACGACGGTTTTTCGTTCCGGGACGACGACACGCTCATGGTCGGGCGAGAATCGTCGGGGGTCCCCGACTCGGTTCATGCCGCGGCCGACGTCCGGATACGCATTCCGATGCTGCCGGGCAACCGATCCCTCAACGTCGCCGTCGCCGCCGCGATCGTGCTCGGCGAAGCGTTGCGGCAGACCGGCGGTTTGCCGGTGGACAGTCGATGACCGCCCCCAACGCGGCCCAGAAGACGCGTGCAGCGGATTGTTCGCATCGCTGCGGGACTCCCTCTGTGCCGCCTTCGAAGCGGTTGAGGACGACGGTCCCGGCGACGGCGCGGCCGGCCGGTTCCAGCGGACGTCTTGGGACCGGCCTGGAGGCGGCGGTGGCACGATGGCTCTGCTGCGGGGCCGGGTGCTGGAGAAAGCGGGCGTCAACGTCTCGGTCGTCGAGGGCACGTTTTCGGACGAGTTCCGGTCCCGCATCCCGGGTGCGGCCGAAGACGGCAGGTTCTGGGCCGCAGGGGTTTCCGTCGTCGTGCATCCCTGCTCGCCCCTGGTGCCGACCGCGCACATGAACACCCGGACGATCGTCACGACGAAGGGCTGGTTCGGCGGCGGCGCCGACATGACACCGGTGTTCGAGGTCGCCGACGACACCGCCGAGTTCCACACCGCGCTCCGCGCCGCCTGCGAGACCCACGATGCGGACTACTATCCGCGCTTCAAGGCCTGGTGCGACGAGTACTTCTTCCTTCCCCACCGGAACGAGCCGCGGGGGGTCGGCGGCATCTTTTTCGACGAGCTCGACACCGGCGACTGGGAGGCCGACTTCGCCTTTACCCAGGACGTCGGGCGGGCCTTCCTCGACGTCTATCCCCGTATCATCCGCCGGCACATGACGGAGCCATGGACCGACGCGCAACGCGACGCCCAGTTGGTCAAGCGCGGGCGCTACGTCGAGTTCAATCTGCTGTACGACCGCGGCACGTTGTTCGGCCTGAAGACCGGAGGCAACACCGAGGCGATCCTGATGTCTCTACCGCCCGAGGTCGCGTGGCCGTGACGGCGCACAGATCAGCGGCGGTATCCTTCGCCGGCGAATGGCGGCACACGGCCGACAAGGGATTCGAGCAGGATCAGCTCGGCGTCGGTGTGATCGATCACCGGTGCCGGTTCGATGCGCGCGCCTGTGGTTTCCGCATGGATTCTCTTCGGCGCGTCGTGATGGAAGGTCTGGACCGAATCGAGCACCTGTCCCTCAGCGGAACGGAAGTCGGCCTCGCCATAGCAGATGCACACGTAGGTCTGGTTGGCGCGAGAGTCGACGTAAGCCCCCGTGCCGCGGATGCCGATGGAGGCGACCGGCGTGCGGATGGTGTTATCACCCGGCCCGAACACCGAGAGGATCGCACCGCTGACGACGGTCAGCGCGCGGACGGCAACGTTGTCCGGCTCGGGCTCGAACTCGACCTCGCTGTCGTTTCGGAACAGGAAGGCGTTGTCGCCGATGACGATGACCGCGTGGCCGTCGGGTCCGGTGGTGACCGAGTCGCCAGGTCCGACGGGTGTGCCCACGTCCGCCGCCCTGCCGTTGACCGAGACCGTGCCGATCAGCCGGTTGACGCCGTCGGCCGCCTGCTGGGCCCAACCCCTTGGCGCGCGGGCCAGGGTATCGGCGCCGATCAGGCCGGCGGCGATAAGCCTCAGCACCATCCGCCGTCGGCGGTCCGATGGTCCTGTATCGATCATGGCTGACGGTCCCTCTCTGCGCCGATGTTTGGCGGATACTGTATCGTTTCGGATCATCGCGTCCATGGCGGTGGCCGCCGCTGCCATTGCCACGGTGGTGGACCCGGCGGCCGCCGGATCGGGGTGCATGGGCCGCATGGGCAAATCGGTCGAGGCATCGATCCCCGGCCACGCCTACAAAAAAGTCTTCTACGACAACGACTTTCGATACCTCGACGATCCCTGCTTGGCGCTCATCGACACCCGCGATCGCTTGAGCCGGCTCACCGACCGGGCCAAGCGGCTGCGACCCCTTGCTGGCGTGGCCGTCGATGTCGGCGGCGAATGGCGCCTGCGCTACCAGGACCTTGACGGCCACGCCCGGTCAACCCCGTCGGGGCTCGACGATTCGTTCCTGCTGCACCGGCTCCGCCTCTTCGCCAACATTGAGGTGGGCGAGCATGTTCGGGTCTACGCCGAGGGCGTCGATGCCACCAGCGCGTTCGAAGACCGGCCGGCCGAAGCGCGGGCCGAGAACCGCTGGGACATATCGAACCTGTTCGCCGAGGCCAAGGCACCCGTCGGCGATGCAAGGGCGACGGTGCGCGCCGGCCGGCAAGAAATCCGTCTCGGGGCAGGCCGGCTTGTCGCACCGATGGACTGGGCCAATGCGCGCAGAACATTCGACGGAGTCCGCGTCGAGGCCGACGGCGGGCGCTGGGCGGCCGGCGGCTTTGTCGTCCGACCCGTGGCGACGCGCCCAGAGCGCGCCGACCGTGCCGACGGCAACCGCGTCTTCGCTGGCCTCACGGTCGCCCATACGTGGGATATCGGCCTGAACGCCGAAGGCTACGTGCTTCACCTCGACGACGACCGCACCGCCGTCGCGACGTCCAACGTGCAGACCGTGGGGAGCCGCTGGCAGTGGCGCAGCGGACGCCTCGCCGTCGAGGGAGAAGGTGCGGTGCAGGTGGGCTCCGCGGGCGGCCGAGATCGCCTTGCCGGCATGATCGCGACGGAAGTCATCTACAGTCTCTACGGCGTCGCTCCGTGGCCGGCATGGATTTCCGCGACGGTCGAGTGGGCGAGCGGCGACGACGACCCGACCGACGGACGCGACGCCACGTTCGCACCACCGTTCCCGGACGGGCACAGCTTTTTCGGAATCATGGACCTGGTTGGCCGGCGCAACATCGTCGCCGCCGGGGTTCGGGCTTCAGCAAGGCCGAAGCGATGGCTGGCGTTGACCGCGGAGGTCCACGGCTTTCGGCTGGCGACCGGAGCCGATGCGCTCTACAACGCCACCGGCACGGCGACCCTGACCGACGCCACGGGTACTGCCGGCACACATGTCGGCACCGAGCTTGATCTCGTCGCCGAGGTCGCCGTTGCCGATCGGGCGACGCTTCGTTTCGGCTACGCCCATTTCTGGGCCGGCGGCTTCGTCGACACCGCCAACGGCGCCGCTTCGGACGGTGATGCCCGGTTCGCCTACGCCCAGTTCACCGTCCGGTTCTGAGGTCGATCCGAGTTATTTGATGCCGAGGATCTCCATGGCCTCGGCGAGAACCTTGACCGATTCGGCGTGATTGCCGGCGTTGTGCAGAGCCTCTCCCGTCGCCCGCAGCGTCTTCACCGTGTTGAGCTGTTCGGCGCTGAGTTTCGGGTCGTCGGCCAGCACGGCATCGATCTTTTTCATGTCGAGCGGGCAGTGAAAGGCCAGCGCCGGCGTGGCGACGAAAATGGCGAATGCAGCAGCAATCAAGGTGCGTCTGACCATGGGTTCGATCCCTTCCCGAGTGCTTGGCGTCCTCATATCCAATTGGGGATGCAGCGGGCCCGCATCAAACGCCCGATCTGGCGCTCTTGAGCTCCCGCAAACGGGCGAGGCAGGCATCGCGGTCGGGCTCAAAGTCGTTGTCCTCCCACCACGATTCCACCGCGTCAATCAGCTCCCCGACCGCCGGTCCGTGGGGGACGCCGAGCGCCAGCGCGTCGCGGCCTCTAAGCGGGAACTCAAGCGGCGTCCAGGTGTCGGCGGCCTCGATCAAGCCGACCCACGCCTGAGTCCTTTCGCTTCCTTGGTGCGGGCGTATCGACAACTCGTCTGCCCAGCCTAGCAGCGCCAGGTCGCGTACCGTCTGGGGACCGAGCCGATGCAGTGCATGGCGCAGGGCGCGTCTACCGACTTTCGGCGACACCTCGGCCGGCGGCGCCGCCATCGCCACCAAACGGCGGCGCTGCCGGTTCGACATCTTGAAGCGGTCGGCCACCGCGTTGGCGCCGTCGGCATCGGTCGACAACAGCGCGGCAAGGCGCAGAACCGGATGGGGGGCGACCGACTCGATGCGAAGGGCCCGCGTATCCAGCCAGCTCATCATCCGGAGCCGAACGATGTTTCCGGCCTCGGGCAACACGTGCTCGAGCACCCGCTCTCCCTGCATGAGCACGAACACGTCCGCCGGATCCGTCGCCATCAACGTACGGAAGATCTCGACGCGGACCCGCTCGCCGGAGAGCACCTGGAGGTCTGCCGCCTTGGCCCGGCACGCGGCCAAGGCATCGGTGTCCGGCGGGGGCTGTCCGTAGTTGGCGTAGAAGCGGAAGAACCGCAACAGCCGCAGGACATCCTCCGCGATCCGGTCGCGGGCGGCACCGACGAAACGGATGCGCCCGTGGCCAAGGTCGTCGATGCCATGGAAGTAGTCGTAGACGCGGCCGTCCGGCGTGCACGAAAGCGCATTGATGGTGAAGTCGCGCCGGGCCGCATCGGCGATCCAGTCGTCGGTATAGGCGACCTTGGCGTGGCGGCCGTAGGTTTCGACGTCGACGCGCAGTGAGGTGATTTCGAACGGGGATTTGCCGACCACCGCCGTCACCGTGCCGTGATCGAACCCCGTCGGTACCACCCGGATACCGGCGCGTTCGAGAAGCGCCATCGCCGTCTCCGGCGGTTCGGGAATGGCAATGTCGATGTCGCGGATCGGCCGTTTCAGCAGCGCATCCCGCACGCAGCCGCCGATGAAGCGGGCCTCCGCGCCGTCGGCGGTGAGCGCATCGAGCACGGCGCGGGTCTCCGGCGCCGTCATCCAAGGCTGCGGGCGCAGTTCGCCGATCGGCTCTCGCGGGATGGGGTCAAGTCGGACCTCGTCCGGGGCGACGGCTTCGCGGCGGTCGGGGGGCGGTCTGCGGGGCGGCAACCGAACCATCGGCGCCGTCGATCCCTCAGTGGAGGCCGCCGGCGGACCGGCACGACATCATTTGACCCGGCCGGGAATGATCCGGCCATCTTCGTAGCGCGGCGACTGGTAGGTCCCCGTCGGATCGGAGCCGCCCGTCAGCGCCACGGTCACGAGGCTCGCGCCCAACAGGACGACGCCGGCAATCGCCAGCCAGAGCCAGGGGGTCTCCCGCACGGTGGCGTCCGGTGCATGGGCCGCGCGCCGGCGCTGGGTGAGCAGCGACCACGCGAAAAACAGCAGCGTCGGCAGCAGCAGCGGCAGCAGGTATTGGATCAGGATGCGCGTCATTCCCGACTCAGAACCTGGTAGAGATTGAGCAGCATGCCCGCTGTTGCGCCCCAGACATAGTGCCGACCGTAGGGCATGGCGTGGAAATGGTGGACGATCCCGTTGAACTCCGCACTGTGGCGCTGATGATTGGCGGGATCGAGAAAGAACGCCAGCGGAACTTCGAACACCTCGGCGACCTCGTGCGGGTCCGGCGCGACCTCAAACGATGGATCGACGATTCCGACCACTGGCGTGACCACGAACCCGGTGCGTGTGACGTAGGTATCGAGATGGCCGATGACGGAAACGTGCCGGCGGTCGAGACCAACCTCTTCCTCCGTTTCGCGCAGCGCCGTTTCAAGCGGACCACCGTCGTCGGGCTCGATGTGCCCGCCCGGAAAGCTGATCTGGCCAGCATGGTGGGCGAGATGGGCGGTGCGCTGCGTCAGCAGCACCGCGAGGCCCTCGGGCCGGTCGACGAGCGGCACCAGGACCGCCGCGGGTTTCAACGGCTGGAGGGGAGCTATGGAAGGATTGAGGGCGTGATCGCCGCGCTCGTCGGCGGTGTCCGCCGGCATTTCACACGTTTCAGGGATCTCGCGCCGAGCCGCGAACCGCTCGACCACCCACGCGGGCGTGGGCACGGGGGTCACGTCCCGTCGTCCAGCTTGCCCATCGGAAAGAAGGTCTCTTTGCTCCATACGCCGAAGATATGCTCGTCCTCGACCTTTTCTTCCACCCCATGCGCCACCAATTCATAGTAGACCGACCGGGAAATCCGCGCTTCGACGGTATCGCGAAGAACGACGTAAGGCGACGGCTCTCCGGTCTCGGGATGGGTGTTAACGTAGAGCATGTGGTCGTCGTCGATCGTGACGATTTCGTCAACATTGGTGCGCAGGCTCAGGATCTGTTCCCGGCCACAGCCGCATCGGAACAGCTCGACGGCCACGAACGGCGCGTCCTCGACATCGACCCGGCAGATTTCCGCCGGGGTGACCAGCCAGTACGCGCCGTCGGCATCACGGGTCAGCACCGAGGCGAACAGACAGACGAGCTCTTTGCGGCTGATCGGAGACCCGTGATAATACCAGACGCCATCGCGGTCGATCCGCATATCGACGTCCCCGCACAGCACCCGCCCCCGGGGCGACGGGGGCAACGCCGAGCCCGGCAGTTCCGCTGGCCCGCCGTCCTGATCAGGCGACGTGGCAAGCAGCTGGGCGGCGAGAGGGTCCGGGGGTGACTTGACCATCTTTTCGAACGATCACCGGGACGCGGAGAAGACACCGTGACGACGACAATAGACGACGCCGATGCCGGCAATTCTGCGCTGATCGACGCCATAGATCAACTCGACCGCCGCATTGCCGGCGCGCGCGATGCCATTTCGCGGGTCATATTCGGTCAGGACCGGGTGATCGAGGAAACGCTGATCACCTTGCTGTCCGGCGGCCATCTTTTGCTGATCGGCGTTCCGGGGCTCGGCAAGACGCGACTGGTCGAGACGCTCGGTACCGTTTTCGGTCTCGAGGAGCGGCGTGTGCAGTTCACGCCCGATCTGATGCCGGCCGATATCCTCGGTTCCGAGGTGCTGGAAGAATCGGACGTCGGACGCCGGTCGTTCCGCTTCATCAAGGGCCCGGTGTTCTGCCAACTGCTCATGGCCGACGAAATCAACCGTGCCAGCCCGCGGACACAGTCTGCGCTGCTGCAGGCGATGCAGGAACACCGGGTCTCCGTCGCCGGCCACTACCATGGCCTGCCGACGCCCTTCCATGTGCTGGCGACACAGAATCCCCTGGAACAGGAAGGCACCTATCCGCTGCCGGAGGCGCAGCTCGACCGTTTCTTCATGCAGGTCGACGTCGGTTATCCGGAACTGGATGCGGAGCGGCGCATCCTGGTCGCGACGACGGGGCCGAGCGACGCCAAGCCGGAAAAAGTCATGGAGGCGATGGACCTCCTGGATGCCCAACAGCTGGTTCGCCATGTGCCGGTGGGCGAGAGCGTCGCCGAAGCGATACTGACGCTGGTTCGCGAGGGTCGGCCGGAAACCAGCGACATCGACGCTGTACGCAGCCATGTCTCCTGGGGACCGGGCCCGCGTGCGTCGCAAGCGCTGATGCGAGCCGTGCGCGCGCGGGCGGTGATCGAGGGCCGATTGTCGCCGTCCGTGGACGACGTGCTCGCGTTGGCCCATCCCGTATTGCGCCACCGCATGGCATTGAACTTCTCGGCACGGGCCGAAGGCGTCGTCATCGGCAAGATCATCGACGCGCTCGCCGAGCGGATCGCCTGAGCGGGGCGGCGGGTCGGACCATGGCGAGCCCCGGCGTCACTGTCCGGCGAGACCGGCATGACGTCGTCCATCGGGCGGAAGAGCTTGCCTCCGGGCTCCCGCCGTTGCTGGTTGCCGCCGATCAGGTCGCATCAACTGTCTCTCAGGGTGTGCATGGCCGCCGCCGCGTCGGCCAGGGCGAGACCTTCTGGCAATTCCGCCGGTACGAACCGGGCGACGCCACGTCGCGCATCGACTGGCGCCGTTCGGCGCGTTCGCAAAGCATCTACATCCGCCAGACGGAGTGGGAGGCGGCGCAGAGCGTTTGGCTGTGGCGCGATGCCTCGCCGTCGATGGGCTATCGGTCGTCGAAGGGCCTGTCGACCAAGGCCAACCGGGCGGAGCTGTTGCTCCTTGCACTGGCGTCATTGCTGATCCGAGGCGGAGAGCACGTCGCGCTGCTCGGCGACGGGCAGCCCCCGGCCGGCGGGCGCGCTGCACTTCAACGCGTCGCCGCCCGGCTCGAGACGTCGGCCGCATCGACTCCCAGCCTTCCCGCCTTCGAGCCGCTGCCCCGTTACGCCCGCGTCGTCGTGTTCGGCGATCTGCTGTCGACACCCGATGAGATCAAGGCCATGGTTGGAGCCTTCGCTGCACGGGGCGTGCGCGGTCACATGGTGCAGGTTCTCGACCCGGCCGAAGAAACGTTGCCGTTTTCGGGCCGGGTTCGGTTCGAAGGCATGGAAGAAGACGGCGAAGTGCTGTTCGGCCGGGCCGAGTCGGTTCGGGATGCCTACGGTACCGCCTTCGCCGCGCATCGCGACGCACTGGAGGCGCTGGCTCGCACGGCCGGATGGACGTTTCTCGTGCATCGTACCGACCGGCCACCAGAGCCGATGATGCTGGCCCTCTATTTGGCCCTCGCCGAGGATTTCGGAGTCTGAGGCCATGCTGACGCTCGGTGCATTGACATTCGTTGCTCCGATCGCATTGGTCGGCCTCCTGGTCTTGCCGGCGTTGTGGTGGCTGCTGCGGGTGACCCCTCCGTCGCCGCTGCGGATGCCGTTCCCGCCCATCCGGCTGTTGGCCGCCTTGACATCCAAAGAAGAAAGCGCCGAGGCAACGCCGCCGTGGCTCCTGGTGCTGCGCCTGATCCTCGCGGCCGCCGTGGTGCTCGGCGCCGCCCATCCCCTGATCAACGCCCCGCAACAGATCGTTGGCAGTGGACCAGTGGCCATCGTTGTTGATGATGGCTGGGCCTCGGCGCGCAACTGGCCGGCACGACGCGACGCGGTCCTCGGCATCATCGACCGCGCTGATCGCGAAGCGCGCCCGGTAATCGTCGCGACCACGGCGGCCGTTGCCGGGGCCCGTCCGCCGCTACGCCTGCTGTCGGCACGGGAGGCGCGCGAACTGGCCGCATCCCTGGCACCGAACCCGTGGCCTACAGACCGGGAATCGGCGATCCAAGCGTTGGAGGATTTCACCGAGAACAACGGTGTGGCGCCTGGTGCCGTGTTCTGGATCACCGACGGCTTGGACGATGCCGATGGCAACGCCGTCCCGATGTTCGTGGACTTCGCGCCACTGGGAAGCCTGACGGTGATCGCACCCGATGCCGACGAGACAGCGATGGTTCTGGCTCCACCGGCCTCGCAGGGCGCATCGTTGCGGGCGGTTGTATCGCGCGCCGACGCATCTCGGGAAGCGTCCGTATGGGTACGGGCGATCAGCGACGACGGAGCCCTTGTCGCCCGTGAGCCGGTTCGCTTTACCGCTGGCGAGAGCCAGACCGAAGCGGTCTTTGCACTACCCGTGGAGCTGCGCAACCGGCTTGCCCGCCTCGAACTGGAGAACGAGTCCACTGCAGCGGCGGTCGCGCTGACCGATGAACGGTGGCGCCGCCGTCCGGTCGGACTGGTCGCGGGTGGCGCCACGACCACGGGTCAGCCTTTGCTGGACGATCTCCACTACCTGCGCCGCGCCCTGGATCCGTTCACCGAGGTCCGCGAAGGATCGGTCGAGCAACTGCTCCGCCGGCCTCTTTCGGTGCTGTGCCTCGTCGATACCGGCCTTGTCGGCGGAAGCGAGGCCGACGCACTGGCACGGTGGGTTGAGCGGGGCGGCGTGCTGTTGCGATTCGCTGGCCCCCGGCTCGCCCGCACCTCGCAGGCCGGCGGCGACACCCTGCTCCCCGTCGAGCTCCACGGCGGTGACCGGGTGATCGGCGGAGCGATGTCATGGCGGCGGCCGGCACGGCTGGCGCCCTTCGACACCGAAGGGCCGTTCGCCGGTGTCACCTTGCCCTCGGACGTTGCGATCCGGAGGCAGGTTCTGGCCGAACCGACGCTCGATCTGGCGGAGCGAACCTGGGTCCGCCTCGACGATGGCACACCGCTGATCACCGCCGAACGGCGCGGCGAGGGCTGGAGTATCCTGGTGCACACGACCGCCAACACGGAATGGTCCAACCTGCCGCTGTCCGGATTGTTCGTCGATATGCTGCGCCGGGTGGTCGCCTTGAGCCAGGGCGCCGTGCCGCAGGCCGGCGGTCCGCCCCTGGCGCCGATCGATACCCTGGACGGGTTTGGCCGCCTCGGACCATCGCCGCCCGGGGTTAACGCCATTGCCGCCGCAGACTTCGCCAACGCGGTCGCCAGTCCGAGCCATCCGCCAGGGCACTACGGAGGCGGACACCGGCGACAGGCGCTCAACCTCGCCGGCGCCGTTGAAGCCCTGCGGCCGCTGGGTCCGATTCCGCCGGGGGTGGCAACGTCGTCCTTCGGCGCCGCTGCGGCTGTCGATCTTCAGCCCTGGCTGCTGGGGCTCGCGCTGGCCCTCGCGGTGATCGACATGGCCATCGCCCTGGCGCTTCGCGGGCTGTTGCGGGTCCCCTATGTCCGGCGCGGTAGTGTGGCCGGGATGATCGCCGCCGTTGCACTCGCCGGAACCTGCGTTGCCCTGCCGGCCGCTGCCCAAGAGACGGTGAGCGACGGCACGGCCATCGAGACCAGTCTCAGCACCCGGCTGGCCTACAGAATCACCGGCGACCCCGAGATCGATGCCGTCAGCCGCGCTGGACTGGAGGGCGTTCGCGCGGTGATCAACGACCGCACCGCGGCGGTCCTCGGCCCGCCCGTAGGGATTGACCTGGAGGGCGACGAACTGGCGTTCTATCCGCTCATCTACTGGCCGCTGGTCGAGGGCGCACCGATGCCGTCCGAGGCCGCGGCACGCCGCATCGACGCCTACATGCACAACGGCGGCACCATCCTGTTCGACATCCGCGCGCGCGGTGGCTCGCAGCCGACCGGACTGGCCGAACTCGCGAGAACGCTCGACATCCCTCCCCTGGTGCCGGTCCCGAGAGACCATGTGCTCGGACGCGCCTACTACCTGCTTTCGGAGTTTCCGGGACGCTGGACCGGTGGCACGGTCTGGCTGGCACAGGGAGGAGAGCGGGTCAACGACGGCGTGACCCCGGTTATCGCCGGCAGCCACGATTGGGCGGGCGCGTGGGCGGTGGATGGCCGCGGACGGCCGATGTTCGCGGTCGTTCCCGGCGGAGAGCAGCAGCGTGAGATCGCCTATCGGTTCGCCATCAACGTCGTGATGCTGGTGTTGACGGGCAGTTACAAGGCCGATCAGGTGCATCTCCCGGCAATTCTCGAGAGGCTGGGGCGGTGAGCCACGCGATCACCTTTGCACCACTGGTGCCGATCTGGCTGATCGCGATCGTCGGTGCCGTGGGCCTGGCGCTGATCGGCATCGCTCTGGTTCGCGGAGGACGAGGCTGGACACTTCGCGCGCTGGCGCTGGCCATCCTCGTTGCGGCGCTGGCCAATCCGCGGATCGCCAGCGAGGACGTCGAGCACCGGCGCGACCTTGCCGTTATCGTCGTTGATGACTCGGCCAGTCAGTCCGTCGGCGACCGTCGGGCGGCGGCGGACGCCGCGCTGGCCTCGGTCGAGGGTGCGCTGGCCCGGTTCGAGGAACTGGACGTCGAGGTTGTCCGCGTATCCGACGAGGGCCGGAGCGAGGGTACACGCCTGTTCGCAGCGCTCGAATCGGCGCTTGCCGACGAGCCGTCGTCGCGGCTCGCCGCCTCGGTGCTGATCACCGACGGCCAGATCCACGATGCGCCGGCAGCGGGTTCGGTGGCGCTGCAGGCGCCGGTCCATGTCCTGCTCACCGGAGCGCAAGACGAACGCGACCGCAGGCTGATGGTCGATCAGGCTCCGGCCTACGGGCTTGTCGGCAAACCGGTCAACATCGTTTACCGCATCGATGACGCGTCCGGAGGCGAGACGGCGAAGGTGAGCGTTCGCATCGACGGGGTGCCGGTTGAGGAGCTGGAAGCAGCCATCGGCCGACCCCAGACGCACACGCTGGTTCTCGATCACGGCGGTGTCACGGTTGTCGAACTGGAAGTGGAACCTGCGCCCGGCGATCTGTCGACGGCCAACAACCGGGCCGTCGTGACCGTCAACGGGGTCCGTGACCGGTTGCGCGTCCTTCTGGTTTCCGGCCAACCGCACGCCGGCGAGCGTACGTGGCGCAATCTGCTGAAGTCCGACCCCTCGGTCGACCTCGTCCATTTCACCATTCTGCGACCGCCGGAGAAGGACGATATGACTCCGCTGCGGGAGTTGTCGCTGATCGTCTTCCCGGTGCAGGAACTGTTCCAGGAGAAGCTTCACGAATTCGACCTGATCGTCTTCGACCGCTACATCGTCCGCGATGTCCTGCCGTCCCTCTACTTGCGGGGCATCGGCGACTACCTGCGCGACGGCGGCGCCATTCTTCTCGCCACCGGTCCCGAGTTCGCCGGCGCGCGCAGCCTGTTCCTCACGCCCCTCGGCGAGGTCATGCCCGGCGTTCCGACCGGACGGGTGCTGGAGGGCGCGTTCCGGCCCGGGATCACCGAAACGGGCCAACGCCATCCGGTGACGTCCGCTCTTCCGGGAGACGCCGTGTCGGGTGCCGGAGAAGGGGGGGCACCGACATGGGGTCTCTGGTACCGGACGATCGAGGCGGACCTGCGCAGTGGTTCGGCACTGATGACCGGATACGCGGGCAAGCCATTGCTCATTGTCGACCGTGTTGGTGAGGGCCGCATTGCCCAAGTGATGAGCGACCAGATCTGGCTGTGGGCGCGGGGCTACGACGGCGGCGGCCCCCACGCCGAGCTGGTGCGCCGGCTCGCACACTGGCTGATGAAGGAACCGGAACTCGAGGAGGAGGCGATCACCGCGCGCGTCGAGGACGGCCAGCTGCTGATCGAACGGCGCAGTCTCTCGGAGGATCCGGTCGAGGCTCGCGTCACCCGCCCGGACGGGAGCGAGGAGACGATCGTCCTCGAACCCGGCGCCGACGGTGTCGCCCGGACCGAGCTCGAGGCCGACGTCGCCGGTCTCTACCGGGTCGACGATGGCGAGCGGACCGCATTGGCGGCTTCGGGAACGGTCAATCCTCTCGAAACCGCCGACCTTCGGGCGACCGCCGAAACGCTGACGCCGGTCGCCGAGGTCACCGGCGGCGGGATCGCTTGGCTGGCCGAAGGGTTGCCCGAGTTCCGCCACGTCCGACCGGGTCGCGATACAACCGGCCGTGGCTGGTTCGGGCTCAGGCGCAACGAGGTGACGTTGGTCACCGGCGTCGCCGAGGTGCCGCTGATCCCGGCGCTGGTGATCCTTGCCCTCGTCGTTGGCGGCCTCGCCGGCGCGTGGTGGCGCGAGGGGCGCTAGAGCACGAACCGACTGCCGATCAACTGGCTCCCAGCCACTGCTCCTGCTTGAATCGTTCGGCCAGAAAATCGACGAAAGCCCTGACCTTGGCCGAGAGGTGGCGGTTGTGAGGATAGACCGCCCAGATGCCGAGATCGCGTTCCTCCCAATCCTCCAGAACGGTCTCCAGACGGCCGGCAATAAGGTCGTCGCAGATGATGAAGGTCGGAATCATCACGACGCCGAGCCCCTCCAGCGCCACCGAGCGAAGCGCGTCGCCGTTGTTGGCGAACAGGCGGCCGGTTACCTGCAGGTTCACGCGTCCTTCGGGTCCGTCGAACGGCCACTCGCCGGGATTGGAAAGATAGGTGTAGATCAGGCAGTCATGGCCGGCGAGGTCGTCCGGGCGCGTAGGGCGACCTTTGCGGTTCCAATAGGCGGGCGTCGCACAGACGACCCGGCGGAATCTGGCCAGGCGGCGGGCGATCAGGCTGGAATCGCGGAGCCGGGTGATACGGATGGCGAGATCGAACCCTTCATCGATCACGTCGACGACGCGGTCGTTGAGCACGAGATCGACCGATAGCTCAGGATAGCGCGCCATGAACGCCGGCAGCGCCGGCGCCACATGGCCGATCCCGAAGGACATGGGCGCATTGACACGGAGCGTGCCGCGTGGCTCGGCATGGAGTTCCGTGACTGCGCGCTCTGCCTCCTCCACTTCGGCGAGGATGCGCACGCCGCGTTCGTAGAAGGCCCGGCCGACCTCGGTGAGGGCGAGTCGGCGGGTGGTTCGATTCAACAGTCGTGCGCCGAGACGATCCTCGAGCCTGGAGACCTGCTTGCTGACCGCCGATTTCGACAGTCCGAGCTTGGATGCCGCAGCGGAGAATCCGCCGGCATCGACGACGGCGACGAAGGTGCCGAGCCCGGAAATAGGTTCCAATACGGCCTCCATTGTTTCCCGAACGGGAACAATCTTATTCCGGCACGCCTAATTGTCTATCGGAAGTCGCAATCTTACCTTCACCCCAACGGCAGTCACCGCCCGGTATCGGGCCCAACAGGAGATGGCATGAATGAGGGGTGAACGGTCAAGCATCCTGGCTCTGATAAGGTGTTGGGAGAGGCGGATAGGTTTCAGGCTGGATTGTCTTTTAGGGCACTGCGACCCTGTACAGGAGATGACCCG
>Ga0209568_1000031_pt1 | contig 49768 bp, 57 predicted proteins | sample WorMetOlspDAHAB2_FD_187406 | JGI IMG/M metagenome (GOLD analysis project Ga0209568, IMG submission 187406) | Marine gutless worms symbiont microbial communities from Max Planck institute for Marine Microbiology, Germany - Olavius sp. DAHAB.2... ...
GCGCGACAACTGGCTGTCCAACCGGATCTTCCAATCCGACGACCAAATCGTCGCCCTATGCTGCGAGGCCTGGAACAGGCTCGTCGAACAGCCCTGGAAGATCATGTCCATCGGCATGCGCCAGTGGACCCATGGGTTCTGATCAATGCAGCTTGGTATAAGCGCCGCGGCAAACAGAACGATATTGCAGCCGCCTTGCCTGATCATCTTCCGGCCCAGCAGTCCGATCAGCAGGATTCCGTGCAATATCCCCATCAGCCGCATGTTGAGCCGCATGTCGCCATTGAGGATGTGGCTGAACTCATGGGCGACGACCCCCTGCAGGCCGTCGCGCGACAACGTCTCGAGCGCCCCGCGGGTGACGGTCACCACGGTATCGGTGGTCGAGAACCCGGCAGCGAAGGCGTTGATCCCGTCTTCGTCTCGCATGACATAGGTCCGCGGCACCGGCATACCCGAGGCGATGGACAATTCCTCGACAACGTTCAAGAACCGCCGTTCCAAGGGGTCGGTGGTGGCAGAATTGACGGGCGTCGCGCCCAGTGCCTCGGCAACGGCGCCACCGCCATCCTTCAGGACCGATATCTTGTGCAGACAACCAAGGGCGATGACTGTGAGTGTACCCCCCGTCGCCCACGCGAATGCCCGGGGGTGCCAGAGAACCGAGAAGTCGAACGCGGTGCCAATAGCTAACAGCCGGGTCGCCAACCGTGGTGAGAACCGGATACACGATCGCAACACAGTAGACGGCGGCGATGATCAGCAGCACCGCAAGCAGGAAGTACAAGACCAGCAGGGTTGTCTGGCGGCGTGCCTCCTCCTGGTGCCTGAAGAAGTCCATTGGGACTCAGGTGAAGGAGACGGCGGGGGCCTGCCGGGCTTCGGGGGTCTCCAGGTCGAGCAGCGCCGCCTCCTTGAACGCGAAGGTGTTGGCGATGATCATGTCGGGGAAGCTCTCGCGGTCGGTGTTGTATTCCATGACCGCGTCGTTGAAGGCCTGGCGCGCGAAGGCCACCTTGTTCTCGGTCGACGTCAGCTCTTCGGAGAGCTGCATTATCGTCTGGTTCGCCTTCAGGTCGGGATAAGCTTCGGCGAGAGCGAACAACCGGCCCAGCGCCCCCATCAGGGCACCCTCCGCGCCGACCAGTGCCTGGGTCGCAACGAGGTCTCCTGGATTGGCCTCCATCTGCTTCATCGCCGTCATTGCCTGGTTGCGCGCCTGTATGACCGCCTCCAGGGTCTCGCGCTCATGCTTCATGTATCCCTTGGCCGTCTCGACCAGGTTGGGGATCAGGTCGTAGCGGCGCTGAAGCTGCACTTCGATCTGAGCGAACGCGTTCTTGAAGCGGTTCCTCAGTTTGACCAGCCGGTTGTAGATGCTGAGAAGGTAGAAGAGGAGTGCAATTCCGATACCGTTTGCAACTAGGATTACGATCGTCAAGGTGCTCATTGATTGTCGATCCCGACCGTGGTCGCCGAAACGTCGCCCCCAAAGAAGACGCTAATCTTTGAAGCGGAATACTACCTATGAGCACGCGGAAGATCGAACATTAACGTCGGTTTTTTCGACTGATTCGTGCACGGTCGGAGCCTCACTGCGTCAGACGCAGCACCAGCGAGAGGATCCCGACACCGGCGCCCATGGCCATCAGGGTGCCGAGAAACAGGCGCACAAGGGGTTCCTCCGGATCCGTCCGCCGCCAGAAGAACCAGGCAACGCAGAAAACGACAATGGCGAAGAGCGTCGTGACGTCCATCGATCGGTCCGCTTCTCCCTCGTGATGCTCCCCGGATCGTCACCCGATTGCGATGGGCGGCCCGGCTTGCCGGCGCAGGCCGACACAGGAATGGGCAGCCAGCGTGACGAGAATGACCGCGCCACCGAGGAAGGTCGCCGTCGCCGGTACTTCACCGAGCGCCCACCACACCCAGACCGAGCCGAGCACCATCTCCAAGAGCAGGATCAGACCGACCTCGGCGGCGGGAAGGTACCGGGGTCCCTCGGTGATCAGGGCGTGCGAGACTGGTATCACGACGAGGCCCAACACCCCGAGCAGGACAAAATCCGACGTGGAGACATCGAACGGTGCCGCCCAGAAAGTCGCAACGGCGCACATCAGAAAGCCGCTGAGCGCGACAGCCGGCACCACGCTGACAGCGCGAAGGTGACGGGCGACGACGAAATGCCCGGCGATGCACGCTGCCGATCCGACCGCACACAGGTCCCCCCACAGCGCACCGCCGCCGAGGCTGCCCGCGAAGATCACGACGATGCCGACGATGCCGGCGAATATCGCAATCCACGTCCGCGGCGGCACCGCCTCTCTGAGGAAAACGCGGCCGAACACCGCCGCAAACAGCGGTGCCACCGAGAGGATCACCAGCGTGTTCGCCGCCGTCGTCAGCGCGAGCGACGTAACGAAGAGAGTGACGGTGCCGGCGAACAGCGGCACCGAGAGGAACCCGATGGGCCCCAACGCCCGCACGCTGCCAACGATACCGTGCCGGTCACGAAGGGCGACATAGACGAACAGACCGATTCCCATCAGCAGCCCGCGCCACCAGAGGACGGTCCACGTGTCAGCGGTGATCAGCCGCACGAGAAGCGCGTCGGGACTGAGCACGGCCACGCCAAGGACGGTCAGGACGAGGCCCCGGATGTGCTCCGGCTTCGATGTCATGGGTAATCCTCTCCGGCGGGACGTGGTCCGCGGAGCCGCACTCTATGCGCTCCGCATCAGTTGACGAAACGGATGATTCCGCCGCCGGCGACGCTATTGTGGGGGATTGGCAACCCGGCGACAGCCGTTCGGGTCGTGGTCTAGGAGGAAGAGCATGAAGGTACTGCTGGTCGGTGCAGCCGGAACCATCGGCCGCGCGATCGCCGACGAGTTGGGCACCCGCCACGAGATTGTTGCCGCCGGGCGATCTTCAGGGGACGTGCGGCTGGACATCACCGACGAGGATTCGATCCGTTCGGCGTACCAACAGGTGGGCGGGATCGACGCCGTCGTCTCGGCAGCCGGCCACGTCAAGTTCGCGCCGTTCGCCGAGATGACCGCCGCCGACTACGACATCGGGCTCAAGGATAAGTTGATGGGCCAAGTCAATCTCGTGCTGATTGGCCGCGACCACATCGCCGACGGTGGTTCGTTCACTCTGACCACGGGTGTACTCGAGTCCGACCCCATCGTTGCCGGGTCGTCTGCGTCCATGGTCAATGGCGCGGTCAACGCCTTCGCCATGGCGGCGGCGATCGAGATGCCGCGGGGCTTGCGTATCAATGTCGTCAGCCCTGGCGTCATCGAGGAGGCGATGCCGGCTTACGCACCGTTCTTCCGCGGCTTCGAACCGGTACCGGCGGCCCGCGCCGCGCTTGCCTACGCCAAGAGCGTCGAGGGTGCCCAGACCGGACAGGTGTACCGCGTGCTGTAGAAAGCCGATTCCCGGGTGGGGCAGACCGTTGGAGAAGACGCATGCCGGCTAAGGTCCTCTATGAGAAGGACGGGCGCCTCGGCCGCGTTACGCTGAACCGGCCGGAGGTGATGAACGCCATCGACGATGACCTGCCGCGCGAGTTGTCGGCCGCGGTCGCCGAGGCCGATGCCGATCCTGACGTGCATGTCATGGTGCTTTCGGGCGAAGGGCCGGCCTTCTGCGCCGGTTACGACCTCGCCCACTACGCCGAGGCCCAAGGTCCGAACGTGGCCGTCCAGGAGATGCCCTGGGATCCGATCAAGGACTACGCCTTCATGTGGCGGAACACCCAGCATTTCATGTCGCTGTGGCGGGCGTTGAAGCCGGTGGTCTGCAAGGTGCACGGGTTTGCCATCGCCGGCGGGTCCGATATCGCGCTCTGCGCCGACATGACCATCATGGCCGAGAGCGCCGAGATCGGGTACATGCCGGCACGCGTCTGGGGCTGTCCGACCACGGCCATGTGGGTTTTCCGCCTGGGCGCCGAGAAAGCGAAGCGCATGCTGTTCACCGGCGACAGGATCGACGGGCGCGAGGCGGAACGACTGGGCCTTGTCCTCAAGGCGGTACCGGACGGCCGGCTCGACGCGGAGGTCGAAGCACTCGCGAGCCGCATGGCCGGCGTGCCGGTCAACCAGCTCGCCATGCAGAAGATGGTGATCAACCAGGCCATCGAGTCGACGGGAATGATGGACACCCAGCGTTTGGCGACGATCTTCGACGGCATCTCGCGCCATTCCCCCGAGGGTCTGAACTTCAAGAAACGCGTCGAGGATGTGGGCTGGAAGCAGGCGGTCGCCGAACGCGATTCCGGGACCTACGACTGGACCGCCGCCCGCCCGATGGACCCGGAAGAGTAGCTGACGCGGGAACCCGAACGGCTTCTTGCCTTGCGCAGTTCCATGGTTCTCCGATGGCATCGAGGGGATACACTTCTTGCAACACTCGGTTGTCGGAGGAGGAGCGGCCATGATTGCCGAAGCTGAGTCCGGACTTGTGGTTTCCTGTCTTCTCGACGGCCGCGGCGGCGGGCGTGAAGTGGGCTGGGAGGAGATCGATTGGTGGACTGCGGAGCAAGGTGTCCTCCGGGTGCACCTGCATCAGGCGTCGGATGAGACCCGAGACTGGCTGACCAACAAAAGCGGTCTGGACCCGGTCGTTGTCGGCGCGCTTCTGGCGGAGGAGACACGGCCGCGGGCGGACGAATTCGGCGACGGCCTGCTGGTCATTCTCAGGGGCGTCAATCTCAATCCCGGCGCCGATCCTGAAGACATGGTCTCGCTGCGTATGTGGATCGACGGACACCGCGTGATCACCGTGCGCATCCGAAGCCTGATGGCTGTCCAGGACGTACGGGAAGCTCTTGCCAACGGGCGTGGACCGCAGACTTCGGGCGACTTCCTCTCCCACGTGGCCCGTAGGCTGGTCGATCGCATGGGGCCATTCATGGAAGGTCTGGACGACACCATCGACGCCTTGGAGGAGCAGATGATCGGCAGCGCGCAGCGCGAGATCAGACAGCGACTGGCAGCGGTCCGCCATCAGGCCATCGTCGTGCGCCGCTACCTGGCGCCCCAGCGGGAGGCGACCAACCGGGTTCTGGCCTCGGACCAGGCATGGCTTGGAGCGCCGAGCAAGGCGCGCATCCGCGAGGCCATGGACCGGGTCGTGCGGTACATCGAAGACCTCGACGCGATCCGCGAACGGGCGGGCGTCATTCAGGATGAGTTGATGAACCGGCTCGCCGAGCAAATGAACAAGACCATGTACATCCTCACCGTGGTCGCCGCGATCATGCTGCCGCTCGGGTTCATCACCGGTCTTTTGGGAATTATATATATAATTCCCGAACATATGCGCTGGCTGAAAGCGTGGCATCGGTCACTGCTGTGCGCTGAGGCGCCCTTTCCCGAGGATCTCGCATACGACCCCCAGGATCTGGGCCGCTTCGGGACGTGGTACGTCAAGAACCAGCATCGCGGTCTGGTCGATCAGCCGGCGGTGCGGAACCTCGCCGGCCTGTACCGCGAGATGCACGACCAGGCCCGCGGCCTTGCCCGCGATGCCCGCGCCGGATTGCCCCTTCCCCGGGAGACCTATGACACCTTCATGGATACGTCGGCCTCCTTCATCGCCCAGGCGCGCCGACTCGAACGTGCCTTCGCCACTGCGTCGTCGGACCTCGACCCGCTGACCGGGGTTCACAATCGCCAGGCCATGGAACGCGACCTCGAACGGGAGCGGACGCGGGCGCTGCGCTCGGACCGGACGTGCTGCATCGCGCTCGCCGACCTGGATCGATTCAAGGCGATCAATGATACCCACGGCCACGGTGCCGGAGACCGCGTTCTGGTTGCCGCGGCCGAGCGATTTCTCGCCACCCTGCGCCCCTATGATTCCGTCTACCGCTACGGCGGCGAGGAGTTCCTGTTCTGCCTTCCGGATACGTCGGCGGCCGACGCCGAGCGGATCCTCGAACGCGTGCGGCGGAAACTCGAAGAGCGGCCCGTTCCGACCGATGGTGGCGATGCTCTCGCGATCACCGCGTCGTTCGGATTCGTCGAAATCGACGCGGAATGCTCCCTCGACGAGACCATCCAGCGCGCCGACCGGGCGCTTGTACAGGGCCAAGTCCCTCGGCCGCAATCGGGTGTGCAGCTGGCTATTCGACGCCGAACCGGTCGCCGAATAGGCGGCCTATTCGGTCGGCAGCATCCGAAACGTCGAGTCGCCCGGATGATCGGCCGGTCGCGGCAAGACGGCCGTGACGCGCGCCGCAGGCGGTCCCTGCCAGCACGCATCGAGCATGGCATCGACAGTCGCTTTCGGGCCGGAAAACACCGCTTCGACGCTGCCGTCGCGACGGTTGCGAACCCAACCGCGTAGTCTCCGCCGGACCGCCTCATCGGCCGTCCAACCCCGATACCAAACGCCTTGCACACGGCCTTCGATCCGGACGATGACCGATTTGATCGGTTCGGAGTCTCCGGTCACTGTCCGTCACCCTCACCCGGTTGGCGCGGGGGTGGCTGGCGGAAGATATCGAACAGCCCCATGACGTAGGCGGCGTGCATGGCGAGGACGCCGCCCCAGCCGACGATCGCCATCAGTCCCCACGATCCACCCGGACTGAACAACACGTTGATCACCACGACCATCACCATGACCACGGCGAACAGCGCCAGGTGGAGCAAGAAATTCCGCAACCGCAGGCGCGCCCGCAGTTCGGGGTCGACGCCGGTCATCGCGGCCCCTGGGCGCCATCGCGGGACAGCCGGTCGAACCGCGCCGCCTGGTGCACGTCATCGAGCAGCCGCCGGCGCCGCCCGGCCGCCTCGGCATCGTCGCCCCAGCGCTCCATCTGGTAATCCTCGTCGACCTGAGACGCCGAGAAGGCTTCTTCCGGACCGACACGGTCGGCCATCAGCGCAAGTCCGATAACCAGCGAGCCCAACGCCTCGACGGCGCTGGCGAGTGCCGCCAGCGAAAAATCGGCCCTCGCATCAACGGCGTGGCGCAGGATATCCAGGGCACCTGCCTCCTGTTGGATGGGCACGACACCGGAAGTCACGGCGAGCCGCGCGCCATAGCAGTCCTCTAGCCAGGCGAGCAAGGGCTGCCATCGCTCTTGCTGGCGGGCCTGCAAATCGGCCGGCTGGTCGGCGCGATAGCAGACCAGGTCCATGGCGCCGTACGCGACCAGACCGTCGATGACCGCGCGGCGCTCCGGAACCACTTTGTCGATTGTCGTGGCACACAGGCGCGTCAGTGGCATGGTCTCCGGCCGGACAACATCGGCCTGGGCGTCCCATTCGGAGGCCAGCGCTTCGGCCAAGGCCATCGTCGGCACGGCGAGGATCGCCTTGGCGGGGGTTTTGACCGGGCGTCCGTCGAGTGTCACGACCAACGTGCCTCCGCTCGGTGACACCGCAACCGTTCGATACACCCTTTTCGCTGCCGGTTTCATCGGCCGACAAGTCTCCGTCCGGTATCACTGCATCTGGACCAACGGGTCAGCACATCTATTGGCGCTGACCGTCGACAAGGCGCGCCAATGTCGGAGCGACATCCGGGAACGAGTCGACAATCGCATGGGCACCGGAGGCGCGCAATTCGTCGGCGTGATGATATCCCCACGTCACGCCGACCGCCAACGCCCCGGCATTGCGGGCCATCATCATGTCGAAGGTCGTATCGCCGACGACGACCGTCGAGGCCGCGTCCGCGCCGGTTTCGGTGAGCGCCTGCAGGACCATGTCGGGGCTCGGCTTGCCGGCTGCCCGGTCCGACGTCTGCAGCGTGACAAAGCGGTTGTCGAGACCGTGGCCGGCAAGGGTGGCGACGAGCCCGCGATGCGACTTTCCGGTCGCAATCCCCAACAGCCAGCCGTCGGCATCCAGTTCCGCCAACGCCTCGCGCGCGCCCGGATGCCAACGCCTCGCGCGCGCCCGGATAAAGCGGTTCGTTCACGGCGCCATCGCGGCGCAGGCGGCCGAATGCGGCGCTGTAGCTTTCGGCGATCGGTCCGCTCGCGGCGGCCTCCGACTCCGGCAGGAGTTGCGCGACGGCGGCCCGCAACGGCAGCCCGACGACGCGCCGCACGGCTTCGGCATCGGGCACCGGGCGGCCGTGCGACGAGAACGCCGTTGCCATCGACGAGACGATGGCGCTTTGGCTGTCGACGAGAGTCCCGTCGCAATCGAGAAGGCAGAGTCTGACCATGGACCAACGAGACCTCACTATTGGCTGGAGACGATACAGGAACGTCTCGCATGCGCCATCAACCGCGGCGACACGGACCCGCGCCGACCGTATCACCAGGTTCCTGGACAATACCTGCAAAGCCTTTGCAACGAGCCAGTTTCTGCTAATATCGCGCCCCCGCCCGCTGGTTGCGCGAGCGGGAACAAACGTGCGGGGTAAGAGGTGTCCTTGGGCCGGACCGGTCATCGACGAGACAACGCCGATACCGAATCTAAGCCCTCTCGAAAATGACCGATCGTTTACGAGAGCTGGCCGCGGCGGCTCGAATCAAGCTGCCGTTCCGGCGCAAGGCGTTGGACGCCGAAGGAAAACCCCATGGCGTGCTAGGAGGGAAGGCCGGGACTCACACCGGTTACCGAATCAGTTCCTTGACGAACAGGAGTCGAACTAAATGAAGCCCGTGAAACTATTTGTCGGAATCCTTCTGGCCGCGCCGCTTTTGGCCGCCTGTGCAGACCGCTGGGACACCAAGGGCGTCGAAATGATGTCGTCGTCGGGAGACAAGTTCCAGCAGACCCTCCATCGCGAGTACACCAAGCTGGCGATGATGGAGAGGGACGAGGGTGACTGGGGGGACGCCGCCTACTTCGTCGAGCGCGCCAAGATGTCGGCCATGGGCGAAACCGTAGCGCCCGAGGAGATCTCCATGCGCAACCTGCCTGGGGACACGGTCGATGAGTTGACCACGGCCCGCGGGCAGCTCGTCGCGGCGCTTGGAAGTGATGCGGCCAAACGCAAGCCATTCAGCGCCGCTTTCGCCCAGGCCGGATTCGATTGCTGGATGCAGGGGCAGGAAGAAAACTTCCAGCCCAAGCACATCAAGGCCTGCAAGGAGATGTTCCAGAGCGGCATCTCGGCGCTGGCGCTGGCCGAACCGATGGCGGAGATGCCGAAGAAGGCCGAACCCATGCCGAAGCCCCAGCGGCGGGCGACGCTATTCACCGTCTACTTCGACTTCGACAGCACCGAGATCAATGCCGAGGCGATGAAGATGATCAACACCGCCGCCAAGGAGTACGGCATGCAGGGCTCGAAGACGATCACCGTTTCCGGTCATGCCGACGCAGCCGGCGGGGACGGCTACAATCAGATCCTGTCGAACAATCGGGCCATGGCGGTGACCAAGGCGCTCGCCAAGGCCGGGGTCCCGAGCGCGATGATCAGCGCCCGCTCCTTCGGCGAGAAGAGGCCTGCCGTCTCGAGCGGCGAGAACGACCGCAAGGCCCTCAATCGCCGGGTCGAGATCCAGCTCAACAATTAGCTTCGCCGGACCTTCCGGCCTGGGGAGCGGCGCCGCCCAGCGGCGCCGCTCTTCGTTTGCACCACATCGATTCCGGCGGCGCAGGTGTCGGCGCCCTCGGTGGCGAAGCCGAAGAACCGCCACGTCTCGGCCATGTGCGCCGGCAACGGCGCCTCCGCGGTCAGCAGGCCGCCCCGGGGGTGGGGAACGGCGATCGCCCGGGCGTGAAGGTGCAGGCGCCGATCGACGCCGTCGATGAAAGCCGCGGAACCGCCGTACTTGCCGTCCCCCTGGATCGGCGTGCCCAGTGCGGCGCAGTGGGTGCGCAACTGGTGGGTTCGTCCGGTTTCCGGCTCCAGCGCCAGCCACGCGGCGCGCCGGCCGGCTTGGTCGACCACACGGAACCCGGTGACCGCGGACCGGCCGTCCTCGGCATCGGCGGCGACGCGTTCGCCCCGCGGACCGGGGAACTTGGCAAGGGCCAGGTCGATTGAGCCTTCGTCGGCGTCGGGCACGCCGACGACCAGCGCCCAATAGAGTTTCTGCGCGGCACGCGTCCGAAAGGATTGCGCCAGCGCCGCCGCCGCCGCTGCCGTCCGCGCCAACACCAGGGCCCCCGACGTGTCCTTGTCGAGACGGTGGACGAGGCGCGGCCGCTCGCCCCCGAACCGTAGCGCGTCCAGCATGGCATCCAGGTGCCGTCGGGTCCCGGTACCGCCCTGCACCGCCAGCCCCGGCGGCTTGTCGAGGACGATAACCGTGTCATCGCGATGGAGGACCCGAGCCCGCAGATCGTCCGCCGTGGCGGCATCGACCGGCGGTCGCGGTGACGTCCTTGGACGTTTCGGCGATGGTCCAAACGGCGGAACACGGATCTTTTGGCCGGCCTCGACGCGGGCCCCGGCCTTCGCGCGCCGGCCGTCGAGGCGGATCTGCCCCGACCGCAACAGCTTCTGCAACCGGCCTTGGGTCAGATGGGGGTAGCGCCGCCGGAACCAGCGGTCGAGCCGGAGGCCGTCCTCGTCGCTCTCGACTTCGACCACCGCGACACCGGGTGCTTCGTCCCCCGGCCACCGTGGCGGGTCAGCTTCGACCGCCATACTGAATGACCTGGACCTTCTCCATCGTGATGAGGCCGCTGCCCATCATCTCTTCCAGTTCTGGCAGAAAGGCATCGACCTTCTCGGCGGTATCGACGATCTCGATGACCACCGGCAGGTCCTCGGAGAGCCGAAGGATTTTCGCCGTATGCAGCCGACTTGAGCGGCCGAAACTCAACGGGCCGCGCAGCACCGTCGCACCGGCCATGTGCGTCTCGCGCGCCTTTTCGACGATAGCCTGGTAGAGCGGCTGACGCTTGTAGCGGTCGGCTTCGCCGAAGAACATTCTGAGCAGCACCGCCTCGCCGGAGAGCACCATCGCCTACCCTTTCAGTTGGTTGATGTTGGCGGCAAGAACGTGGCCGACCCATACGGCGGTCAGGCAGAGGACGACCGACACGAGGACGTTGCCCATCGCCCGCCACCATTCGCCCGACTGCATTAGGGTGAGGGTCTGGAGGCTGAACGACGAGAACGTGGTGAAGCCGCCGCAGACCCCGAACATGATGAACTGGCGTGTGTCGGACGCCATGAAGATCCGCCCCTCCGGTGCGGTCAGCGTCGCGACGAATCCGATGATCAGCGACCCGACGACGTTGACCATCAAGGTGCCGAACGGAAAGGTCTCGCCGAGCGGGTGAGCCACGGCACCCGACAGCCAGTAGCGGACGACACCGCCAATCGCGCTGCCGAAGGCGATCCAAGCGTAGGTCGTAACCATGTGGGCGCCGTCCCCCGATTCCGGTCCCCCAACACGTGTATGGCAAACGGTGACGGACTTCCAGCCCGAAGGCCCGAGCCCTTACTCTTTGCGTTCGGCGCGCAGCTTGTCCCAATAGGCGAGCCGTTTGGCGATCTCCCGTTCGAAGCCGCGGTCCGCGGGCGCGTAGAAGCGCTGCCGGGCCATGCCCTCGGGGAAGTAGTCCTGGCCCGAGAACGCGTCGGGCGCATCGTGGTCGTAGGCGTACCCCTCCCCGTATCCCAGGTCGCGCATCATCCGGGTCGGTGCATTCAGGATGTGCTTGGGCGGCATCACCGATCCGGTCTCACGCGCCGCCCGCATCGCCGCCTTATCGGCCCGGTAGGTGGCGTTGGACTTGGGCGCCGTGCCGAGGTAGACGACGCACTGGACGAGGGCGAGTTCGCCTTCCGGAGAGCCGAGGCGTTCATAGGCCTCCCACGCGGCGAGGGACTGCGGCAGCGCCTGCGGATCGGCGAGGCCGATGTCCTCGACGGCGAACCGCACCATCCGCCGGGCGATGTACTCCGGGTCCTCGCCACCAACGATCATCCGCGCGAACCAGTAGAGCGCCGCGTCGGTGTCCGAGCCGCGCAGGCTCTTGTGCAAGGCGCTGATGAGGTTGAAGTGGCTTTCCTGGTGCTTGTCGTAGACCGGCATGCGCCGCTGCACAGCCGCCGCCAACCCTGCGGGATCGAGGGTTTCGCCTTCGGGAAGCTCGAACAAGGCCTCGGCCATGTTCAAAAGATAGCGGCCGTCGCCGTCGGCCATGGCGCGGAGCGCCGCCCGGGCATCGGTATCGAGGGGCAGCGGCCGGCCGACGTCGGCCTCGGCGCGGGAGAGCAGTTCCTCCAACGCCGCGTCGTCGAGCCGGTTGAGCACCAGCACCTGGCACCGGGACAGCAGCGGCGCGTTCAGCTCGAACGACGGATTCTCGGTGGTGGCGCCGACGAGGATGACCGTGCCGTCCTCGACATACGGCAGGAACCCGTCCTGCTGGGCGCGGTTGAAGCGGTGGATCTCGTCGACGGACAGGAGGGTGCCTTTACCGTCGGCGCGGCGCGTGCGGGCGCCGTCGAACACCCGGCGCAGATCGGCAACACCGGAGAACACCGCCGACAGCGGCTCGAAGGCAAGGTCGGTGATGTCGGCCAGCAGCCGGGCGATGGTCGTCTTGCCGGTCCCCGGCGGTCCCCCACAGGACCATGGACGTCACGCGCCCCGCCGCTGCCATGCGGCCGATCGGTGCGTCGGGCGCGAGCAGATGATCCTGGCCAACGACGGCGTCGAGGGTCGCGGGCCGCAGCCGGTCGGCCGGCGGCCTTGGTGCCTGGGCTTCAAAAAGCGTCGTCACCCACCGATGACCAGGTTGAGTTTCTCGCCGTCGCGCTCGATGACCACCTGCCAGCGGGCCGCCGGCTTGGTCACCGACCTTTTGAGCCCGGTCACCGAGTCGACCTCGCCGCCGTTGACCTCGAGCACCGTGTCGCCCGGCTGGAAGCCCAACCGCGCCGCCGGTGTGCCGCGGCGCATGCCGAGGATGACGACACCGGGACGAAAGCGGGACAGGCCAAGTTCGTCGGCAAGGGCCGGCGACATGTTGGCGACGGTCGCTCCCGAGAGGGGGTGGCGGCCGCTCAGCTCGGTGACCTCGCGCGGCGGGTTCTCGACCGGGGCTACGAGGGGCAGATCGACGCGCGTTTCCCGGCCGCGCCGCACGAGCCGCAGCTTGGCCGTCTCGCCGACGGGCAGCGTGGCGATGCGGAAGTTGAGGGCCTTGGGATCGTCCACCGTCCGGTTGTTGACGCTGATGACCGCGTCGCCGACTCGGATGCCGGCGCGTTCCGCCGGCCCGCCCGAGTACACCTCGTTGATCAGCACACCGGCGGGCCTTTCAAGCCCCAGCGACTGGGCGATCTCGGAAGTCACCGGCTGGCCCCAGGCGCCGAGCCAGGGCCGCACCAGCTTGCCGACAGTGGTGAAACCGGCGATCACCGTGCGCACCATGTTCGATGGCACGGCGAAGCCGATGCCGAGTGATCCGCCGCCTTTCGAGTAGATGGCCGTGTTGACGCCGATGAGACCGCCGTCCATGCCGATCAGCGCGCCGCCCGAATTACCGGGGTTGATGGCGGCATCGGTCTGGATGAAGAAGTTGAGGTCGCTGATGCCGACCTGGGTCCGCGCCAGCGCCGAAACGATGCCGCTAGTCACGGTCTGGCCAACGCCGAAGGGGTTGCCGATGGCCAGCACGATGTCGCCGACTTCGACGTCGTCGGAATCCCTAAGCTCGAGGAACGCCAGACGCTCCTCGCCGGGATCGATGCGCAGTACGGCCAGGTCCGTGCGCTCGTCGGAGCCCAGCAACTCGGCCTCGAACTCGCGGCGGTCGGCGAGCACGACGGTGATCTCGTCGGCACCGGCGATCACGTGATGGTTGGTGACGATGGTGCCGCCGGCATCGACGATGATCCCCGATCCGAGCGAGTTCTGAACCCGCTCACGCGGCACGCCGAACCCGAACCGGTCGCCGAAGAAGCGGCGGAAGAAGGGGTCGTTGAACAAGGGCGAAACCACTCGGCTCCGCACCACACGGCGGCCGTAGATGTTGACCACGGCCGGTGCGGCGGCCTTGACCAGCGGCGCGAACGACAGCTGCATCTGCTCGCGCGACTGCGGCACCTGCCGCTGGGCAGCGGCATCCGGCGCGTTCGTGAACAGGCAAAGGATGGCGACCACGGCCGCCAACAGGATGGATCGGATAGGCGCGGTCACCGGGCGGGGCCCGCCGGCGCTACTCGACCTCGGCGAGGTCCTCGGCGGCCTCGAGCCGAGCCCGGTCCTCGGCACCCTTGGCCTCGGGATCGCGGTCGACGAGTTCGATCACCGCCATCGGTGCGCTGTCGCCATAGCGGAAGCCGGCCCTCAGCACCCGCGTATAGCCGCCGGGGCGCTCCTTGTAGCGTTCGGCCAGGGAATCGAAGACCTTGCGGACGATGACGTCGTCGCGCAGGAACGAAGCCGCCTGCCGCCGGGCATGGAGGTTGCCGCGCTTGCCCAGCGTGATCATGCGGTCGGCGATCCGACGCAGTTCCTTGGCCTTCGGAACAGTGGTGACGATCTGCTCGTGCTTGAGCAGGCTGACCGCCATGTTGGCGAACATCGCCTTGCGGTGGGCGCTGGTGCGGTTGAGCTTGCGGCCGCTGAGGCGGTGGCGCATCGGTCCTTACTCCTGTCGACGGGCCGTCAGTACGGCTCTTCCAGCTTCTTGGCCAGCTCTTCGATGTTTTCCGGCGGCCAGTTGGCGATCTCCATGCCCAGCTGCAGCCCCATCTGGGTCAGCACTTCCTTGATTTCGTTCAAGGACTTGCGGCCGAAGTTGGGCGTCCGCAGCATGTCGGCTTCGGTCTTCTGCACCAGATCGCCGATGTAGATGATGTTGTCGTTCTTCAGGCAGTTGGCCGAGCGCACCGAAAGCTCCAGTTCGTCAACCTTGCGCAGCAGGTTCTTGTTGAACGGCAGCTCGTCGCGGCGCTCGTCTTCGGTGACCGCTTGCGGCTCCTCGAAGTTAATGAACAGCTGCAGCTGATCCTGAAGAATGCGGGCGGCCAGCGCCAGGGCATCGTCCGGCGTGACGGCGCCGTTGGTGGTCACTTCCAGCGACAGCTTGTCATGGTCGGTGACCTGACCGACGCGGGTGTTCTCGACCTTGTAGGCGACCTTGCGCACGGGTGAGAACACGGCATCCACCGGAATGAGGCCAATGGGCGAATCCTCGGCCCGGTTGGCCGCCGCCGGCACGTAGCCCTTGCCGGTCTCCACGGTCAATTCCATGCTGATCCGGGCGCCATCGTCGAGGGTGCAGATGACCAGGTCCGGGTTCATCACCTCGATGTCGTGTCCGGTATCGATCATCCCGGCGGTCACCACGCCTGGCCCCTCGGCCGCCAACATCATGCGCTTCGGCCCCTCCCCATGCATGCGCAGACCAAGGGACTTGATGTTGAGGACGATGTCGGTGACGTCCTCACGGACCCCGGCGATGGACGAGAATTCGTGCAGGACGCCGTCGATCTGGATCGCCGTCACCGCGGCACCCTGAAGCGACGACAGCAGGATGCGGCGGAGCGCGTTCCCCAGCGTCAGACCGAAACCGCGCTCGAGTGGCTCGGCGACGATATTGGCGACGCAACCCGGATCGGCGCCGGCGACGATGTCCAGCTTCGTGGGTTTGATCAGTTCCTGCCAGTTTTTTTGAATCACGGGGGCGACCTCACGCTCGAAAAAACTTCTGCGGCCCCACTATCCGGAGCCTGGATTGCATTGTCCGCCCGCGGCGAACGCCGTACGGGCGGACTCGGTGCCGAAGGGCCGTACGGCCGGCTAGACGCGCCGGCGCTTGCGCGGACGACAACCGTTGTGGGGAATCGGTGTGACGTCGCGGATGGCGGTGATCGTAAAGCCGACCGCCTGCAACGCTCTCAGAGCCGATTCACGCCCGGACCCGGGTCCCTTCACCTCGACTTCCAGGGTCCTCATACCGTGCTCCATGGCCTTGCGTCCGGCGTCTTCCGCCGCCACCTGGGCGGCGTAGGGAGTCGACTTCCGCGACCCCTTGAACCCCTGGCTTCCCGCCGACGACCAGGCAATGGCATTGCCCTGCGCGTCGGTGATGGTGATCAGGGTGTTGTTGAAGGTCGCACTGACGTGCGCGACCCCTGACGCGATATTCTTGCGTTCGCGGCGCCGCGGCCGCTGAGCTGGCTTGGCCATGGGAGATCCCTAAACCCCTATTTAGTCGCTTTTTTCTTGCCCGCAATGGGTCGGGCCGGTCCCTTGCGGGTTCGGGCGTTGGTGTGGGTCCGCTGACCGCGCACGGGCAGCCCGCGGCGGTGCCGCAACCCCCGGTAGCAGCCGAGGTCCATCAGCCGCTTGATGTTCATCGCCACCTCGCGGCGCAGATCACCCTCGACCTGATACTCGGCGTCGATGATCTCGCGTACCCGCATCACCTCGTCGTCGGTGAGCTCGGACACACGGCGCGGCCCCGGAATCCCGACCTTCTCGCAGATCTCGCGCGCCTTGGTGCGCCCGATCCCATGGATATAGGTGAGCGAAATCTCGACCCGCTTATGGATCGGTATGTTCACGCCAGCAATACGCGCCAAGACCGCTACTCCTCGAAACTTGTCCTGAGGCCGAATCGAACATCGCGGGAACCGCGAGCGGCGGATTATAGTCCCCGCGCCGATTCAGTCAATAATCTCTCCTGTCAACCCACCGCGCGCTTCATCTGCTCGGTGACATCGTCGATCGGAGCCATTCCGTCGATGCTCTTCAGCACGCCCGTTTTCGCGTAGTAGGCGATAATCGGCTCGGTTTGCTCGTGGTAAGCGTGCAGCCGCGAGCGTACGGTTTCCGCGTTGTCGTCGGCACGACGGGTAAACTCGGTGCCGCCGCAGGCGTCGCAGACGCCATCAACCTTGGGTTTCTGAAAGCTGTCGTGATAGCCGGCGCCACATTTAGCACAGGTGAAGCGGCCGGTGATGCGCTCGACCATGGCTTCGTCGTCAACATCGATCGAAATCACCCGGTCGATTCGCAGGTTCCGCTCGGTGAGCATGGCATCCAGGGCTTCCGCCTGGGGAACCGTGCGCGGAAAACCGTCGAGGATGAAGCCGCTCCGGCAGTCGTCCTTGCTGATCCGCTCGCCGATCATGCCGACGATCAGCGCGTCGGGCACCAGGTTTCCGGCCTTCATAATGGCATCGGCCTCGCGGCCAATGTCGCTGCCGGACGAAACTTCGGCCCGCAGCATGTCGCCGGTCGACAACTGAATGATTCCGAGCGCGTCCTCCAGCCTCTTGGCCTGAGTCCCCTTGCCCGCCCCCGGCGGGCCCAGCAACACCAAATTCATCCACGCCTCCCCCTCAGCTTGGACTTCTTGATCAGTCCTTCGTATTGGTGCGCCAGCAGGTGCGACTGCACCTGGGCGACGGTGTCCATGGTCACCGTTACGACGATCAGCAGGCTGGTGCCGCCGAAGTAGAACGGCACCGAGAACCGCGAGATCAGGATCTCCGGCAGCAGGCAGACCAGCGCCAGGTACGCCGCACCGACGACGGTCAGCCGCGTCAGCACCCGATCGAGATACTCGGCGGTGTTCTTGCCCGGCCGGATGCCTGGAATGAAGCCGCCGTACTTCTTGAGGTTGTCGGCGGTGTCCGCGGGATTGAACACGACGGCCGTATAGAAGAACGCGAAGAACACGATCAGGCCGATGTAGATCGCCAGATAGAGCGGCTGGCCACGGCCGAGGAACGCACCGACGTCGGTCAGCCAGTCCGGTCCCTGACCGGCGGAGAACTGCAGCACGGTGATCGGCATCAGCAGCAGCGAGCTGGCGAAAATCGGCGGGATCACGCCAGCGGTGTTGATCTTCAGCGGCAGGTGGGTGCTCTCGCCGCCGGTCATGCGGTTGCCCTGCTGGCGCTTGGGATACTGGACGACGATGCGGCGCTGGGCGCGCTCGACGAAAACGATGAAGAAGATCACCGCAACCGCCATCAACAACAGGCCGACGATCAGCGCCGTGGACAGGGCCCCGGTGCGGCCCAGTTCCAACGTGCCGGCCAGGGCACGCGGTAGCTCGGCGACGATGCCGGCGAAGATGATCAGCGAAATGCCGTTGCCGACGCCGCGGGCGGTGATCTGCTCGCCCAGCCACATCAGGAACATGGTGCCGCCGACCAGGGTCACGACCGTGGTGAAGCGGAAGAACGCGCCCGGATCGGCCACCGCCGGCCCGGCGCTCGACTGCATGCCTTCGATGCCAGCGGCGATGCCGTAGGCCTGCAGGGCGCAGATCAGCACGGTGAGGTAGCGGGTGTACTGATTGATCTTCTTGCGCCCGGTCTCGCCTTCCTTCTTCAGCGCCTCCATCTGGGGCGACACGGCGGTCATCAGCTGCATGATGATCGACGCCGAGATGTACGGCATGATGTTGAGCGCGAATATCGTCATCCGCCCGAGCGCGCCCCCGGCGAACATGTCGAACATGCCGAGGATGCCGCCCGATTGCTGGCTGAAGATGTCCTGCAGGGCCGCCGGATCGACACCGGGAAGCGGGATGTAGGTGCCGATGCGATAGACGACCAGCGCACCCAGCGTGAACCAGATGCGCTTCTTCAGTTCGGTGGCCTTCGCGAAGGCCCCCCAGTTCATGTGGGCGGCGAGTTGTTCCGCTGCGGACGCCATTATCGGATCTCCGCGCCAGTGCTACTCGGTACCGTCATCGCCGGAGCTGTCCTCCGGCGCTTCCTCCGCCTTTTTCTTGGACTTGGGCTTTGCCGTCGTTTCGGCTTTGGCTTCTTCGGCTTCACCGGCCGGCGCCTTGGCCTTCTTCTTCGGGGCCGGTTTCTCGGCTTCGGGCGCCGGTGCTTCTGCGTCCTTGGCCGGCGCCTTGGCGCTCTCGGCCTTCGGCGGCGGGCCGGAGAGTGCGATCTTGCCGCCGGCCTTTTCGACGGCGGCGATGGCGCCCTTGGTCGCGCCGGTCAGTTCGAGGGTGAGCTTGGCCTTCAGCTCGCCCTTGACCAACAGGCGCACGCCGTCGCGACGACGCTTGATCAGTCCCGCGGCCTTGAGCGCCTGTTCGTCGACCGTGCCCTTGGCGTCGAGCTTGCCGGCGTCGACTGCCTTCTGCAGGGCGCCGGTGCCGATCTCGACGTAGTCCTTGGCACCGGGGTTCTTGAATCCGCGCTTCGGCAGCCGCCGGTAGAGCGGCATCTGGCCGCCTTCGAACCCGACGATCGCGCCCCGGCCGCTCCTGGACTTCTGGCCCTTGTGACCCTTGCCGGCTGTCTTGCCGGTGCCCGAGCCCATGCCGCGTCCGACGCGCTTGCGGGCCGTGCGGGCTCCGGGATTGTCCCTGATCTCGTTCAGTCTCATGGTTCTCTTGTCCCCGATCCGCGGCCTCAGCCGGCGTCCTCGACGCGGACCAGATGACTCACCTTGGCGATCATGCCGCGCACCGCCGGCGTATCCTCAAGCTCGCGGGTACGGTTCATCTTGTTGAGCCCGAGACCCTTGAGGGTTTCGCGCTGATCCTTGGTGCGGCGGATCGCGCTGGCGATCTGCGTAACCCGCACGGTGTCCTTGCCCTTGCCGGCCATCGCCCTACTCCTGCGCGGCCCGCATGCCGCCGTCGCCGCGACGGGCGACGATGTCGCCGACCTTCTTGCCGCGCTTGGCGGCAACCGCGCGGGGCGACAGGCAGTTGTTCAAGGCATCGAAGGTGGCCTTGACCATATTGTAGGGATTGGCCGTGCCGATGGACTTCGCCACCACGTCCTGCACGCCCATGGTCTCGAACACGGCGCGCATGGGACCGCCGGCGATGACACCGGTTCCCGCCGGCGCGGCGCGCAGCACGACGCGCCCGGCGCCGAAGCGGCCCTGGACGTCGTGGTGCAGGGTGCGCCCGTCGCGTAGCGGCACGCGGATCATATCGCGCTTCGCCTGGTCGGTGGCCTTGCGGATCGCTTCGGGGACTTCGCGCGCCTTGCCCGAGCCGTAGCCGACGCGGCCCTGGCCGTCTCCGACCACCACCAGCGCGGCGAACGAGAACCGCCGTCCGCCCTTGACGACCTTCGCAACGCGGTTGATGTGAACCAGCCGGTCTGTGAGGTCTGTTTCCTCCGCCTGCTGTTGGGCGCCGCGCTCTCCGCGCCTGCCGCCGCCGGTCGGTGGACGTGCCATTCCTCGGACTCCCTAGAACGAAAGGCCGGCCTCGCGGGCCGCCTCGGCCAGCGCCTTGACGCGGCCATGATACCGATACCCGCCGCGATCGAAGACCACGGCCTTGACGCCGGCGGCGAGCGCCCGCTCGGCAACGAGCTTTCCCACCGACTGCGCGGCCTCGGCGCCGGCGCCGCTCTTGATCGTGTCGCGCAGGTCCTCGTCCAGGCTCGACGCGGCGGCGACGGTCCGACCCGCACGGTCGTCGATGATCTGGGCATAAATGTGTTTGCTCGACCGGAACACGGAGAGCCGCAGCCGGTCGCGGGCACGCTGGCGGAGCGCGTACCGCGTCCGCCGCTTGCGCCGATCGAAAAGTTGCTTCGCCGTCGCCATCGCCTATTTCTTCTTGCCTTCCTTGCGCAGGATGATCTCGTCGTCGTAGCGGATGCCCTTGCCCTTGTAGGGCTCGGGAGGCCGGAATTTCCGAATCTCCGCCGCCACCTGGCCGACGCGCTGTTTCTCGGCGCCGTGGATGTTGATGTGCGTCAGGTCGGAGCACTCGATGGTGATGCCCTCCGGCACCGGATAACGGATTTCGTGGCTGTAGCCGAGCTGCAGCACCAGGTCTTGGCCCTGCATCTGCGCACGATAACCGACGCCGGAGATCTCCAGCTTACGGGTGAATCCCGTATCAACGCCATTCACAAGGTTGTAAACGACCGTCCGCGCGGTTCCCCACATCTGGCGCGCCCGCACCGATTCGTCCCGGGGCCGCACGGTGATCTGCGAGCCCTCTTGCGTCACCACGACTTCGTCCATCAACGTCGTTTCCAGCTGGCCGAGCTTGCCCTTGGCGCTCAAGTGCTGGCCGGCGAGCGTGACGGTGACGCCGCCTGGAACTTCGACCGGGTGCTTTCCCACACGCGACATGGGTTCGTCCTAACTGCTTGTCGTCAAAACACTTCGCAAAGAACTTCGCCGCCGACGTTCTGCTCGCGCGCCTCGGCGTCCGACAGCACACCCCGCGGCGTCGACAGGATCGAAATGCCCAGGCCGTTGTAGACCCGCGGCAGGTCCCTGATCTTCGAGTAGACCCGCCGGCCCGGCTTCGAAACGCGGCCGATCTCGCGGATCACCGGCGTACCTTCGTGATACTTCAGCTCGATCTTGATCTCGTTCAAGCCGGGGCGAAGCTCGTACTGCGAATAGCCGCGAATGAATCCTTCGCGCTGCAGGACGTCGAGAACGTTGGAGCGCAGCCGCGACGCCGGCGTCGTCACCGCCGACTTCCCGGCCATCTGGCCGTTGCGGATGCGGGTCAGCATATCGCCGAGGGGATCGGTCATCGACATGGGCCGCTTCTCCCTACCAGCTCGACTTGACCATGCCGGGGACCTGCCCCTGCGAGGCGAGGTCCCGTAGCGCGATACGCGACAGCTTGAACTTGCGGTAGTTGCCCCGCGGCCGGCCGGTGAGCTCGCAGCGCAGCCGCTGGCGTACCGGCGCGGCGTTGCGCGGCAGCTTGGCCAGCTTCAGCCGTGCGCTGAACCGCTCCTCGGGCGACAGCGACTCGTCGCGCGCCGCGGCCTTGAGACGTTCGCGCCGGGCAGCGAACTTCCGGGCCATCCGGACCCGCTTCTTGTTCCGCTCGATCACGCTTTTCTTAGCCATGTAGAGTCTTTCTCCGTCGCACAGTCAGTTGACGAACGGCATGTCGAAGGCCTTCAGCAAGGCCTTGGCACTGGCATCGTCGCGGGCGTCCGTGCAGATCACGATGTCGAGGCCCCGGATCTGGTCGACCTTGTCGTAGTCGATCTCCGGCAAAATGATCTGCTCCTTGAGGCCCATGGCGAAATTGCCGCGTCCGTCGAAGCTCTTGCCCGAAAGGCCGCGGAAGTCGCGGACTCTGGGCAGCGCAATGTTGATCAGCCGGTCGAGGAACTCGTACATGCGGGCGCGGCGCAGGGTCACCTTGCAGCCCACCGTCATGCCGTCGCGGATCTTGAATCCGGCCACCGACTTCTTGGCCCGGGTGATGATCGGCCGCTGGCCGGAGATCAGCGCCAGCTCGCCCGCGGCGGCTTCCACCTTCTTGCGGTCCTGCGAGCCTTCGCCGACGCCCATGTTGAGAACGACCTTGGTGATCCGGGGGATCTCCATGGGGTTCTTCAACCCGAGCTCCTCCTGGATGGCCGGACGAACCGTCGTGTAGTAGTGATCGCGCAGTCGTGGCATCGGTCCCGTCCCCTACCGGTCGATGATCTCGCCGGAGCGCTTGGCGAAGCGCACCTTGCGGCCATCCTCGAGGAAGCGGTAACCCACCCGCGTCGGCTCGGTGCTGGCGGGATCGAGGACACCGAGATTGGAGATGTGGATCGACGCCTCCTTCTCGATGATGCCGCCCGCGGAGCCGGCGCTCGGCCGGGTGTGCCGCTTGACCATGTTGACGCCCTGGACAATGGCGCGGTTTTCCTTCGGCATCACCTTCAGCACTTCGCCCGTTGCGCCCTTGCTGCGCCCCGTGCGGACGACGACCCGGTCGCCTTTCTTGATCTTGAGTTTCTGGGCCATCACAGCACCTCCGGTGCCAGCGAGATGATCTTCATGTAGCGCTTGGCCCGCAGCTCGCGGGTGACGGGGCCGAAGATGCGCGTGCCGATCGGCTCGCCCTGCTTGTTGATCAGCACCGCGGCGTTGCGGTCGAAACGGATGGCCGAACCGTCCCCACGGCGGATGTCCTTGGCGGTGCGCACGACCACGGCCTGTAGCACGTCGCCCTTCTTGACCCGGCCGCGCGGGATCGCTTCCTTGACCGACACAACGATCACGTCGCCGACGCCGGCCGTCTTGCGCTTCGAGCCGCCGAGCACCTTGATGCACTGGACCCGCCGGGCGCCGGAGTTGTCGGCCACGTCCAGATTGGTTTCCGCTTGAATCATCGCGATCGTTCCTTCACGTCCGCCGCAGGCGCCCTCAACCGGCGTCGGTGATCACTTCCCAGGTCTTGCGCTTCGAAATCGGCCGGCACTCGCGGATGCGCACGATGTCGCCGATGTGACAGTCGTTGTTTTCGTCGTGAGCGACGTACTTTTTCGAGCGCCGCACGTACTTCTTGTAGATCGCGTCCATGACCTGGCGTTCGACCTTGACGACGACGCTCTTGTCCATCTTGTCGCTGACCACGACCCCTTGCATGACCCGTCTCGGCACCGTTCCGCCCTCCTCAAGCACCACTCGCCGGCACCGTGCGGCGGCGTTCGCCCAAAATCGTCTTGATGCGCGCGATCGAGCGGCGGACCTGCCGCTTGCGCGCGGTGTTCTCCAGTTGCCCGCTGGCCGTCTGGAATCGCAGGTTGAACGACTCCTTGCGCAGCTGAACGAGCTGTTCGCGCAGTTCGTCCTCGGTCTTGGTCCTCAGATCGGCGGCCTTCATCGTCCTAGTCCTCGTCACCGAGCCGGGTTACGAACCGCGTGCGGATCGGCAGCTTAGCCGCGGCGAGTTCGAGCGCCCGCTTGGCCAGGTCCTTGGGAATGCCGTCCACCTCGAACATCACCCGGCCGGGCTTGACCCGGCAGGCCCAATACTCGGGCGAGCCCTTGCCGCTGCCCATTCGCACTTCCGCCGGTTTGCTGCTGACCGGCACGTCGGGGAAGATTCGGATCCACACCCGGCCGGCGCGGCGCATGTGGCGGGTGATCGCACGGCGCGCGGCCTCGATCTGGCGCGCGGTGATGCGGTTCGCCGACGCAGCCTTGAGGCCGTAGGCGCCGAAGTTGAGCTGCGTCGCGGACTTCGCATTCCCGTGAATGCGGCCCTTGTGCTGCTTGCGGAACTTTGTTCGTTTCGGACTGAGCATGGCTTGAGTTCCAAATAACCCCGCTAGCGCGCGACCTGCTGGTCCATGGCCCGCTTGTCGACCGCCATCGGGTCGTGGGCCATGATGTCGCCCTTGAAGATCCACACCTTGACGCCGCAGACGCCATAGGTGGTGCGGGCGGTGGCAACGCCGTAGTCGACGTGGGCGCGCACGGTGTGCAGCGGCACGCGCCCTTCGCGGTACGACACCGAGCGGGCGATCTCGGCGCCGCCGAAGCGACCGGCGCAGTTGATGCGAATGCCCTGGGCGCCGAGGCGCATGGCCGACTGCACGACGCGCTTCATGGCGCGGCGGCTGGAGACGCGCCGCTCCAACTGCTGGGCGACGTTCTCGGCGACGAGCTGAGCCTCGATCTCGGGCTTGCGAATCTCGACGATGTTCAGGTGCACGTCCGAGCCGGTGATCTTGCCGAGTTCCAGGCGCAGCTTCTCGATGTCGGCGCCCTTCTTGCCGATGACCACGCCCGGCCGGGCGGTGTGGATGGTGATCCGCGCCTTCTTCGCCGGCCGTTCGATGACGATCCGCGACACCCCGGCCTGCGCCAAACGCTTGCGCAGGAACTCCCGGATATTCAGGTCCTCGTGGACGACGTCGGCGTAGGTGTCGTCGGCGTACCAGCGGGAATCCCAGGTCCGGTTGATGCCGAGCCGAAGCCCAATCGGGTTGACCTTTTGACCCATCAGTCGATCTCCTCGCGCTCGCGCAGGACGAGCCGCAGATTGCTAAACGGCTTCTGGATGCGGCCGACGCGCCCGCGCGCCCGCGCCTTCCAGCGTTTCATCACCAGGGTGCGCCCCACCGACGCCTCGGCGACGACCAGCCGGTCGACGTCGAGATCGTGGTTGTTCTCGGCGTTGGCGATCGCCGACTGCAGCACCTTGCGCACGTCACCGGCGATACGCCGGCGGGAAAACTGAAGCTCGGCCAGCGCCCGGTCGGCACCCAGACCGCGGATCGATTGGGCGATAAGGTTCAGCTTCTGCGGACTGGTCCGCAGGTACTTGGCGTAGGCCATCGCCTCGTTATCGGCGAGCTGCCTCTCGGCGGCGCGCTTGCCCATGACTAGCCCCTTCTCGCCTTCTTGTCGGCCGCGTGGCCGAAGAACGTCCGGGTCGGCGAGAACTCGCCGAGCTTGTGGCCGATCATGTCCTCGGTGACCAGCACCGGCACGAACTTGCGGCCGTTGTAGACGCCGAAGGTCAGGCCGACGAACTGCGGCAGGATGGTCGAGCGGCGCGACCAGGTGCGGATCACCTCGTTGCGTCCCGACCCGCGCGACTTCTCGGCCTTCTTCAGCAAGTAGCCGTCGACGAACGGTCCTTTCCATACGGATCGCGGCACCGTTGCCCTCCTATTTCTTGCGGTGACGGCGGCGCATGATCAGCGCGTCCGTCTTCTTGTTCTTACGCGTCCGCTTGCCCTTGGTCGGCTTGCCCCACGGCGTCACCGGGTGGCGGCCGCCCGAGGTCCGGCCCTCGCCGCCGCCATGGGGGTGATCGACCGGGTTCATCGCCACGCCGCGCACGGACGGACGCTTGCCGAGCCAGCGCTTCCGCCCGGCTTTGCCCAGCTTGATGTTCTGCTGGTCGGGGTTGGAGACGACGCCGATGGTCGCCATACACTCGGCCCGCACCATGCGGAGCTCGCCCGAGCTCAGGCGAAGCTGTGCGTAGCCCTGGTCCTTGCCGATGAGCTGGGCATAGGTCCCGGCCGAGCGGGCAATCTGGCCGCCCTTGCCGGGCTTCATCTCGATGTTGTGGATGATCGTGCCCACAGGAATGTGCTGCATGGGCAGCGCGTTGCCGGGCTTGATGTCCACGGACCGACCGGATTCCACCGTGTCGCCCACCGCCATACGCTGGGGCGCCAGAATGTAGGCGAGGTCGCCGTCCTCGTAGCGGACGAGCGCGATGAAGGCGGTGCGGTTGGGATCGTACTCCAGCCGCTCGACGGTACCGACGCCACCTTTGGTGCGCTTGAAGTCGACGACCCGATAACGCCGCTTGTGGCCGCCACCGCGCCGCCGCGCGGTGATGCGCCCGGTGTTGTTGCGGCCGCCCTTCTTGCGCAGGCCCTCGGTGAGCGACTTCTCCGGCTTGCCCTTCCACAGGCCCGAGCGGTCGACGAGCACGAGCCCGCGGCGGCCTGGCGTGGTCGGGTTGTATTGCTTCAGTGCCATGACCCTACACCCCGGTCGTGACGTCGATCGACTCGCCCTCGGCGAGGGTGACGATCGCTTTCTTGGTGTCGATGCGCCGCCCGGGCCGGCCGCGGAAGCGTTTGGCCTTGCCCTTGCGGTTGATGGTGTTGACCGCCGTCACCTTGACCTTGAACAGGTCCTCGACCGCCGCCTTGATCTCCGGCTTGGAGGCGTCCGGCGCGACCAGGAAGGTGACCTGGTTGTATTCGCTCAGCAGCGTCGATTTTTCGGTGATCAGCGGCGCGCGGATGATCTCGTACTTCCGCTCGGTGCTGATCGTCGTCGGCCGATAGCGATAGGGCTTGCTCATCGCAACCGCTCCTCCAAACGCGTGACCGCATCCTGGGTCAGCACCAGCACGTCGCGGCGCAGGATGTCGTAGACGTTCGCGCCCTGGCTCGGCAGCACGTCGATGCCGATGATGTTCCGCGCCGCACGGGCGAAATTGGCGTCGACTTCGGCCCCGTCGACGACCAGCACCGACGACCAGCCAAGCGCCTTGGCGTGACCGACCAGGACCTTGGTCTTCGGCTCCTTCAATGCCGCCTTGTCGAGCACGATCAGCTCGCCGGCCGACTTCTTCGCCGACAGCGCCGACTTCAGCGCCAGGCGGCGTACCTTCTTCGGCAGCTTGTGGGCATGGTCGCGGACGACCGGCCCGAAGGCGACGCCGCCGCCACGCAGATGCGGAGCCTTCTTCGATCCCTGGCGGGCGCGGCCGGTTCCCTTCTGGCGGAACGGCTTCGCCGTCGTCCCGGCGATCTCGCTGCGCTGCTTGACCTTGTGGGTGCCGGCCCGGCGCTTCGCCAGCTGCCAGTTGACGTAACGGGCGAGGAGGTCGGGGCGCACCTCGACACCGAAGATCGTGTCATCGAGCTCGATGGAGCCGACCTTCTTGTTCTCGAGGTTGATGACGTCCTGCTTCATCGGTCCCTAGCCCTTGTCTTTTTCGGCGTCCGTCTCGCCGGCCTTATCGGAAGTCTCGGCCGGGGCCTCTTCTGCTGCCGGCGTCGCGTCCTCGGCCTTCGCTTCTTCGACGGCCGCGGTCTCTTCCGGAGCCGCTGTCTCCTCGGGAGCGACCGTCTCCTCGGGCGCCGCGGTCTCTTCGACCGGCGGCTCCTGCTCCGCCGTCACTTCGGGTTCGGCGTCTTCCGCCGGCGCGCTTTCCGGCCCCGGCGCTCCGCGCAGGCTTCCGGGGAACGGCAGGTCGTCGGGCAGCGGCCGCTTGACCGCGTCGCGCACGGTGACGTACCCGCCCTTGGAGCCCGGCACCGCGCCCTTGACCAGGATCAGGCCGCGCTCGACGTCGGTCCGCACGACCTCCAGGTTCAGGGTGGTGGCCCGCTTGTTGCCCATCTGGCCGGCCATCTTCTTGCTCTTGAACACCTTGCCGGGGTCCTGGCACTGGCCGGTGGAGCCGAGGCTGCGGTGATTGATCGAGACGCCGTGAGACGCCCTGAGGCCGGAGAAATGGTGGCGCTTCATGCCGCCGGCGAAGCCCTTGCCGATGGAGACGCCGCAGACATCGACGAACTGGCCGGTGATGAAGTGATCGGCGGCAAGCTCGGCGCCGACATCGATCAACGCGTCCGGGCTGACGCGGAACTCGGCCAGCTTGCGCTTCGGCTCGACCTTGGCCTTGGCGAAGTGCCCGCGCATGGGCTTGGAGACGTTCTTGGCCTTGGCCTCGCCGACCCCAAGCTGCAGGGCGGTGTAGCCGTCCCGATCGGCGGTCCGCTGGGCGACGACCTGGCAATTCTCCACCCGCAGCACCGTCACGGGCACATGGCTGCCGTCGTCGCCGAACAGGCGCGACATGCCGACTTTCTGGGCGATCAATCCGGTACGCATGTCTCGGTCGTTCCTACAGCTTGATCTCCACGTCGACCCCGGCCGCGAGGTCGAGCTTCATCAGCGCGTCCACGGTCTGCGGCGTCGGGTCGACGATGTCGAGCACCCGCTTGTGCGTGCGGATCTCGAACTGTTCCCGCGACTTCTTGTCGATGTGGGGCGAGCGCAGAACGGTGTAGCGCTCGATCCGCGTCGGCAGCGGGATCGGTCCCCGCACCTGGGCGCCGGTCCGGCGGGCGGTGTTGACGATCTCGCGTGCCGACTGGTCGAGCACGCGGTGATCGAACGCCTTCAGTCCGATGCGAATATTCTGGCCTTCCATAGCGTCAACCCACCTTCGACAGAGTACCCGCGGGCACCAACGTCTCCTGCTTTACCTGCTACTCGATGATCTTCGAGACGACGCCGGCGCCGACGGTGCGGCCGCCTTCGCGGATCGCGAAGCGCAGGCCCTCGTCCATGGCGATCGGCTGGATCAGGTCAACCTCCATGGCGATGTTGTCGCCCGGCATCACCATCTCCGTGCCGTCCGGAAGCTTCACCGACCCCGTCACGTCCGTCGTGCGGAAATAAAACTGCGGACGGTAGTTCGAGAAGAACGGCGTATGACGCCCGCCTTCCTCCTTGGTCAGGATGTAGGCGTTGCACGAGAACTTGGTGTGCGGCGTGATCGTCCCCGGACGCGCCAGGACCTGGCCCCGCTCCACCTCCTCGCGCTTGGTGCCGCGCAAGAGAACGCCGATGTTGTCGCCCGCCTCGCCCTGGTCGAGGATCTTGCGGAACATCTCGACGCCCGTGCACACCGTCTTCGTCGTCTCCTTCAGGCCGACGATCTCAACTTCCTCGCCGGTCTTCACCACGCCCCGCTCCACACGGCCCGTCACCACCGTGCCCCGGCCCGAGATCGAGAACACGTCCTCGATCGGCATCAGGAACGGCTGGTCCTTCGGGCGGTCCGGCTGCGGGACGTAGTTGTCGACCTCCGTCATCAGCTCCAGAACCGTCTCCCGGCCCATCGCCGCGTCGCCATCCTCCAGCGCAAACAGCGCCGAGCCCTTGACGATCGGGATGTCGTCGCCGGGGAAGTCGTAGCTCGACAGAAGCTCGCGAAGCTCGAGCTCGACAAGCTCCAGAAGCTCCGGATCGTCCACCTGGTCGACCTTGTTCAGATAGACGACGATCGCCGGAACACCCACCTGGCGGGCCAGGAGAATGTGCTCGCGGGTCTGCGGCATCGGACCGTCCGCGGCCGACACCACCAGGATCGCCCCGTCCATCTGCGCCGCACCGGTGATCATGTTCTTCACGTAGTCCGCATGACCCGGGCAGTCGACGTGCGCGTAGTGGCGGTTCTCCGTCTCGTACTCGACATGCGCCGTCGAGATGGTGATCCCGCGGGCCTTCTCCTCCGGCGCCTTGTCGATCTGGTCGAACGGCGTGAACTCCGCCCCGCCGGCCTCCGCCAATACCTTGGTGATCGCCGCCGTCAACGTCGTCTTGCCATGATCAACATGACCAATCGTGCCTACGTTGCAATGCGGCTTCGTCCGCTCAAACTTCGCCTTCGCCATCGTCGCCTGCTCCGTTTTTGCCGCCGGCGTCAGCCCGCCAGACGCTGCTTAACCTCTTCCGAAACCTGCTGGGGCACTTCCGAATACTTCTCGAAATGCATCGTGTACTGGGCCCGTCCCTGGCTCATCGAGCGCAGCGTGTTGACGTACCCAAACATCGTCGCCAGCGGCACGTGCGCCGAGATCACCCGGGCGTTGCCGCGCTGGTCCATGCCGCTGACCTGTCCGCGCCGGCTGTTCAGATCGCCGATGATGTCGCCCATGTACTCTTCCGGCGTCACAACCTCGACGCGCATCACCGGCTCGAGCAGCTTTGGCCCGGCCTTCTCCATGCCCTCGCGGAACGCCGCTCGGGCGGCGATCTCGAACGCCATGACGCTGGAATCGACGTCGTGAGACGCGCCGTCGAACAAGGTCGTCTTGAAATCGATCACCGGGAAACCGGTCAAAACGCCCGATTCGCGGGCGCCGTTGAGGCCCTTTTCGATCCCGGGAATGAACTCGCGCGGGACCGAACCGCCGACCACGGCGCTCTCGAACTGGAACCCCGAGCCGGGCTCCAAGGGCTCGAAGCGGAGCGACAGGCGGGCGAACTGGCCGGCGCCACCGGTCTGCTTCTTATGCGTGTAGTCGACTTCCGTCACGCGGGAAATGGTCTCGCGGTAGGCGACCTGCGGCGCACCGACGTTGGCGTCGACCTTGAACTCGCGCTTCATGCGGTCGACGATGATCTCCAGGTGCAACTCGCCCATGCCCTTGATCACCGTCTGGCCGCTCTCGACGTCCGAGGTGACGCGGAACGACGGGTCCTCGGCAGCGAGCCTGGACAGCGCCACGCCCATCTTCTCCTGGTCGCCTTTGGTCTTGGGCTCGACGGCCACTTCGATGACCGGATCGGGGAACTCCATGCGCTCGAGGATGACCCGGTTGTTGGAATCGCAGAGCGTGTCGCCGGTGGTCGTTTCCTTGAGGCCGGCGAAAGCGACGATGTCGCCCGAGCGCGCTTCCTTGATGTCCTCGCGGGAGTTGGCATGCATCAACAGCATGCGGCCGACGCGCTGGCGCTTGTCCTTGATGGTGTTGTGGATCGATTCGCCGGTGGCGACGGCGCCCGAGTAGATGCGGGCGAAGGTCAGCGAGCCGACGAACGGGTCGTTCATGATCTTGAACGCCAGCGCCGCGAACGGTTCGTCGTCCGAATTGTGGCGCTCGATCTCCTCGTCGGTCCCGGCCTTGACGCCCTTGATCGGCGGCACGTCAGTGGGCGCCGGCATGTAATCGACGACGGCGTCCAGAAGCGGCTGTACGCCTTTGTTCTTGAACGCAGTTCCGCAAAGGACGGGGACGAAGGCACCGCCGAGGACGCCGGCGCGGATGCACCGGACAAGGGTCTCCTCGTCGGGATGATTGCCCTCCAGATAAGCTTCGAGCGCCGCTTCATCCTGTTCGACGGCGCTCTCAACCAGCTTCTCGTGATACTCGGCGGCCTGGTCGGCGAGATCGGCGGGAATGTCGCCGACAACGAACTCGGCGCCCAGCGCCTCGTCCTTCCAGACGATACCCTTCATGCGTACGAGATCGACGACGCCGGCGAAATCGGCCTCGGCGCCGATGGGGAGCTGGAGGACGATCGGCGCCGCACCCAGCCGGTCCTCGATCATGTCCACGCAGCGGTAAAAGTCGGAGCCGACCCGGTCCATCTTGTTGACGAAACAGATCCGCGGTACCTCGTACTTGTCCGCCTGCCGCCACACCGTCTCGGATTGCGGCTCGACGCCGGCGACGGCGTCGAACACGGCGACGGCGCCGTCGAGGACGCGCAGCGAGCGTTCCACCTCGATGGTGAAATCGACGTGGCCGGGCGTGTCGATGATGTTGATCTGATGGTCCCGCCACTCGCAGGTCGTCGCCGCGGAGGTGATGGTGATGCCCCGCTCCTGCTCCTGCTCCATCCAGTCCATGGTAGCGGTGCCGTCGTGGACCTCGCCGATCTTGTAGGACCGCCCGGTATAGTAGAGGACGCGCTCCGTCGTCGTCGTCTTACCGGCATCGATGTGGGCCATGATGCCGATATTGCGGTAGCGATCGAGAGGAGTCGTCCGGGGCATGGGAGAGTCTCTCGCCGGCTACCAGCGGTAGTGGGAGAAGGCCTTGTTGGCCTCTGCCATGCGGTGGGTGTCTTCGCGCTTTTTGACCGCGGCGCCGCGGTTGTTGGCGGCGTCGAGAAGCTCGGCCGAAAGACGTTCGGTCATGGTGTTCTCGGACCGCTTGCGGGCCAGATCGACGATCCAGCGGATCGCCAGCGCCTGACACCGGGCGTGACGGACCTCGACCGGAACCTGGTAGGTGGCGCCGCCGACCCGGCGGGAGCGGACCTCCACCGCCGGCTTGACGTTCTCGATGGCATCGTGGAACAGCTTCAGCGGGTCCTGGCCGGTCTTCGATTCGATGATGTCGAAGGCGCCGTACAACTGGCGCTCGGCCACGGACTTCTTTCCGGCCAGCATCAGGCCATTGGCGAACTTGGTGACGACGACGTCCCCGTACTTGGGATCGGGGAGGATTTCGCGTTTCTCGGCGGCGCGGCGGCGGGACATCGGAGCCTCTTACTTCGGCCGTTTGGCGCCGTACTTCGAGCGCCGCTGGCGACGGTCGGAGACGCCTTGGGTGTCGAGGGTGCCGCGGACGATGTGATAGCGCACGCCGGGAAGGTCCTTGACCCGACCGCCGCGGATCAGCACCACGGAATGCTCCTGAAGATTGTGTCCTTCGCCGGGAATGTAGCTGGTGACTTCGAAACCATTGGTCAGCCTGACGCGGGCGACCTTGCGCAGCGCCGAGTTCGGCTTCTTCGGGGTGGTCGTATAGACGCGCGTGCAGACACCCCGCTTTTGCGGGCACGCCTGCAGGGCCGGAACCTTGTTCCGCGTCACCGGCGCCTTGCGCGGCTTGCGCACCAACTGGTTGATCGTCGGCATCTCGCTACCCACTTCCCATCGTCAATCCGGCCGCCGGCCCGCCGTGGACCCGCCGACCGGTGCCTGCCTTCGGCACAATACAATCCCGCCGGAAGGACTTTCCCGCCTTCCGGCGTTTCAGAAGCGACACCCTCGGGCGTCGCTTGGTTTGTCAAATCTCAAGGGGGACTGCGTCTGGACCGGACGGTCCACCACCAGTCCCCCTTCGGAGAGGGCCGCATACTAGGGACGCGACCATGTCCCGTCAAGCGGCAATCCAAGCATTCCGCGGCGTTCGGCGTGCCCTGAGGGCACGCCAGCAGACCGCCTACGACGCTTCCGGCACCGGTGCGTCGGCGTCGCCACCATTGGCCGTGAACGCGATCTCCGGCGACGGCTCGGACTGTTCCATGAACTCCGCCATGGCGCGGTCCCGTTCGGCGGCAACCTGCCGGTACTGGTTCATGACACTGCCGGTACCCGCCGGGATGAGCCGGCCGACGATAACGTTCTCCTTGAGACCGAACAGAGAGTCCTTCTTTCCCGACACCGCGGCCTCGGTGAGCACGCGCGTGGTCTCCTGGAACGACGCCGCCGAGATGAACGACTGCGTCTGCAGGCTGGCCTTGGTGATGCCCTGCAGGACCGGCAGGCCTTCCGCCGGACGCTCCCCGGCTTCGACGGCGCGCTCGTTGGTCTCGTCGAACTCCAGCCGGTCGACGAGTTCGCCGATCAGGAACGTGGTGTCGCCGGCGTCGGTGATCTCGACCTTCTGCAGCATCTGGCGGACGATCACCTCGATGTGCTTGTCGTTGATCTTCACGCCCTGCAGCCGGTAGACCTCCTGGATTTCGTTGATCAGGTAGCTGGCCAGGGCCTCGACGCCCAAAACCCTGAGGATGTCGTGCGGCACCGGATTGCCGTCCATCAGCGGGTCGCCGACCTCGACGTAGTCGCCTTCCTGAACGCTGATGTGCTTGCCCTTGGGAATCAGGTACTCGCGGTTTTCGCCACCTTCCTCGTTGGGCACGACAACGATTCGGCGCTTGGACTTGTAATCCTTGCCGAATTCGACCCGCCCGTCGATCTCACTGATGATGGCGTGGTCCTTGGGCTTGCGGGCTTCGAACAGCTCCGCCACCCGCGGCAGGCCGCCGGTGATGTCGCGGGTCTTCGCCGATTCGCGGGGGATGCGCGCGAGAACGTCGCCGGCGTGCACCGTCTGGCCCGGCTCGACAGAGAGGATCGCGTCGACCGACAGGAAGTAGCGAGCCTCGAGACCGTTATCGAGGGTCAGCACGTCGCCGTTCTCGTCACGCAGGGTGACCCGCGGGCGCAGGTCGGCGCCCTTGGGCTGCTGCTTCCAGTCGATGACGACCTTCGACGCGATACCGGTCGCTTCGTCCATCTGCTCCATCATCGACACGCCCTCGACGAGATCGACGTAGTGGGCGATGCCTTCCTTCTCGGTGATGATCGGCAGCGTGTAGGGATCCCACTCGGCGATTCGGTCGCCACGCGCGACGTCGGCCTTGTCGGAGACCAGCAGCTTGGCACCGTAGGGAATGCGGTGACGCGCGCGCTCCCGCCCCTGCCCGTCGATGACCACCATCTCGGCGTTTCGGCTCATCACCACCGAAACGCCGGCGCTGTTCTTGACCGTCGAGCAGTTGCGGACCGTCACGTTGCCGTCCACCGAGGCTTCGACCTTGGACTGCTCGGCGCCCCGCTGCACCGCGCCGCCGATGTGGAACGTGCGCATGGTCAACTGGGTTCCCGGCTCGCCGATGGACTGTGCGGCGATGACGCCGACCGCCTCGCCGATGTTCACCCGGGTGCCCCGGGCAAGGTCGCGGCCGTAACAGGTGGCGCACACACCGGTGCGCGATTCGCAGGTCAACACCGAGCGGATCTTGATGCCTTCGAGATCCGCAGCTTCGATGTCCGCCACGGCATCCTCGTCGATGATCTCGCCCGCCTCGACGACAACCTCATTGGTCACCGGATGGAGGACGTCCTCGGCGGCGGACCGGCCGAGCACCCGCTCGCCCAGCCCGGACACCACCTCGCCGCCCTCGACCACGGGCCGCACGGTGATGCCATCGGTCGTCCCGCAATCGTCTTCGAGGATGATGCAGTCCTGGGCGACGTCGACCAGCCGGCGCGTCAGATAGCCCGAATTGGCCGTCTTCAGCGCCGTGTCGGCGAGGCCCTTTCGGGCACCGTGGGTGGAGTTGAAGTACTCCAGCACCGTCAGGCCTTCCTTGAAGTTCGAGATGATCGGCGTCTCGATGATTTCCCCGGACGGCTTGGCCATCAGCCCGCGCATGCCGGCAAGCTGCTTCATCTGCGCCGCCGAGCCGCGGGCGCCCGAGTGGGCCATCATGTAGACCGAGTTAACCAGTTCGCCTGGCGCCGCGGAGGAGATGTTCTTCATCATTTCGTCGGCAACGAGGTCGGTGCAGTGCGACCAGGCATCGACAACCTTGTTGTACTTCTCGCCCTGCGTGATCAGGCCGTCCAGGTACTGCTGCTCGTATTCCTTGACACGTTCCTCGGTATCGTGAACGAGGCCGACCTTGGTTTCGGGCACGACGAGGTCGTCCTTGCCGAAGGAGATACCGGCCTTGCAGGCGAAGCTGAAGCCCATGCCCATCAGCCGGTCGGCGAAGATCACCGATTCCTTCTGCCCGCAGTTGCGGTAGACGGCATCCATGACCGAAGAGATTTCCTTCTTCGTCAGCAGCCGGTTGATGAGGTCGAACGGGACATTGGGATGGCGCGGCAGCGTCTCCGAGAGCAGCATCCGGCCCGGCGTGGTCTCGACCAGCACGGTCGTCGGGTCGCCGTCCTCGTCGACGGTCTGATAGCGCGCCTTGATCCTGGTGTGCAGCGAGATGACGCCGGCGTCGAGCGCCTGCTGGATCTCGCCGATGTCGGCAAACGACATGCCCTCGCCCGGCTCCTGCTCCTGATCTATGGTCAGGTAGTAGAGACCGAGGACGATGTCCTGGCTGGGCACGATGATCGGCTTGCCGTTGGCGGGGCTGAGGATGTTGTTGGTCGACATCATCAGCACACGCGCCTCGAGTTGGGCTTCGAGGCTCAGCGGCACGTGCACGGCCATCTGGTCGCCGTCGAAGTCGGCGTTGAAGGCGGCACAGACCAGCGGATGGAGCTGGATCGCCTTGCCTTCGATGAGCACCGGCTCGAAGGCCTGGATGCCGAGGCGGTGGAGCGTCGGCGCCCGGTTCAACAGCACCGGGTGCTCGCGGATCACCTCTTCGAGGATGTCCCAGACCTCGGGGCGCTCCTTCTCCAGCATGCGCTTGGCGGCCTTGATGGTCGTCGCCATGCCGTAGAGCTCGAGCTTCGAATAGATGAACGGCTTGAACAGCTCCAAAGCCATCTTTTTCGGCAGGCCGCACTCGTGCAGCTTGAGCTCCGGCCCGACGACGATGACCGACCGGCCCGAGTAGTCGACGCGCTTGCCGAGAAGGTTCTGGCGGAACCGCCCCTGCTTGCCCTTGAGCATGTCCGAGAGCGACTTCAACGGCCGCTTGTTGGCGCCGGTGATGGCGCGGCCACGCCGGCCGTTGTCGAACAGCGCGTCGACCGCTTCCTGCAGCATGCGCTTCTCGTTGCGGACAATGATCTCCGGAGCGCGCAGCTCGATCAGCCGCTTCAGGCGGTTGTTGCGGTTGATCACCCGGCGGTAGAGGTCGTTGAGGTCCGAGGTGGCGAACCGGCCGCCATCCAGCGGCACCAGCGGACGCAACTCGGGCGGGATCACCGGAATCACCTCGAGGATCATCCATTCCGGCCGGGCGCCGGATTCGACGAACGCCTCGATCAGCTTCAGCCGCTTCACCAGCTTCTTGCGCTTGGCCTCGGAGGTCGTCTCCTTGAGGTCGGCGCGAAGCACGGCCCGCTCCTCCTCGACGTCGATGGCCTTGAGGATCTCGCGCAGGGCCTCGGCACCGATGCCCACCTGGAAGGCGTCCTCGCCATACTCGTCGACGGCGCGCTGGTACTGTTCCTCCGAGAGCAATTCGTGTTGCTTCAACGGTGTCAGGCCGGGTTCAACGACGACGTAGTTCTCGAAATAGAGGACCCGCTCAAGGTCCTTGAGCGTCATGTCGAGCAAAAGCCCGATACGGCTCGGCATCGACTTCATGAACCAGATGTGCGCCACCGGCGAGGCCAGTTCGATGTGGCCCATGCGCTCGCGCCGGACCTTCTGCAGAGTGACCTCGACGCCGCACTTCTCGCAGATGATTCCCTTGTATTTCATCCGCTTGTACTTGCCGCACAGGCACTCGTAGTCCTTGATCGGCCCGAAGATGCGGGCGCAGAACAAGCCGTCGCGCTCGGGCTTGAAGGTCCGGTAGTTGATGGTCTCCGGCTTCTTGATCTCGCCGAAAGACCACGAACGGATCCGCTCCGGACTGGCGATGGAGATCCGGATTTCGTCGAAGCGCTGGGTACCGCCGACGTGTCCGAAAATCTTCCTCAGTTCATTCATGTCGTCGTCTCCTATTCCGACGGCCAGGCGTACACGGGCACGCGAACGCCGGGTCAGTCGAGCTCAACGTTGAGGCCGAGGGATTGCAGTTCCTTGACCAGGACGTTGAAGGATTCGGGAACACCCGCTTCGAAGGTATCGTCGCCGCGGACGATGGATTCGTAGACCTTGGTCCGGCCCGAGACGTCGTCCGACTTGACGGTCAGCATCTCCTGCAAGGTGTAGGCGGCGCCGTAGGCTTCGAGCGCCCACACCTCCATTTCGCCGAACCGCTGGCCACCGAACTGCGCCTTGCCGCCGAGCGGTTGCTGGGTGACCAGGCTGTAGGGGCCGATTGAGCGGGCGTGGATCTTGTCGTCCACCAGGTGGTGCAGCTTCAACATGTAGATGTAGCCGACGGTGACCTTGCGGTGGAACGGCTCTCCGGTCCGCCCGTCGTGGAGCGTTACCTGCCCCGACGCATCGAGGCCTGCCTTCTCCAGCATTTCGACGATGTCGCCCTCGTGGGCGCCGTCGAACACCGGCGACGCGACGGGGACGCCGATGCGCAAGTTGTCGGCCAGCTCGACGATCTGACCGTCTTCGAGATCGGAGATCTCTTCGGTGAAGTTCTTCGCCCCGTAGATGTCCTTCAGCCGGCTGCGCAACTGCTTGGTCGTGCCACCGGCATGCGCCGATGCCACGAGGTCGCCGATTTGCTGGCCGAGGCCGGCGCAGGCCCATCCGAGATGGGTCTCCAGGATCTGGCCGACGTTCATCCGCGACGGCACGCCGAGCGGATTGAGCACGATGTCGACGGGCGTCCCGTCTTCGAGGTACGGCATGTCCTCGACCGGGATGATCTTGGAGATCACGCCCTTGTTGCCGTGGCGGCCGGCCATCTTGTCGCCGGGCTGAAGCTTGCGCTTCACGGCGACGAACACCTTGACCATCTTCATCACGCCCGGCGAAAGGTCGTCACCGCGCTGCAGCTTGTCGACCTTGCTCTCGAAGCGTTCCTGAAGACGGGCGATGCTCTCCTCGAAGTGACCCTTCAAGGCCTCGATATCTGCCATGACCGCGTCGTTGGCGACGGCGATCTGCGCCCACTGGCCGGGCGTGTAGCGGGACAGAACATCCTCGGTGACCTTCGAGCCGGCGGTGATGCCTTTGAGGCCGCCGACGATCTTGCGTCCCATCAACAGGGACTTGAGGCGGGCATTGAAGCTGCGCTCCAGGATCGCCCGCTCGTCGTCGCGGTCCTTGGCCAGGCGCTCGATTTCGGCCCGCTCGATGGCCAGCGCGCGCTCGTCCTTGTCGACGCCCCGGCGCGAGAACACGCGGACCTCAAGCACCGTCCCCGAAACGCCCGGCGGCAGCTTCAGCGAGGTATCACGGACGTCGGAGGCCTTCTCGCCGAAGATCGCGCGCAACAGTTTCTCTTCCGGCGTCATCGGCGATTCGCCCTTCGGCGTGACCTTGCCGACAAGGATGTCGCCCGGCTTCACCTCGGCACCGATGTAAACGATTCCCGCCTCGTCGAGGTTTTTCAGCGCCTCCTCGCCGACGTTGGAGATGTCGCGGGTGATCTCTTCCTGGCCGAGCTTGGTGTCCCGCGCCATCACCTCGAATTCCTCGATGTGGATGGAGGTGAACACGTCGTCTCGAACCATGCGCTCCGAGATCAGGATCGAGTCCTCGAAGTTGTAGCCGTGCCACGGCATGAACGCGACCAGCACGTTGCGGCCGAGGGCCAGCTCGCCGAGCTCCGTCGACGGGCCGTCGGCGATGGTGTCGCCGGCTTCCACCGCGTCACCGACCGTCACCAGTGGCCGCTGGTGGATGTAGGTGTTCTGGTTCGACCGCTGGAACTTCAACAGGTTGTAGATGTCGACACCGGCGGCGGCATGGGACGTCTCCTCCGTCGCCCGGACAACGATGCGCGTGGCATCGACCTGGTCGACGATGCCGGAGCGGCGGGCGGTGATGGTCGCGCCGGAATCCCGGGCCACGGCCAGCTCCATGCCGGTGCCGACCAGCGGCGCCTCGGTGCGAATCAGCGGCACCGCCTGGCGCTGCATGTTCGAGCCCATCAACGCCCGGTTAGCGTCGTCGTTCTCGAGGAACGGAATCAGCGCCGTTGCCACCGACACAAGCTGTTTCGGCGACACATCGATGAACTCGATGTCCTCGGGCCGGACCATGGAGAAGTCGTTTCCGTGGCGGCAGCTCACCAGGTCATGGGTGAACCGGCCCTTGGCGTCGAGCTCGGCGTTGGCCTGGGCGATGGTGAACCGCCCCTCTTCCATCGCCGACATGTAGATCACCTCGTCGGTGACCCGGCCGCCCTCGACACGGCGGTACGGCGTCTCGATGAAGCCGTACTTGTTGACCCGGGCGAAGGTCGCCAGCGAGTTGATCAGGCCGATGTTGGGACCTTCCGGCGTCTCGATGGGACAGATGCGACCGTAGTGGGTCGGATGCACGTCGCGCACCTCGAAGCCCGCGCGTTCCCGCGTCAACCCGCCCGGACCCAGCGCCGACAGGCGCCGCTTGTGGGTGATCTCCGACAGCGGGTTCGTCTGGTCCATGAACTGGCTGAGCTGGGACGAGCCAAAGAACTCGCGCACGGCGACCGCCGCCGGCTTGGCGTTGATCAGGTCCTGCGGCATCACGGTGTCGATATCGACCGAGCTCATGCGCTCGCGGATGGCGCGCTCCATGCGCAGCAGGCCGACCCGGTACTGGTTCTCCATCAGCTCGCCCACGGAGCGGACGCGCCGGTTGCCCAGATGGTCGATGTCGTCGATTTCGCCCCGGCCGTCTTTGAGGTCGACAAGCACCTTGACCACCGCCAGGATGTCCTCCTTACGCAGGACGCGGATCGAATCTTCCGTCTCGAAACCGAGGCGGGCGTTCATCTTCACCCGACCGACGGCGGAGAGGTCGTAGCGCTCGGAATCGAAGAACAGGCCGTGGAACAGCGCCTCGGCCGTATCCAGGGTCGGCGGCTCGCCCGGACGCATCACCCGGTAGATGTCGATCAGCGCCTCGTCGCGGCTTGAGTTGCGGTCCACCGCCAGGGTGTTGCGCATGTACGGGCCGACGTTGATGTGGTCGATGGCGAGGGTGCGGACTTCGTGCACCCCGGCCTCGCTCAGCGCCTCGATGGTCGCCTCGGTGATCTCGTCGCCGGCTTCCACATAAATCTCGCCGGTCTCCTCGTTGATCAGGTCCTCGGCGATGTAGCGCCCGATCAGGTCCTCGTCGGGAACCACCTGCTCGCTCAGTCCATCGGACTCCAGCTTGCGCAGCAACCGCGGTGTCAGCTTGGTGCCGGCCTCGGCGACCGTCTTTCCGTTCTTGGCGTTGACCAGGTCCCGGTGCAGCTTGACGCCGCGCATCCGGTCGGCGCGGAACTCCGTGTTCCAGCCGTTCTTCGCCCGGACGAAGGTGATCTTCTCGTAGTAGTAGTCGAGAATTTCCTCCGGCGTCATGCCGGCGATCTCATTGGCGTCCAGCGGCTTGCCGTCGCCTGCGCGCTCGTCGCGAAGCGCCTCGGTGCCGGCGCCGTCAAGCGCCATCAGCAGGGTCGTCACCGGCAGCTTGCGGCGACGGTCGATGCGGACGAACACCAAGTCCTTGGCGTCGAACTCGAAATCCAGCCACGAGCCCCGGTACGGAATCACCCGTGCCGCGAACAGGAACTTGCCCGACGAGTGGGTCTTGCCCTTGTCGTGGTCGAAGAACACGCCGGGCGAACGGTGCATCTGCGAGACGATCACGCGCTCGGTGCCATTGATGACGAACGTGCCGTTGCGGGTCATCAGCGGCATGTCGCCCATGTAGACGTCTTGCTCCTTGATGTCGCGGATGGAGCGGGCGCCGGTTTCCTCGTCGATGTCCCACACCACGAGGCGCAACGTGACCTTGAGCGGTGCCGCGAAGGTCATGCCGCGCTGCTGGCATTCCTCGACATCGTACTTGGGGTCCTCGAACTCGTACTTGACGAACTCGAGCGTGCCGCGTTCGGAGAAATCCTTGATCGGAAAGACCGATTTGAAGACCTCCTGCAGGCCGCTGTCTTCGCGCTCGTCCGCTGCCTCGTCTCGCTGCAGGAACTGATCGTAGGAGATCTTCTGGACTTCGATGAGATTCGGCATCGGCGCGGCCGCCGCGATGCGGCCGAAGTTCTTGCGCACGCGCTTACGCCCGGTAAACGTCTTAGCCATTGGCTGTCCTCACGGCAGGAATTCCCGCTCGGTCCGTCCCGCCACCGACCATCGCCATCGGCGAAGGGAGAACCCCATATGCGATTGCGCCAACCCGCCCGCCCAACGTCGACAAATGCCGGCGCAGCGGGGGCGCAAGGAAGGCGTATCCACTTTCCCGGCCGCGGCAGGGCCAATTCGGGCGGATACGGGCGCTAGGGCAATGACCTGCATATAGTCGTCTCGAACGCGATTGCCAAGCGTGGCGATCTCGCTCTCCCTGATTCAACTCGTGCTACTTCAGTTCGACAGTGGCGCCGGCCTCTTCGAGCTTCTTCTTGATCTCTTCGGCCTCTTCCTTCTTGGCGCCTTCCTTTACCGCCTTCGGTGCGGATTCGACCAGGTCCTTGGCTTCCTTCAGGCCGAGGCCGGTGATCGCCCGCACCTCCTTGATGACGTTGATCTTCTTGTCGCCAACCGAGGCCAGGATGACGTCGAAATCGTCCTTTTCCTCGGCCGCTTCGGCGCCGCCACCGGCGGCCGCACCGGGGGCCGCAGCGGCAACGGCGACGGGCGCCGCGGCGCTGACGCCCCACTTCTCTTCCAGCATCTTGCTGAGTTCCGCGGCCTCCATGACGGTGAGGCTCGACAGATCGTCAGCCAATTTTTCCAGATCAGCCATGTCGTCTTTCTCCTTCGACTCGAACTGTGCGTGTTGCGATTCGTTGAACCGGCCTCAAGCGGCCTCACCCTGTTCGGCCCGCGCCGAAATGACGCGGGCAACCTGACCCGCCGGCGCCTGCAGGACCCCGGCGATCTTCGTCGCCGGCGCTTGCAGCAGGCCGACCAGCTTGCCGCGCAGCTCGTCGAGGGACGGCAGCGTGGCGAGAGCCTTGACGCCGTTGGCGTCGAGGATCTGCTCGCCGAAACCGCCCCCCAGAACCACCAGCTTGCTGTTGGTCTTGGCGAAGTTCACCGCCACCTTGGCCGCCGCCACCGGGTCGTCCGAGTAGGCGATGGCCGTCGGCCCGACGAACATGTCGTTCAGTCCGGCGAACTTCGTTCCTTCCAGGGCGAGACGTGTCAGCCGATTCTTGGTCACCTTGAAGCTGGCGCCCGCCTCGCGCATCTGCGTCCGAAGGTCCCCCATCTCGGTGACCGTCAACCCGATGTAGTGGGTGACGACCACCATGGCGGCGTCGTCGAACGTGCTGTGCAACGAAGCGACCTGCGCTTCCTTTTGTGCCCGATCCACCGATCGTCTCCGTGTTGTGTCCCAATTTCCGCGACAAGCGCAAACACCGGGACCCGTGGGCCGATGACCCCTGAGCCGCCTGGACAGGCGCCCCGAGGGGCCGCTTCGCCTGTCCCGTGCAACAGCTCGAGCCGTCCGCCGGCGGGGAATGGCCCCGGCCGGAAAACGGGTCTGTCACCGTCTATGCAGGCGGGTTGCCCCCTTAAACCGTCCCGGAACGATCCGTGTCCCGATCCGGCACCTGCAGTCTCGGACAGGTCGGAGACGGCGCCGAAGCCCCGCCCCCTCTCACCGCGGCCCTACCGTCCGGCGGGATCGCGGCGAATTCATGGCCAACCTCCGGCCTCAGCCGGCGAGGTTGGCGACGTTTATCTTCACGCCGGGCCCCATCGTCGAGCTCAGGCTCGCACGCTTGAGGTAGGCGCCCTTGGCACCGGTCGGCTTGGCCTTCATCAGCGCGTCGACGAACGCGCGTGCGTTCTCGGCCAACGCTTCCGGGGCAAAACTGGCGCGGCCGATGCCGGCGTGGACGATGCCGGCCTTCTCGACCCGGAACTCGATCTGCCCGGCCTTTGCCGCCTTCACCGCCTCGCCGACATCCATGGTCACGGTGCCGAGTTTGGGGTTGGGCATCAGACCGCGCGGACCGAGGATCTTACCGAGCCGGCCGACGATCGCCATCATGTCGGGCGTGGCGATGCAGCGGTCGAACTCGATCTCGCCTTTCTGCACCTTCTCCATCAGGTCCTCGGCGCCGACGATGTCGGCACCCGCGGCTTCCGCCTCGCTGGCCTTGTCGGCCTTGGCGAACACCGCGACACGCAGAGACTTGCCGGTGCCGTGCGGCAGCGAGACGACGCCACGCACCATCTGGTCGGCGTGGCGCGGATCGACACCCAGGTTGACGGACATCTCGACGGTCTCGTCGAACTTGGCGGACGCGCAGTCCTTGATCGTCTTGATTGTGTCGTCGAGATCATACGCGGTCGTGCGGTCGATGCCCTCGTATGCAGTCCGCAGTCGCTTGCCTTTCTTAGACATGGCTTCAATCCACCACTTCGATGCCCATGGACCGCGCCGAACCGGCGATCATCACGCAGGCGCTTTCCAGGTCGTTGGCGTTGAGATCGGGCATCTTCTGCTCGGCAATCTCGCGGATCTGCTTCTTGGTCACCTTGCCGGCGGTTTCCCGGCCGACCACCGAAGCTCCCTTGCCGATGCCCGCCGCCTTCTTCAGGAAGTAGCTCGCCGGCGGCGTCTTGGTGATGTAGCTGAACGTGCGGTCGGCGTATGCGGTGATCACCACCGGGATCGGCATGCCCTGCTCAAGGTTCTGGGTCTGGGCGTTGAACGCCTTGCAGAACTCCATGATGTTGAGACCAGCCTGGCCGAGCGCCGGGCCGATGGGTGGCGACGGGTTGGCCTGCCCCGCCGGCACATGCAGCTTGATTGTCGCAATAACCTTCTTTGCCATTTCTCATCCTCAGTCACGTGTTGCTGAGTCCGCGGTACGGCCATGGCGGGCCTTCCGCGTATACCGGCCGGACCGTCCGGCCGAATTCCTCTGTTAGAGCTTCTCCACCTGCGAGTATTCCAGCTCCACCGGCGTCGCGCGGCCGAAGATGGACACCGCAACCTTGAGCCGGGCGCGCTCCTCGTCGACCTCTTCGACGAGACCGTTGAACGAGGTGAACGGCCCGTCGCAGACCCGGACCTGTTCGCCGACCTCGAACACCACCGACGGCTTCGGCCGCTCGATGCTTTCCTGGACCTGGTGCATGATCCGCTGGGCCTCGGCCTCGCTGATCGGCGTCGGGCGCCCGCGCCCGCCGAGGAACCCGGTCACCTTCGGGGTGTTCTTCACCAGGTGCCACGATTCGTCGGTCATCTCCATCTTGACCAGCACGTAGCCTGGGAAGAACTTGCGCTCGGCGTTGATCTTGGCGCCGCGGCGCATTTCCACCACTTCTTCCGTCGGCACCAGCACCTGCTCGATGCGGTCGGTCATGTCGGCCTGCTTGGCCTGCTCTTCGATGGACTGGGCGACCTTGCGCTCGAATCCGGAATAGACGTGGATTACGTACCACTGGCTGGCCATCGTCCCCTAATTCCCGATGCCCAGAATGAGCGGAATCACGAAAGACAGAATCTGATCGACAAGGAGGAAGAACAACGCGGCCAGGATCACCATCACGAACACCATGCCCGTGGAGATGCCGGTTTCCTTGCGCGACGGCCAGGTGACCTTGGAGGCCTCCTGACGCACCTCGCGGAGAAATTGCGCAACGTTCGTTTTTGCCATCGAATGCCAGCGCTTCCCGCCCTCTTCGCGAGACAGCGCCCTGTCCTTCCTCTTCCTATGATCCCGTGTCGGCCGGATACCCCGAAGAAATGGCAGGGGCAGCAGGGATCGAACCCGCGACCTGCGGTTTTGGAGACCGCCGCTCTACCAGCTGAGCTATGCCCCTATATGCCTCCGAAGGCCGCCACGCCGCGCCGCCGATCCGGACGCGGCAAATGCGGCCCGATTCCTGTGTCCGCTACTCGATGATCTTCGAGACGACGCCGGCGCCGACGGTGCGGCCGCCTTCGCGGATCGCGAAGCGCAGGCCCTCGTCCATGGCGATCGGCTGGATCAGGTCAACCTCCATGGCGATGTTGTCGCCCGGCATCACCATCTCCGTGCCGTCCGGAAGCTTCACCGACCCCGTCACGTCCGTCGTGCGGAAATAAAACTGCGGACGGTAGTTCGAGAAGAACGGCGTATGACGCCCGCCTTCCTCCTTGGTCAGGATGTAGGCGTTGCACGAGAACTTGGTGTGCGGCGTGATCGTCCCCGGACGCGCCAGGACCTGGCCCCGCTCCACCTCCTCGCGCTTGGTGCCGCGCAAGAGAACGCCGATGTTGTCGCCCGCCTCGCCCTGGTCGAGGATCTTGCGGAACATCTCGACGCCCGTGCACACCGTCTTCGTCGTCTCCTTCAGGCCGACGATCTCAACTTCCTCGCCGGTCTTCACCACGCCCCGCTCCACACGGCCCGTCACCACCGTGCCCCGGCCCGAGATCGAGAACACGTCCTCGATCGGCATCAGGAACGGCTGGTCCTTCGGGCGGTCCGGCTGCGGGACGTAGTTGTCGACCTCCGTCATCAGCTCCAGAACCGTCTCCCGGCCCATCGCCGCGTCGCCATCCTCCAGCGCAAACAGCGCCGAGCCCTTGACGATCGGGATGTCGTCGCCGGGGAAGTCGTAGCTCGACAGAAGCTCGCGAAGCTCGAGCTCGACAAGCTCCAGAAGCTCCGGATCGTCCACCTGGTCGACCTTGTTCAGATAGACGACGATCGCCGGAACACCCACCTGGCGGGCCAGGAGAATGTGCTCGCGGGTCTGCGGCATCGGACCGTCCGCGGCCGACACCACCAGGATCGCCCCGTCCATCTGCGCCGCACCGGTGATCATGTTCTTCACGTAGTCCGCATGACCCGGGCAGTCGACGTGCGCGTAGTGGCGGTTCTCCGTCTCGTACTCGACATGCGCCGTCGAGATGGTGATCCCGCGGGCCTTCTCCTCCGGCGCCTTGTCGATCTGGTCGAACGGCGTGAACTCCGCCCCGCCGGCCTCCGCCAATACCTTGGTGATCGCCGCCGTCAACGTCGTCTTGCCATGATCAACATGACCAATCGTGCCTACGTTGCAATGCGGCTTCGTCCGCTCAAACTTCGCCTTCGCCATCGACTTTTCTTTCCTCCAACTGTTCGAGAGAACCTGACTAAATCAAATCCGTTCCGCCAGCCTGCTGCCGTGCCTGCTGAGCTCGGGCTCCGGGTGGAGCGGGTGAAGGGAATCGAACCCTCGTCTTGAGCTTGGAAGGCTCTTGCTCTACCACTGAGCTACACCCGCGACCCAAGCACCCGACAGGCTGGTTCGGACCGTCCCCGCGGCTTTGGTGGAGGGGGTTGGATTCGAACCAACGTAGGCGAACGCCAACGGGTTTACAGCCCGTCCCCTTTAGCCACTCGGGCACCCCTCCGGAACGACGCCGGCGGAACAAGGCCTGGAAATATGGTTTTTTGTCGTCCCTTGTCAACATCCAAAAAAAAACAACGACATACGCCCTTCCCCGACCCCGTGAGGAGGCGCGGAAAGGGTTGCCGTGGCCGTATTTCGGCCGATGTTGGGCGCGGAAATGACTAAGCGCAACCGGCGAAGTGCGGCGCGCGGACGCGGGCGCCGGGACGGCGGCTATCGCGATAGCGCGGTGTGGATCTACGGCCTGCACGCGGCGCTCGCCGCGGCGGCCAATCCCCGGCGCGTCTGCCGGCGGCTGGTGGCAACGGAGGCGGTCACCGACCGGCTTGCCATGGCTGCGACCGAAAGCGGCACCGAGCGTCCCGCAGTCGAGGTTATGGATCGACGGGATTTGGACGCGCTGCTGCCGCCCGGTGCCGTGCACCAGGGTCTGGCGGTGCTCGCCGATCCCCTCGCCGAGGTCGCCTTGGAAGACGTTTTGGAGCCGGTCGCCAACGAATCGCGCGGCCCCGTTGTCGTCCTCGACCAGGCAACCGATCCCCGTAACGTCGGCGCCGTACTGCGCTCGGCCGCCGCCTTCGGCGCCGCCGCCGTCGTCGTCCAGGACCGCCACGCCCCCGAGGCCACCGGCGCACTGGCCAAGGCCGCGTCCGGCGCACTGGAAATCGTCCCGCTAGTCCGCGCCACCAATATCGCCCGCACGCTCCGTACCCTGCAGGACGCAGACACCTGGTGCATCGGCTTCGACGCCGACGCCGAGACACCGCTGGCCGAAGCCGTGCCCTCGGGCCCCGTCGCCCTGGTCCTCGGCGCCGAAGGCGCGGGCCTCCGCCGGCTGGTGGGCGAGACCTGCGACGCCCTCGCGCGCATCCCCATCACCGGCGTCGAGAGCCTCAACGTCTCCGTCGCCGCAGCGATCGCGCTCTATGAGGTCAGACGCGGGCGCACGACGCCGATCGATTGATGCGCCACGGAGGAAGTGCCACCGCTTGCCGCCCCCCGGCGCCCGCGATATCGTTCCGTGCCCGCCCGAGGCGCGCCGTGCCGGATTAGCTCAGTTGGTAGAGCGGCTGATTTGTAATCAGTAGGTCGCGGGTTCGAATCCTGCATCCGGCACCATTTCCCGCTCCCGTTCTGGTCCACCCAATCAGATCGGGCAGTCCTTGGGGAACACCGGCTTGCGCTTTTCCTGATACGACTTCAGGCCTTCGCGGGCCTCCTCGCCGGCGAAGCCGAGGATCTCCAGCGCCGTCGAGGTGTCGAACGTCGGGCCGGCCGAGCGAAGCCAGTTGTTGAGGGAATACTTGGTCCAGCGGAGCGCGCTCTGCGCGCCGTCGGCGAAATCGGTGGCGATCTCCATGGCCGTCTGCTGGAGGTCGTCGTCCTCGACGCACAAGGAGACGAGGCCGATGCGCTCCGCCTCCTCGCCGGTCAGCCGCTTGCAGGTCAGCAGGTAGTACTTGGCCTTGGCCATGCCGCAGAGCAGCGGCCAGATGATGCACGCCGCGTCCCCCGCGGTGACGCCGAGGCGCGTGTGCCCGTCGACGATCCGCGCCGCCTTGCCGGCGATGGAGATGTCGGCGAGCAGGCCGACCACGAGCCCCGCACCGACCGCCGGGCCGTTGATCGCCGAGACGATCACCTTGTTGCAGTTGATGATGTTGTAGACGAGGTCGCGCGCCTCCTTCCAGGTCTGCAGGCGCGTGCGCGGATCGTCGATGATCTTCTCGATCATGTCGAAATCGCCGCCGGCGGAAAAGGCCGTCCCGGCGCCGGTGACGATCACCGACCGCACGCTCTCGTCGGCGTCGATCTCGGGCCAGATGTAGGTGATCTGCCTGTGGCCCTCCTCGTCGAGGGAGTTGAAGGTCTCCGGCTTGTCGAAGGTGATCCTGAGGATGCCATCGGCTGGCCGCTCGATCCTCAGCGCGTCGAACGGTGCGTATCGGTCGGACATGGGTTCGGTCCTCTGCGGTGTCGGCCCGGCGGTTCCCAACCGGTATAGCGAATTCCGGGAGTGGGCGGCCAGAAACCTGCTGATGAGCGAACCCAAATGATTGACCTCGTGCTTCGAGACGCTGCGCTCCTTAGCATGAGGTCAATCATGCCACCAGCATGCCTCATCCTGAGCAGGCCCAACGGGCCGTGTCGAAGGACGAGGCAAGCCCCTGGCACCGCTTTTTCTTAAGCTTACCGAGCGGATGCCGTCAGGCCGACGCGGTGTAGGCGTCCCAGACCAGCTTCGCCGCCGCCACGTCCTCGCAGGCCATGCCGACGGAATCGAAGATCACCGTGCGGCCGGGCTCGATCGCTTTGCGGCCCGCGATGATCTCGCCGGCCTCGGCGAAGATCGCCGCCCCCGGTTTCAGCCACGCGCCCTCCAGGACCGGCGTCTTGCTTGCCGTCGCGGTGACCACCACGTCGGCGCCGCGCACCGCGTCCTCCGCCGTCATCGCGCGTCCGCCGACCGCCGCGGCGAAGGCCACCGCCTTGTCCGCCGACCGCCCCCAGACCCGGATCTCGTCGAAGGCGTGGCAGTGCGTCATCGCCTCGACGTGGACGTGGGCCTGGACGCCGGTGCCGAGCACGGCCAGGACGCGGGCATCTGCGGCGATGGTCTTCTTGACGACGGACGCGGAGACCGCCGCAGTGCGCATCTCGGTGACCAGCCGGCCGTCCATGGTGACCATCAGCCGGCCCGTCTCGGGGTCGAACAGCTGGATCACCGCGAGGTGGGTCGGCAAGCCGCGCTCCGCATTGCCGGGATAGAAGGTGACGATCTTCAGGCCGACCGCCTCGCCCACCGCCGGCATGGCACCGAAGAAGTCGCCGTGCGCCTCGACCGGGATGATCTTGCGGTCGGGCTGGCTGACCTTGCCGTCGGAATAGGCCACCAGCGTCCGTTCCATGGCCGGGATCAGGCTGTCGAAGGTCAGGAACCGGCTGACCGTGGCCTCGTCGAGGACCGGTGGTGCGGAGCTTTCGGCGCTGGACATGGTTGTTTCCCCTTTGTTTTGCGGCGGTTTCCCGGGCCTGTTCAGCTTGACGATCCAGACCACGCGCTGAAGCAGAGCCTCAGCAACTCCAGTTTCGCAGGGAAAAGCGCTTGGTGGACAATGCAAGATGTATGTACAGGTAGGGTAATCACCTGACACTGCCGCCCCTTTTCCGCACGTACGCGCGCACGCGCGGGGGGGTGATTAGGCGGTTTTCTTCCGCTCTGTCGTTTCCATCTTCTTCGGTTTCCCTGGTTT
>Ga0209568_1000033_pt1 | contig 48047 bp, 40 predicted proteins | sample WorMetOlspDAHAB2_FD_187406 | JGI IMG/M metagenome (GOLD analysis project Ga0209568, IMG submission 187406) | Marine gutless worms symbiont microbial communities from Max Planck institute for Marine Microbiology, Germany - Olavius sp. DAHAB.2... ...
GCAAAAAGATCGAGATGCTGTTCGCCCACCTCAAGCGCATCCTGCGTCTCGACCGATTGCGATTACGAGGACCCTACGGCGCCCGCGACGAGTTCCTCCTCGCCGCCACCGCCCAAAACCTCCGCAACCTCGCCAAACTGATCCCGATCCCAGCACCGGCCACCGCCTGAGGCGCTCGACAATCTCCGAGTGCTCCCGACGGCCAAGACGCCTGTCCCCGGAGAAAACCCGGATTTTCAACAGAATCGGCCCAGTTCGAGCATCAACTCGGAGAGATCGCAAAACAGAGACGTGACCTTCGCCGCCTTGTCGGCCCATGCGTTGTCGGTGCGCAGCAGGTGGTCGTACTCCTTCAGCGTCACCCCGCAGCCGGACGCGTTGAACACGATGGCGTCGAGACCCTCTCCGTCGATCTCGCGCATCCACGCATCGACGTTGGCCTTGGCCGCGTTGGTGAACTTGGCTTCGAAGCCGAAGTGCTGGTCGATGGCGCCGCAACAGCCGGCACCAGCGGCGACCACCACTTCGCAGCCGTGGCGGGTCAACAGCCGGACGGTGGATTCATTGATCTCGGGTTTGAGGACCTGCTGAGCGCAGCCGGTCATCAGTGCCACCCGCTTGCGCCGCGGTCCTTGGGCCGGGAACACCTGCGGGCGGTCGACGTTGGAGGCGCCATGGATGCGCGCCGGCGCCATCGCCACCATGCCCTTCAGCCGTCCCGGCATCAGCCGGGCGAACGGCCGGCCGAACCAGCCGCCGAGCACGGCGAAGCGGAACAGCCACGGCCGCGGCACCAGGATCGACAGCATCCGGCGCAGAAACTGCTCCGGAAACGGGCGCAGGTAGGTCTTCTCGATGTGGACGCGGGCCTGATCGACCAGGTGCGAGTAGTTCACGCCCGACGGACACGTCGTCATGCACGAAAGGCAGGTCAGGCAACGGTCGATGTGCTTGACCACATGGGCCGTCGCCACCTTCTCCTTCTCGAGCATCTCCTTGGCCAGGTAGACGCGCCCCCGGGGACTGTCGAGTTCGTCGCCCAACAACACATAGGTCGGGCACGTCGCCAGACAGAAGCCGCAATGGACACAGGTCCGCAGGATGTCGTTGGCCTCGGCGATGTCCGGGTTGGCAAGCTGGGCGAGGGTGAAATTGGTCTGCATCCGTCTACACCCCCTCGTACATGCGCCCTGGATTGAGCACGCCGTTCGGATCGAACCCCTGCTTCACCCGCCGCGTCAGATCGGCAAGGGGCGCCGGCTGCGGATGGAACACCGGCACCTGGGCCCGGGTCTCGGCGCTGGCTCGGATCAGGGTCGCGTGGCCGCCGCTGCGCGTGACGGCTTCCCGCACCACCCGATGACCGGCGCCCTCGCTCTCGTCGAGCGCCAGCCAAACCAGCCCCCCGCCCCAGTCGTAGTAGGCTTGCCCGCCGATATTGCCGAGGATCTCGGCGGCGACGCGGGCGCCATCGGCCGGCGGCACCGAAAGGCGCCACACCGGCCGCTGGTCGCCTGTGGTGGCGAAAAAGACGACGTCGCGGATTTCACGCCAGAGAGCCGCCGAATTGGCGCTGTGCAGTTCCTCGATCTGGCCGAACGGCGCCAACAGGTCGCGGAGCGCTCCGCAGCGGAACTCCACGGACGGCCCCGGCCCCTCGACGCTGACGGCGGTCACGGCGCCGCCCGCACCGGAAACGTGCGAAACGCTGGAAGCGGCGGCAAGGGCCCCCGGCAGATGCGCCGCCGACGCGACTTCGTAGGGACTGTGCAGCGCCGCGGTCATCACCCGCATGGCGTCGGCATCGGCGCAGCCAAATACCAGCACGGTGCGGGTCTTCTCGGGTGCCGGCAGCACCTTGACCGAGACCTCGGTCGTCACCGCCAATGTGCCGAACGAGCCGGTGATCAGCTTGACGAGATCGAAGCCGGTAACGTTCTTGACCACGCGGCCACCGGACTTGAAGGTCTCGCCGCGGCCGCTGACCGCGGAAAAGCCGAGCAGATGGTCGCGCGCCGCGCCGGCCTTGAGGCGACGCGGTTCGGCCAAGTTGCAGGCGATGGCGCCACCCAGGGTGCCGCCGACGTTGCCCCGCCCGTCGCCGCCGAGCAGCCGGCCCAGGTCGGGGGGATCGAAGGCCAGGTGTTGGCCTTTTTCGGTGAGCGCCGCCTCGATTTCGGCCATCGGCGTCGATGCCTTGGCGGTCAGCACGAGCTCCTGTGGCTCATAGAGCCCAATGCCGCCGAGCCCGGAAACGTCGAGGCGCGCGCCAGCCTCGACCGGACGCCCGAAACCGGTCTTGGTGCCGCTGCCGACGATCTCCAAGGCATGTTCCTCCGCCGCCGCCCATTGCAGCGCGTCGAGGACCTGCTGGTCATTCTCCGGCCTGAATGTATCGGTCATGGTTCGGCTGTCAGAACCGGGGAATGTCAGGGAAGCGAAGCTGGCCGCGGTGGACGTGAACACGTCCCAGTTCGGCGCAACGATGCAGCGTCGGATAGACCTTGCCCGGGTTGAGCAGGCCGTCCGGGTCGAAGGCGCACTTGAGGCGCTGCTGGTGTTTGAGGTCGTCCTCGTTGAACATCGACCCCATCAGGTCGCGTTTCTCCACACCGACGCCATGCTCGCCGGTGAGTACGCCGCCCACATCGACGCACAGTTCGAGGATTGCGGAACCGAATTCCTCGGCGGTCTCCAGCTCGCCCGGCTTGTTGGCATCGTAGAGAATCAATGGGTGGAGATTGCCGTCGCCGGCGTGAAATACGTTGGCGCACCGAAGCCCATACCGCTCGGCCATCTCCTCGACCCGTTCGAGCACTTCCGGAAGTTTGTGCCGCGGGATCGTCCCGTCCATGCAGTAGTAGTCGGGACTGATGCGTCCGACCGCCGGGAACGCCGCCTTGCGGCCGGCCCAGAACGACTGGCGCTCTTCCTCGGTCTGACTGCCCCGGACACTGACCGCGCCACACGTGCGGGCGATTCCCTCGACCCGCTCGATCAGGTGGGCGACCTCGGCCTCGGGGCCGTCCAGTTCGACGATCAGCAGCGCCTCGACGTCGAGGGGATAGCCGGCGTGGACGTAGTCCTCGGCGGCGTGGATGGCGGGCTTGTCCATCATCTCCATGCCGCCTGGAATGATGCCGGCACCGATGATGTCGGCGACGCATTTGCCGCCGGCCTCGGCCGTGGGAAACCCGACGAGCACGGCTCGGGCGGTTTCGGGTTTCTGCAGGATGCGGACCGTCACCTCGGTAATGACGCCCAACAGCCCTTCCGATCCGTTGACGACGCCCAAAAGGTCGTACGCTTCGCTGTCCAAATGCTTGCCGCCGAACCGCACGACATCGCCGTTCATCAGCACGAACTCGACGCCGAGGACGTTGTTGGTCGTCAGTCCGTACTTGAGGCAATGAACGCCGCCGGCGTTTTCGGCGACGTTGCCACCGATGGTGCAGACGATCTGGCTCGACGGATCGGGCGCGTAATAGAACCCGCGTTCCGCGACGGCATCGGTGATCGCCAGGTTGCTGACCCCCGGCTGGGCGACCACGCAGCGGTTGTCGTAGTCGACCTCGAGGATGCGGTTGAACTTGCCGAGCCCGAGGGTGATGGCGTCGGCGAGCGGCAGTGCACCGCCGGAAAGGGACGTGCCGGCACCACGCGGGACGATCTTGACGCCCTCTTCGTGGCAATAGCGCAGCACCTTGGAGACCTGCTCGGTGGTCTCGGGGAGGACGACGATGAGCGGCAGTTGCCGGCAGGCTGTCAGCCCGTCGGATTCGTAGACCCGCAGCTCCTCGGTGTCGGCGATGACCCCCTCGCCCGGGACGATCGCGCGCAAGCGTTCGATGATCTGGTTGCGCCGGGATATGACGCCGGCATCGGGTTCCGGCATGCGCATGGGATCTGCCCTCCCTCCCTGACTAGGCGTGATATCCCCGGGGTACGGATCGTTCTGCGTCCGCGTTGTTTCCACTATGTAAGGGTTTCTGTCCCGGACAGGAAGAGGGTGTTATCTCCCGACATCCGAAACCTAGAGAGGAAACACGACGAGGATCATTGGCACCGAAACGGCGACGATCAAGATTTCCAGCGGCAGGCCCATCCGCCAGTAGTCGCCGAAGGCATAGCCGCCCGGTCCCATGACCAGGGTGTTGTTCTGGTGTCCGATGGGTGTGAGGAAGGCGCAACTGGCGCCCACGGCCACCGCCATCAGGAACGGATCGGCGCTAACTCCCAAGGCATTGGCGATGCCCGCACCGAGGGGCGCCATGACAACCGCCGTCGCCGCATTGTTCATGATGTCGGAGAGCGTCATCGTTACGGCCATGATCACCGCGAGAAGCGCCCACACCGGCAGGTCGCCGAACACCGCCAGCAATCCCGAGTTCACCAGCGCCACGGTCCCCGTCGATTCCAGGGCGCCGGCAACGGGGATCATCGCTCCGAGCAGCACGATCACCGGCCAGTCGATGGCCTCGTAAACTTCTCGCACCGGCACGACGTTGACAATCACCATGATGGCCGCCGCCACTGCCAGCGCCACCGGCAACGAGGTCAAGCCGAGTGTGCCCGCGGCGATCGCGGCGGCGAACACGGCCACCGCCAGCCCCGCCTGGCCGCGCTTGCCCATGGGCAGCGGCCGCCCGGCCAACGGCAGGCATCCCAAAGACGCCATGGCATCGGCAAGCGAGTCGGCTTCGCCGCGCAGCAACAGCACGTCACCCGATCGAAAGCGGAATGCCCTTAGCCGGTCGCGAAACGGCTGCCCCTGGCGGGATACGGCGAGCACGGTCAACCCGTAGCGGCGTTCGAGGCGCATCGCCGCCGCCGTACGGCCCTCGATGCGGGCGCCGGGCGACACCACGGCCTCGGCAAGCACCACGTCGTCGGACGATACCCTGGCCTTTTTCGGCTCCTCGGTGCCGGCGATGGCAAGTCCATAAGCGCTGGTGAACCGGTCGATTCCCTTCGGATCCGCCTCGATGATCAGCACGTCGCCGGCACGGACGGTTTCCTGGCGCAAGCGGCTGAGAATGCGCCGGCCGCCCCGGACGAGGCCGATCACGGCGGCGCCGTGATCTTCCGGCCCATCCTCGAGTTCGCGAATCCGCTGGCCAACGGCACCGGACTCCTCCGGGACTTCGACCTCGGTCACGTAGTCCTCGATGTTCAACAAATCGCTGACCGTGCCCCGTTGCGCGCGTGACGCAGGTATCAGTCGCCAGCCGATCAACGCCACGAAGGCGACGCCGGCCAACGCGATGGTGCCGCCAACAGGCGTGAAGTCGAACATGGCGAACGGCGCCTCGGCGATTTCGGCGCGGTAGGTGGCGACGATGATGTTGGGCGGCGTGCCGATCATCGTCGCCAGCCCGCCGAGGATGGATCCGAACGACAACGGCATCAGGATGACCGCCGATGCGCGCTTGACTTTGGCCGCCGACTCGAGCGCCACGGGCATGAGCAGCGCCAGGGCCCCGACGTTGTTCATCACCGTCGACAATCCGGCGGCGAGGCCGGACAACACAGCGACATGGGGCCCCGGATGTTTGGCCGCGCGGACGACGTATCGGGTAACCGCGTCGACAGCGCCGGAGTTGGCCAACGCGCGACTGATCACCAACACGGCGGCGACGGTGATGGTCGCCGGATGGCCAAATCCGAGAAACGCGGCCGTGGTCGGGATCAGGCCGGCCAGGGTCGCCGCCAGCAGTGCCGCCAGCGCAACGACGTCGTATCGGTAGCGGCCCCAGACGAACAGGACGAGCGCCGCGACGACAATGCCCGAAATCAGCAGTTGGTCGGTGGTCATATCCGATTGCCGCGGCCGCCGCCGGTGATTCGTGTGTCGACGGGGAATGCCGCCCCCCCTTTCGGTATCTTACCCGGGGCGGTACCGCGGGCGCCATGCGCGGGTAGACCGGCGTTTTCGACCGCCTGATCGGCTTCACCCGCCGTCAAATCTCCGTCCAAAAATGGCCGCAGTTGTGTCGAACGTTTTGACTCCGTTACTATCCCGGGCCGTTCAAAGGGAGAGGCATCGCCCATGCACGTGTTGACCATGACCACCTGGCGGCGATGCATCGCCTTTGCGGCCGTGATCCTGACCGCCAGTTTCGTCGTCCAGCGCCCGGCATCTGCTGAACCGGCCTTTGTCGGCCTTAGGGTCCAAGGTGTCGAACTGACCATTGCCCGTGCCCTGGGCATGGGGACGCCCCGCGGCGTTCTGGTCCGAGACGTCGCCCTTGGCGGTCCGGAGGACTTGGCCGGATTCCGCCGCGGTGATCTGATCGTCGAGTTCGACGGGACGGCAATCGACCGATTCGAGAAACTGATCAATTCGGTCCGCGCGCTGGATGCGGGGGCCAAAGTGGCGGTCAAGGTCGAACGTGCCGACGGGCAGGTCTCGTTAGATCTGAACACCGTATCCCGGCCCGATCCCTGGCAAATTCCCAAGGGCTCGACCGTTCGCATTCCGAACGCCGGTTTGACCGTCGTCGCCTTAACCCCCCAAGTCCGTGAGGAACATGGTGTGCGCTGGGGCTCGACGGGCGTTCTCGTCGCCGCGATCAACGCCAACAAGAGCACGGCGGGTGCGATCGCCCCCGGTGAACTCCTCGTCCAGGTGAACCAGCAAGATGTTTGGTTGCCTGACCAGGTCGCCGATGTCCTCAAGTCGGGTACAGGGGATCGGCTGCTGCTCATCGAGGGCCGTCATGGATTCCGGTTTGCGCTCCTGCCGGCCTCGGGCCAACCCGCCCGTCCGACCGGCGGTGACGTCGCGGACCTCCTTGCCGCAGGAATACAGGTCGAAACGTTGACCCCTGCGGCCGCCGCTGCCTTGGGAACGGACGGAGCCCGCGGCGTCCTCGTGCGCGACGTGATCCCCGGCAGCCCAGCCGCCGCCGCCGGCTTCCGCCGCGGCGAGTTGATCTCCGAAGCCGGCGGGAAAACCGTTGCTACAGCCGATGCGTTTGGCGACGCGGTTCGGCGAGCAGCCGCCGGATCTCCATTGAAATTTGCAGTTTCGGGACCGGGTGGCGAGTCGGCGAGGACCATGACCGCTCCCAAGGCATCGACCGGCAAGGCACCGGACGACGCTTTCGCCAATCTGTCCGATGCCGGAATCACGGTCGCGACCGCGACGCCGGAAACCCGAAAGACGTTCGCTTTGCGTTGGGCCATGGAGGGTGTCGTCGTGACCCTCGTCGAGGGCGCCACCGCGAGGGAAACCGACGTCAGGCGCGGCGACATGATCCTGCAGGTCGGACAGAAGGACGTACGTACCCCGGATGACGTCGTCAACGCGTATCAACGCGCTAAGGCATCGGGACTGAAGAACGTGCTTTTGACGGTCGAGAACGTCAGCGGCTCGCGTTTTTCGCTGCTGCCGGTCCGTTAGGCGCCATCAGCTCTGCCGGGCGGCAGCGATCAGGCTCCGCATCTGATCCAGATCGATGGCTCCCGGCACCAGTCGGCCGCCAATGATGAATGCCGGCGTGCCCCGGACGCCGATGCGCCCGCCGAGTGTTATGTTGGCCTGCAACTCGGCCTCCACCGCCGGATCTTTCATCGCCTCGCGCAACTGTTCCGGCTCAAACCCGACCCGCTGAGCCATATCGAGCACCCGCTGCTCGCTCAGGGCACCTCGGCTGGACATCATCCGTGTGGAAGGCGACATACTTCTCAGGATCGATATTCCACGCCGCGACAGCAGCCCGGGCGGCGATCACGGAATCGGGGCCGAGGATGGGGAATTCCTTGAACACGTAGCGAACGCCGGTATCGGTCCGAAGCAGTTCCTGGATGGCCGGCAGGACGCGCTTGCAGTAGCCGCACCTGTAATCGAAGAACTCGACGACGGTGACGTCCCCTTCCGGGTTGCCGGTGACAGGCGACGTCGGGCTGTTCTCGATGTCGTCGCGAAGGGACGCCAGGACGGCGCGCTGATGAGCCCGCTCCGCTTCCTGCTTGCGCCTCTCGAATCGCTGCACCGATTCGATGATCACTTCGGGATTTTCGAGGATATAGCGGCGGATCAACGCCTCGACCGCCGCTTTGTCGTTGATATCGATGGTGGTTGGTGGCGGGTCGTCGGCGGCAGCCGCAGGCCAGAACCACACGGGCGCCAACGCGACGGCAAGCACCGCTGCACCCTTTTTAACCCAACTGATTGGCATTCCGGCCACCGGTCCGCTCCCGCTGTCAATCCGACACATGTGGGCACAGCATGGGTGAACCGCCACCAAGAAACAACGCCCATGGCGTCGCCGGACGGGGCCCCTCACGCAATCGTTATCGGGGTCACCGCGAGAGCACGATCCCGGAGATGCGCGCGCCGACGGCCCCTTTCGGGGTCGATGCGATACCGACAAAGACGATGCGAACGCGTCGATGATCGTCCCGCGGCCAAGCGCGGGCGTAAAGCTCGGCGAGGTCCGCGGTTTCCACCCACCATTGGCCGGCGTTTTCGCGGCCTCCCCGGACGGTGTAGCGAGGCGCCCGGATAGCCGGTCGGGCAGGAGCACCCTCGACCGGCGGGGTCAGATCGCCCCTCCCAAGGGCCGACTCTCCCCACACCAGCATCAGCACGCGGTCATGGGGCGGCAGCGCCGATCCCAGCCAAGCCAGCGGTTGGCTGCCCCAGCTCGGGCTTTTCGGATCGCCGCCGCGGAACCCAACAACGAGCCGGATCGGATGCGGGCCTGTGCGTTGCGCATCCATGTTCCACGCCCAGCTCAAGTACGGCGCGGCGAGGAGAACAGCGTTCGTCCGCCGGGCGAAGATGAATGCATTGTCGCCTGCCTTCACCCGCAGGGCCGGGACGCCGGCCTGGACGACGGCGGCGATTTGGCGTTCGGAATCGCCTTCGCTTACCCAACCCGCCGGCGGCGACGCAGCCGAAAACCCGGGTCCTGGCCCGAGGATTTCCATGCGGCCCGATGGATCGACAGCAACGCGCGGAACGGTGCACGACGCCAAGGCAACCAGCGCCGCCGCCGCGACGAGGCAACCGAGGACGGTTTCCCCGTGCCGAATCATGTCAGCGCTTGTCGTCCTCGCCTTCGGCCTGAGCAAGGATATCCCGTGCATGCAGCCAGCCCTTCGACCCCTTGGGCAGCAGTTTCTCCGCTTTGCCGGCATGGAACCGGGCATCGCGTTTCTTTCCCTGCAACACGGCTTCTTCGGCCAAGGCAAGGGCGCTTTCTCCCTCGTGGCCGGCCCGGCCATGGGCGATGGCCAGTTGCCGCCAGGCAAAGGCCCGCGTGCGCTCCAGGCGCAACGCGGCGCGGAGGTTGAGGATCGCCAGCTCGTTGAGCGTCGGATCCTCCGTCGCCAGCTGCACACGGGCCAGATCGGTCCGGATCACCGAAGAATCGGGCAACAGTTGGACCGCCTTTTCGTACGCGCCCAGAGCCTCTTGGATGCGGCCGTTCTCGAACAGCATCTGCCCCTTCAACTCGTGGAAGTAGGGGTCGTTGGGCCGCTCGGCGATCAAGGCGTCGATTCGGGGCAGCGCTTCGTCCAGGTCGGGTTTGCGGTAGTAGGCGATTGCCCGAGCGTACCGGGCCTCGAGGCTGGTGTCGTCGGAACGGTATTGCCGCAGGGTGAACGACGGGTTCTCGATAAAGGCGATCAGCTTGGCCCGCATTCGGCGGTGACGTAGGGCGAATTCAGGCGACACGGGGACGTCCGAATACTCGGAGCGGGACACGAACTCCCGCAACGTGTCGATTCGTTCCCGAGACAGCGGATGGGTGCGTAGATACGGGTCTTGTCGGCCTACACTCAGCAGTTCCTGGTCGGCCAGCTTTTCCATAAACTCTAGCATTCCCCGGGCCGACTGGCCGGTGGCCTCCAGCAGGTTCATCGCCGCGCCATCGGCCGCCGATTCCTGGGTCCGGTTGTATTGCAAGAAGGTGCGCAGACTGGCGCTTTGGCTGCCCGCCAAGACAGCGGCACCAACGTCCGGCCGACCGGCGACCACCGCCGCGCCGCCAAGCACGAGCCCGAGAATGCTTTGCGCCGAACTGTTCTTGATGGCGTCGTGTCTTCGGGCAAGATGGCCGCCGGCAATGTGGCCGGTTTCATGGGCGATCACGCCGATGACCTGACCGGCGTGATCGCTTTGGATCAGCAGGCCCGTGTTGAGGAACAGTTTCTGGCCGCCGGCGACGAAGGCATTGAGGCGCCGGTCCTGGACCAGGAAGATCCTCACCGCCGAGGGCTCCAAGCCCGCCGCCCGGAACAGTGGCGCCGAATAAACGCGGATGGTATTTTCGATCTCCGCGTCCCGGATGAACGAAAACCGCTCAGCGGCGGAGTCCGCCGACCGCAGCACCAGAAGAGTGAGAACCACCAGAACGGCGACCGGTAGGGGAATGCGATTCAGCACGGATTTCGGTCCTCGTCGGCTTAGTGAAAGTAGTGGTCGCCGGTTCTGGCGTCAAATGACGCTCGTCGGACTGGCGCTGCTCCTGCTTGGCTGTTCTTCCGACGATGAGCCCGGCGCCGGCATCATCGGCTACGTCGAGGGGTTCCTCGGCGGCGTCGCAGCCGACGAGCCCCGCGCCGCACTGGTTGGCCGGGACGTTCTTTCGGCCGGCGGTAGCGCCGCAGATGCCGCCGTTGCGGTTTACTTCGCAATGTCGGTCACGTTTCCGTCGTCGGCTGGACTCGGCGGGGGTGGTGTCTGCGTTGTCCACGATCATGAATCCGGCCGGACCGAGGCGCTGGACTTTCTCGCCCGCGCGCCCGTCACAGGGGTAGAGGGCGGTGACCGGCCGAGTGCGGTCCCCGGTGCGGTCAGGGGGTTCTTCGCGCTGCACTCCAAATACGGCCGGCTTCAGTGGCCGCAGCTCGTGGTGCCGGCCGAGAACCTGGCCCGGTTTGGAACCCAGGTCTCGCGAGCCTTCGCCCGCCAGATGAGTCCCGTCGAGAGCGCGCTGAAGGTCGACCCGGAAGCCCTGCGCGTGTTTGGAACCGAGGATGGCAAGCGGTTGGTGCGCGAGGGAGATTTCCTCAGGCAGTTTGACCTTGCCGCGGTCTTGGCCCGCCTGCGCTCCCGCGGGCCCGGCGACTTCTACACCGGCCAGTTTGCCAGGACCTACGTTGATGCCGTTCGCCAAGCGGGCGGAACACTCGACCTCGAGAGTCTTCGCCGTTTCGCGCCGGCTTGGCGCGAGACGATCACTCTGCGCCGCGGCAACGAAACAATTCATTTTGCGCCGGCCCCGGCCGTCGGAGGCGTCCTGGCGGCGCAGTTCTGGGCCATGCTCGATCGCCGCTACGCGGACGCCCCCCGCGAAGAACGCAACCATCTGCTTGCCGAAGTGGCGATGCGCGGATTCGCCGACCGCTCCCAATGGCTTCGCGACGACGGAAGCATCGACGGCAATCCCACCGACCTCGTTGCCGAAGGTCGGATCGACCAATTGATGCGGAGTTATCGGCCGGACAAGCACGTCGAACCAACGGCCGCCGGTCTCGCCCCCAGGGCGCGGGCCGAGAACCCGTCGGCGGCAACGTTTGTCACCGTCGACCGGGACGGTTCGGCGGTTGCCTGTGTCGTCACCTTGAACAGCTTGTTCGGAATCGGACGTGTGGCGCTCGGCACCGGCATTGTTCCGGTCGCCCGCCCCGGTGCTGGCGGCCGCGGGGCGACGGCATTCGGCCCGATGTTGGTGATCAACGAAAACGTCAACGAATTCTACTTCGCCGCTACGGCGTCGGGGGGAGTCGCGGCGCCGACGGCGCTGGTCAACGTGGCCGCCCGTGTGCTGCTGGACGAAACCCCTCTTGAGGATGCCGTGGCATCGGTTCGGGTCCACCATGGCGGCGATCCGAATGTCGTCGTTCACGAGCAGGGGCTAAGTGCGCCGCTGGTACAGTCGCTGCGCTGGCGCGGCCATCGCACGGCGGCCACACCGGCTCTCGGCATCGTCAACGCCGTCTCCTGTCCGGACGGCATCCCGCCCAACCCGGAGAGCTGTGCGGTCGCCGTCGATCCACGGGGCTTCGGTCTCGCGGCCAGCGCCGACTGACCATCGGGGCGGGGGCGACATGACGCTGAAGGTCTCCCGGCGAGGCGCCATCGCACCGTTCATCGTCATGGACGTGATGCGGGCCGCCAACGAGCGCGCCGCCCAGGGCGACGACGTGCTTCACCTCGAGGTGGGCCAGCCCAGCACGCCGGCGCCTGAGCCGGTTCTCGAAGCGGCAACCGCGGCATTGAGGTCGGATCGGTTGGGATATACCGACGCGTTCGGGCTGCCCGCTCTGCGCAAGCGGATCGCCCGGGCCTACGGCGAAGCCTACGACATCGAGGTCGACTGGTGCCGGATCGTCGCCACGACCGGGTCATCGGGCGGATTCGTCCTCGCTTTCCTTGCCGCCTTCGACGCCGGGGATCGTGTGGCATTGGCGAGTCCCGGCTACCCGGCCTACCGAAACATCCTGAGCGCGATCGGCGTCGAGATGGTCAATCTCGAGGTCGGCCCGGATACCAACTTCCAGCCGGCCCCGGACCTGCTCGACCGTGTGGGTGGACGCCTCGACGGCCTCATCGTCGCGAGCCCGGCCAATCCGACCGGAACGATGATCCACCCGGACGAAATGGCCGCTCTCGTCCATTGGTGCGCCGACCGGGGCGTGCGCCTGGTTTCGGATGAGATCTACCACGGCATCACCTACGCCGGACCGGCGCAGACGGCCTTGGCATTCACCGCCGACGCCATCGTCATCAACAGTTTCTCGAAGTACTACTCGATGACCGGCTGGCGGCTCGGCTGGATGGTCGTGCCCGAGGAACTGACGCGCTCGATCGAATGCCTGGCACAGAACCTGTTCATCTCGCCGCCGAGTCTCTCGCAGCACGCCGGCATCGCGGCGTTCGACTGCCGCGATCTGCTGGACGCGAACGTCGCCCGCTACGCCCGCAACCGCGAACTTCTGCTGGGCGAGCTGCCGCGCGCGGGATTCGGCAATCTCGCCGCCGCCGACGGCGCGTTCTACCTCTATGCGGACGTCACCCAGATGACCAATGACAGCCCTGAGTTCTGTCGGCGCGTGCTCGCGGAAACGGGTGTCGCCATCACGCCGGGTACCGACTTCGATCCGGATCGGGGAAACCGCTTCGTGCGGTTCTCTTTCGCCGGCGCCACCGAGGAAATGGCGGAAGCCGCCCGGCGGCTCATCGCCTGGCGGGCTTAATCCCCCAGATCCCCACGACCCTAGAAGTGCAGCGTCTTGGCCCGCACCACGTGCGGCAACGCGCGCAGCTCCTCCAACAACTCCTCGCCGGGGTCCTCGTCGATCTCGATCAACGAGATGGCGTCGCCGCCGGGCTTGTTTCGGCCGAGGTTGAAGGTCGCGATGTTGATTCCGGCGTTGCCCAACGCGGTCCCCAGCGCACCGATGAACCCCGGCTTGTCGGCGTTGGTGATGAACAGCATGTGCGGGCGCAGGGTGGCGTCCATCGGGATGCCCTTGATATCGACGATGCGGGCCTGATCGCCGTTGAACAGCGTCCCGGAAACGCTCCGGGTTTGTGCCTCGGTTGTCACCGTCAGCCGGATCAGGGTCTGGTACGATCCGGCACGGTCGTGCTTCACCTCGGTAACGTCGATGTCGCGCTCCTTGGCGATCATCGGCGCGTTGACCATGTTGACCGTCTCCATGAGCGGCGACAGCAGCCCCTGCAGGGCGATGGCGGTCAGCGGCCGGGTGTTGAGGTCGGCGGCGGTGCCCTCGTACTCAATGGTCACGGCTTCGAGCGCTGTCTCGGTCACCTGCCCGGCGAAACTGCCGAGCTGGTGGGCAAGCTGCATGTAGGGTTTCAGCCGCGCCGCGTCCTCGGCGCTGACCGAGGGCATGTTGATGGCGTTGACCACGGCGCCGGTCAGCAGATAGTCGGCAAGCTGCTCGGCGACCTGCATCGCCACCTTCTCCTGGGCCTCAGTGGTCGAGGCACCGAGATGGGGGGTGGCGATGACCTGCTCCACGCCGAACAAGGGGTTCTCCCGCGCCGGCTCCTCCGAAAAGACATCAAGAGCGGCGCCGGCGACATGCCCGCTCTCCAACGCAGCCTTCAGGTCGTCCTCGACGATCAACGGGCCCCGCGCACAGTTGATGATCCGGACGCCCGGCTTCATCTGGGCCAGGGCTTCCGCATTGATCATGCCGCGGGTTAGCTCGGTGGTCGGCGTGTGCAGGCTGACGAAATCGGCCCGCGCGAAAAGCGCCTCAATCTCCACCTTCTCGACGCCGAGGTCTTCAGCGCGCTCGGGCGACAGGTAGGGGTCGTAGGCCAGCACCTTCATTTTCAGCCCCAGGGCGCGGTCGGCGACGATGGAACCGATGTTACCGCAGCCGATGATGCCGAGGGTCTTGCCCATCAGCTCGACGCCCATGAACCGGGATTTCTCCCACTTGCCATCGTGGGTCGAGGCGTTGGCCTGGGGAATCTGGCGGGCGAGCGCCATCATCATCGCCACGGCGTGTTCGGCCGTTGTGATCGAATTGCCGAACGGCGTGTTCATCACCACGATGCCGCGCTGGGTGGCGGCGGGAATGTCGACATTGTCGACGCCGATGCCGGCGCGGCCGATCACCTTGAGGCCGTTGGCATCCGAGAGAATGTCGGCAGTGACCTTGGTCGCCGAGCGGATGGCGAGGCCATCGTAGTTCCTGATCCGCGCCTTCAACTCGTCGGGAGACAGCCCGGTTTCGATGTCCACCTCGACACCGCGTCGACGGAGGATATCGGCGGCTTCGCCGCTCATCTTGTCTGAGATCAGAACCTTTGGCATGGGGTGTGTTTCCTTAGGCCGCCGCCTGGGCGTCTTGTTTGAGGTCCGAGAAGGCCCAGTCGAGCCAGGGCATCAGGGCTTCCATATCGGCCGCCTCGACCGTTGCGCCGCACCAGATGCGCAATCCGGGCGGCGCGTCCCGGTAGGCGCCGATGTCATAGGCGACGCCCTCTTCCGCGAGTGTGGAGGCGATCCGCTTGGCCGCCGCCGTCTGCTCTTCGGCGGCCAGGCCGGCGAACCAGGGATCGACGATCTTGAGGCACACCGAGGTCGGCGAACGGAACGCAGGTTCCTCGGCGAGAAAGGCCACCCAATCCGTGGCATCGACCCAGTCCTCGACGATGCGCATGTTGGCGTTTGTGCGCGCAACCAGTGCCGCCAACCCGCCCAGCGACTCGACCCACCTGAGCGCATCGAGCGCGTCCTCCACCGCCAGCATGGACGGCGTGTTGATGGTTTCGCCTTTGAAGATCCCTTCGATGAGCTTTCCGCCTTTGCTCAGGCGGAAGATCTTCGGCACCGGCCAGGGCGGCGTGTAGCTCTCCAGGCGCTCGACCGCCCGGGGCGAGAGGATGATCACACCGTGCTGGGCCTCGCCGCCGAGCACCTTCTGCCAGGAGTAGGTGGTGACATCGAGCTTGTCCCACGGCAGGGCCATGGCGAACACTGCCGACGTTGCGTCGCAAATGGTCAGCCCGGTGCGGTCGCCGGCGATCCAATCCCCGTCGGGTACGCGCACACCCGAGGTCGTGCCGTTCCAGGTGAACACCACGTCGCGGCCGGGATCGACCGAGGACAGGTCCGGCAGCGCACCGTAGCCAGCTTCGAAGGTTCGGACGTTGTCCAGTTTGAGCTGCTTGGCGACGTCGGTCACCCACCCGGCGCCGAAGCTCTCCCAGGCCAAGACGTCAACGCCACGCGCGCCGAGCAGAGACCACAGCGCCATCTCGACGGCGCCCGTATCCGATGCCGGGACGATGCCGATGCGGTAGTCGTCGGGGATACCGAGCACGGCTCGGGTGCGATCGATGACTTCGGCGAGCTTGGCCTTGCCTTCCTTCGACCGGTGGGACCGTCCGAGGCAGGCGCCTTCGAGCGCGGCCACCGACCAGCCGGGTCGCTTGGCGCAGGGGCCGGAGGAGAAACACGGATTGTTTGGCCGGATATTCGGCCGCGAAGCAGCGGTCATAGGTTTTGCTCCCATCCTTCCAGATGGGTCGCGGCCCGTTGGGGGACCGTGGCCCGCGCGCCTTATAGGGTGGTCTGGGAGCGCGGTCAATCGCCCTTACGACGCCCTTGACGTCCTAAGGCGACAGCGACACCTTGGGCCGCCGAAGCACCGCCGTCAGGGGAGAATCGGCCGGTGACCCAGCCCCTATCCGCGCCCCGGGATTCGATTCGGATCGTGCTCTTCGAGCGCATCCACGACAACGCCCTCGAACGCTTTGCCGCGGCCGGCTACTCGAATGTCGAAACGGTCGGACACACGCCGGATTCCGCCGAACTGGCCGAACGGATCGCTGATGCTCATATCGTCGGCATCCGCTCGCGGACGCACCTGACGCCGGACATACTGGCCGCAGCGCGGCGGTTGGTCGGCATCGGCTGCTTTTGTATCGGCACCAACCAGGTCGCCGTCGGCGACGCCAAGGCCCGCGGCATACCGGTCTTCAACGCGCCCTACTCGAACACGCGTTCGGTAGCCGAACTGGTCCTCGGCGAGATCATCCTCCTCTACCGGCGGGTGCCCGAGAAATCCAAGGCCGCTCACGACGGCGGATGGCTGAAGACCGCCGCCGGTGCCTTCGAGATCCGCGGCAAGGTTCTTGGAATCGTCGGCTACGGGCACATCGGCTCGCAGCTCTCGGTCATGGCCGAGGCGCTGGGCATGCGGGTTTGCTACTACGACATCACCGAGAAGCTGTCGCTGGGCAATGCCGTCTCCTGCCGGTCGCTCGACGAGCTGCTTCGCGCCGCCGATGTGGTCAGCCTCCATGTTCCGGGCACCCCTGAGACCGCCGGCATGATCGGTGCCAGGGAGCTGGCCCTGATGAAGCCGGGGACCGTGGTCGTCAATGCGGCCCGCGGCGAGGTGGTCGATGTGGAGGCTCTGGCCGCGGCGTTGCACGAGGGCCGCATTGGCGGCGCCGCGGTCGACGTCTTTCCCGACGAACCCGCTGGTCCCAACGACCTGCTGGAAACGCCGCTTCGCGGCCTCGACAACGTGATCCTCACGCCCCATGTCGGCGGCAGCACCGAAGAAGCTCAGGCGAACATCGCCATCGAGGTTGCCGAAAAGCTGATCAAGTACTCCGACACCGGCTCCACCGTCGGCGCCGTCAACTTCGTCGAGGTGTCGCTGCCGGTGCAGAAGGAGAGCACGCGGTTCCTGCACATCCACCGGAACGTTCCAGGCGTTCTGGCGGGCATCAACGGCGTGTTTTCGGAGCGTGGCCTCAACATCGCGGGCCAGTATCTGCGCACAGATGCCGAGATCGGCTATGTCGTCACCGATATCGAAGGCCGCCTGGAGGCCGGCATGGGCATCCGCCGCGAGCTCCAGAACATCGAGGGCACCATCCGCACCCGATTCCTGTACTGATTGTTTCTTAGAGCCCGTACCAGCGGGGCACGAACAGCGTGAACACGGCCCACAGCAGGATGATCAGCGGGATGCCGGTGCGGGCGAAGTCGATGAACTTGTACCGACCGGGGCCGAGCACGAGCAGGTTGGTCTGATACCCCAGCGGTGACGCGAACGAGCAGTTGGCGGCAAAAACGACGGCAACGGCGAAGGCCTCGGGCGAAACGCCGAGCTCGACGGCGATGTCGATGGCGATGGGCGTGAACAGCACGGCCGAGGTTTTGGTGCTGATCACGTTCGACAGCGCCGCGACGACGAGGAAGAACACCGAAAGGATGGCCGCCGGGCCCGCCCCCGCCATCACGTCCACCAGCGATCCGGCGATGAATTGTGCGCCGCCCGTCTCCTGCAGGGCGACGCCAAGTGCGAGGGCCGCACCGATCGTCGTGACGATTCGCGGATCGATCGCCCGCGCCGCTTGACGGGCGTTCAGCGCGCCGACGGCAACCATGGCAACGGCGCCGGTCAACGTGGCAACGACAATGGGCACCAGACCGGACGCCGCCAGCGTTATGACGGCGAGGAAGATGAATGCCGCGGAGCGGGCGTGGTCCAGGGCCGGGAGCTCCTCGGCCGACCATTCCATCAGCACGACGTCCCGGTTGACCTTCAGCGCGTTGATATCGTCGGCCGTGCCCTGTACCAGCAGTACGTCGCCGGCCTCGAGGCGGATGTCCGTCATTCGCGACCGAATCATCCGAGATCGCCGTTGAATGCCGAGCACCGTGCATCGGGTCTGGTGGTGGAAGCCGACCTGGCGAAGGGTCTGTCCGTCCAGCCGCGAGGCCGGTGCGACCATGACCTCGGCCATGACTTGGCTGCTGGCGCGGCGCGGCTTCTCGTCTTCCGTTCTGCCTTTCTGAGGCGCCGCTTCGGCCTCGTCCTCGATCGTCAGTTCCGGCGTGATCAGTCCGGGATTTCGCGCCAACGCTTCCGTCAGGGCCTTGCGGGTCGCGGCAACGACAAGGACGTCGTCGGCCCGGGCGGCATAGCCCTCGAACGGCGGCAGAATCGCCTGGTCTCCCCGCTGCACCATGCGCACGGTCATGTCCGGCAGGTTGGCGAACAGTCCGCCCGGCGCCCCCATGCCGACGAGGGGTGACTCCGGCGCGACAGTGAGCTGGGCGATGAACTGCTTGCCTCCGCCTGAGAGCAGGTCCTCTGCACGCAGGTACCGGCTGGGCAGCAGCCGGGGTGCGACGAGCAGCACGTAGACTAGGCCGGCGCCGGCCATGACCAGACCCGGGACGGAAAAGTCGAAGAAACCGAATGGCTCGACGTCCAGCTCGATCATCGCGCTGTTGACCAGGAGGTTGGTGCTGGAGCCAACCAGCGTGGTCATGCCGCCAAGTACGGCGGCATAGCTGAGCGGGATCATCAGCTTGCTCGGCGTATTGCCGAAACGGGTCGCCAGCGCCTGCATGATCGGGATGAAGATGACGACGACGGGGATGTTGTTGAGAAAGCCGCTGACCGCCAGGGCGACAGCCAAAACCATGGCGACCGATGACCACTGGCGCCCGCCGCCAAGGCGAAACACCCAGCGCGCAAGCACGTCCAGCACCCCGGCCCGCACCATGCCTTGTCCGATCACCAGCAGCGCCAGAACGGTGATCAGCGCCGGATTGGCGATTCCCTGCAGCAACCGGGCCGGCGTCAACCGCATTTCGCCTTCGGCATCGATGATCGGGAACAGGTGGAACAGGATCAGCAACGCACAGACGACGCCGATGGAAATCATCTCCATCGGCCACTTTTCGAGCGCGTAGAAGACGAGCGCGACGATGATCAGCGCATACGTCGCCCACATCTGAATCCCGGGTTCGACCACGTCCATCGGTTCAGCCCCGCCGGTAGACGAAGTACCTGTCGGGAGCGACGCCGTCCGGCAGCGGATGGGTCTGCCATCCCGGTGGATTGACCGGCTGGTCGGCGATGATCAGCGCGCGCTCGGCCATTTGCGGTGGCAGGTTGGTGGCAAGGAACGCCGCAATCCTGGCATTGCTTTGCTCATCGCCGGTACCGACGTCGGCGTGCGCCAGGACCGCCGGATGGCCGACGCGTTCGAGGGCGGTGGGCAACGTTTCGAACACGTCGCCAAGGATCAGGTGGGCCTCGTCGGGGATGCACTCGGGATGGGCTGCCACCTTGCGTTCGAACACGAAGATCTCGCGTTCGGGCATCAAACTGCGCAGGTGGTCGAAGGTGCGGCCATTGCCAAGGCCGAGCTCGAGCACCGGACCGGGTTCATCGGCGATCAGGCCAGCCGCCATATCGATGCATGCGCGCTGCGCACACAGTCGCCGGATAAAGCTGTCGAGACGGCTCATGCAAACCCGGTCTATCGGTATCAGCTGACTTTGCCGGCGCCGGCGACCGACTCCAGGGTGCGGATTCTGTCTTCGGCCTCGCCGAAGCTCTCCGTCAGGCGGGCCAGCTTGTCGCTGAGAATCCGCATCACGCCCAGCGCGGACTCCGGGTTTTCCGTGACCATCCCGAGGAACACGTCAGCGTCGATCTTCAGGACCTTGACCAGACCGACCGCACGAATCGTGGCGGAACGCGGGCTGTTCCGGAAGATCGCCATCTCGCCGAACAGCTCCTTTCGTCCAAGCCGGCCGACGGATATCTCATGGCCGTCGCTCTGGGCGCAAATTTCCACTTCCCCCTCGTCGATCATATACACGCTGTCGGCTGGATCTCCTTCGTGGAACAGGGCTTCGCCGTCCTCGAAGGTCAGATAGGTGCTGGAAAATGCCAGTAGCTTCAACCTCGCCAAGTCCAGATTGGCGAATAAGGGAACGCTGCGCAAGACCGAGACCGCGTCACCGTACTGCACGTGTCACCTCCTTCACCCCCGCTATGGCTGTCGGCGGGTGTTCTATTCTCCAGCCGCCGACTCCACGGAGTCGCTGTCCTGTGACGGCGTTTGCACTGCCTTCGCCGATTCCTGCGGCGACCCCTGCGAAACGATTTTGCCCGCTTCCATCGTGATGACGTGGTCGAACGACGCGGCCTCGCCCGGGTCGTCGAGCACCCATACGACACCGCCGCGGCCCGGCTCGCCAAGCACGCGGTCCAAGATCGCGCCGTGGCTGGCCCGATCAAGGGATGCCGTCGCCCGGTCGATTACCAGGAGATCGGGTCGTTTCAAGACCGCCCGAGCAACCCCCAGCTTCTGGCGCTGCACCAGCGACAGCCGGCTGCCGCTCACGCCAACGGCGTAGTCCAGACCGACCTCGACCAAAACGCGCCGCAAGCCCAGCGCGGCGACGACTTCACCGATCAGCGCCGCAACGCGCCTCTGACTTTGCTGGCGGCCATACGCCGGCTTGCCGAACAGGATGTTGTCCTGCACCGACGCCGCGGCGTTGTAGCGCTCGGCATCGAAGAACGCCACCGAACCACGAAGGTTCTCGGGCAATCCCGCAGCGAACGCATCCCGCGCCTCCAGAATCCGATGACGAATGCCTTCGTCCAGGACTCCGAGCCGGTGACGCGCCGGAACGAGCTTGAACGGCAACGACATCAGCAGGTTTCGGTCGGCCTCCTCAAGGCCGTCCGGACCGGCAACATCGGCGCGACGGACTGCGGCCTCGAACTCGGGCAGGGCATCGGCACTGACGAAGCTGAACCGTTCGAAGAATTCGTGGCCTGCCGGCAGGTCTCGGAACAGTTCGACGGTGATCGTCGCCACCTGAATGCCCGTGGAAAGGAACGCATCGAGCAGATCGGCATCCCGCAGGACCGACAGCACGTAAGCGTTCTCGCCGACGTGATCGAGATCGAATTCGGAACCGATCGGTGTCCCGAACAGCAGGTTCTCGGCCACCGACATGTTGGTGTTGTAGTGGTCGCGGTCGAACGGCTCGACCAGATCGCGGTACTGGGGTTCCTCCAGGCGCTCTCGCAGGGTCGCGCGGGCGCCCAGAATCGCGGCCGCGAGGTCCGGCGAACGTTCGGGGTCGACGGTCCCTTGCAGGCCGAGCTCGAACACATCCTGGTCCAGGCCGACAACACCGAGCACCGAGACGATCCGTTCAATCAGCGAATCGGGACCGTCGGCACCGGCAGCGGCGTAGTCAGTCCAGTCGGCCGCAATGTCGCTCGCGGTGTTGCCGGATTGCTCGGCCTCGTGGATGAAATGCTGCCGTGCGGAGACGCCATCGTCATCGACCTCCGCGTCGGCCAGCGGCTGATGCCCGAGGACGTACAGCAGGTTGTCGCGGACGGTGCCAGACCGGAGCGCAACGCTCGAGCCGACGTAGGCGATGCGCCTGCCGGTGACCGCCTCCGGCAGGGTCGCCAGGTTGGCATCGCCGACGTGAATGCTGCCGCCGGAGGGCATGTCGATGCGCGCCAGCAATCGGGCGACGGCGCCGCGTCCCGATCCGCCAGGGCCGACCACGGCCGCGGTTTTCCCGACGTCGAACGCGAACGAAACGCCGTCCACGACCTTGATCGCGCCGTCCTCGAAACTCAAGTTGCTGGCGACAACCCGCCCGTCGAGGTGCGGGACGTCCCCTTCGGCGGTCGTTTGCAGAGATTCGTTCAGCATGTCGGCCGGCTGGAACTGCTCGATCAACTGCTCGTACTTGACCCGCGTGTCTTCCTTCTGCTGGTACCAGCGCAGCAGTTCCTTCCAAGGCGGCGTGAGGTCCTTGTAGGCGGCCAGCACGGCGACAAGGGAACCGAACGTAATCTCGCCCTGGATCACCAGATAGCCGCCGATGGAGAAGAAGAAGAAGGGCGTGAGCTGGGCAATGAAGTTATTGAGAAACTTCATAAAAAACTTCTTCTTGTAGATTTTGAACCGGATCTCGTAGATGGTCGCCACCCAGTGCGAGAACTCGGCCCGTTCGCGCTCGGACGTGTCGTGGGCGTGCACTTCCTGGATGCCCGAAACGGTCTCGCCGATCCGTTCCGACAATTTGCGCACGGTGCGGACCCGCTCCTTGGCGAGCGTGTTGATCTGCTTCTGGAGCTTGGGGATCACGTAGAGCTGGATCGGATAAAGGGCGATTGCCGCCACGCCGAGCAGCCAGTCCTGCACGAACATGAACGCCAAGGCCGTCACCAGCATGCCGCCCTGGAACGCCGGCAAGGCCAGCGCGTCGCCGATGAAGCCACCCAATGGTTCGACCTCGGCGGTGATCATCGCGATCGTCTCGCCCTGCGATGTCTTTCTGAACTGGGCCTGGGGGAACCGCAGAATGCGGCTGAACAGCAGATAGCGGAGCCGGCGCAGCATGCGCTCGCCGACCTGCCCCTTGTAGACGTTGAGTACGAACTTCAGGCCGCCGAACAGCAGGACGAGTACCAGGTAGGCCGTGCACAGCCACAACAGGAATTCGATCTGGCCCAATTCCTTGCCGAAATACGGCTTCGGAAAGTCCTCGGCGCCGATCGCGTTGATGATGATCTTGGGCAGCTCGAGCGTGCCGTAGTAGAGGGGATACGCGCCAACCGTCAGCGCCAGCAGGGCGATCTGGTGGCCCATGCTGTAGCGGAAGACGCATCTGAAGATGGTGGGTTCCATGCCTTCAGATCCGGATTTGGCGCTGGTCGCCGACGTTTGGCCCTTATCCGCCATTCATGCGTCCGTCACTTAGGAATTTCATTCGGCCTAGGCCGGCTGTACGATGCTGAAAAATAGGGTGCTGGCAGGGAAAGGGTAACATGGACCGGAACCGCGGTAACATGCGGCTCTTGATATACAGTCACGACTCCTTCGGTCTCGGCCACCTGCACCGGTGTCGCACGATTGCGCATGCCCTGGTCGACCATCGCACCGATATCTCCGTGCTCATCCTGTCGGGTTCGCCGATCATCGGCAGTTTCAGTTTTCGCGGCCGCGTGGATTTCGTGCGTATACCCGGCGTCATCAAGCTGCGGCGCGGCGACTATACCTCTTTGAGCCTCGAGATCGGCATCGAGGAAACCCTCGCCATGCGGGCCTCGATTATCCAGCACACGGCCGAGGCCTTCGATCCCGACCTGTTCCTTGTCGACAAAGAGCCGCTCGGCCTGCGCGGCGAGGTCAAGGACACCTTGACCATGCTGAAGAGCCGCGGGACGCCGCTGGTCCTGGGTCTTCGCGATGTCATGGACGATCCCGCGGCGGCTGGCGCAGGAATGGCGCCGCAAGAACGCCGTCCCGGCGCTGGCGGACCTTTACGACAACGTGTGGGTTTACGGTCTTCCCGAGATTTGTAACCCGCTTGAAGGCGTCCCGGTCCCCGATTCGGTTTTGTCGAAGGTCCGGTACACGGGTTATCTGCGGCGGGCGTATTCGCCGACCGGGGTCGTGCCGGCGATCCCGCCGTCCATTGCCAACGAGCCGTATCTGCTGGTCACCACGGGTGGCGGTGGCGATGGCGCGATGCTCATCGACTGGGTGCTGCGCGCCTACGAGCACGACCCGCACATTCCGCATCCGGTGCTGCTCGTGTTGGGGCCATTCATGCGGTCGAACCTCCAGGCCGAGTTTATCGAGCGGGTCAATCGGCTCGATCGCGTGGAAGCCATCACCTTCGATGCCACGGTCGAAAGCCTGATGGCCGGCGCCGCGGGCATCGTCGCCATGGGAGGCTACAACACCTTCTGTGAGATCTTGTCCTTCGACAAGCCGGGCCTGATTGCCCCGCGCACGGTCCCGAGGCTCGAGCAGTACATCCGGGCGTCCCGCGCCCAGGAGTTGGGCCTGACCCGCATGCTGGCCGCCGACGCGGAAACCGATCCCCGGCGCATGGCCGAGGCACTTCGGGCATTGCCGGACCAGCCGAAGCCCTCGGAGGTGCGCATCCCGGGACTGTTGGACGGGCTGTCGAGCATCGTGCGCATGGTCGACTACCTCGTCAGCACACCGCCGGAAGCGGCCGCGCGGCTGTCCTTGGTGTAGCGACCGCCTCGATGTGACCGGTCCCGTCGCCTTCGTTCTCAAGGGGTATCCGAGGCTCTCGGAAACGTTCATCGCGCAGGAGATCAGGGCCCTCGAGCGGCGGGGCCTGGACATCCGCATCGTCTCGCTCCGTCACCCGACCGACCCTTCGGTGCATCCCGTGCATCGCGAGATCGTCGCGCCGGTGCTGTACCTGCCCGAGTACCTGCACGAAGAACCGTTGCGCGTCGCCCGCGGTTGGCGGAATGCGCGGCGGCTTCCCGGCTACGCTGCCGCCCGGCGAGTCTGGCTGCGTGATCTGGCCCGTGACCCGACGCCGAACCGGGTCCGGCGATTTGGTCAGGCGATGGTTCTGGCCGCCGAGTGTCCCCCCGACGTCACGTGGCTGCACGCCCATTTCCTTCACACGCCGGCGTCGGTGACCCGCTACGCGGCGACCATGCGGGAGCTACCGTGGAGCGTCTCGGCGCATGCCAAGGACGTGTGGACGACGCCGGAGTGGGAAAAGCGCGAGAAGATTGCCGATTGCCGCTGGCTGGTGACGTGCACCACGGGGGTCAACGCCGATCATCTTGCCGCGCTCGCGCCGGAGCCCACGCGGGTGGAGCTGGTGTACCACGGTCTCGACCTAGCCCGGTTTCCCCCGGCTCCGGAAACGCCGGCAACGGCGGACGGAGGGGATACGGATCACCCTGTGGTCATTCTTTCCGTCGGCCGCGCCGTCGCCAAGAAGGGATACCGGGTGCTGCTTTCGGCGCTGGCCGCGTTGCCACCGGATCTGCAGTGGCGGCTGATCCACATCGGCGGCGGCCCGATGCTGGCGGCACTGCGGAACCAGGCCGCCGAAGCGGGTATTGACGGGCGCATCGACTGGCGCGGCGCCCAGCCGCAGGAGGCCGTGCTCGAAGCCTACCGGTCGGCCGATCTGTTCGTGCTGGCATCCCGTGTGGCCCCCGACGGTGACCGCGACGGCTTGCCCAACGTGCTGATGGAAGCGCAAAGCCAGGGCCTGCCGTGCCTGGCGACGAGCGTTTCCGCGATCCCCGAGCTGATCGAAGACGGCGAAAACGGGGTCCTCGTGCCCCCGGACGATATCGACACGCTGGCCGCCGGCCTCGAACGCCTCATCCGCGAACCGGCGTTGCGTCACCGTTTGGGCGCCGCCGGCGCCCGCCATGTTCAAGAGCGCTTCCAGCTCGACGCCGGAATCGATCGCCTGGCTCACCGGTTCGGCATCGAAGGACCCTCGAGTTCGCAATGCGCGTAGCGTTCTACGCGCCGATGAAGCCCGCAAACCATCCAACGCCGTCGGGCGATCGGCGGATGGCGCAGCTGCTGATGGCCGCGTTGGAACGCGTCGGTCACGACGTTGAGATCGCATCGACCTTCCGCAGCTACGACCGCGCGGGAGATGCCCGCCGGCAGCGGCGCCTCGCCGCAATCGGCCAGTCGCTGGCAGCGCGATCGATCCGCCGATATCGCGGCAGGCCGTCGACCGCGCGACCGGACGTCTGGTTCACCTACCACCTCTACCACAAGGCGCCGGATTGGCTGGGGCCGGCGGTCGCCCGCGACCTCGGCATCGCCTACGTCGTCGCCGAGGCGTCGTTTGCGCCGAAGCAGGCCGGCGGTCCCTGGGCGGACGGCCACGCCGCGGCCGGAGCGGCCATTGGCGCCGCCGATCGGGTCATCGCCTTGAACTCGGCGGACACGCTGTGCGTCCTGCCGTTGCTCGCCGACGCCAGCCGGCTTGCGCCGCTCAAACCGTTCATCGATGCCGCACCGTTCGCGCGGGCCGCAGGGGATCGCGAACGGCATCGCGCAACCCTGGCCGGGGCGGAAGACATCGAACCTTCGGTGCCATGGTTGCTGGCGGTGGCAATGATGCGCGCAGGCGACAAGCTCGCCTCGTACCAAGCCCTTGGTCGGTCACTGGCCCGGCTCGAGGACCGGCCCTGGCGGCTCCTGGTCGCCGGCGACGGTCCGGCCCGGGCCGAGGTCGCGGCGGCGCTTGGCGCCATCGCCACCCGCGTGCATTGGCTGGGCCAAGTCGACGAGGAGTCCCTGCCGCCAGTCTATGCCGCCGCCGATGTCTTTGCTTGGCCCGCGGTGAACGAGGCGTATGGAATGGTGTTCCTGGAGGCGCAGGCGTCGGGGGTGCCGGTGGTCGCCGGTCGCGTTGGCGGCGTTCCGGATGTCGTGTCCGAGGGGATCACAGGAACGCTCGTACCGCCCGGCGACGATGCTGAGTTGTCGGATGCCATTGCCGCCCTGCTCGACGACCCGGATCGGCGACGCGAGATGGGCCAACGCGCCCGCCGGTATGTATTCGCCCACCACGATATCGGCGTTGCCGCAGCCGCCCTCGATGCGGCGATCCGCAATCCCGGGGCGGCCTCGCATCGATGACCCCGCTCGCCGTACTCCGCCACGGACCGACGCCGTGGAATGCCGAAGGCCGTATCCAGGGGCGAACGGACGTCGGACTCGGCCCCGAAGGCAGCGGCGTCGTTTCCGGCTGGCGGATACCGGAACGGCTGAACGGTTTCCGCTGGCTGGTGAGTCCGCTCCGTCGTGCCGGGGAAACGGCCACCCTGCTCGGTGCCCACGCGGAGATCGAACCGGCGCTGATCGAAATGGACTGGGGGACCTGGGAAGGGCAGCGCCTCGCTGACGTTCGCGCCGCCGGCGGCACCGCCGTGGCCGAAAACGAAGCGCGCGGACTGGACTTCCGTCTGCCCGGCGGAGAGAGTCCCCGAGACATTCAAACCCGTCTTCGGCCGTGCCTGGCCGCGATTGCCGAAACCGGCCTGCCGACAGTGGCGGTGACACACAAAGGAGTGATGAGAGCGCTGCTGGCGCTGGCCATCGATTGGGACATGACGATGAAGCCGCCGATCCGGATGTACTCCGAACGGGTCCACCTGTTCACCCTGGATGAGGCGGGCGATCTATCGTTGGACACGCCGAACATCCCCTTGGTCAGGGCATCAGAATGACCGCCCGCGTCTTCTACTACGTTCAGCACCTTCTCGGCGTTGGCCACCTCAAGCGCGCCTCGCTGATCGCAAAGGCGATGGCGGCGCACGGCCTCGAAGTGTGGGTTGCCCTTGGCGGACCGGACGTCGAGGGAATTGCCTTCGATGGTTGCGCACGCATCCTGCTACCTCCGGTGCACGCGGCGGACGCGTCGTTCAAGGTGCTGTTGGATGCCGACGGCGTACCGATCGACGACGTCTGGAGGGACAACCGGGCCGCACGTCTGCTGGCGGAGTTCGCGGCTGTAGAACCGGATATCGTGCTGATCGAGATGTTCCCGTTCGGTCGCCGGCAATTCCGTTTCGAGCTGATGCCCCTGCTGGCCGCTGCACGGACCGCGCCCCGGAAGCCGAAGATCGCGGCATCGATCCGCGACGTGCTGGTGCACAAACAGGACCCTGCCCGCAATCGGGAGATGGTGACGCTCGCCCGCGACTGGTTCGATCGCATTCTGGTCCACGGCGACCCGAGGCTCATCACCTTGGAAGAAACCTTCCCCGAGGCGGCTGAGATCTCGCCGTTGATCGCGTACACGGGGTACGTGGTTGACGATGCCCCTCTTCAAGCGCGTGGCCGCGAGGACGGACGGGGAGAAGTCGTGGTTTCGGTCGGCGGCGGTGCCGTCGGCGAGCCCCTGCTTCGCGTCGCGCAGGCTGCGCGTCCGCTTACGCGCCTCGCCGAAACGCCGTGGCGCTTCGTCTGCGGGCCCAACATCGCCGACGATGTCTATGATTCGCTGGCCTGGAACCCGCCCGACGGGATCATCGTCGATCGCGTCCGGACCGACCTCGCGACGCTGATTGCGAACTGCGTTCTCTCCATATCCCAAGTTGGATACAATACGGTCATGGAGGTTCTTCGTGCCAACGCCCGGGCGATCGTCGTGCCCTTCGCCGAGGGCGGCGAGACGGAACAGCAGCATCGCGCACGTGTATTGGCTGATCGGGGCGTGATTTCGGTTGTCGAACCGGGGTCATTGTCACCAAAGGTTCTCGCCGAGACCGTTGACAGGACGCTTGCGGCCCCGCCATCTGGCGCCATCGATATCGACCTCACGGGAGCGGCGGCGTCGGCACGCATCGTCGCAGCCCTGTGTGGATCCCCTCCCGCGGTGTAGGACCGGCGGATGGCCGAGTGGAGCGACCTCGAGCGCGAATTGGACGCTTGGCACCGGTGCGGCCGGGCGGCCACGTTCTGGTGGCGAGACGATGACGCGACCCGGGTTACGCCCGAGTTGGAACGCCTGCTGGCCATCAGCGACCACGCGATGGCACCCGTCGGATTGGCGATCATCCCCCGCGATGCCGATGATGGATTGCGCGATTGGCTCGCCGAGCGTCCGCGGGCAGCCGCCCTTCAACATGGCTGGTCGCACGAGAACCATGCCCCGGACGGCGACAAACAGGAAGAACACGGGCCACACCGGCCGCTGGACGTGATGCTGGCCGAACTGGCAGAGGGTTGGCGGCGCATCGCCGCCTTCGACCGGGGACTGCCGGCGATGGTGGCGCCGTGGAACAGGATCGACGAGGGATTGTTCGAGTCGTTGCCCGGCGTCGGACTGACGGCGGTGTCGACGATGGGACCTCGCGACGCCGCTGAGCCGGCCGCTGGGGTCCGTCGGACCAATGTCCACGTCGATATCGTCGATTGGCACGGTACGGGCGGTTTCGTCGGAGAAAGTGCCGCGATCGAACAGTTCATGGAACACCTCGCGGCCCGGCGCAACGGCACCGCCGACGCCGATGAACCGACCGGCCTGATGACTCACCACCTGTTCCACGATGAGGGCTGCTGGTGGTTCACCGCCGAGGTTCTGGGCCGCACCAGTGCCCACCCGGCGGTGACGTGGCTCGATGCCAGCGAGGCGTTCTGGCCATGAGCATTCATCGGTATCCCGTGAACGCGGTCGTCTGGGACTATGTCCGCACGGTGGCGGGTCTCGTGCTCGTTGGCGCGCCCTTGGCGATATCCGACACCGGACCGGTCGTGACGACCGTCCTCTGCGTCGCGTTGGCCATGTTCGTTGTCTATGGGATACGCACGATCGCCCGGCATCTGACACGTATCGAGTTGGACGAGCGGGGGCTGCGTGCCGAGGGACCGGGCGGCCGGACGATTCCCTGGACCGACCTGAGCGCAGTGCGGCTCAAGTACTACTCGACGCGGCGCGACCGGTCCGGCGCGGCGGCTGGCTGCAGCTCGACGTCACCGGCGACCACCGGCGTGTCGCGGTCGAGTCCCGCATCGAAGGATTCGAAGCACTCGCCGCGTCGGTGGCTGCCGAAGCGCGTGCCCACGGCGTACACCTTGATGACTCGACTGCAGCCAACTTCCGGGCGCTCGGCATCGCCGTCGACGACCCTGAGTGGACGGGGGCTGCGCCGTGACCAACCTGCTCCGCGTCGACAATCTGCGCGTCGACTTCGTCACCCAGGCCGGCGTGATCCGCGCCGTCGACGACGTTTCATTTCGGATCCGCGCGGGATCGTCCGTGGCGCTGGTCGGTGAATCCGGCTCGGGGAAGTCCGTAACGGCCCAGGCGATCATGGGACTGCTTCCCCGCACCGCCCGCGTAACCGCGGGTCAGATCCTGCTGGACGATCCCGCCGCCGGGGGCACGACCGTCGATCTCGCCGACATGAACCAGGACAGCCGCGAGTTTCGGGCGATTCGCGGCAACCGCATCTCGATGATTTTCCAGGAGCCGATGACCTCGCTGTCGCCGATGCACACGGTCGGCAACCAGGTCAGCGAGGCATTGTTCCTGCACCGCGACACGTCGCCGAAGGAGGGCCGGGAGCTAACCATCGACATGTTGCGGATGGTCGGCTTTCCCGATCCCGTCAGGGCGTACGACACCTATCCGTTCGAGTTGTCCGGCGGCCTGCGGCAGCGGGCGATGATTGCCATGGCCTTGGTATGCCGCCCCGCGTTGCTGGTCGCCGACGAACCGAGCACGGCGCTCGACGTCACCATCCAGGCCCAGATCCTCAAGCTGATCCAGGACCTGCAGGCCGAACTGGGCATGGCCCTGCTGATCATCATCCACGATCTCGGCGTCGTCGCCAACGTTGCCGAGGAAGTGGTCGTCGTCTACCACGGCAAGGTCATGGAGAGTGGCACGCTCAACGACATCTTCGGCAACCCCCAAGCACCCCTACTTGCAGGCTCTGCTGCGCGCGGTGCCGCATTTCGACATGAAGGACGGAGAGCGTCTGGTGCCGCTGCGCGAAATCCGACACCAGGCCGGCGACCTGTTGTCGCGGCACCCCGGATCCGAGCTGTACGTCGACCGCAGCGACGTGCCGTTGCTGGACGTCCGCAACCTCACCAAGAGCTTCACCATCCGCAAGGGCAACGGTGCCTTCGGCGGCGGCAGCGAACACGCGGTCAAGGCCGTGGACAACGTCAGTTTCAAGATCCCTCGAGGGAGCTGCCTCGGGCTGGTCGGGGAAAGCGGATGCGGCAAGACGACGGTCAGCAAGATCATCATGCGGGCCATCGAAGCCGACGAGGGGGAGGTTCGCTACAACGACGACGGCCACGCGGTCGACCTTCTCGGCCTGAGCAACCGCGAGCTGGTGCCGTTGCAGCGCAAGATCCAGTACGTGTTCCAGGACCCGTTCAGTTCGCTGAACCCTCGCATGACAACGTTCGATATCCTCAACGAGCCGCTGGTCATCCACGATCTCGGCGATGCCGGATACCGCCGCGAGGTGGTCCGCGAGCTCATGCGGCTGGTCGGCCTCGATCCCCGCCACCTCAACCGCTATCCGCACAGCTTTTCGGGTGGGCAACGCCAGCGCATCGGAATCGCCCGGTCACTGGCCTTGCGGCCGGAGCTGCTCATCTGTGACGAACCGGTCTCCGCTCTCGACGTCTCGGTCCAGGCACAAATTCTTAACCTTCTCAAAGACTTACAGACCGAACTGGGGCTGACCTACCTGTTCATTTCGCACAATCTCGCCGTCGTCGACTATATGGCCGACCGGATCGCCGTGATGTGCGCGGGTCAATTGGTCGAGGAAGCCCCGCGCGAGTTGCTGTTCAGCAACCCCGTTCATCCGTACACTCGTGCGCTGGTCGCAGCGGTGCCCTACCCCGATCCGGACCGTCGCCTCGATCTGAGCGCGTTGATGGGTGGGAGGGCGTCGGATCCGGCCTCGTGGCCGGCGCCCTTCACGGTCAACGGCGCCGAGGGGTTGGCCATGCACGATTTGGGCGGCGGGCATTTCGTGCGCGCTTTCGCCCGACCAACCGCGTACGCGGAGGCAGGTCGATGAGAAGAGTGCGCTCCCTGGTCTCGGCCACGTTGATGGCAGCGCTGTGGATAGGGCAGGCCGCCGCGGCGTATGTGGAGCCGCCCGCACTCGCCGACCAGGTCGCATCCGGAGCGTTACCGCCGGTAGATCAGCGCCTGCCCGAGACCCCCGCGGTGGTCGATCTGGCGGGCGACGGGCTCGAACCGGGACGCCACGGGGGCACGCTGCGCATGCTCATGGGCCGGGTCAAGGACACCCGGATGATGGTCGTCTACGGCTATGCGCGGTTGGTCGGCTATGATCGCGACCTCGATCTGGTTCCGGATATTCTCGACAGCGTCGACATCAAGGAGGGCCGGGTCTTCACCCTGCGCCTGCGCCCCGGGCACCGGTGGTCGGACGGCCATCCGTTCACCGCCGAGGATTTCCGGTACTTCTGGCAGGAAATCGCCACCGACCCGGACATGTCGCCGGGCGGACCACCGCGGTTCCTGCGTGTCGATGGTGAACTCCCGACCTTCGAGGTCATCGACGCGACGACGGTGCGGTACAGCTGGACCAAACCCAATCCGTTCTTCCTGCCGGCCCTTGCTGGCGCCCGCCCCGAGTACATTTACCGCCCCGCCCATTACCTCAAGCAGTTCCATGCCCGCCACGCCGACAAGGCGGTACTCCAGCGACAGGTCGAGGAGGAGGGACAACGCAATTGGGTGGCGCTGCATTTCCGCAAGGGCCACCAGTACAAGAACGACAACCCGGACCTGCCGACTCTGCAGCCTTGGGTCTTGACCACGCGACCGCCGTCGAACCGGTTCGTGTTCAAGCGCAATCCCTACTACCACCGCGTCGACCAGGCCGGAAACCAGCTGCCCTACATCGATACGGTGTCGTTCTCCGTGGCCAGCGCGAAGCTGATTCCGGCGAAGGCCGCCGCCGGCGAGACCGACCTCCAGGCCCGCGCCCTGGGTTTCGACAACTACCCGGTGCTGAAGAAGGGTGAGAAACGCCACGATTTCGATGTCCGTTTGTGGTCGACGGCGCGCGGCGCCGAGATCGCCCTCTACCCCAACCTCAACGTCCAAGATCCCGTTTGGCGGAAGCTGAACCGTGACGCCCGTTTTCGCCGGGCGCTGTCGCTCGGCATCGACAGGGACGAGATCAATCAAACGATCTATTTCGGCCTCGCGCAGACGGGCAACAACACGGTGCTCCCGGAAAGCAAGCTGTTCAAACCCGAGTACGCGACCGCATCGGCGACCTTCGACATCCGCAAGGCCAATGCGCTCCTCGATCAGATGGGGCTCACCAAGCGTGACGACCGGGGGGTCCGGTTGATGGAGAATGGCGAGCCGCTGGAGATCATCATCGAGACCGCGGGCGAGAACACGACCGAGACCGACGTGCTGCAGCTTGTACGCGATTCGTGGGCGAAGCTCGGCATCAAGCTGCACACCAAGCCCTTGCAACGTGAGGTCTTGCGCAATCGCATCTTTGCCGGCTCGACGGTGATGTCTGTCTGGTTCGGGCTCGAGAACGCGGTTCCCACCGCCGACATGTCGCCGCACGAACTGGCGCCGACGTCACAGCAGCACCTGCAGTGGCCGAAGTGGGGGCAGCACTACGAAACCAGCGGCCGGACCGGCGAGTCCGTGGACATGCCGGCGGCGAAGGAACTGCTGGACCTGGACAAGGCTTGGCAAATCGCCACCGACATGAAGGAACGGACGCGGATTTGGACGCGGATGCTGGAGATCCACCGCGACCAGACATACACCATCGGCGTCGTGCGGGGCGTGCCGCAACCCGTCGTCGTCCGCAAGGGACTGCGCAACGTGCCGGAGAAGGCCGTCTACAACTGGGAACCCGGCGCCCATTTCGGCATCCACCGCCCGGACACCTTTTGGCTGGACGGCGCCACCAAGAAATAGACCGGTTCGTTTTCCCGCATGCTCAACTACCTGAGCCGTCGCCTGCTGACGATGATCCTCACCCTGCTCGCGATCAGCGCGCTGGTGTTCATCATCATTCAACTGCCGCCGGGTGACTACCTCACCACCTACATCGCCGAACTGCAGAGTCAGGGCGAGACCGTCCCCCAGGAAAAGATCGACTTCCTTCGTGCCCAGTACGGTCTCGATCGGCCCCTCGTCGAGCAGTACTTCATCTGGCTGTTCGGCCTCGTGCAGGGCGACCTCGGCTACTCGTTCGAGTACAGCCTGCCGGTCACCGACGTCGTCGGGGATCGGCTGCTGCTGTCGCTGGTGCTCAATTTCTCGACGATCCTGTTCATCTACATCGTGTCGTTTCCGATCGGCGTCTATTCCGCCACCCACCAATACAGCTGGGGCGACCACGGCCTGACCTTCCTCGGGTTCATTGGACTGGCGACCCCCAACTTCCTCCTGGCCCTGGTGCTGATGTACCTGGCCAACGTCTGGTTCGGAACGTCCATCGGCACGCTGATGGACGAGCAGTTCATCGACCAGCCGTGGACGGTGAACAAGATGCTGTCGGTGCTCGAGCACCTGTGGGTGCCGGTGGTGGTGATCGGCACCTCGGGTACGGCGGGTATGATCCGGCGGCTGCGGACCAACCTGCTGGACGAGCTTCAGAAGCAGTACGTCATCACCGGACGGGCCAAGGGCCTCCATCCGGGGCGGCTGCTGGTCAAGTATCCGCTGCGCATGGCGCTCAACCCCTTCGTCGCCGATATCGGAAACCTGCTGCCGCAGGTGGTTTCGGGTTCGGTGATCGTCTCGGCGGTGATGTCGCTGCAGACAACGGGACCGATGCTGCTGGGCGCGCTGCAGAGCCAGGACATGTACCTTGCCGGCTCGTTCCTGATGTTCCTCGCCGTCCTGACGGTCCTCGGCATGTTCGTGTCCGACCTGCTGCTGGCCGTTCTCGATCCGCGCATCCGCCTGCAGGGAACCGTCGGGCAATGAGCGAGCGCCTTCCCCACTACGTGTCGATGGCGCCGTTCGATCCCTACACCATCGAGCAGCTGACGCCCGAACAGGAACGCTACTACATGGCGTCCCAGTGGCGGATGATGTGGTGGCGCCTGAAGCGTCACAAGCTGGCGGTGGCGGCCGGTACCGTCCTGCTGGTGATGTACGCGTCGATCCTGTTCACCGAGATGCTGGCGCCCTACAACCTGCACAGCCGCGATGTCTCGAACATTTTCGCGCCGCCGCAGGCGATCCACCTGTTCCACGAAGGCTCGTTCGTCGGACCGTTCGTCTACGGCCAGCGGTTCGAGCTGAACCTGGAGACGCTGCAGCGGAACTACGTTACCGACACCTCCGATGTGCAGAAACTGCGGTTTTTCTGCCGCGGTGATGCCTACACCTTCTGGGGCCTGTTCGAAGCGGACTTCCATTTCGTCTGTCCGGCCGAAGACGGCACCCTGTTCCTTCTCGGCACCGACCGGCTCGGTCGGGACATGGCCTCGCGGCTGCTCCATGGCGCGCGCGTTTCACTGACCGTCGGCCTGATCGGCATTCTGATCAGCTTCCTCCTCGGCATCACCATCGGCGGGATGGCGGGATACTTCGGCGGATGGGTCGACAACCTCGTGCAACGGGTGATCGAGATCTTCCGCTCGCTGCCGGAACTGCCGTTGTGGATGGCGCTCTCGGCGGCGCTGCCGGTGACCTGGAGTCCCGTGCTCGTCTACTTCGGGATCACCATCATCCTCGGACTGCTGGACTGGCCCGGTCTGGCCCGCGCCGTCCGGTCCAAGCTGCTGGCCCTGCGTGAGGAGGACTACTGCTCCGCGGCGCGGCTGATGGGCGCCCGGCCGAGCCGCATCATCGGACGCCACCTGCTGCCGAACTTCATGAGCCATCTGATCGCCTCGGCGACGCTGTCGATTCCGTCGATGATCCTCGGCGAGACGGCGCTCAGCTTCCTGGGCCTCGGACTCAGGCCTCCGGTGACGAGCTGGGGCGTGTTGCTGACCGAAGCGCAGAACATCGAAGCCGTCGCCCTGTATCCCTGGCTGCTGATGCCGGTGGTGCCGGTGATCATCACCGTATTGGCGTTCAACTTCCTCGGTGACGGCCTTCGCGACGCCGCCGATCCCTACGAGTAGGCCCACCGTGCCGATGAATCGATCTCATCCGTCGCCGACCGAACCGTCGCTTCACGGCCGCTCAAATGATCGTGAGACGGGAGAGGACCGACGCAGGGAACGCAACAATCCTGTAATATCATGGGTTGTGATCTATCGGGGGGATGCCAGGGTGATACGGTTGCGCCAAGCCGTCCGAAAGACCGTGTTCGCATGCGCCGTCGGCGTGGCGATGGCGATCGCATCCGGAATCCCCGACGCCCGGGCCCAGTCGGCCCGAGGCGAGGACGCGCTGAGGCCGAAGGGGCATTTCAGCCTTGAACGGCCGGGCGACCTGACCAAGTCCGACGCGCTGACCATCTACAACACCATTGCCGACGACATGGCGCGCGACTTTGCCGTTTCGGGCGAACCCGCGGCAAAGGAGTTTCGAACATGGCGGCGGTACAACGACGCTCCTTACCGGTCGAAAACACATGGCCAGCGCTACGTCAACAACTACGCCAACACCATCGCCCGCAACGCCGGCTACGGCCGCATGAAGGAAGGCGATCGCATGCCCCCCGGAGCCATCCTGATTAAGGACAGCTTCACCTTCACGTCCGACCGGGCGCTGTTCGCCGGTGCGTTGTTCGTGATGGAGAAACTGGAGCCTGGGGCCGACCCCGACAACGGCGACTGGCGCTACGCCATGATTATGCCGGACGGCAGCTATTTCGGTGACACTAGGGACGATCCGAAAAACCGTTTGGGCTTCTGCCACGACTGCCACGAGGCGCAGGAAGACACGGACTTCCTCTATTTCCTACCCGAGGAGTATCGCCGCCGGTTCCTCGGCGAGTAGCGTACGCGTCGGCAGCGATCGCGTCGCGCCACCGGTTCATCGCTTTTCCAGCCACAGGCTCGATTCGAACGCGCCGGCCCCGAGCGGCAGATCGGCGATGGCGGAGTGTTCGACGGCATCGGCCATGCGGGTTGCGACATAGCGGCTCGACCATAAGACGGCGAATCCGCCGCCCTGCACCAGCGCACCGATTCCTTGCTGCTCGTTGTAGCCGCGCCACAACCATTCTGCCGGATAGTCGTCGGGCAGAAGGATGTCGTGGACATGGACCAACACGCCCGCCGGGAGTGCCGGCAACACGACATTGAGCAGGAAATCCACGTCGGTTCCCGGCATCAGCACGTGGCTGGAATCGATGCTCAGCACGTCACCGGCCGAAACTGCGGTGAACGGCGTCAGTCCCGCCTCCTGCACCGTTTTTGCGACAATCTCGACACCGAGCGCGCCGATATCGGCCCGGGGTGCCGGGTCGATGGCGGAGATCCGCGTCGCCGTCCCGCCGTCGGCAGCGGCGCGGGCAAAGAACCGGGTCGAATGGCCTGACCCCACCTCGACAATGCGCGCCGGCGCCCGCGCGCGGATCATCGCATATGCCGCCGCACCATCCAGGCGCGGGAACCAGTCCTGCTGCCAGCGGGGCACCGGCGGTTCGCCGCCAAGGGCCCGCAGCGCATCACCATAGCCATCGATGTCCGCCAGTACGGCACGGAAGGCGTCCTCGCGGGCGGCAAACAGGGCCTCGAGACCGGTGTAGGGAGATCGCCGCCCGGGCCCGGGAACCTGACCGGCATAGCGATAGGGAATGAAGAAGCCGCGCTTGGCCAGCCCGAAAACCGTCGCCAGCCCCATGGAAAGCCGACGGCGCCCGCCGCGCGAGAACGGACCGCCGCTCATGCCGCCGCGCCGCCGCGGCGGCGATGCCGGGCGATGGTCAACGGTGTGCGCGACTTGGGGACCGAGCGGACGAAATTGGACCGCGCAACGTGATAGCTGGGATCGAAGCCATAGAAGTTCAGCCGCATGCGCTCCAGCTCCTCGGCCCGAAAAGCCGCGAGGGGTTTCTCGGACTCATCCGCGGCACGGCGGCGCTGTTTTTCGGCGAGCAGTTTGTCGAGTGCGGCGTCGGCGGCCAGACGGCGGGCATTATCGATAACCCATGCCAGGAAATCGGCTGGTGTGCCGCCGCCGTGCTCGTCGACCAGGCCGAGCCGGCGTGCCTCTTTGACGCCCATCGGCAGGCGTGCCTGGGTGACGACCTCCGCTTTTTCGACGCCAGCGCGGCGGGGAAGCAGGTAGGTCCAGTATTCGGAGCCGTAGAGGTTGCCCATGCCCTTGTAGTGCGGGTTGAGGACGATGCCGTCGCGGGCGATGACTTGGTCGGCGGCCAGGGCCATGAACACGCCGCCGGCGCCGGCGTTGCCTTGCATGGCGGCGATGACCAGGCGGTCGTCCGTGGCGATGACATCGGCGACGATATCGTCGATGGCATTGATGTTCCGCCACGATTCGTCGGCCGGGCTGGCGGCGGCCTCGATGACGTTGAGGTCCATGCCGTTCGACCAGAAATCGGGACCGCCGGCGAGCACGATCGCCCGCGTGCTTCGCCGCCGCGCCGCTTGGAACGCGGCCTTTAGGCGTTCGCCGTTCGCTGTGCTCATGGCACCGTTGTAGAACGGGAAGTGCAGTACACCGACGCCATCGAATTCGTCGTAGCGGATGTCATCGACGCCGCCGTCGCCGTCCGCCGTTTCCGGCACGTCGCCGAGCCGGTCGCCCAGCACCATCGTCGCCGGCAGCTTGAACGACTCGGCCGGATCGGTGCGGTCGCGCATATGCCCGAACCACACGGCCCCGTCCACACTGGCGATACAGACCGCGCCGCGTCGGCGGGTGATGACAGAGCCGGGCTTTCCCGAACGGTGCGGATCGGCATGGGCGTCGAACAGCCAGACCGGCATGTCGAGGACCGTGTCCCTGAGCCCGGGGCGGCCGTCGGCACTACGCACCTTGCGAAGGATCGTCTCGGTGTCGTCGGCGGACCAGTCGATGGTGCGGTCGGCCTGCTTCATCCCCGGACGCCAGCGCCCGCGAATCGCCGGGTCCCGTTCGTCAACGCGCTCGGACCTGTGGTTCCCCGCGGCAAGTCGATCGAGCACCGCAAGGATGGTCGCTTCGGCAGCGTCGGTGACTTCGTTTCGGTAGAGGCTGCTTTTCGTTGCCGGCCGCATGGCGAATGTCGGTGATCCCCACACCGGCCCGGCGTCCATTTCGGCCTCGGCCTGCACGATCGTCACCCCCCAATCGGCCTCGCCTTCGAGGATCGCCCAGTCGAGCGCCGACGGCCCGCGGTCGCCGCGGATACCCGGATGCACAATCAGACACAGCGTGCTCCGCCACACCGACTCCGGGATCGCACGTTTCAGGAAGGGAGCGACGATGACATCGGGACGGAACAGCGATACGGCCTCCTCGGTGACCCGGTCGTTGATGTCGAACTCGACGCTGACCTCGTCGCCGCGCTCGCGGAAAGCGACGAACAGCCGCTGCGCAAGGCTGTTGAAGGCGTGGGTCAGCAGGAGGATGCGCATCCGACCCCTCACCGGTCGTCGACGCGGCCTGCGGCTTCGCGGAGCACTTCGACGGTTCGCGCCGCCGTATTCGGCCAAGTGAACGCGCCGGCCCGTTCGGCGGCGCGCTGCCGAAATTCGCCCGCAAGGTCCGGGTCGTCCAGCAGTTGGGCGATCGCCGAGGCCATTGCGTCCGGGTCAGACGGATCGAACATCGCCGCCGCATTGCCGGCCACCTCGGGCATGGCCGCCGCGTTGGAACACGCGATCGCGGCGCCGGACGCCATCGCCTCGAGGAGCGGGTTGCCGAAGGTCTCCACCGTCGATGGGAACACGAACACGGTGCATCGGCGGTAGAGCTCGGCGAGGTCTTCCGTTTCCACGTGTCCCAGGAAATTGACCCGGCCATCCAGATTCAGGTCCGAAACCGTGCGCCTCAACGACGCGAAGTAGTCTTCATCCACCGGCCGCCCGGCGATCTTCAGGCTGAGTTCGGGGCGCTCGCCGGCGAGCGACGCAAACGCGTGCACGAGGGTCGATAGGTTCTTCTGCACGTAGATGTCCGAGACGGCGAGCACGAACGGCTCGCGGTCGGTTTCCGACGATGGCGGCGAGAACGGCGGACCGACCCCGTGGGGCACGATCGTAATACGGCGCCGCACCCGCTCGGATACCGGACCGGAAGCGGCGCGGGCGGCGTACTCGGAGACCGCGATGGCCCGCCGGCAGGTCCTCAGCGACGTTGCCGTCGCCCACTTCAACAGCACCCAGTACGCCGCCTTCAGTGGCCGCCGTTCGACACCGGCAACGTCGAGGGCATTGCGCAGCAGGATGACCGAGTGGCGGGCGGTCAACGGACCATAGTTGGCCGGCGAAATGACGACGTCCGCATTAATGCGCCGCGCCAACCGCGGGACTTCGATTTGCTCGCGAATGAGGAGACGCCAGAACCCGGTCGGAAAATCGAAAACGTGCCGCTGCACCGAATCGCCGCCGCCCAACGAAAGGTTCTGCTGGTCGCGGTGGAGACACAGATGGACGTCCACATCGGGTTCGGCGGCGATCAATGGCAGCACATTCGCCAGGTAAGTGACGCCGCCACCGGACTTGGCGTGCAGCCCGTTGACCAGCAAGACGAGCTTGCGCTCGGCGCCTCGGACCGCACCCGCATTGCCCGTTCCCGCCCCTGTCGCATCCTTCATGGTTCCTTCTTAGCCCATCCGGCGAGGGTGCGTAAGCGCCCCGCCCGAGCGCATTGCGCGCCATCACCTCCGCCACCCATAATGGATCGATGGACAGTGACCTTTCCCGCTTTACCGTTCGTCCGGCCACGCGCAGGGTTCCGATTCCCCGTTCGTCGGTTCCGGGGATCGGCTGGCCGGCCATCGCCAGCGGCGCCGACGCGACCATGCTGGCGCTGTTGCAACAGCTCGAACTAAGCCAGTGGTCCGCGCCGGAAACGCTGGTCGCCTTGCAGATGCGCCAGATGGAACTGCTGCTCGCCCATGCGGCCAAGACCTGCGCGTTCTACCGAAACCGACTGGCCATGCTGCGCGGCATCAAGCCGGGCGCTCTGACGCCGGAACACCTGCGAAAGGTGCCGCTCCTTCGCCGGCGCGAACTGCAAGACGAGGGGAAATCGTTCATCAGCTCTTCGCTGCCCAAGGGACACGGCAAGCCTTTCGATGTTTACACGTCGGGATCGACGGGCACGCCTGTGAGGCTCAAGGGCACGCAGATGACGGCGATGTTTCTGGGTACGCTCAACATGCGCCTGCATCTGTGGCACGGCCGCGATTTTTCCGCCAAAGTCGGCGCCATCCAGGTTCTGAAAGACACGGACATGGCGGCTCAAGCGGCCGGCAAGACGGTCACCTGGGCGCCGGCATTCGGCCGAGGAGCGATGCTCCGGTTCGATATCCGCAACACCGTCGACGACCAACTCGACTGGCTTGCCAAGCTCAACCCCACCTACCTGCTCACCTATCCGTCGAACGTGCTCGCCCTGATCGAGCGATCCCGCGAAAAAGGCGTCCGCTTAACCGAGCTGCGGCAGGTCGCGACCCTGGGCGAGATCGTCACCGCCGAACACCGCGACACCTGCCGCGAACACTGGGGGGTGCCCATCGTCGACACCTACAGCTCCCAGGAAGTCGGGATCATTGCGTTGCAGTGTCCCGGCCACGACCACTATCTGGTCCAATCCGAAAGCGTCTATGTGGAGGTGCTCGACGACGCCGGGATGCCGTGCCCGCCGGGGACCGTAGGGCGTGTCGTCGTGACCGACCTGCACAACTTCGCGACACCGCTGATCCGATACGATATCGGCGATCACGCCGAGGTCGGCGGCCCCTGCCCGACCGGCCGTGCGCTGCCTGTGCTCACGCGGATCATGGGCCGGACTCGCAACATGCTGACGTTGCCGGACGGTAACCGGAAATGGCCGGCGTTGCGCTACGGAGTCATGGCCGAACGCTTCGACTACAGGCAGATCCAGCTCATTCAGTGCAGCGTCGATGAAATCCTGGTGCGGCTGGTTGTCGATACGCCCTTCGACGCCGCCAAGGAGGATGACCTGCGCGAGGCCCTCGCGGGCGAGATCGGTCACCCCTTCGCGTTCCCGATCGAGTACGTCGACGACATTCCCAAATCCGCGAACGGCAAGTACGAGGACTTCCGCTCCGAGGTAGCGGCATAGCGCCCATGTCACACGACGACGCCTTGCAGGAGGGGCTGGCGCATCACCGGGCCGGCCGTTTGGACCGGGCGGCGAGCGTCTATCGTCGGATGCTGGAGGAGTGGCCCGACGATGCCCACGCCTACCATCTCCTCGGCGCCGTTGCCCTTCAGTCGGGCGACGCCGATGAAGCGATCGCGTTGATGTCAAAGGCCATCGGGCTGGCCCCGCACGAGCCGCACTTCCACTACAATCTTGGGAACGCCTTCAAGGACATCGGCGAGCTCGCCAAAGCGATCGAGTGTTTTCGAGCGGCCATCGCCTTGAACCCGCGGTACACCGACGCCCACAACAACATGGGAACGTCGCTCAAGAACCTGGGGCGTATGGACGAAGCCCTGGACTGCTACCGGGCAGCGATCGGCTGCGATCCCGGTTTCGCAAACGGCTACAAAAACCTGGCCAGCGTGCTGAAGGACGTCGGACGAACCGACGAGGCGCTCGCCGCCTATCGGCGGACGGTCGAGTTGGACCCGGCCAACCTGTCGGCACGGCACATGGTGGCCGCGCTCAGCGGCGAAACCACGGTCGGCGCGCCCGAGATGTATGTCCGGGAACTGTTCGACGGCTACGCCGCGAGGTTCGACGACCATCTGGTCAACGATCTTGGCTACGCCGTGCCGGCCATGATGCGCCAAGTCCTCGAGCGTTTGGCCGGTGGCGAGCCGGCGTATTCCCTCGCCCTCGATCTCGGCTGCGGGACGGGGCTGGTCGGCGTAGCCATCCGAGACCTCGTCAACGAGATCCATGGCGTCGATCTCTCGCCCCGAATGATCGAACGGGCGACCGAAAAAGGCGTCTACGACGCGCTCGATGTCGGCGATGTGGTCGCGTACCTGGCCCGACCGGAAACCGCCGCGGCGGGTTACGATCTCGTCCTTGCAGCGGATCTGTTCATCTATTTCGGCGATCTCGCGCCGGTGTTCGCGGCCGTCGCCGCGGCGCTCAGCCCGGGAGGCGTTTTCGTGTTCTCCGTCGAATGCTTTGACGGCGGATCGTTCCGGCTCGTCCGGACGGGCCGATACCGGCACAGCCGGTCCTACGTTGGACAGCTTGCCGACGAACACGCGTTCTCTGCCGACCTGTGCGAATCCATCGATATCCGCAGAGGTGTTGGCGGAACCGAGGCCGGTGACCTGTACGTGCTTCGGTCAAAAGCCGTGTGAATGAGGGCCGATCGACTTAATCCGCAGCGGCCAGCAGTCGATCGAGATCAAGGTGGGTTTCGAGGTGATCGGCCAGGGCATCCAGGGTGTCTTCGACCTCTGCGTCGTACGAGACACCGCCGCCGGGCCCCGCGCCCAATTGCTCCAGAAACGCGCGCCGAAAACCGTCGGCGGCGAACAGGCCGTGCAGGTAGCAGCCCATGACCCGGCCGTCGGCAGAAATGGCGCCATCGGACCGCTCGCCGAGCCACAGCATCGGGCGGTCGCGCCCGGCACCCGATGTCTGGCCGACGTGCATTTCGTAGCCGTAGACTTCTTCTCCGGTCATCGCCTCGATCGCTGAGGCTTCGGTGAGAGTCTTGTCGCCGGTGAGCGTCGTCTCCAGGTCGAGCAAGCCCAGCCCCGCCGCCTCCCCCGGCGGACCTTCGATGCCGCCCGGATCGCGGACCAGCGTGCCAAGCATCTGGTAGCCGCCGCAGAGCCCGACGACGGTGCCGCCGCGGCGAACATGGGCGGCGATGTCGACGTCCCAGCCCTGGCTGCGGAGGAACACGAGATCGCCGATGGTGGCCTTCGAGCCCGGCAGCACGATCAGGTCGACGTCGCCCGGCAGCGGGCCACCGCCAGCGATGAAATCGACCTCAACGTCGGGTTCGGCGATCAGCGGATCGAGGTCGTCGAAATTGGCGATCCGCGAGAGCAAGGGTACGGCAACCCGGATCGGTGCGTCGCGGCCGGACGGGCGATGGCGTTCGACGGCGACCGCGTCCTCGGCCGGAAGGCGCCGGGCGTCGGCGAACCACGGCACCACGCCGAAGCCCCCGAGTCCGGTGTGTTCGGAAATGATCCGCAAGCCGTCATCGAACAGCGACACGTCACCACGGAACTTGTTGATGATGTATCCGCGAAGCCGGGCGCGCTCCGCGTCCGCGATCAGCGTCCAAGTGCCGACGATGGCGGCGATGACCCCGCCGCGGTCGATGTCGCCGATCAGCACCACCGGCACGTCGGCGACCTCGGCGAAACCCATGTTGGCGATGTCGCTGGCCCGCAGGTTGACTTCAGCCGGGCTGCCCGCACCTTCGATCAGCACCAGGTCCGCGCCGTGGCCGATGCGGCCGAAACTCTCCAAGACGCGGGGGAGCAGTTCCGGCTTCAGTGCCTGGTAGTCCCGCGCCCGTGCGGTGCCGTGGATGCGCCCCTGCACGACCACCTGGGCGCCGATGTCGGTCTGCGGTTTCAGCAGCACCGGGTTCATGTCGGTCAGCGCCGGGATGCCGCAGGCCCGCGCCTGCAGGGCCTGGGCACGGCCGATCTCGCCGCCGTCGGCGGTGACGGCGGCGTTGTTGGACATGTTCTGTGGCTTGAAGGGGCGAACAGCGAGGCCGCGGCGCGTATACGCCCGGCACAGCCCGGCACAGATCAGCGATTTGCCGACGTCCGAGCCCGTGCCCTGGAACATCAGGGAACGAGCGGTCCTGGGCGGGTGACGGTCGTCAGTTGATGGCAAGCGCGCTCCGAAGGCTGTCGGCGTGGGCGTTGGTATGCTTACGTTCGAAAACGATCGCCTGGGGCGTTGCCCCGGCACCGTAGTAGCCTTCGTTAAGGTCCTTGCGCCGGGCCAGCACCGCACCCTCGATGACGCCGCCGCCATAGATGCCGGTACCTTTGGAAAAGGCGACGATGTCGGCACCGACGTTTGCCGTCGTCGCCGCGCCGATCCCGGCGCCGATGGTGCCGCCGGTCACCTCCACTTCGGCACCCAGCTTGCCCTGGTGATTGACCATCGCCGCGACCGCCTTGTCGCTGCGCAGCACGAGCACGATCTCGGACGCCTCGGCGCCGATCTGAATGCCGAAATTCCCAGCGCCAAGCGTGTAGAACGCCGGATAGCCCCAGGCGCCGGTGTCGTCGCGGGCGAGCAGCACGCCGTCGCCGACCTCGGCGCCGACGAACAGTCCGCCCTTGATCACGCCGGGCAGGACGACGATGCCACGGGCGTTGCGCAGCTCGGCGCGGAAGATGTCGTTGGGCGGTTCTTGACGCTGTTTGAAGGCTTCGACGGTGGATCGGGCCTTTTCGACCAGCGCCTCTGACTGGGTGCTCGGCGGCATCGACAGCGCGCAACCGGCGAGGCCGAGCGCCGCAATTGCCAGCACGGCAAAACGAAGCGGACGAATCATCGTGGATCTCCCTTCCCGGGGACGGAGTCGCGTAAGCCTCGCGATACCCGGAAAAGGTTAAAATTCCACTCCCGCCTGCGCCTTGACGCCCGAGCGGAACGGGTGCTTGACCATGGTCATCTCGGTCACCAGGTCGGCCGCCTCGACCAGTTCGTCCTTGGCGTTGCGCCCGGTGACGACAACGTGCAGGTCGCGGGGCTTGGCCTTCAACGCGGCGATGACTTCATCGATGGGCAGGTAGTCGTAACGCAGCACGATGTTGAGCTCGTCGAGGATGACCATGCGGTAGGCCGGATCGGCGATCATTGCCTTGGCCATCTCCCAGGCTTGGCGGGCGGCAGCGATGTCGCGCTGGCGGTCCTGGGTCTCCCAGGTGAAACCCTCGCCCATGGAGCGGATGTCGCAATACTCGGGAAACTTCGCCAAGACGTCGCGCTCGCCGGTCGCCCACACGCCCTTGACGAACTGCACGATGCCGACCCGCATGCCGTGGCCGATGCAGCGCATGGCCATGCCCATGGCCGCCGTCGACTTGCCCTTGCCCTTGCCGGTGTGGACGATCAGCAGCCCGCGCTCTTCTGTCTTGGTGGCAATGATCTTGTCGCGGGCGGCCTTCTTCTTGGCCATCTTCTCGGCGTGGCGGGCGTCGTCGTCGGCTTCGCTCATGGTGCGTCCTCCCAAGTCCGATTCGCCTTTGCGATAGCAGAACCAGCGGACGCCGAACAGCCCCAAGCAACCGACGCCGGGAGCAGTGCGACGCGTTGTCAGGGGAGTCGTCGGACGAGCCGCTCCATGGTCTGCAAGTCAGACGGCCTGGTGCGCGGTGCGCGGCGCGCGGCCTCCAGAGCACGTCGCGCGCGCTGGGCGTCTCCGGAGCGAAGGGCGTAGTCGGCCTCCATGAGATGGACGAATGTCAGGCCGGGGCCGATGTCCTTGGCCGTGGCGAACAAGGTTCGATGTCTTCGGCCGAGCCCGTACCTGTCAGCATCAAGTAACGCGCCCGGGCCAGAATCAACGCCGGTTCATGGGCGGCCGCGCCTTGCGAGATGGCAAAAGCTTCGTCTGATGTTTCCCGGTTTACCGGACGGCGGCCGGTTTTCTCGAGCCAGCTCACCAGCGTGATGAACAGCTGTCGGCGGTACCGGCGTTCCGGAGGATAGACGCGGCAAGCGAGACGGTTGAGCGCGAACGCGCGCGCAGGATCGGTCGCGAGCTGGTGTTGCATTTGCGTGTAGTGGCGCGCGGCGACGCTTTCCGACACGCCGGCAAGCACACAGGCCAGGGCGAGTGCGACGCACAATGCCGACCCTCCCACGCGCACTCCTCTGGACGGCGCGTTGAGATGAATCCAGGTTGGTGTTCGGCGTTTCCCGGTCTCGTCGTTGGCAGCCAGGCCGAGGGCTACGGTCGCTATAAGTGCCGTCGAGGGGTTCTGCAGAGGGAAGTCGACAAGGGCTACTGCAGCCACCATGACCAGGCAACCGGTTGCGGCGTGGTCCAGTGGTGTAGGGTCCGATTTATTCACGTGACCCTTCACCACGACCGCTAACAGCGTCGCCGCAGCGGCGAAGCCCGCCACTCCCAGCTCAGCAAGGACTTGGAGGTATTCATTGTGGGCACGGTCGACAATTCTGAATGCCTCGAACAGGTTCGTCTGCAGGAGCGCGGGCAACAGGGTCGTGTGACTTTCCTGATGTCGGGCGTATTCCCGGGCATAGCTGCCAAGTCCGTGACCGAACCACGGCTTTTCGAGCCAAAGCAGCACCGTGTTGGTGCCGATTTCGAGCCGCACCGCGATTGAGGCGTCCACACCAAAACGCCACAATGCAACACCACCGGCCATCAACAGAACCATCCCGATCGCCGCGCCCAAGCTCGCGGTGCGCCACCCTCCCCGTCCGATCCACCGGCGGCCGAGAAACCACACGCCGAGCGCCGCGGCGGCGACCAACTCCAGCTTGCTGTCGTTGAACGCGAACAGGTAGACGGCGGCGGCCAGCACCAGGGAGATGGCAAACCAGCGCACCCAGGCTTGGCGATTCGCCGCCAAAGCGGCGACGAAAGGCGCAGATAGAAGCAGAAACTCGGTAGTCCGGTTCTCGTTGCCGAAGCCGCCCACAATCGACGGCACCAGCACCGCCCGAGCTAAAACCACGGCCACGGCCAACGTCAACGCGACCGGCACAAGCACGGCGAGCTGGGCTCGGTCGGCTCGCTTGACCGCAACGAAAAGGACGGCGGCGACCGTCAGAGAGATTGCGCTCCCCAGCCCCGACAGAGGGTCGGACGACCATGCCAGGGACAGCCACGCGTATCCCAGAAACAGCGCCACCAGGGAATCGACGATGTCCACGCGAAACGAAGACGTCCGCCAGATTGCCACCGCGGAGACCGCCAACACCCAGGCACACATGGCGCCGAGGAACAGCCATTTCGGTGCGACGAAAGCCCCGGTTCCCAAGTCATAGGCGATCAGTGCTCCGATGCCCAAGGCTGCTGCGATCCCAGATACGGCATCGATTGGCATGAGCGGGACCTTGTCTGATCGGGTGGTGTTCAGTGGGTTGGTGTCGGCATTTTGTGCTGAGACGGTATTCACCTGACAGTTGGCTTCACTGAGAGGTGTGGCCATGCCGCCCCTGGAGGGGTTGTAAGATGGAGTTAGCAACTTCATCGCAACACCAACAGGAGATGGCATGAATGAGGGGTGAACGGTCAAGCATCCTGGCTCTGATAAGGTGTTGGGAGAGGCGGATAGGTTTCAGGCTGGATTGTCTTTTAGGGCACTGCGACCCTGTACAGGAGATGACCCG